>Ga0180438_10000026_pt1 | contig 323310 bp, 309 predicted proteins | sample SS_ome_12_FD_132455 | JGI IMG/M metagenome (GOLD analysis project Ga0180438, IMG submission 132455) | Hypersaline lake sediment archaeal communities from the Salton Sea, California, USA - SS_3_D_2 metaG | ecosystem: Environmental > Aquatic > Non-marine Saline and Alkaline > Hypersaline >...
CGGGATGCCATCGTTAACTTCTTCCTGGAACTCCTCCAGTTGCAGCGGCGGCGGCAGCACCCCTTCCTGGGACAACGTGCCACCCTGTGACTCGTTGGTGACGATGACCTCGGCGTGCAGCTCGACCGCCGGGACGATGGTGCTGATAAACGGGGTGATGATGGGCATGGAGTAGGCGACCTGGACGAACGTCTTCTGGCCGGGGTCCCCGGGCCTGTCCACCTGGATCTCGCCGTTGCGGTCGGTGCCCAGCACCGTGACCTCCAGGTAACCGGGATCCCCCAGGTCTTCGGCGTCCTCGTCGTCGATAATCAGGCCAGTCGTCGCGTTCTCGGTGGTAACCACGATGCTTTGATACACCAGGTCCGCGTCGCTGCCACAGTTTTCAAATAGTTCGTCGTCGCACTTTCCGGTCGCCGCAAGGCGCGCGCCCTCCTGGGCCGCGTGCTGGATCGTCGCGTAGGAGATCACAAGGCGCGCCATTTCGATGAGGCCAAACACCGTCAACAGCAGGATCGGAATCACCAACATGAACTCGACGAGCGATTGACCGTGTTGTCTCTTGGCTCGCGTCGTCCGATTGAAGGCCGCAGTTATCATTCCCATTTCTAGTCCCGTCCCTTCAGCTCGCGTTCGTCTTCACACCGGCATAGTTTGCCAGGTAGTAGCCAACACCGTATTTCGACTGGATATACTCAGGTCTTGATGGATTTGCTTCGACCTTCTTGCGCAGATTGCGGATATGAGCGCGCAACAACACCTTTCCGTGCTCCGAGTCAGGCAGGGTATCCCACACCGACCCCAGGAGTTCTGAGAATGACGCCACGGATTCCGCCTCGGCCAGACACCGCATCAATTTCTGCTCGATCTCGGTAAGTTGAATGGTGCGTTCGCCGACGAGCACGTAGGGCGAGTCCGGTACTGTCCATAGCGGTGCGCGAACCCCATTTGACGGTCGGGTCGGCGGGTCTGGGCTGTGCAATTGGGCGCGGCGCACCAGCGCTCCTGCGCGCGCGGCCAACTCGGCGTCGTGGCGATTGGTGCTGATATAGTCGTCCACCCCGGCTTCCATCGCACGGGCCACCTCGACACCAGTGCACTCCATCTCGGATTTGAGCAGCATGATCGACATTCCGTCTAGCTGGCGATTGCGGCGTATCTGGCGACAGATTTCCAGCACATTCACGCCCGGCAGATTATCGCTCAAGATCAACAATCGTGGCAGTGTGGGCCACAAGTGTTGAAGCATGTACAGGACCGAGCCACACGACACCAGTTCAGTATTGAGAGTCGCCATCGCGCTGGCAATTCGCTGGCGGATGGTGGTGTCCTGGTGGACAATCAGTAGCGAAGACATGGCCTGTTCTTTCTGAAACCACGTATCGGTAAAGTTTCGCTGGATTCAACCTGATTATGGCATACCCAGAACATTTTAGAAAGACACTTGGGTACTGCCCCGCTGCACGTAAGGACCCAGATATGAATAATGTGGACGAAAACGCCAGTTAACGCTGCCGGGCAGATAGGACCGTTTTCCTATTCGCCTCGGCAGACCTTGCCTGCGTCCGCCGCGTGGTCCTTGAGCACAGTATATATGAGGGGTGCTCGGAAGTACGTGAAGATTCATAGATACCAACTGAATATTCACTACAGGGATATGAAGGTAATATGAATTCTCGCGGGCCGACACGGCGAGGGCGAGACAAGCATACTCAGGTGTCCGCCTGTGACCCGCCAGCCCGTGGCAGATGACTGGCTTGCAGAGCGGATTGTCCCATTCGTTTCGTTCATGTCCCCTTCATATCCTCTTCAGGATTTCTTCAATTTTTCATGCAGTCTTCATGCGCCGTTTCTACAAATGCATTACACTTAGGGAGCAGGCAGGTACAGCGACTGGTGGTGAGCGCGTGGTTACTCGACGCGGTCATGCCGCTTATTGAATTGGGTTTTTCGTTCTGCGATGGTATTTTGCTAGTTCGACCAGGGGGATATGATCTCTAACGAGGAACCAAAGAGCTTCATCCTGGTAGTAGACGACGACCCCGTCATGTTGAGCACCCTGGGAAGGGCCTTGTCCCTCGCAGGCTATAAGACCATACTGACCAGATTTGGAGCCGAGGCGCTTGACTTCCTAGAAATAGTCCCGTTCGATCTGGTTATTCTGGACATTGTGTTGCCAGATATCGATGGGCTGGAGATCTGCCGGGCGTTGCGGGCCAAGGACAAACCCGAGTACGCTGCGCTGCCCATCCTCATCTTAAGCGGGCTTTCCAAAACCAAAGACGTGGTGGCTGGTCTGAACGCCGGTGCCGACGATTATCTCAGCAAGCCCTTCGAGTTGGTCGAACTCTTCGCCAGGGTCAAGACGCTGCTGCGCCGCACCGCCGTCTTGTCGCCGAGCACAGCTCGCGTGTTGGAAGTGGCCGGTCTACAGTTGGACACGACCACCTTCCAGGCCAGGACCGAAAATGGAACGGCGCAATTGACTTCCACCGAGAGTCGCTTGCTTGAGCACATGATGAGAAATGCTGGCAGGCCCCAATCAGTTGATGGGCTGCTGCAAGCCGTGTGGGGGTATCCACCCGATATCGGCGACCCCGACCTGGTGCGGACGCACATAAAAAACCTGCGCCGGAAGCTTGAAGTCGATCCGAGGAACCCGCGCTATGTTCGAACGATCCACGGGCTGGGCTACATAGTGGATGAGTGAGTTCATGCCCTGGTGGTGGGTAAGCAAAGCAAACTCAGCGGTATTTGGGCGAGCGCCCTCTGGCGAGGTAAGGTTCTTCCTGAGCAGTCGTCGTTGAAGGGTACGAACATGGCTGGTCAATGGGATTCCAATGTAGAGCAACAGAGTGCCAATCCTGATAGACAGGAGCCGGGCCGGAGGCGGTATGAACACAATACGGAGGAGGAGCTCATCGACATGCTGGAGGAGCTTGTCCTTGAGTTGAAGTCCAGGAAGACGGTGACAACTGAGCTATTCACCGAGGTGCCAAAACCCGAGTTCTCCGACGTGCAATCAACAGCCGAAGTAGATCACTTTGTCCAGTTGCCAAGGGCCACCAGCGATCTTCGTCCTGAGGCTGCTGCCATGACCTGGCGCATCGTTTTGCAGAGCTCGAATCACGACCACGAGCCTCTGAACCTGGAGATTTGCGAAGACGTTATCATTGGGCGGACCCAGGATTACATCGTGCCAGACCTTGACTTGACCGAGTACGATGCCCAGGAACTAGGGATATCACGGCAGCACGCGCTACTGCACCCAACTCCAGACAGCCTTGAGCTTGTTGACCTGCTCAGTTCGAATGGCACTGCGGTCAACCAGGTCAGACTGAAGAAAGGTGAGTACCGTGCGCTGAAACACGACGACGTTTTGTCTTTCGGGCAGTTGCACTTCATGCTTAAAATAGTTGACCGACCGGACTCGTCCTGAGTGGAGGGGGGAAGGACAAACCATGGAGCACGTTGCTCACGAAAGACACCTCGTTGCGTAACCCGTGGAAACATATTAAAGTACCGGGCAGTAATAGGATTCTAGCAGTCATTATTCGAGCGCGGATTGCGTTTTCACGTAGTCGATAAACACTGTGGACATACCTGACGATCCTCCATTATCCTGTCGTAGTTCTCTCAACTCCAGATTAGCCTTCATCCTGCACGTAAGGCCGAGGTCTGTTTCGCTTGCCAGCTCGAACGACGCTCGGCTTCTGCCGGTGTTGGACCGCCAAAGGGAGGCAACGTGTCACTAACAGTCGTCATTCTGGCCGCCGGTCAGGGTACGCGGATGAAATCGGAGCTTGCCAAGGTGCTGCACCCCCTCGCCGGTCAGCCTTTGGTGATGTATGGCCTTCAGACGGCGAGCGAAATCACCGGCGAGCTGCCCGTGCTGGTCATCGGCCACGGGGGGGACGAGGTGCGCGAGGCGGTGGGCGACGCCGCGCGTTACGTGGAACAAGCCGAGCAACTCGGCACCGGTCACGCAGTGGGCCAGTGCCGGACGCTGCTGGAAGGACAGTCCGACCTCATCATCGTGTGCTACGCCGACATGCCCTTGCTGCGCGCCAGTACGCTGCAAGCGCTGGCCGAGGCCCAGCGTGCCCACCATGGTCCGTTCACCATGCTGACCGTAGAGTCTGAGAAGCCACGCGGCTTTGGGCGCATCGTACGGGGTGAAGACGGGGCGTTGCGCGCCATCGTGGAGGAGGCAGTCGCCAGCGAGGAACAGCTCCGCATCCGCGAGGTAAATCTAGGTGTCTATTGCTTCGACGCGGCCTGGCTGTGGGCAAACCTCGACCGGATACCCCTCAGCCCGAAAGGCGAGTACTATCTGACCGACATGGCAGGGCTGGCCGTCGGCGATGGCGACTCGGTGAAGACGTTGGCCCTGGACGACCCCGGCGAGGCGTTGGGCATCAACACGCGCGTACACCTGTCCGAAGCCGAAGCAGTGCTGCGGCGGCGAATCAACGAGAAATGGATGCTGGCCGGAGTGACGCTCGTCGATCCGGCCACGACGTACATTGACGCGGCAGCCACCCTCGGCCCGGACACCGTGGTTTTGCCTAACACCCACATCTGGGGCCAGACGACGATTGGCCGCGACTGCCGCATCGGCCCCAACAGCATCCTCCGGGATTCGACGGTGGGTGATCGCTGCGAAATTGAAGCGTCGGTTGTGGAAGAGGCCGCGTTGGAAAGCGACGTGGACGTCGGCCCCTTCGCCCACCTGCGCCGGGGCGCATACCTGGAAAGCGGTGTCCACATGGGCAACTTTGGCGAGGTCAAGAACGCTCGCCTGCGCCAGGGGGTGAAGATGGGCCACTTCAGCTATATCGGCGACGCAGACATTGGCGAAGAAGTGAACATCGGCGCGGGGACGATCACCTGCAACTACGATGGTGTTCGCAAAAACAAGACGACTATTGGCGCGGGCACTTTCATCGGCAGCGACACCTTGCTGGTCGCGCCCCTGACGTTGGGCCGCAATGCGCGCACCGGGGCCGGAGCCGTCGTGACTAAGGACGTGCCCGACGACAGCCTGGCCGTGGGGATGCCTGCCCGGATTCGAAAGCTATCACCACCGAAGGACCAGGACGCTTGAGTGTTATCTGTTTGGATTATCTTTTTAGCCCTTTGAGCCTCTCAGGAACAAGATCGTGACCTCTGACATTTTGGGCCTCGTCTCGCTGCTGCTGCTCACCATCGTGAGTGCGCTCCTGTCGGCCTCCAAAGCCGCGCTGGTCAACGCACGCAAACAACCCCTGCGCGATCTGGCCGACACAGGCAACGTACGGGCATCGCACGCGCTGATGCTGTCGGAAGACGCAACGCCCTTGCTGGCGACAGTCGAGGTTGGTGCAGCGCTTATCCACTTTATGGCAGCGGGAATAGTGGCTATTGTTATCGTGCCTCGTCTGTCGGACGCGTTGTCAGCTGTCCCCTGGCTGGCGCGAATCCACTTTGGGTTGGGCTATCTCCTGGCCATCCCACTGGCTGCCCTGACGATCTATCTGCTGGGCGAAGTGCTCCCAGAAATGGTCGCAGCACGCCATGCCGATTTGTGGGTGTTGGCCCTGACCGGCCCGATGCGTCTGGCCCAGAGGACGCTGGCACCGGTGGTGTCGGGCCTGTTGTGGGTCAGCAATTTGCTATCGCGGCCACTGGGCGGTAGCCAGCAGAGCGGTCTACCTTTTGTGACCGAAGAAGAGATCATGACGCTGGTCGACGTGGGCGAGGAGGAGGGCGTTATCGAGCTTGACGAGAAGCAGATGATCGCCTCAATTTTCAAGCTGGATAACACGTTGGTGCGCGAAGTGATGATTCCCCGTATCGACATCGTGGCGCTGTCCACCGATACGCCGATGAAAGAGGCTCTCGACGTTATCATTGAAGCCGGACATTCGCGTATTCCGGTCTACCGGGAAAACATCGACACGATTGTGGGATTGCTCTACGCAAAGGACCTGCTCGAAGTATGGCGCGATGGCAAAGAGGACCCGGACCTGCTCTCGATACTGCGCCCTCCGATGTTCGTCCCCGAATCCAAAAAGCTGGATGACCTGCTGGAGGAACTGCAGCAGGCGAAGGTGCACCTGGCGATCGTCGTGGACGAGTATGGCGGCACGGCGGGTCTGGTCACCATCGAGGACATCGTGGAGGAAATCGTCGGCGAGATACAGGACGAGTACGATAGCGAGGAGGTCATCTACCGGGCCCTCGGCGAAGATGAGTTTGAGGTTGCCGCGCGCATAGATATCGACGACTTGAACGAGGTGCTCGGCAGCGAACTGCCGACGGAACTGGGCGACACACTGGGTGGTTTCATCTACAGCCAGCTTGGCAAAGTGCCCTCACCCGGCGAGGAAGTCATCGCCGAGGGTCTGCACATGGAGGTGATGAGTGTGGACGAGCAACGCATCGACAGAGTCCGCATCCATCGCTTACCCCAGGAGCCAGCAGACGACGAGCCGAACGGAGAGCGCGAATGACCTCGTCTGATATTGACCGCAAAGCGCTGGTGAGCGCTGCCCAGGAGGCCCGCCAGCGCGCCTATGCGCCCTACTCCAACTATACGGTGGGGGCCGCGTTGCTCACCACAGAGGGGGAAATCATCACCGGCTGCAACGTCGAGAACGCGGTCTATCCCGCCACGATTTGCGCCGAGCGCGTCGCCATCACCAAGTCGGTCTCCGAAGGGAAACGCGACTTCGTCGCGCTGGCCGTCGCCACGCGCAACGGCGGCATGCCTTGCGGTATCTGCCGCCAGGTGCTCTACGAGTTCGCGCCGGATGCCATCGTCCTCATGGTGGACGACGCGGGCACCGTGGTCGAGCACACCCTCGACGCGCTGCTGCCCGACGCCTTTGGCTCCCAGGACCTCGTCGCCGGATAGCCTCTCTCGCGCCAACCGTAGGCGTGGCCCTTGCTGCCTTTGGCTCAACGGTCGCCGTAGTACTCCGGCACGATGATGTGGGCGTCTCTCGGTGGCCGTTCGTAATGCGTATCTTCGGGAGGCCGGGGCGTCAGTTCGACCAACTCAGGGGTCACGTCCTTGTAAGGAATCATGCTGAGCAAGTGACGAATGCCATTGAGCCGCGCCCGGCGTTTGTCGTCCCCCTCGATCTGATACCAACGTGCTTCAGGGATGTCGGTGTGCTCGAACATCATGTCCTTGGCCTTGGAATACTCAACCCACTTCTCCCGTGACTCAAGGTCCATCGGGCTGAGTTTCCAACGGCGGGTGGGGTCAATGGCCCGTGACTGGAACCGCCGTTCCTGTTCGTCGTCGCTGACGGACACCCAGTACTTGAGCAAGATCATGCCTGAACGGGTGAGCATACGCTCGAATTCCGGGCAGGAACGCAGGAACTCCCAGTACTGGTCGTCGGTACAGAAGCCCATCACACGCTCGACGCTTGCGCGGTTGTACCAACTGCGGTCGAAGATGACGATCTCACCGGCTGCTGGCAGGTGCGAGACGTAGCGCTGAAAGTACCATTGTGTCACTTCGACGTTGGAGGGTTTGCCCAGCGCGACGAGGCGCACGCCGCGCGGGTTGAGCGGTTCGACAATCCGCTTGATGATGCCACCCTTTCCGGCGGCGTCGCGTCCATCGAAGGTCAGCACGACCCGTGCGCCGTTCTCCTTGAGCCAGTATTGCATCTTGACCAGTTCGAACTGGAGGCGCGCCAGTTCCTCCTCATAGAACCTCTTGTCGAGCCAGCTTTTCTTGATTTGCTTGTACGATATGGGCTCGGCGTCTTTGTTCTTGTTCTTCTTCTTTTTCTTGGGTTTCTTCCCATCCAGCGCCGCGACTGTCACCTCGTCCTTGGGTGCCTTTTTGGTCTTGGGCATCGCCACCTGTCCTTTCCCTCTTTGGCTTGCGAATCGACGTGGTTTGGCGTGGGACTTAAGGAGTCGGTCTTTACAGTATACAACAATTGCCAGGGGGCAAAAGCACAAGCGGCTCTAAAAGAGCCGCTGCGGGCCTGATGATACGAGGGCCGTGCAGGCTTCGACCTTTACGCCTGCTCAGAGTGGACTATACTTAGGAGGATTGGCGAGGCACACTCGCGACAGCCGCCGGTACTATTGGGTGTTGCTCTCGACGCCGATACTTTAGCCAGCACAGGTGAGGCACACATGAAAGCGAGCTTGCAGGACTTAATCGCGTCTGGTCGACCGATCATTGCCGATGGCGCAATGGGCACCAATCTGATTGACCTGGGTCTGGAAATGGGCAAGCCCACCAGCTTGTGGAATGTAGAGCGGCCCGAGGTGGTACGAAAAGTCCACCGCGAGTTCATCGAGGCAGGCGCGCGCATCATCCTGAGCAACAGCTTCTCCTGCAACCGGCTGGGCCTGGCTCGGTACGATATGGCGCAGCGCGCGGCGGAGTTGACTCAGGCTGCTGTGCAGAATGCGCGGGCGGAGGCGGATGCTGCCGCCAAGCCGGTGGTCGTGGGGGGGTCGATTGGCCCCACGGGTGAGTTGTTCGAGCCGTACGGCACGCTGACATTCGACCATGCGAGTTCAGCATTTGAGGAACTGGCAAGGGCGTTGGCTGCGGGCGGCGCAGATGTGTTCTGGATTGAGACCATGTCGGACTTGGAGGAGGTGCGGGCAGCCTACGAGAGCTGTCGCCGGGCCGACCCGGACCTGCCCGTCGTAACCACGATGTCCTTCGACACGGGCGGAAGGACGATGATGGGCGTCACGCCTGAGCAAGCGCTGGAGAGCCTCAAAGGCTTCGGCCCATTGGCCATTGGCGCTAACTGTGGCAGCGGCCTGGACGAGGTGAAAACGGTGATCGAGAAAATGCACGCTGCCGATCCCGAAGTCGTGCTCGTCGCCAAGGCCAATGCCGGTCGCCCCCGGCTGGAAGGGGACGTCGAAGTCTACGATGCCGGTCCAGAAGACATGGCAGATTATGCCAGGGCGGTCTACGAGCGAGGGGCGTGGATCGTAGGGGGCTGCTGTGGCAGCAAACCGGATCATATCCGTGCGATGGCGCGAGCGCTGAGCGCAGCGTAATCCCGCCAGGCGTCCCAACCAGCCAAGAGGTGTCGGAGAGGAGCGACAGCAGAGAGACGGTTTTTGAAAAACGGCTTGTTCAGATATAGTTGTGCTCTGGAACCGGCAGGTGCCGAAAGGAAAGACGAGGGTGATTCGCCCAACACTGACTCTTCTCGACAGTGCGCTCATTCAACGCGTCGTGAATGAAGCTTACCAGTTACTCGAAGAACCCGGCGTGCAAGTTCATTCTGATCGCGCGCTTGAACTCCTCGACGGCGTGGGCGCGACAATCGACAAAGCGGCGCGCGTGGCCCGCATTCCATCTGACGTTGTCCAGCGCTGTCTGGAGACAGTCCCGCGCTCGTTCCACCTGTACGATGCAAATGGAGAGCCGGTCGTTCACTACGGTGACGACGACGTGCACTTCGACCCTGGCTCGGCAGCGATTGAGATTCTCGACTATGGCACCACGCACTCGCGCCAGCCGGAAACCAGGGACTTGGTGGCTGCAACGCGCCTGGCCGAGACGCTCACGGCAATTGACGCCGTCAGCACGTGCATGGTTTGCGCCGACGTGCCAAAAGAGATTGGCGATCTCTACCGGCTGTTTCTGGTATTGCTCGACGCGCGCAAGCCGGTCATCACCGGAGCGTTCGCGATTGAAACGTGGTCGGTGATGCACGACATGCTGGTCGCCGTTTCCGGCAGTGCTGAGGCGCTGCGCGAAAAACCCATCGCCGTGTTCGACGTGTGCCCTTCCCCCCCGCTGCTGTGGAGCGACATCACGTGTGAGAATCTGATAGACTGCGCGCAGCACGGCGTCCCGGCTGAATTGGTGTCGATGCCGCTGACCGGTGCAACCGGCCCGATGACACTGCTGGGCGCGGTCGTTCAGCACGCCGCCGAATCGCTGAGCGGCATAGCCATTCATCAACTGGCCGGACCGGGCGCGCCAATCGTGTGGGGTGGCTCGCCTGCTGCCTTCGACATGCGTACGGGCACAACGCCGATGGGGGCTATCGAGACCCTGATGATTGATTCGGCCTACGCGCAGGTTGGCAAATCGCTGGGGCTGCCCACACACTCCTATATGGGCATGAGTGATGCCAAGATCGTCGATGCGCAATGCGGCTTTGAGTCAGGCATTGGAGCGGTGATGGCTGCCCTGGCGGGCGTCAATATGGTGTCCGGCGCGGGAATGCTGGACTTTGAGAGTTGCTTCAGCCTGGAAAAGCTGGTCATCGATGCCGAGATTATCCACATGGCCAGGCGGTTGATTGCGGGCGTAGAACCGCGTGGAGACTCGCTGGCCGTAGAGGTGGTTCGCGAGGTCGGACATTCAGGAGAGTTTCTGGAGCATCCGCACACACGACAGTGGTTCCGCGAGGAGTTGCTGATTCCCAGCCCGGTCGTGGACCGAGACTTCCGCCGCGAGTGGGAAGCCAAAGGTGAATTAGACACAGTGGAGCGCGCTCACCAGCGGGCCGAGAAGCTGCTTGCCGACTGGCAACCGAAAGACCTGCCCGATGAGGTCGTGACGGAACTGGAACGCATCACGCTGGCGGCGGCGTCCGCAGCGGGAATGGATGCCCTGCCGGACCGGTAGATAGCCGCCAGGCAAGATGATCCTCCGTGGCCCATTGGCGAGTTGACACAACACACAACCAGGAGAGACACCGACATGCAACTGAACGAGCTTCTGGCATCGCTTGCCGATGCTGTCATCGAAGGCGATCCCGATCGTGCCACGGAATTGGTCGAGCAGGGACTGGCGGCCAACCATGACCCCCTCGCGATGATCGAGGACGGGCTGCGGCCCGGTATGGACGTGATTGGGGAGCGCTTCGCCGAAGCCGAGTGCTTTATCCCGGACCTGGTGATGAGCGGGAAGGCGATGCAAGCCGCCATCGCGGTGCTGGACCCGGCCCTCAAAGCCGGGCGCCAGGAGCGTTCGGTGCTAGGCAAGGTGGTCATCGGAACAGTGCGAGGCGACATCCACGCGATAGGAAAGATGCTGGTTGGGACGTTGCTGTCTGCGGAGGGCTTCGAGGTTCACGACCTGGGAGTGGATGTGCCGGAGGAAAAATTCGTCGAGGCCGTGCGCGATACCGGGGCCAACCTGGTGGGACTATCGGCGTTGCTGACCACGACCATGCGCAATCAAAGAGGTGTGATCGAAGCGTTGGCGGAGGCCGGGCTGCGTGACCGGGTCAAGGTGATGATTGGTGGTGCGCCAACCAGTCCGGAGTGGGCGGAGCAGATAGAGGCCGACGCGCACGCCGAGAACGCGACCGATGCAGCCCGCATTGCCAGGAGCCTGGTTGCTGCCGAGTAGAGCCGCTGAGGGATGGGGTTGGATAGCCGTACAGCATTTCCTCACCCTTCTGTCGAGTGTTCGACCCCCATTCTTGACTAACGAGACGCTGCCGGTATGGTATAATGGCGCCTGCTTAAGTCAGATGTCAGAGACATACCGCAGGTAGCAGGTCAGCATGGGCGACGAGCGCCTCTACCGAACCGAGGCCATAGTCTTGCGACACCAGAACCTGGGCGAGGCAGACCGGGTTCTTTCGTTGTTGACGCCCACTCGCGGCAAGGTGCGTGCGGTGGCGAAGGGCGTCCGCAAGCCGCTCAGCCGCAAGGCGGGCCACCTGGAGCTATTCACCCGCGCCCAGGTGCTCATCTCGCGCGGGCGCGATTTGGACATCATCAGCCAGGCGGAGATGATCGAGCCGTACCTCGCGCTGCGGGGCGATCTGGTGCGGGTCAGCTACGCGGCCTATTTCGTCGAGCTGGCCGACAGCTACGTGGTCGAGGGCGACGAGAACCGCGCGATCTACAACCTGCTGTCGGCGGGGCTGGGCTGGCTGTGCCGCTCCGAGGACCTGCGCCTGACTGCCCGTTATTTCGAGCAGCGGGTGCTGCAGCGGGCCGGGTTCCGGTTGGAGCTTCACAACTGCGTGTTGCGCGGCGAGCGGATCGCCGCCGAGGACCAGTTCATCAGCATCGCCGACGGCGGCGTAGTGTGTCCGGCCTGCGGCCACGACCACCCCCGCGCCCGGCCCATCTCGATGAGCGCGCTCAAGGTGCTGCGCTACATGCAGGGGCGCAACTACGCCTCGGTAGAGAATCTGCGCCTGCGCGGGCCGCTGTACGCTGAACTGGAGAACTTGCTGAGCCAGGCGCTCACCTACAGCCTGGAGCGCCGCCTGAAATCCACCGTGTTTATCCATCGCCTGCGCCGCGAGGCGGCAGCGATGACTGCGCCCCCTCAAGAGGAGGTTTCTTGAGCCAACCACTGTCGTTTCAAGAGGTGATTCTGCGCCTGCAAGAGTTCTGGGCCGACCAGGGCTGCATCATCTGGCAGCCCTACAACGTGCAGGTCGGCGCGGGCACCATGAACCCGGCCACCGTGCTGCGCGTGCTCGGCCCGGAGACGTGGAACGTGGCCTACGTCGAGCCGTCGGTGCGGCCCGACGATGGCCGCTTCGGCGAAAATCCAAACCGGATGCAGGTCCACTACCAGTTCCAGGTGATCCTCAAGCCCGACCCCGGCAACCCGCAGGAGATTTACCTGCAAAGCCTGGAGGCGCTGGGCATCGACCGCCGCCGCCACGACATCCGTTTCGTGGAGGACAACTGGCAAAGCCCAGCGCTGGGCGCGTGGGGCCTGGGCTGGGAGGTGTGGCTGGACGGGCAGGAGATCACGCAGTTCACCTATTTCCAGCAGGCGGGCGGGATGGAACTCGACCCGGTGTCGGTGGAGATCACCTACGGCCTGGAGCGCATCGTCCTGGCGCTGCAAGGCGTGGACGCGGTGTGGGATATTCACTGGGGCGGCGATTTCAGCTATGGCGACGTGCTGCTGCAATCCGAGATCGAACACTGCCAGTATTATTTCAACGTGGCCGACGTGGACGCCCTGCGGGCCACCTTCGAGGTGTACGAGGCCGAGACAAAACGGGCGCTGGCCCAGGACCCGCCCCTGGTGATGCCCGCGCACGATTACGTGCTCAAGTGCTCGCACCTGTTCAACGTGATGGACACGCGCGGCGCGATAGGTGTCACCGAGCGGCAGGCGTACTTCGGGCGGATGCGTGCCCTGGCGCGCGAGGTGGCGACAGCCTACGTCGGTCAACGCGAGCGGCTGGGCTTCCCCTTCGGACGGGCCGACGCGGAGCACGCGTCGCCAGCGCCAGAACCCGGCCCGCCGGACGGCTCCGCGCCGGGCCACCCCGCGCCGTTCCTGCTGGAAATCGGCACGGAGGAGCTGCCTGCCACCGATCTGGACGCGGCGTTGGAGCAGCTTCGCGAAGCCGCCGCGCAAATGCTGGAGGAAGTAGCGCTGCCGTACGACGTTCTGCGCGTCTACGGCACGCCGCGCCGCCTGGCCCTGCACGTCGAGAGCCTGGCCCCACGCCAGCAAGACGAGGAGCGCGAGGAAAAGGGACCGCCTACCAGCGCGGCCTTCGATGCAGATGGGAAGCCGACCAGGGCCGCCGAGGGCTTCGCCCGCAAGCACGGCCTCGACGTGTCGGCGTTGGAACGGCGCGAGATGGACGGCGGCGAGTACGTCGTCGCCAGCGTGAAAATCGAGGGGCGGCCCGCCGCCGACGTGCTGGCCGAACGGCTGCCCGATCTGGTGGCCTCGCTCGGTTTCGAGCAGAACATGCGTTGGAACGCGAGCGGCGTGCGCTTCTCGCGGCCCGTTCGCTGGCTGGTCTCGCTGTACGGCGGCATGACGGTGCCGTTTGCCTATGCCGGGTTGGTGGCGGGACGCACCACGCGCGGCACGCGCCCGGAGCGCTCGCCCGAAATTGAACTGAAGGACGTCAAAGCCTATTTCAAGGCGATGGACGAGGCCGGTATCGTGCTGGACCGCGAGGCGCGCCGTGAGGCGGTTCGCCAGCAGGTGGAGGCGCTGGCAGAACAAGCCGGTGGGATCGTGCCCGACGACCCCGGCCTGCTGGACGAGGTCAGCAACCTGATCGAGCGGCCCACCGCGCTGCTGGGGCACTTCGACGAGGCGTCGCTGAACCTGCCGCGCGACGTGCTGGTGACGGTGATGAAGAAGCACCAGCGTTACTTTGCCATCGAAAAGAAGGGGGCGCTGCTGCCCGCTTTCGTGGCCGTGCGCAACGGCGATGCAGAGCATCTGGACGAGGTCGTCACCGGCAACGAACACGTCATCCGCGCCCGCTTCAAGGATGCCGACTTCTTCTATCAGGCCGATGTGGCCCAACCGCTGGAGAGCTACCTGCCCGGACTGGACACGCTGACCTTTCAGGAGGCGCTCGGTTCGATGCTCGACAAGGCGCGCCGCGTCGAGGAATTGACGGGCGAACTGGGCAGGCTGCTCGGCCTGAGCAAAACTGATCTCAAGACCGCCCAACGCACCGCGCACCTGTGCAAAGCGGATTTGGCGACACAGATGGTGGTCGAGTTCACCTCGCTCCAGGGCGTGATGGGCCGCGAGTACGGGCGCTTGAGCGGCGAGCCGGGCGCCGTAGCCGAGGCCATTTACGAGCACTACCTGCCGCGCGGCGCGGGCGATGCCCTGCCCGCCAGCCAGCCCGGTCTGGTGGTGGGGCTGGCGGACCGGCTGGACAGCCTCGTCGGGTTGTTTGCGGTGGGGCTGGCCCCCACCGGCGCGCGCGACCCGTATGGGCTGCGCCGGGCCGCGCTTGGCCTGCTGCAAAATGCATTGGGGCACGAGTTATCGCTGGACCTGTGCGAAGCTGTCAGACTGGCCGCCGGGGCACAGCCGGTGCCGGTCGGCGACGAGGCGCAGGCGGCGGTGCTGGATTTCATCGCCGGGCGGCTGCGCGTGCTGCTGCGCGATACGTACCGCTACGACGTGGTGGACGCCGTGCTGGCCGAGCAGGCACACGACCCGCAGCACGCCGCGCTCTCGGTGGCCCAACTCGAGAAGTGGGTGGCCCGTGACGACTGGGAGCCGATTCTGGATGCTTACGCGCGCTGCGTGCGTATCGTGCGCGACAGGCCGGAGCGTTACACGCTCGACACCGCCAACTTCGTCGCGCCGGTGGAGCACGATTTGCACCAGGCTTACCAGAAGGCGCTCAAGGCGCGCGGCGATGCCCCCGACGTGGAGGCGATGCTCACTGCCTTCGAGCCGATGGTGCCCGCCATCACCGCTTTCTTCGCGACGGCTGACGAGGGCGGCGTGATGGTCATGGACGAGGACCTGACACTGAGGGAGAACCGGCTCGCCCTGCTCCAGCACGTCGCGGCGCTGGCGGACGGCGTGGCCGACTTCTCATTGTTGGAGAACTTCTAGAGATGGTGTTTCTCGCCAGGATTGGCAATTTCTTCGTCAAGGGGATTTTGCGCTCGCCACTGCACGGCATCCTGAGCGAGAACGTCCTGCTCATCACCGTGACCGGGCGCAAGAGCGGTAAGCAGTACACCACGCCGGTGGCCCGCGTCCCGCATGGCGACGGGTACATGGTTTTCAGCGACCACAACCGCACTTGGTGGCGAAACCTGCGCGGCGGTGCGCCGGTCAGGTTATACGTCAAGGGGCAGGAGATCGGCGGGATGGCGAACGTTTTCGAGGAGCCGGAAGCTGTGGTTGCAGGGCTGACGACCTACTTGCAGAAGTCACCCCATCTCGCCAAGTATTTCGACGTGGACCTCGACCCGGACGGCCAGCCCAACGCCGAGGATATCGCCAGAACCGCTGCCACCGAGGTCCTGATCCGCATTCAAGTCGATCAGAGCGCCTGATCCCCTCACGGGCTGGGGGGCAGCGCCAGACTCTCCCCGGCGATGTCGATTCCCGCGCGTTGGCCCAACGCGTCCGCCAGGGCGCGGGCCATCTGCAGGTAGCCCAGCGCGTTAGGGTGCACGGCGTCGCCTCCCCACGAGTCCGGCGGCATCACCTCAGGGTGCTGCCAGAAATCGAAGAACACGGTGTCGTGTTTGGCGCTCAACTCGCGGATAACGTCGTTCATCTCCCTCACACGGTCATAGAAACCCGCCGGGGCATAGGGCAGGATGTGCCACACGTCGGCCAGCGTAAACGTGATGAGCGTCGCGCCGTCTTCTCCCAGGGCAGCGAGCATCCTGTCCATCCGGGCGTGGTAGGTGGACCCGTCCCAGTCGTTCCAGGCCACGTCGTTAGCACCCGCGTTCAGGCTCGCCAAATCCGGCTGGAGGGTCAGCGCCTCTTGCAGTTGCCTCTCCTCGACCTGGGCCAGGGTCAGGCCGCGAAAAGACAGGTTGGTGAATTCAAAGCCATCGTGAAGGGGCGCGATGGCCCTCGCCAGCCGCTCGGCCCAACTGAGGTGCTCCAGGCCGGGATACGGCTCGCCCCAGCCCTCGGTCAGGCTGTCGCCCATCGCCACGAAGTGCTGCCATGTCATCAATCATCCTCACCCGGTGGATTGCTCTGCCGTTTCGGTGCTTTTGGGGGTCGTCGCAAACACGCCCAGGTGATTGGCGACGGGTCGCTCGCGTCCAGGCAGGCGGCGGTCAATCGGCGAGTTCAGCTTGAGGGGCCTGCCCGCCTCACCTTCGACCACCAGCGTGGTCGAGCCGCCGCCGTCGAGGTTGAGCGCGGTTTCGCCGCCGTACTCCAGGACGATTTCGGCCAGTTCTTCGAGCGTGACCCCTTCGCTGTAATTGGGCTGCCGCCCGTCAACCGCGATCAGAAACAGTGTTTGGGCATCCCCGTCGAGCGCGACGGCGGTGCGGGGATGGCGCTGGTAGTGACCGGGCCAACGCAAGCCGTCTGCCTGGAACACACCATTTCGCAGGAAGATATAGTCGCCGGAGATGGCGTTATAAACCTCGCCGATGGGCGCGCCGAACTGCGCCTGGTTGTCATCCGAGATATAGAGCGTCGGGAAGGAAGCATAACCCATCGAGTAGACCAGACCTTCTGAGCTGGCGTAGCCTTTCACGTCGAGACGCGTGCCAGGTCTCGCATGCGTGGTGTCTGCGGTGGGCGCGTCGAAGTAGTCCCCGTTGATCGCCACCTGCAAATCGAATTCGTCCAGGAAATCGGTCGTGCGGCGCGCCTCCACTTCCTCGCCTTCGACCGGCTCGCCCGGCGTGACGAGAAAACCGACACCTGGCGCGTCGAGATCGATCTCCACCACGTGGATGATAACCGGATGCGGCTCTTGTCGCACGTCGCGCGTGTAGACGATGCCCTCGTACAGCGTCTCCTGCGTGCTGTCCGGCACCGCCCGGTGCGTGTACCAATACCAGTAGCCGCCGGTGACAGCAGGCGCGGCGACGACCAGGGCCAACTGCAGGGTCGCCAGCTTGTGCACCAGGCGGAAGAACTTCCGCTGCGCGTAGCGTGTGACCAGCCAGAACAGGAACGCTCCAATCAGGAACACGAACCAGGTCACAATCAGATATCGCACGATTCCAGCCCTCCTCCACCACATTCTCCAGGGCATAACGTTACCGGCTGTATGGCAGCCTACGCAAAGACGCCATTCCTACGAAAGCGCGCTGAATTCCCTACGCCGTGCATGCCCCGCCCCCCCGATTCACTCACCCATGCCCGAAAGTCAGTACACCGCAGGTATACATAAGTATCCGCGCCCTTTACGTGCTTCTCTGCTGACTGCTGGCTGCTGGCGGCTGACAATACTTGCCGCTCTGCCCAATCTGGCGCATACTCACATCACCACGCCGGTCATTTCCGTCGGCTCCGAGGAGGCTCAATGATCGGGAAGACACTCGGCAATTACCGCATCGTCGAACAAATCGGCACGGGCGGCATGGCGACCGTCTACAAAGCCTACGATCCCGACACCGAACGGCACGTCGCCCTCAAGGTGCTCCCGAAACGCTACTCCGAAGACCCCACCTTCCGCCAGCGTTTCGAGCGCGAAGCCAGGGCGATTGCCCAACTGGAGCACCTGCACATCCTGCCGGTGCACGCCTACGGCGAGGAGGACGGGATTGCCTATCTGGTCATGCGCCACATGGAAGCCGGGACGCTGGCTGACCTGATAGAGCGAGGGCCGCTCCCCCTCGATGAGGCCAGACGCCTGCTGGAACAAATTGCCTCCGCGCTGGACGCGGCCCACGAGGGCGGCATCGTCCACCGCGACGTGAAACCGAGCAACGTGCTGCTCGACGCGCAGGGCAACGCTTACCTGACCGACTTCGGCATCGCCAAGATGGTTGAGGGGGTCGCCGAGCAGCTGACCGAGACCGGCATGGCGCTGGGCACACCGGCCTATATGAGCACCGAGCAATGCCGGGGAGCCAAGGACCTGACGCCCGCATCGGACATCTACTCGCTGGGTGTGGTTCTCTACCAGATGCTCACCGGGGCCGTGCCCTTCGACGCCGAGACGCCCCTGGCCGTCATTCAGCAGCACCTCAACGAACCCTTGCCGCCGCCCCGGCAGGTGCGCCGCGATCTACCCGACGAGGCTGAGGCGGTCATCTTCAAGGCGATGGCGAAGGAACCAGAGCAGCGCTACCGGTCGGCGGGCGAGATGGCAGCCGCGTTCGCCAGCGCCCTCAAGCGGCCAGTGCTGGCCGGGAGGGTCGTGCCAAAGGGTCTGAGGACCATTCCGGTCAAGCGTCTGGCAGAGGAGAAGGCGGAAGCGCAGCGGGACCGGAAGCGCACGCTGCTGATCGGCGGTGGGGCCGCGCTGGCGCTGCTGGTGGGCGTCGTCGCCGTCTTGCTGGCAAGCGGAAATCTGAACCTGTCTGGAGCCATCAGCCAACCCGTTGACGAATTTGACGGCGCCGAGACCAGCGGCGGTGGCGCTATCGAGGTGGGCAGCAACGTCGTCGCCAGTCTGGGCAGCTTCGATGAGGCGCACAACTGGACGTTTGAGGGCGCGGAGGGCGACGTGGTCCTGATCTACGTGGCAGGCGACGGCGAGTCTGACCCGCGCGCCACCCTCATCGGTCCCGATGGGACGATAGCCGCCGAGAACGACGACGGGGGCGAGGACCGTGATGCCTTCATCAACATGGCGCTGCCCGCCGACGGCACCTACACCATCCGGGTCAGGTCATTCGTCGCTGGCTCGTACACACTCAGCCTGGACACGACGATTGTGCCTGCCCTACCGGGGGAGTTCGACGGTGGGGATGGGCTGGAGACCACCGGCGGCGGGACCATCGAGGTCGGCACCAGTGTCACCAACAGGCTGCAAACCTTGCTGGAGGCGCACAACTGGACCTTCGAAGGCAAGAGCGGGCAGGTCGTCTCGATTTACGTGGATAGCGACGGCACGTCCGACCCGCGCGCCCGGCTGATCGACCCGGACGGCGAGGTCATCGCCGAGGACGACGACGGCGGCGACGTTCTCGACGCGGCCATCGACACCACCCTACCCTTCGACGGCACTTACACCATCCGTGTGGACACTCACGTTTCCGGGGGCTACACGCTGACGCTGGAGTAGTGCATAGTGCGCCACAGGTGCTATGGACTCTGAAGCACGATTTCGCCGAACCACCTGAGCGTGAAGATGGCAGATTATCTCAGCAGTCTAGCTGACGCCATGAACTTCGTCGGCGATATCCCTGAAGAAGAGCTGAAAAAAGCGCTGGAACGTGCCAGATTCATCACGGTCAAAAAGAACAGCTACTTCTTGCGGGCAGGGGAAGTTCCGAGGCGGATAGGTTTCCTGAAATCAGGTTTGATGTGTCTCTTCTACATTGACCTGAATGGGATGGAGGTGAACAAGCATTTTAGTCTGGAGAACACGCTGGCGATTTCTTACAGCGCTTTCTTGCAGCAAACAGAATCGAAGTTCTTCATTCAGGCGTTAGAAGACTCAAGACTCCTCACCATTGACTACGACACCTATCACGAGTTGTTGGGCGGCCACATTTGCTGGCAGATCGTCGCCAGGAAACTGGCCGAAATGGTCTTCATTCTAAAGGAAAAACGGGAGGCTGAATTACTGCTTAACGATGCCCAGGAAAGATATCAACGGTTCCTTGCGGACTACCCCGGCCTCGAAAGGCGAATAGCGCAATATCACGTCGCTTCCTACCTGGGTATCACCCCCGAATCCTTGAGCAGAATTCGCTCCAATTTGAAGCAGAATTAACATAGGTCAATGACCTGACGCCTATTCTCCTGTAGCTTTTCCCTAGCTGGAAAACATATACGACAGGAGAATAGTGATGAAAGCAAAATTCGGCGCAGCAGCAACCAATGGACTCGTGGGAGGAATAATCAGCGGTGTCATTTCGGGACTGCTGAACTACTACGTTCTTCCCTTCCCCGGTACGCCCCTGGACAACGCGATAGGCCACGCGATAGGTGGCCTTTTCTGCGGTTTCATCAGTTGCGTCATCGGGATACTGGTCTACACCAGCCAGCATGCTCCACAGAATCACAGCGGTAAAGCCAGCGTCGCCAAGCCGGAAGCGGCTTAGGTATTGACCCGCCTGGCAAACCATCCACGAGGAAGGTTATGATGGAACTGTCCGATAAAGTGATTGTCATCACCGGCGCATCGAAGGGCCTGGGCAAAGCGATTGCACTTCGCCTGAGCCGCTTAACCCCCCACCTGGTTCTGATAGCACGCCACGAGCCGTTGTTACTGCAAGTTCAGGCGGAAATAGCCGACACGACCGGGCACTCACCTTGCGTTATCCAGTGCGATATCTCTTCAGAGAGCGACGTCAGACGCATGGCCGCTCTCGTCGAGGAAAGACACAGTCGGGTCGACGTGCTGGTGAACAACGCCGGTTTTGGGACCTACCGGGCGTCGGAGAACCTGTCGAACCAGGAGATGCGCAGGCACTTCGAGGTGAATTTCTTCGGGGCCTACTACTGCATCAAAGCCCTGCTGCCCTTGCTCAGGCGAAGTGACGCGGGCTACATCCTGAACGTTGGCTCCCTGTTCAGCCGCGTCTCCCTGGCCGAGAACAGCGTATACGCTGCCACGAAATTCGCCTTAGCCGGTTTCACCGAGGGCCTGTCCAGGGAGTTGAAGCCTTGCGGCGTTGGGGTCGGGTTGTTTATGCCCGGACCGATGGATACCGCTTTCCAAAACGGTCGGGACGAGGGAGCGATCAAGTCCCCGGTGATGCTGGATACCCAACGCGTGGCAGGGGTTATCGAAACCATGATTCGCAAGCGGAAGAAGAGCGTGATGCTGCCTGTCTGGATGCTGGCCGCGCTCAAGCTCAAGAACGCGTTCGCTTAGGGCGCGTTTCACCAAAGCACGCGCTCCGCGTCCAATTTGAAGGAAAACGTGAGTCATCCACGAATTCGTGGATGACTCATGTCCATGTTTCCACGGGGTTTGCCGGACGCGCCTGTCAGGCCATCAGCTTGTCAATCGCGTCGGTGAGCTGCGCCAGGTTGCGCACCTGGTAAACGTGGTCGCACAACGGCGCGTATTGCAGCATGTCGCTGTCGCCGGTGCCCCACTGGCGCGGGTATTCGGGGTTCAACCACAGCACCCGCCGCGCCCGTTTCTTGATTTCCTGGAACGCGTCGAGAGCCGGGTCGTTGTAGTTATTGCGGCCATCGCCCAGCACGATGAACGTGGTGCGGTTGTCCAACGTGTCGAGATAGCCGTCCACGAAGCCGCGCAGGGTGTTGCCCAGATCGGTGTTGTAGTAACCGGGCGGCAAATCGTGCAAGACCCTCTGCACAGCCGTAGCGGGCCGGTGGCGGTTAAAGGTATCGCTCACGTCTACGATGTGGCTGATGAAGGCGAAGCTGCGCGTCTTGGCAACCTGGTCCTGCAACTCGTAGAGCAGGTGCAGCATGAATTCGGCCACCGGGCGCATGGAGGTAGAGATGTCGCACAGCACCACCAGCTTGGGCTTGGTGCGGCGCGTCTTGAAACGCAGTTCGAGCGGCACGCCCGAATAGCGCAGGTTGGCGCGGATGGTGGCCTTGGCGTCGAGCTTGCCGTTCTTGCCGCGCTTCTGGCGCAGCGCCACGCGGCTGCGCAGGCGGGCCGCCAGACGGCGCACCTGATCGCGAAGTAGCTGCATCTCCCGCTCGCCGAGGGCGTTAAAGCTGCGCTGCATCAATTCGTGGACGTTGTCGCGCTTCTGGGCAGACTCTTCGACCATCTGGTCCACGATCTGCCGTCCGGCGAAATCGGCCAGGTGCTCAGACAATTGCTCCTGGTTCTCGCCCACCTGCTCCTTGATGGCGTCGATCTCCTGGGGACTCAGGCCCATCTCGGCCAGCATCTCCCAGATTTGCTCCAACACCTCCTCCAGGTGCTCCCAGCCGAGCAAGCGCTGCATCCGGCGGGCGTACCATTCTGCCTGTTGGGGCGACCCGGCCATCTGCACGCCTGCCATGTCGGCCAGTTCTTGCAGGTCTTCCTCGCTGGGCGTCTGGCCGGAGAGCAGCCAGCTGAGCAACTCCTCCAGATCCCCGGCGAACTCCTGAATCATGTCCCACAGTTGGTCCTGCTGCTCCGGGGTCAGTTCGGCCATAGGGTTGAGCAAGGGTGGCTCGTCGGTCCCAAAATACAACGGGAACAGTTCCTCGAAGATGGGGATGTCTGTCGGGTCTTTGATGAGCGTGGAGCGCAGGCTCAGGCGGTAAGTATCCCTGTCGAGAATGCCCATGTGGTTGACTGCGTGCCAGGCGTCCTCGCTCTCGGCGATGGATACCCGCACGCCGGAGGCGCGCAGTCCTGAGACGAACCTAGCGATACGTTCTTCCATCGCCTTCCTCTCCCATCGAACGGCGCATCAAGCGCCGGGCCTGCTGCGCGTCCGACTCGTACTTGAGCAGCACGGTCAGCGTGTTTTCGAGCGTATCCTTGTCCAGGCTGCTCGCGTTGAGCGTGACCAGCGCGCGCGCCCAGTCCAGCGTCTCGCTGACGCTGGGCGACTTCCGCAGGTCGAGTTGGCGCAACGCCTGGACAGCCTCGACAGCCTGCCGCGACAGCTCAGGTCCGAGTTCGGGCACTTTGAGTTGAACGATGCGCAGCTCTTCCGCCACGTTGGGGTAGTCGATGTGGATGTACAGGCAGCGCCGTTTGAGCGCCTCGCTCAGTTCACGCGTGTTGTTGCTGGTGAGGATGACCGCCGGGTGCTGGCGGGCAGTGACGGTGCCCAGTTCGGGGATGCTGACCTGGAAGTCGCTCAGAATTTCCAGCAGGAACGCCTCGAACTCGGCGTCGGCGCGGTCAATTTCGTCCACCAGCAGCAGCACCGGCTCGTCGCTGTTGATGGCCTGCAACAGCGGGCGCGGCAGCAGGAAACGGTCGGAGAAGAAGACATCTTCTTCGCTGCCCAGACGGTCGGCGGCTTCCGTCAGCGATTGGGCATCGGCCAGCAGGTCAGATAGCTTGTCGCGCAGCAGTTGCGTGTAAAGCATCTGCTTGGCGTATTCCCACTCGTAGAGCGCTTTGGATTCGTCAAGCCCTTCGTAGCACTGCAGGCGGATCAAGCGGCGGCCTGTGGCAGCGGCCCAGGCTTTGCCGAGTTCGGTCTTGCCCACGCCTGCCGGGCCTTCGGTCAGCAGCGGCTTGCCCAGTTTCTCGGCCAGAAAGAGGACCGTCATGATCTCGGACGAGGCGATGTATTGTTGGTCGGCCAGCGCCTCACCTACGTGTTCCAACGACTCAAACATGCTTTCTCCTTATCAAAACGAATACCGATACAAACTCACTCAGAGTAACCACTATGAATCTCCAGGTTGTCTTGACGTGCTAAAGGGAGTTCGGGATACCTTCCGACGCCAGAGTGAAGGTCGTCGTTTTATTCAGTTCGTGGGCAAGAGGAGCCTACTTGCGGGCACCACACTCGCAGGGGCCGCCGTTATTCTTTTTGCCACAGCCCTTGGCAGCTTTATTCTTCAACGCGTCCAACTCCTCCAATGGCTCCAGGTCGGCGCGCTCCACCAGGTGTCGGTGTTCGCCGACCAGGACGGTGACGGCATCTCTCAGCGGGTGCACGTCCACGACCTTACCCTCTCCATGCGGCGTGCCGACGCGTTTCTTGACCCTGGGCAAGTGCCCCCGCGCTTCGACGTACTGCTCGTATTCGTAGACGAGGCAGCACCGCAGACGCCCACACATGCCCGTGATTTCGGAGGGGTTCAGCGAGACGCCTTGCGCCTTTGCCATCTTGATCGAAATCGGGCTGAATTCGGTGAGGAACGTGGAGCAGCACCGCGGCTCTCCGCAGGCCCCGTAGCCGCCCAGGATTTTGGCCGCGTCACGAGGGCCAACCTGACGCATCTCCACGCGGCAGCGGAAGCGCTTGCGCAGTGCGCGCGCCAATTTGCTGACGTCGACGTGCTGTTCGGAGGTGTAAGTGAACGTGAGCCAACTGCCCTCGAAGTTATACGAAGCCTTGATGAACTTGACCCCCACGAAGCCACCCGTCTCGGCGGCCTTTTCGCGGCAGGAGATGAGCGCGTCCAGCTCTTTCTCGCGCCAGATTTGCTGCATCATCGTATCGCGGGGGGTCGCCATCCGCGTGATCGGCTTGTAGCGCCGCCCCTCCAGCTTTTCAGGGGGGATGAAGCCGGTCACCTGGGCCAGTTGAATCCCCCGGGCGGTCTCGACGACCACGAACTGGCCGGGCATCAGGTCAGGAAGATCGGCGGCATCAAAGTGATAGACCTTGCCCACCTCCTCGAAGCGCACTCCAACGGTGTCTGATACGCGTTCAAGGGCTTCCATAATCGCCATTCTGGTCTCCAAACATCACACGCGCGAAGCGCTACGAAACTCGATTTGTCAGGTCTGATTATGATAAATGATGCCTATCAAAACCGCAAACCTTCGCTTCGTTCTCCAGGGTTCGTGGTGAAACGAAAAATAGAACGCTGCGTAGTACGCAGCAGAATAAATCATCGCGGAGGAAAAAAGGAAATGACTGCTTCGAAACGACGGGTACCTTTGCTGCTCTGGCCGTTTTGGGCCATCTGGCGGTTGCTGGCACTCATCCTGGAGTTGACCGGGCGGCTGGTAGCGGCGGTTCTTGGGTTGGTGCTGATCGTCGTGGGGGTCATCCTGATCGTGACCGTCGTGCTGTCGCCGCTGGGTGTGGCCCTGGTGGCCTTCGGCCTGCTGTTGGTGGTGCGCGGCTTCTTCTAGCCGGTGGGCCGGTAACATTCTATACTGGGCCACGAATCCGGGCACGGACTGATTGCCCGGCCAACGGCAAAGGAGCAGGAAATGAGCACGCCGGAAAGCGGAATCGCCGACAGGCTGACGGTCCCCGGCGCACATGCCCGCGCGTTCAAAGTCGCCAGAGGTCAATACCTGGCCGTGATCGACGTGAAAGGCGGGCAGTGCGGCGATTTCTGGGCCATCGACGCCGCCAACCTCGACCACTTCCTCTCCCCACCGCACACATGGATTCACCTGGGACGTATCCAGCCCAGAGTCGGCGACACGCTGGTCACCAACCGGCGCGCGCCGGTGCTCACCATCGTGGCTGACGACGTGGGCTGGCACGATATGTTGGCCCCTGCCTGCGACAAGCAGCGCTATGAGATTTACTATGGCGTGACCGGGCACCGCAATTGTCAGGACAATTTCCTGGAAGTCATGGCTGACCACGCGTGGGGAAACAGGCTGGTGCCGCAGCCCTTCAATCTTTTCATGAACTCGTTCGTGGAGGATGACGGCACCATGATCATCCGCGATCCGATTTCCAGGCCGGGCGACAAAATCGTCATGCGGGCGGAGATGGACCTGATCGGCGTGGTATCGGCCTGCCCGATGGACCTGAATCCCGTCGGCGGGACGGGCATCACCGACCTCGAGATTGCCGTGGCTGATCATCCTGAAGCCTTGGGTGACGTGCCCGGCTAAATGACGGCGCGCCAACCGTGCGATTTGGTGGTCGCGATGCTATAATCCGCCGATAATCTCCCCAACCCACCACCACGAGGAGCGCCGGTCATGGCTGCGAGCGACATCTCGTCCTCCAATGGTCTGAGCCTGACACTCTCAGAAGAACACCGGATGATCCAGCAGTTGGCGCGCGATTTTGCGCAAAAAGAAATCGTGCCGATTGCCGCCGAATTTGACGAGTCCGGCGAGTTCCCGTTCGAGACGATCAAGAAGATGGGCGGGCTGGGTCTGATGAGCCTGATGGTCCCAGAGGAGTATGGCGGCGCAGGGATGGATACCGTCGCCTACGTGCTGGCGATGATCGAGATCTCAAAGGCCGATGCCGCGCACGGCACCATCATGTCGGTGAACAACTCGCTGGTCAATCACGGCCTGGTCAAGTTCGGCACCGAGGAACAGAAGCAGAAGTACTTGTCGCGCGTGGCGAGTGGCGAGTACATTGGGGCCTACTCGCTGACCGAGCCGACGTCCGGCTCGGATGCGAGCACGATGCGCACGACGGCCAAACTGAACGATGCAGGCACCCACTACGTTATCAATGGGCGCAAGAGCTGGGTTTCGAGTGCGCCGGTGGCAGACATCATTGTCACCTTCGTCATGACCGAGCCGGAGAAAAAGCACCACGGCATCACCGCCTTTATCGTCGAGACGGACAAACCGGGCTTCGAACTGGGCAAAAAAGAGCCAAAGTTGGGCATCCGGGCGTCGGCTACCAGCGAAATCTTGTTTGACGGCTACGAGTGCCCGGTGGAAAACATCCTGGGCGAGCCGGGCCAGGGCTTCAAGATAGCCATGACCATCCTGGATGCCGGGCGCATCGGCATCGCCTCGCAGGCCATCGGCATTGCCGAGGCCGCTTACGAGGCCTCGGTCCAGTTCGCCAGGGAGCGCGAGGCCTTCGGCCAGCCCATCGGCGGCTTCCAGATGATCCAGGCGAAGATTGCCGACATGAAGACGCGCATCGAGGCGGCCCGCCTGCTGACGTATAATGCCGCGCTGGCGCAGACACGCGCCGAGCAGACCGGCGAGCGCTACACCACCGAAGCCTCGATGGCAAAGCTCTTCGCCTCCGAGACGGCGATGTGGGTCGCGACAGAGGCCGTCCAGATTCACGGTGGGATGGGCTACAGTAAAGAAATGCCCGTCGAGCGCTATTTCCGCGACGCGAAAATCACCGAGATTTACGAGGGGACGAGCGAGATTCAGCGCATGGTCATCGCGCGCAACGAGTTGGGGTTGCGCTAGGACCGTTCTACACGCCTCCTTGCAGCGCTGATCCTTTTTCTTCAAATTCGCTTTTCAGAACGAGATAGCTGGCTATGAAAGCGGTTCTTCTACACGAACACGGCGGCCCTGAAACCCTGGTCTATGCCGATGTGGAGGCCCCATCACCGGGGCCGGGCGAGGTGCAAATCGAGGTACGGGCCATCGCGATGAATCGCGTCGACCTGTGGGTGCGAGAAGGCTGGCCGGGCATCAGGCTTGAGTACCCGCACGTCCTCGGCGCGGACGCGGCAGGGATCGTCAGCGAACTGGGCGAGGGCGCGGCGGAGACCGGGCTGGCAGTGGGCCAGCGCGTGGCCGTCAACCCGACGATGAGCGACGGTACGTGCGAGTTTTGCCGGGTCGGGCAGGACAACCTGTGCCCGAACTTCGGCATTCTGGGCGAGCACCTGCCGGGCACGTACCGTGAAGTGTTGGTGGTGCCCGCGCGCAACGTCCTCCCGCTGCCCGACCACGTCACCTTCGAGACGGCGGCGGCGGCCTCGCTGGTGTACCTGACCGCCTGGCATTCGCTGGTAGAGAAAGGCCAGGTACAGGCTGGCGAAACGGTGCTGGTGGTCGGCGCGGGTGGAGGTGTGAACACCGCCTCTATCCAGATTGCCAGGCTGAAAGGGGCCACCGTCTACGTGGTTGGCTCCAGCGACGAGAAACTGGCGCGCGCCGAGGCGATGGGCGCGGACGTGCTCATTAACCGGCACAAAGAGGACTGGTCGAAGGCGGTTTTCAAACTCACCGAGCGGCGCGGCGTGGACGTGGTGGTCGATAACGTGGGCCAGGCGACGTGGTTCAGCAGCATCCGGGCGCTGCGCAAGGGCGGGCGGATACTGGTCGTGGGCAACACCAGCGGGCCGAAGTTCGAGTTGGACATCCGCTACATTTTCGGCAAGCACGTCAGCATCCTGGGATCGACGATGGGCACGCACCAGACCTTCAGGACGGTGATGCCGCTCGTCTTCGACGGCACGCTGACTCCTGTCGTCGACAAGACGTTCCCGCTGCAGGAGGCGCGCGCGGCGCACGAGTATTTCAATAGCGGGTCGTTGTTCGGCAAAGTGGTGCTGGTGCCCTGATTTGCTCTCGCGCCGCCTGAAACGCTCCCCTCCCGAACGTGCGAGACCCCCGGCAGCCGTAACCTGGTTGGCTGTTGTGGTGTTCTGTCTAGCAGGCGTCAATGGGGCTCGCGCCGCCGTCACGCTGGCCGGATGGAGCCTGTGGAGCGGCTTTGACCTGCCGTTCCCATTGGGCCTGCGTGTGGCCTTCAGCGTGATATGGGCGTCTGCGCTTGGCGTCACGGCCTGGGGGTTGTGGGTCCGGCGGCGATGGGCGAGGCGTCTGGGGGTGGTCCTCTTTCCACTGTACCAGCTTTATGAGGTAGGATGGCGTCTGGCGTTTGTGCGCAGCGACTACCAGCGCGGGCGGCTTCCGTTTGTGCTGGTGATAGCGCTGGGGACATCATTGATCGTGTTGTGGATACTGACCAGGAGAAACGTGGTACACGCTTTTGAGATGGGCGGAAGTGAAACGGAGACAGCGTATGACAAGCGACCCGAAGATTGACCACCTGCGCGCCCTGCGCGAGAAATCCAGAATGGGCGGCGGCCCGAAACGCATTGAGCAGCAGCACCAACGGGGCAAGCTGACCGCGCGCGAGCGGCTGGAGTTGCTGCTGGACCCCGGTAGCTTTCGCGAGTTGGACGCCTTTGTGGTCCACCGGGCGCGCGATTTTGATATGGATGCCGAGGAGAAGAAAATCCTGGGTGACAGCGTGGTGACAGGCTGGGGGGCCATTGATGGCCGCCTGACGTACGTCTTCTCGCAGGACTTCACGGTGTTCGGCGGGAGCCTGTCGCAGGTGCACGCCGAGAAGATCGTCAAAGTACAGGATTTGGCCCTGCGGACCGGCGCGCCGATCATCGGCCTGAACGACTCCGGCGGTGCCCGCATCCAGGAAGGGGTGGTCTCGCTGGGCGGGTACGCCGACATCTTCTTGCGGAACACGCTGGCCTCCGGCGTGATCCCGCAGATTTCGGCCATCATGGGGCCGTGCGCGGGCGGCGCAGTCTACTCACCGGCGCTGACCGATTTCATCTTCATGGTCGAGGGGACCAGCCACATGTTCGTCACCGGGCCGGAGGTGGTCAAGTCGGTGACGCACGAGGAGGTGACGTTCGAGGAACTGGGCGGCGCGATGACCCACAATGCCATCAGCGGGGTCAGCCACGTGGCCGCCGCCAGCGAGGAAGACTGCCTGCTGCTGATCCGGGACCTGATGACCTACCTGCCTTCGAACAACATGGAGGACCCCCCGTTCGAGCCGACGCGCGACGACCCGCTGCGCACCGACGAGCGCCTGGACGCGCTGGTGCCGGACAACCCCAACAAGCCATACGACATCAAAGAGGTCATCCAGATGGTGGTGGACGATAGCCTGTTCTTCGAGATTCACGAACACTACGCACAGAATATCGTGGTCGGCTTTGCGCGCCTGGGGGGGCACAGCGTGGGGATCGTAGCCAATCAGCCCGCGGTGCTGGCCGGGACGCTGGACATCAACGCCGCCGAGAAAGCAGCCCGCTTCGTGCGTTTCTGCGATTGCTTCAACGTGCCCATCATCACCTTTGAGGACGTGCCCGGTTTCCTGCCGGGCATCGGCCAGGAGCACGGCGGTATCATTCGCTCCGGGGCGAAGCTGCTGTACGCTTATTGCGAGGCGACGGTGCCCAAGCTGACGGTCATCACCCGCAAGGCGTACGGCGGCGCGTACGACGTGATGAGCAGCAAGCATATTCGCGGCGACCTGAACCTGGCCTGGCCGACGGCTGAGATCGCGGTGATGGGGCCGGAGGGCGCGGTCAATATCATCTTTCGCAAGGAACTGGCCGAAGCGGAAGACCCGGATGCCCGGCGCGCCGAATTGGTGGCGGAATATCGCGAGAAATTCGCCAATCCATACGTGGCGGCTGCCAGAGGGTATATCGACGACGTGATCGAGCCTCACGATACGCGCCCGCGCCTGATCAACGCGCTGGAGGCTTTCCAGCACAAGCGGGATACCAATCCGCCCAAGAAGCACGGCAACATCCCCTTGTGACAGGCAGGCTGCTGGTGGCTGTGGGTTGTCGCAGAAAAGCCTTTCAGGCTCTACAATTGACGTAACAACGACGGACGTGGATTGTCAGGACTATGGCAAAGAGAAGAGACAAACGCACGCGCCTCATCAAGAAAATCCTGGTAGCAAATCGCGGCGAGATCGCGGTGCGGGTCATTCGGGCCAGCCGCGAGCTTGGCCTGAAAAGCGTCGCCGTCTACTCGGACGTGGACCGCAACGCCATGCACGTCCGCTACGCCGACGAGGCGTACCTGCTTGGCCCGGCCCCGGCCCGCGAGAGCTATCTGGTCATCGACAAGATCATCGACGCGGCTAAGAAAGCAGGCGTGGATGCGATCCACCCCGGCTATGGCTTTCTGTCAGAGCGGGCCGATTTCGCACAGGCCGTCATCGACGAGGGGATCGCCTTCATTGGACCTTCGCCGGAGGCCATCTCCCGGATGGGCGACAAACTGGTAGCGCGCGACACGGTGTCGAAGGCAGGCGTGCCGATCGTGCCCGGCACCGAACCCGGCTTGCGAGACGAAGAGTTGAAAGCGGCTGCCGAGGAGGTTGGCTATCCGCTGCTGATCAAGGCGGCGGCGGGCGGCGGCGGCAAGGGCATGCGCCGCATCGACGCCGCCGAAGACTTTGCCAGCGCTCTGCAGGGCGCGCGGCGTGAATCTGAGGCCGCATTTGGCGATGGCACGCTCTACCTAGAAAGGCTCATCGAGGGCGCGCGCCACGTCGAAATTCAGATATTGGCCGACCAGCAAGGACACGCGATCAGCCTGGGCGAGCGCGAGTGCAGCATCCAGCGCCGCCACCAGAAGCTGGTGGAAGAAGCGCCGTCACCCTTCGTGGACGATCCGCTACGGCGGCGGATGGGCCGTGTGGCGATTCGCGCAGCGCGGGCCGTGGATTACGTCAATGCCGGAACCGTGGAGTTCCTGGTCGATAAGGACCACAATTTCTACTTCCTGGAGATGAACACCCGCCTTCAGGTCGAGCACCCGGTGACAGAGATGGTGACGGGTATCGACATCGTGCGGGAACAGATTCGCATTGCGCGCGGACGCCGAATCCGGCGGCGGGACCGCCCCACCGAACTGAATGGCTGGGCCATCGAGTGCCGCATCAACGCCGAGGCTCCCTACGACGATTTCCTGCCCTCCACTGGCCGGATCACCGCGATGGTGCTGCCGTCGGGGCCGGGGGTCCGGCTCGACAACGGGGTGGTCGTGGGCACGCACGTGACCCCCCACTACGACCCGCTGGTTAGCAAGCTCATCTGCTGGGGCGAGACGCGCGCCGAGGCGCTGATGCGCATGCGGCGAGCGCTGGAAGAGTATCGCATCATGGGCATCGAGACCAACATCCCCTTCCACCAGAACTTGCTCGACAGCCCAAGTTTCCAGGCCGGACAGTACGACACCTCCTTTGTAGAGGAACGCTTCTCTATGGACGAGGCGGAGGCGACCAACCCCGAAATCGCCGCCATTTTGGCGACCCTGACCGCGCACCGCGCCCGCCAGGAGGCCGCGCAGGTTGTAGCCCCCGGCAAGCGTGACGCCAGCAACTGGAAGTGGGTCAGCCGTTGGGAGCGTATCCACCGATGAGTAGTGGCGCTGCACCTGGATTGGCCGGGATTGGCTTACCATGAAGTACACCACCACCATCGGCGACGAGTTGTTCACCGTCGAGATCGACCGCGAAGACGAAATCGTGGTCAATGGCAAGGTATTCGTCGTTGATTTCGCGAACATCGGCAGAAGCAACCTCTACTCGTTGCTCATCGACAACCAGTCGTTTGAGGCAATGGTGGAGGAACGAGACGGCAAGTGGGAGGTGCTGCTTCGGGGTCGCCTCTACTCGGTTGACGTGGCTGACGACCGCGCCCGGCTGATGGCCGCCAGGGCCGACAATTTGATGCCCGAATCGGGCGAGCTCATCGTCCAGGCACCCATGCCCGGCCTTGTGGTGGCTGTCTCTGTCGAGATCGGCCAGGAGGTCGAAAGGGGCGACGCCGTCGTCATCCTCGAATCGATGAAAATGGAAAACGAACTGAGAACACCGCGCGCTGGCACCGTCGAGCGTATCGCAGTCAAGCCAGGTGACAGCGTTGAGCAGCAGCAGACGCTGGTGGTCATCACCTGAGAAAAGGATTTCCATGCCAGCAGACGATCACAGCCAGGACAAGGAACGCTGGGAGCGCGAGACGCTCGGCCCTGCCCTGGAGCGCTTCCCTGAACGCAAAGACGGTTTTGAAACCAGTTCCGGTATCCCGGTGGAGCGCATCTACACGCCCGCCGACCTGTCGGAAGACCACTTCGCCAGCCTGGGCTTTCCCGGCGAGTACCCGTTTACGCGCGGGGTGCAGCCGACCATGTACCGGGGTCGCCTGTGGACGATGCGGCAGTACGCCGGTTACGCCACTGCCGAGGAGAGCAACGCCCGCTACAAGTACTTGCTGGAGCGCGGCCAGAACGGCTTGTCGGTGGCTTTCGACCTGCCCACGCAGATCGGCTACGACGCCGACGATCCGCTGGCCGCAGGCGAGGTGGGTAAGGTGGGTGTCTCGATTTCGTCGCTGCACGACATGGCGACGCTGTTCGATGGCATCCCGTTGGAGCAGGTCAGCACCTCGATGACCATCAATTCCCCGGCGGCTATCCTGCTGGCGATGTATATCGCCGTCGCCAGACGCCAGGGTGGAGACGTGCGGAAACTGCGCGGCACGGTGCAAAACGACATCCTCAAGGAGTATCTGGCGCGCGGGACGTACATCTTCCCGCCGGGGCCGTCGATGCGGCTCATCACGGACTTGTTTGCCTACTGCGGCGAGGAGGTGCCGCGCTGGAACACGATTTCCATCAGCGGCTACCACATCCGCGAGGCGGGCAGCAACGCCGTGCAAGAGGTGGCCTTCACGCTGGCAAACGGCATCGCCTACGTTCAGGCGGCCATCGACGCCGGGCTGGACGTGGACGTGTTCGCGCGGCAGCTTTCGTTCTTCTTCAACTCGCACAACAACTTTCTGGAGGAAATCGCCAAGTTCCGCGCGGCACGGCGTATGTGGGCGCGCATCATGCGCGAGCGATTCGGCGCGCAGAGTCCGCGCTCCTGGCAGCTCAAATTCCACGCACAGACGGGCGGCAGCACGCTGACAGCCCGTCAGCCGGACAACAACGTGGTGCGCGTGACGCTGCAAGCCCTGGCCGCCGTGTTGGGCGGGGCGCAAAGTCTGCACACCAACTCGCGCGACGAGGCGCTCTCGCTGCCCACCGAGGAGTCTGTCGAGATTGCGCTGCGCACGCAGCAGATCATCGCCTGTGAGTCGGGCGTGACGAACACGGTGGACCCGCTGGGAGGCTCGTATGCTATCGAGCACCTGACCCACGAAATCGAGACGCGCGCCGACGAGTACATTGAAAAGATCGACGACATCGGCGGCGCGCTGGCTGCCCTGGAACGGGGCTATATTCACGCCGAGATACAAGAGGCAGCCTACCGCGCCCTGCAAGCCGTGGAAGCGGGCGAGCAAATCGTGGTGGGCGTCAATGCCTACCAGAGCGAGGAAACCACGCCGCTTGACCTGCTGAAAGTAGACCCTGCCATCGAGCGAGCGCAGCGCGCCAAACTGGCCGAACTGCGTGCCAAACGGGATAATACCCGCGTCAACGAATTGTTGGGTCAACTGGAAGCTGCCGCGCGGGGCGACGACAATCTGATGCCGTTGTTCATCGCCTGCGTGGAAGGCGATGTGACACTGGGCGAAATCTGTCGGGTCTTGCGCGGCGTGTTCGGCGAGTACCACCCCAACGTCATCATCTGACGGCGGCTTTCCACCGGGACGAGGCTATGACCATCAAACGCATCGATCACATTGCTATCGTGGTGCCTAACATCGAAGAGGCCCTCACATTCTACCAGGACGCGCTCGGTCTGACCCTGCAACATACCGAACGGGTGGATGATGAAGATGTCATCGTCGCTTTTCTGCCAGCCGGGGACAGCGAAATCGAGTTGGTAGAGCCGGTGAGTGAGAGGAGCGGCGTGTCGCGCTACCTGGAGAAGCGCGGCCCCGGCATGCACCACATTTGCCTGGAGGTGGATGACATCCAGGCAGCCCTGGCCCGGCTGAAGGAGTGGGGCGTAGAATTGATTAACGAGGAACCCAAGTATGGGAGCGGCGGCAAATTGATCGCCTTCATCCACCCCCGCAGCGCGAACGGCGTGCTGGTCGAGCTTTACGAGTTGACCGCAGGGGAGTCTCAGCGCCGTCTCGACATTCTGGACAGCATCCGGGAGCGGCTGGAGTTGGAGCGGCAGGCCCTCTCGTCGGGTGTGCTGGCGTTCATGCGGGCGCTGCGCTCCGACGCGGGCCTCACAGATGAAGAGGGCGTGGTCCTCCAGTCGGAGGAATCGGCGCCCGAATAACCCCGCGACAGCAACCTGTTTCTAACCCACGAACCTGTCGTTACCCGCCGCCTCTCAACAGAGGCGGCGAGTTTTGCCTGTATGGTCGGGCCATTGGCCTGCCCGGCTCAGAGATTATTGGCGGCGAATGCGCTCCCAGGCGTAATAGGTGGCCCCTGCCAGAACGAAGACGAGAGCCAGCCCGGCCAGGGCGGCGGCCACCAGCAGCATCGCAGACCAGGGAAGTTGATCGCTGCCCGAAGTCGGAACCACCATCTCGACCACGGTCAAGGGTACCGGGCCGGACCGGGCCTCGACCTCGCCGTCTGCGTCGATGGCCTCCGCGCGTAATTCGTGGCTGCCTGGCTCCAGGCCTTGCCCCAGGACCACCGTCCAGCCTCCCCCTGAGTTGGCGTTGGTGGTAGCGATGACCTCGCCGCCGTCGATCACCTGGACCTGTGCGCCCGACTCGGCGACGCCACGGATCTCCAGGCGGCCCTGCGGCACAGAAGCACCGGCCACCGGCGTGTCTATCCGCAACTGAACGCTGGCGGGCGTGACAGGAGTGGCCGTAGCCGCTGGCGGCAGGCTCGTCGCCGTGGCGGTTGGTCGCGCGGTAGGTGACACCGGCGTCGCACTTGGCACCCTCGTGGCAGTGGGGCTGGGTGGCAGCGGCGTGGCGGACGGTGCCAGCGTGGCGGTGATGGTAGGCGGCAGGGGCGTGGCGGTCAGAGTCGCCGGACGGGGCGGTGTGCCGACCACGGAGACAGGTGTCTGGGTAGGCGGCGCTTCCGTCTTTGTGGGGGGTGGCGCGTCGGTCGGCGGAAGCGCGGTGGGTGTGGGTATGGGGGTATCGGTGGCCGGTTCGACGGCTTCCGCCACGGACGTGGGCTGGCGGGTTGCTGTGGCATCTGGTTGTGGGGCGGCCAGACGGGGCACTCTACCCAACATCAGCAGCAACAGTATCAACAGCGCCATGATGGCGACGCACAGGATCACGAACTTCCGGAAGGTGTGCGTCGTGGCCGGGATTCGCCGCCCTTCGTCCCTCATGCCCTGTCTTCCTCATCTTTTTCTTTTTGTTCAGCCAGAGCACGGGCCTGCTCGATCCAGCTTGCCAGGTTCGGCGTGCGCCAGGAGGGGATGCTGAGGGCGGCTTTGAGTTCGTCCGCGTCGGCGTCGGCGAGGTGCCGAAACGTGTAGTAGCCTGCTTCGCGAAGCTTCTCCTCGTACACGTCGCCAATCCCTTTGATGTCTGTCAGGTCATCCTCGTGGATGTACTCAGTTTCTTCGATTACCAGGCGGTCTAGCTCGCGCTGGCGGAAGGCGTCTAGCTCGGCGTTTGTCTCGCTTAGAAGCGCGGTCAGCCGCTTGATTTCCTCGTCACGCTCCTGGAGATATGCCTCGACTTCCAGGGTTTCTCGGACACGGCTCTCCAGTTCGGCACGGGTGTCCTGCAACTCCGCCGTCCTGGCTTCGAGTTCGCTCCTCAGCGCCTCCAGTTGATCGGGGTCGGGACTGGCGTCCAGTCGCTGCTGCAAAACCTCCAGTTCGGCGGATTTTGCGGCGATTTCGGCCCTCAGCGCCTCGAACTGGTCAGGCTGCGGCATGGCGGCGAGTCGCAGCCGCAACGCTTCCAGTTCGGCGGTCTGCGCGGAAAGCTGCTCGGACAGGTCGGCAACAGCCGTCTCGCTGTCAGTCAGTTTGGCCCGCAAGTTGATGATGTCGAGTTCGCGAGCGTTGAGTTCGTCGGCGAGCGTGGTCGAGCGAAGATGGTCCAGTTCGGCCTGCTGGTGGTCGAGTCGCTGCTTGAGATTGGCAATCGTGTGCTCGTAGTCGCGGGCGACAAGCTCTGCGCTGGCTAATTCCTGGCCGCGCGTGGCGACCTGTCGTCTCATTTGGAGCAGGGCCTCGTCGCGCTCGGCCAGCGCCAGCCGCAACATCTCGACTTCGCCTTCTGCGGGGAGTGGTTCTCTGGCAGCGTCGCCATTCCCCTCGGCGGCGAGGCGTCGGGTGGCCCGCCGCCGCCAGAAGAAGAAGTCGATGATAAGCTCGACTCCCCAACCCACGATAAAACCCAACAGCGCAATGACCGCGATGTTGAGTGCAACGGGGTTCATGGGCCCTCCTCCGCGTTGAAAGGCGACGGTGACTTAACAGGCACGTCGCCAACCATGATGCAAGCAGTGTAGCACAGTCGCCACGTCCTTGACAATCGAATAGCGTCTCCGTGACATTTGGGCCGTTGTATCTGCGATGGGACATGCTATAATGGACCCAGGCGAATCGCTTGCATAGACGTGTACGTGTTGGCTGATAGTGAGATAAAGATAATGCCAGATACCATTCCGCTCGAGCCGCCCACTGCCCAACGCCCCAATGCGCGCGGTGCCCATCTGCCGCGCACGCTGGCTCAGGTATTGACGGAGACAGACGAACAGGTTGTCAGTGGTGACCTGTCAAGCTACATCCCCATACCAACCGGGTTCGATCCGCTCGACGGCACCATTGGCGGTGGCCTGCGGCGCGGCGAACTGGTCCTGCTGGGCGGTGCACAGGGCATCGGCAAGACAATTTGCGGCCTGCAAATGGCGCGTAACATTGCGCGATCCGGCAATTTCTATACGTTCTTCATCTCATACGAACACACCGAGGCGCACCTGATGCACCGCCTGATGTGTTTGGAGAGCGTCAACCCGCCCAACATCGACACGTCGAGCAGTGTACGCCTGAAGGACCTGACCGACATCGTCATTTCAAAACGCGCGCGGGTGCAGCTTGGCAAGGACGGCACCGGCTCGCTGCGGGGGATATGGCGCGAGAACGAGAAGACCGAGCTGGCCTTGACGCGCATGTCCGAGTACGCTGACCGGCTGATCGTGGTGAAGGCCAGCCCGGCAGTCACGACGCTGGCCGCCATTCGCGACATGGTGGGCAAACTGTCAGACGCGACCAATGGCAACGTGGTTGTGTTTATCGACTACCTGCAGAAGGTCGCCATCTATCCAGAGAAGGCGCGGGACGAAAACGACAAAGTGACCATCATCGTGGAGGGGCTGAAGGACATCGCGCTGACGATGGACGTGCCCGTCTTTTCGATTGTGGCTGCGGATCGCGAAGGGCTGCGCTCCAAGCGCCTGCACCTGTTCCACCTGCGCGGCAGTTCGGCGCTCGACTATGAGTGCGACATCGCCTTCATCATGAACAACAAGTACCAGGTGCTTTCGAAGGACCACATCGCCTTCAACCCCTATCAGGCCCGGCAGTACCGCGAGTGGGTGGTGTTCACCATCGAGAAGAACCGTGCCGGGCGGGCCATGATCGACATGGAGTTTCACCTGCTGGCACCTTATTTTACCTTCGACCCGCGCGGCCAGATGGTGCAGCAAACGCTCATCGACGAGAAGGTCATCGAGAGCTAGCCAACAGATTGACCCAATACAAAAGAGCCAGGCAGCACACGCGCCTGGCTCTTTTTGAGTCCTTCAAGCTCAATCGACGCTTTGCAAGCTGTAGATCGTGATCGGCGTGTCCTTGCCGGGCAGCATTTGCGGCTCCAGCACGTCGGCCCGGATGAGGTCTTTGGCCTCGTCGCAGGTTGATTGGGTGAAGAGCACCTGGCCCGATTCCGCAATCTCGACCAGGCGATGCGCCGTGTTCACCACGTCGCCGATGACGGTGTAGTTCATCAGGTGCTCGGAGCCGATGTTGCCCACCGCCGCCGGGCCGGTGCTCAGGCCGACGCCCAAACCCAAAGCTTTCACGTCGTCAGACTGGCCCGCGATCATGTCCGCGAAGGCTTGCTGCATCTTCTGGGCAGCGCGCAAGGCGTTGAGGGCGTCGTCCGTCTGGGCCACCGGTGCGCCGAAGAAGGCCATCACTTCGTCGCCGATGTATTTGTCGAGTGTGCCGTGCTCGGCCAGGATAACCTCGGTCAGCGTGCCCAGGATACTGTTGAGGGTGTTGACGACGTGCTCCGCAGCGTTTTGCTCTGAGAAGTGCGTGAAGCCACGGATGTCGGCAAACAGCACCGTGACCGGGCGTGTCTCGCCACCCAGCTTCAGCAAGCGCTCCGGGTCGGCCAGGATCACGTCGGCGATGTCCACGTCGACGTAGCGATTGAGCACGCGGCGCAGCAGGACGGTGCGATCTTCCAACTCGTCGTGCAGGCGCTTGATGCGCAGCAGCGACTTAACGCGCGTGAGCAGCATGTACGAGTTGTAGGGCTTGGTGAGAAAGTCGTCAGCACCCGCTTCGATGGCTTTGATTTTGTCCTCGTCACCCTCCAGCGCGGTGACCATCACCACGGGAATGAATTGGGTTTGCGGGTCGTTTTTGAGACGCCTGCACACCTCGTAGCCGTTCATGCCCGGCATCTGCACGTCGAGCAGCACCAGATCGGGGCCTTGATTGGCAACCAGGTCCAGCGCGGTCTGGCCGTCTCCGGCGGTGATGACATCGTAGTTGGCATCTATCAGATACGTTTCCAGCAACTCACGCAGCAGCATGTCGTCGTCTACGACGAGGATACGCGGGAGTCTGTTCTGAGAAGCGGGGTTTTCCATGACGGAGGGCACTCCTGTATTGTGCGCTAGCGATGTCCTCTGGCAATGGCCTTCTTGACCTCACCAATGGCGCGCGTCACCTCGATTTCTCGCGGGCAGGCGCTGGTGCAGTTGAAAATCGTGCGGCAGCGCCAGACGCCGTCGGCGTCGCTGAGAATTTGCAGCCGCTCGTCGGAAGCCTGGTCGCGGCTGTCGAAGATGAAGCGGTGTGCCTGGACGATGGCCGCCGGGCCGACGTATTCGTCGCGTGCCCAGAACGATGGACAGGAAGTGGTGCAGGCCGCGCATAGTATACACTTGGTGGTGTCGTCGTACACGGCGCGGTCTTCCTGGGATTGGAGACGCTCGCGGTCCCCGGCCTCCTCGTCGTTGACGAAGAAGGGCATCACCGAGCGGTAGTGCTCGAAGAAAGGCTCCATATCCACCACCAGGTCTTTGATGACCGGCAGCCCGTGGATGGGCGCGACCTGAATGCGCCCGCTTTCGCCTTGGACCAGATCGCGCACCAGCACCTTGCAGGCCAGCATATTGACGCCGTTGATGAGCATCGCATCCGAGCCGCAGATGCCGTGCGCGCACGAGCGGCGCAGCGTGAGCGTGCCGTCTACGTACCACTTGACGTGATGCAGCAAGTCGAGCACGCTGTCTGTGGGGTCCACGTCGTCGAGGGTGTAGTCGGCCCACCAGGGCTTCTCGTCTTTTTCGGGGTTGAGACGCCGAACGCGTAGTTGGACTTGCATGGTTAGTAGACACGCTCCTTTGGCTCGTAGTGGGTGATGGCAACCGGCTTGTAATCCAGCTTGATCTCGCCGTCCTCCTGGCGCGCCAGGCTGTGCTTCAGCCAGTTCTGATCGTCACGGTTCTGGTAGTCCTCGCGCGAGTGCGCGCCCCGGCTCTCGGTGCGGGCCAGCGCGGCCACGGTGGTGACTTCGGCGAGGTCGAGCAGGCAACCCAGTTCCCAGGCTTCGAGCAGGTCGGTGTTGAAGGTTTTGCCCCGGTCGTCAATGGTCAGGTCGGTGGCGAAGCGCTCTTTGCACTCGCGGATCGCGTCGAGCGCCCGCTGCATGCCCGCTTCCTCGCGGAAGACGCCCACGTCGTCCATCATGGCCCGCTGCATCCGGGCGCGGATGTCCGCCGCGCGCGAGCCGCCGTCGCTGTTACGGATGCGCTCCAGTTCGGCCTGGACTTCGGCGGCAGGGTTATCCGGCAGGGGGACGAAGTCGGCGCGCTGGCAGTACTCGGCCATCGCGCGACCCCCTCGCCGCCCGAAGACCACGATGTCGTTCAGCGAGTTGGTGCCCAGCCGGTTCGCGCCGTGCACCGAGACGCAGGCGCACTCCCCGGCGGCGTACAGGCCGGGCAGCACCGTGTTGTCGGCGTCGACGACGACCTCGGCGTCGGCGTTGGTGGGAATGCCCCCCATCGCGTAGTGCGCGGTGGGCTGGACGGGCATCGGTTGCTTGACGGGATCGACGCCCAGGTAGGTGCGGCAGAAGTCGAGGATGTCTGGCACCTTTTGCTCGATGTATTCGGCGTCGATGCGGCGGTCCTCGCCCGCCTCGGCCAGATAGTGGTTGACCGTTTCGGGTGTGAGGTCGAGGTGGACGTAACGCTGCCCCTTGATGCCGCGCCCCTCGCGCAGCTCCAGGTAAATGGCGCGCGAGACTACGTCGCGGCTGGCGAGGTCCTTGATGGTGGGCGCGTAGCGCTCCATGAAGCGCTCGCCCTCGCTGTTGACCAGCACGCCGCCCTCGCCGCGCACCCCTTCGGTGATGAGGATGCCCATCTTGAAGATGCCGGTGGGATGGAACTGGAAGAACTCCATATCCTCCATCGGGATGCCGCGCCTGTACAGAATGGCGTTGCCGTCGCCGGTCAGGGTGTGAGCGTTGCTGGTAATCTCCCAGCATTTGCCCCAGCCGCCCGTGGCAAAGAGCACGGCTTTGCTGTGGAAGATGTGCAGTTCGCCGCTGCCCAACTCGACAGCCACCACGCCGCAGACCTGCCCCTCATTGGTGATGAAATCGACGACGTGGTACTCGTCGAAAAACGTGACGTCGTTCTTGATGCACTGCTGGTAGAGCGTCTGCAAAATCATGTGGCCGGTGCGGTCGGCGGCGTGGCAGGCGCGGCGCACCGGGCGCTCCCCGTGGTTGGCGGTGTGGCCGCCGAAACGGCGCTGCGAGATTTTGCCCTCTGCCGTCCGGTCAAAGGGCAGGCCCATGTGCTCCAGTTCGATGACCACCTCGATGGCCTCGCGCGTCAGGATTTCGACGGCGTCCTGGTCGGCGAGGTAGTCGGAGCCTTTGACCGTGTCGAAGGCGTGCCACTCGGCGCGGTCCTCTTCCTCGTTGCCCAGGGCCGCGCCGATGCCGCCCTGCGCCGCGCCGGTGTGGGAGCGGGTGGGATAGAGCTTGCTGACGACGGCGGTTTTGACCCCTCTGGAGGCGTACAGCGCCGCCATCAGGCCAGCCCCGCCCGCGCCGACGATCACGGCGTCAAATTGGTGTGTTTGCATGGCCTAATCCTCTATCTGGGTCAGGGCTGCCGGACGCCGCCGATCAGCGCGACGCTGCCCAGCACGAAGATGAAGGCGAAGACGATCAGCGCCACCACCTTGAGGCCGCGCCGTAAGTCGGGGTTAGGGAAGTAGTCGTCGATGACGTAGCGCAGCCCGTTGAGGCCGTGCAGGCCCGCGAACCACAACAGCCCGGCGTCGTAGATGCGCCAGCCGAGCAATGACCAGCGTGCCGCCACGAAGTCGATGTCGATCAGGTAGACGCTGTTGATGATGTGCATGATCGCCAGGTGGCCTAGCACCAGAGGGACCAGCAGCACGCCCGACCAGCGCATGTACTGCCAGGCGAGGGTCTCGAAGCGGTTGATTCCGGTAGGTCGTGTTCTTGCTTGAGTCGCCACGTCCGCCTCCTACCGGAACAAGCCGAGGTTTTCTATCGCGTGGCCGCCCATGATGACGACGGCGGGCGCGGATAGCAGCGCGGTCAGGGCGAAGGTGCCCAGCGTGAAGCCCCGCTGGTACTGCCACCACTCCGGCCTCCAGTCGAGCAGGATGATGCGGAAGCCATTCAGCGCGTGGTAGATGACCGAGACGACCAGGAGAATCTCGCCGACCTGGAACGGCAGCGAGCGGTAGATGAAGATGAACGTCTCGTAGTGTTCCGGCAGAAAGTAGACTGTCGAGGTATCTACGACGTGCAGGACGAAAAAGAGCAGCGTCCCCAGCCCGGCCAGACGATGACCGGCCCAGGCCGCTTGCCCCTCTTTGCCGCGATAACGTAAGGCACCCCGCAGTGTGGAAACGAGTGTCGCCATGAAACTGCAACCTCCTGAGGCTGATGAATGGGGTTGATACGCGCCACGGACAGACTCTCCCGGCGGTGCCTGCCAGTGACAGATTATAGCTAGCGCGCATTAGAGCGCAATGAGAGGTCGTATGAAGACGCGCCGTCCTACATGTTGCCGATGACCGCCGTGGCGAATTCGCTGGTCTTGACCTCTTTGGCACCGTCCATCTGGCGCGCGAAGTCGTAGGTGACGACCTTCTGGGCGATGGTCTTCTCGTAGCCTGCCGTGACCAGCTCGGCGGCCTCAAACCAGCCCATCCATTCGAGCATCATCACGCCGGAGAAGAGCAGCGAGCCGGGGTTGACCACGTCCAGGTTGGTGTATTTGGGCGCGGTGCCGTGGGTGGCCTCGAACAGGGCTACCTCGTCGCCGATGTTGGCACCGGGGGCGATGCCGACGCCGCCCACCTCGGCGGCAATGGCGTCGGAGAGGTAGTCGCCGTTGAGGTTGGAGGTGGCTATCACGTCGTGCTCGGCGGGGCGCAGCAGCATCTTCTGGAACATGATGTCGGCGATGATATCCTGGATGAGGATTTTGCCCTCCGGCACCTGCCCGCCGTGCTTCTCTGCCACTTCGTCCCAGGTGATCGTCTGGTCGCCGAATTCCTCGGCGGCGACCTCGTAGCCCCACTTGCGGAATGCGCCCTCGGTGAACTTCTGGATGTTGCCTTTGTGCACCAGGGTCACGCTCTGGCGGCCCCGCTCGATGGCGTAGCGGATGGCGCTGCGCACCAGCCGCTTGGTGCCGAACTCGCTGATGGGCTTGATGCCCAGCCCGGCTCCCTCGAAGAAGGTGGCCTTGAACTCGTCGCGCAGGAGGTTGGCGAGCTTCTCGTTCTCCGGCGTCCCGGCCTCGAATTCGATGCCTGCGTACACGTCTTCGGTGTTTTCGCGGAAGATGACCACGTCCACCAGCTCGGGGTGGCGGAGCGGGCTGGGGACGCCCTCGTACCAGCGCACGGGGCGGATGCAGGCGTACAGGTCGAGGACCTGGCGCAGGGTGACGTTGAGGCTGCGGAAGCCACCGCCAACGGGCGTGGTGAGCGGGCCTTTGATGCCGACGGCGAACTCGCGCAGGGCGTCGAAGGTTTCTTCGGGGAGGTAGTCGCCGTCGTAGATACCGGCGGCTTTTTCACCGGCGAAGATTTCGAGCCAGACGATGGCCCGCTTGCCGCCGTAGGCTTTCTCGACGGCGGCGTCCCAGATGCGTTGGGAGGCGGTCATGATGTCGTGGCCGATGCCGTCGCCTTCGATGAAGCAGATGATGGGCTGGTCGGGGACGTGGGGCGTGCCGTCGTGAAGGGTGACTTTTTCGCCCTGGGTGGGACGTTGGATATGTTGGTAGGTCATGCTGTCTTCCTGTGGCGTCAGGTGGGTTGAAAGGGTTTGGGGGCGGATTATACCACGGGGTGGTGGGGATGGATTGAGGTGACGGTTGGGTTGGATTTCGGTTGGAAAAGGTGGTTCAAAAAGCGGCCAGTTTGGGGGGGAGGTGCGGGTTTGGGCAGGCGTGCGCAGGCGTAACAAGGGTGGCACATATGTGGGCGGAATTGCGCTGCAATTGGCCGGAAGTGCGTGTCAATTGTGTGTCCGCTGCCCGGTTTTGGCGGGCGAAATGGCGAAATTTGACGTTTTCGTCCACTCTTTGACGCAACTTGGCACAGCGCTGGATCAGCTTTTCACGGGAGGTGAGGGGACAGTACAATTGGCTTGGATGTTGAATATGCCCTGTCGAAACAAGGAGGGGTGTTGTGCGAATTGCTGTCATGGGAAGCGGCGGTGTCGGCGGTTACTTCGGCGGCCTGCTGGCACAGGCTGGCGAGGACGTGACGTTTATCGCACGGGGCGAACACTTGCAGGCGATCCAATCGAAGGGACTGCGGGTGGAGAGCGTTCACGGTGACTTCAACGTCCGGCCTGCAAAGGCGACGGATGATCCATCAACAGTCGGGACGGTTGACGCGGTGCTGTTTGCGACCAAGACTTTTCACATCGAGGAGGCTGCCGCGGCTATGCAGCCCATGGTCGGGCCGGAGACGGTCATCTTGCCGCTGCAAAATGGCGTCGAAGCCCCTGAAAGGCTGCTGACGGTGTTCGAGCCTGAGAACGTCCTGGTCGGTGCCTGTTGGATCATCAGTGCCGTGGCCGAGCCTGGGGTGATCCGGCAGGCGAGCGAGGTTCGGCGTATCGCTCTGGGCGAACTGGATGGGCGAATTACGCCCAGGGTTGAGGATATCGCCGCTGCGCTCCGGCGCGCTGGCGCGACCGTCGAGGTGTCCGCCGAGATCAACAAGGAGCTGTGGACCAAGTTTCTCTGGGTTGCGGCTTTCAGCGGGCTGGCTGCTGTGACCCGCGTGCCGCTCGGCGAGTTGCTGGGCTGCGCCGAGACACGGCAGCTTTTCGAACGCGCTATGCAGGAGATTGAGGCACTGGCAGAAGCCAGCGGCGTGACGCTCGACGAGGACGTGGTGGCAAAGACGGTGGCTTTCGCCGAGGGCGTGGAGCCAACGGCGACAGCCTCCATGCAGCGCGACATCATGGAGGGCCGGCCCTCGGAGCTGGCGGCGCAGAACGGGTTTGTGGCACAAAGGGGAGCGGCGCTTGGGGTGCCGGTGCCGGTGAATACGTTTGTCTGCAGCGTGCTGCTGCCTCTGGAGCGACGGGCGCGGGCAGCGGGTACTGGGACGCGGATGGACACGGACTAACACTCCTACAACAACCCCATCAATTATACCGACCCAAGTGGATTCATTGCCGAACCCAAAGGTGGGTCAACGGAAGCAGACGATGCTTATAGGATCATAGAAGAAGACTTGCCCGATTATTGGATCAACGTGCCCATAGATTTCGGCTGGAACATAGCAACAACATCTACTGGTCCCTATGCGGTGACAACCACCCTCTTTATCCCCTATGATCCTAACAACCCCAAACCCGCTTCTTGCTCCGGATGGGAAGAGGGAAGCTGGAGGAAACTTGACGAACTTGAACTTGTGCTGGACGCAATTGAACTAATGGTCGGCCCAGATGGGTTCGGTAGTCAATCAAAATTCGAATCAGCAGTTGTACCCACCACCGTGATCAGACGACCAACGGCGGCCATAACCGGAATTTATCCTCACGCCCTTATACCGGGCAAAGTGGTTCTGACAGATGGCCTCTTCAACCTGACCGACTCCGAAGTAATCTATTGGACGGTTCATGAATTTGGCCATCGTTGGGATTGGAAAACGGGGATAGCGGGAGGTGGCCTATCAAGCGGCCTTAGGAAGGAACTCGAAGACAGTGGCTTCGTCTACATAGATGCTCAAGCGTGCTATTCCGGCTACGGCACCTGTGAGACGCAGCTGCGACCCTATTTGACGGTCTACTCCACAAATGAGGTGCTTAAAGACAAGGAGGATTGGGCAGAAGTTTTCGCAAGTTTTGTGACAGGGAAGACCTCCGATGGGGAAACTTTCACTCATGCGTTGTTTCCGGTAAGATTCCGATACATCGTGGATCAGATCGACGCGTTGTGAATTGACGACTAGAGAATATAATTCGAACGGTAAAGCGGGGCTCCGTTATGCATCCTAATGCCAATACAATGCTGAAGACATTCCTCAAGGTGGGTACATCGCTGGCGGCATCTGCCCTTGTGGTGTCATGTAACCCCTATCCATCTGTTGTAGATGTGTCTCAGGCCAAGACACTGGCAGGCACTCCAATGTACCCGGTAGATCGGGTCAATCATATTTCGCTGTCAGATGACGGTTCCTTACTGTCAATTGAGGGGCTGAATGGGGTAGCCGTTTACTCAACAGAGACCCATGAACAACAATGGATGCAGTCAATTGAAGGAACTGTCTATGGAGCATTCGGCAACGGTTCTCAATATTTGGTATTGGTTGAAGACTATGGATTGGTCATCATTATTGATAGTCAGACAGGTTCAGTACACCAGGCAATCGATCTTAATCCAGGTCGCTCACCAACCAGCGCGCGGCTCAATCCCCAGGGCGACCTCCTTGCAGTCGGTATGTGGGGCGGTCCAGTCGTGGTCTGGGATGTAGATAGACAGAAACGTGTACACCTGTGGACCGAACCCTACGAGCGACGCCAGGCAGGCGGGCAAAACGTCATGGTCGATTGGTCGTCCGATGGTAGATTGCTGGCTGCGGGTGGATGGGACAATGAAGTCCTGATATGGGACGTCGAAACGGGAGAACTGGTCCACGAATTCTACAACGACTTTACCGTATCCAACATCGATCTCTCGCCGGACGACGCCTACGTAGCGGCCATCTCCTGGCGGGAAGGCAGAGCCACAATATGGGACATCGAGAGTGACCGTCTTCACAGGGAACTGCAAGTCCCCAGGCTCACGCCAGAGATCGACGGCGAAGCGCTTGGCGGCCCGATCCTCGGGATCAGTTGGTCCCCTAACGGCGACTTCCTGGCTGGGGCAACAGATGACGGCCCAGTAGTCATCTGGGAAACCACCAACTACACGGTGGTCAATACGCTGGTGGCAGAATGGCATAAGCTCAATAGTCAGGCAGTTCACAGCATCCAGTGGTCTCCTGAAGCGAGTGTCCTCTATACTGGTTCATATGACGACAAGGTTGTCATTTGGGATGTTGAGGCGGAGGAGATCATACAGACTCTAAGCGATACAGATCTGCCCTGATTCGGTTCTCCCAACTGTGGTCACAACCGCAGGCAAGCGGTGAGCCTGGTTCCGAGTGCCACATCCCGGAGCGTAAGGCCAGATCCCATGTACTGGAGCGCCAATGAACTTTGGGACACCCCTCCCTTTGCTGGGGCAAAAATTTGCCGGGCGGGTGGCGGGCAAGAGGCGCGCTGAACCAGGGGCACCCATCCCGGCCTGTTTCCACCGCCTCGTGCCCAACGAGCAGTATTCAGTTTGGGCCGCCTATCGCCTCAGCCCGCCAACTCCGATGGCGGCAGCCGGAAGTTCCTGCTGCCCCAGGGCAGGTGGGTCAGGTCTCGGCCCAGCCCAAGCCTATCCAGATGATAGCGCGTGAAAGCCAGGGCGCTCATGTCATCGGGCAGGTTGCGCACCCCCACCCTGTAGGCGTGTTTGAACAGCGAGCAGGCCACCTTCGTCGGGTCGGCGAAGCGGTCGGCGCATTCCTCGGTCAATACGTGCCACACCGCTACCAACAGCTTGCGCGCGATGGCCACGATGGCCTTGGGCCGTCCCAGGCGCGGCTCGATCCACTCGTAGTACGCTTTCCAGTAGGGGTGGCTGCGCACCGCGTGATGGGCGGCGGTCACCATCGCCCAACGCAGGTCCTTGCGCCCCCGCTTGGTAATCCGCCCGCTGCGGTGCGTCTGGCCGCTGTCGTGCACCCGCGCCCCAAGGCCCGCATAGCCCACCAGCTTCTTCTCCGAGGGGAAGCGCGAGATGTCGCCGATGGCCGCCAGTACCGTCATGGCCACCAGCGTCCCCACGCCCGGCAGCTGCACCAGCAGCGGCACGCGGTCGTCTTGGGCCGCTGCCTTGTTGATGCACTCTTCCAGCAGTTCCGCCTGCCGTTGGGCAAAGACGATGGTCTCCCAGTTGACCTGCACGATGGTCCGCTCCACCTCTGAGACGGGCAACTCGAGCCAGAAGTCCTCGTGTTTGGGATGAAACGGCTGGCTGCCTTCAGGTAGCGCCAGGTGGTGGCGGTGCAGGATGGCGTGCAGGCGGTTCTTGGCCCGCGTCGCCAGCCGGACCATCTTGTGGCGCTGGGCCACCAGCGCGCGCATATCCCGCACCTCCTGAGGTGGCACCCAGATGCCCGGCAGCAGTCCTGCTGCGTGGAGCGTTGCCAGAATCAGCGAGGCGCGCTTGTCATTCATCACCTGCGCGCGGGTGATGAGCGCCACGTGGGGAGGATGAACAACCGTGACCGAGTGGACGTGCTCCACCAGGCGGTCGTAGACCTCCCAGGTGTTGGTCGTCATCTCCAGCACCACCGCGTCGCCGGGCTTGAGGTGCTTCTCCATCCAGGCGTCGAACTGGCCCCAGGTGACTTTCCGGAAGGGCATCACCTGGTTCTGCTCCGCGTCCACACCTGCGGCCACCAGGTACTTCTTGTGGATGTCCAGACCAATGTACCGTTCGGGCTTGTGAGAGGATTGTTCCTGTGCCATGATCCAACAGCTCCTTTCTAATCAGTGGGCGTCGAGAAAGGGGGCCGGGGCCACAGATTTGAGGACAGGCGGCTTCACACACTCCGTCGGGCTCGTTTGGTCCCATTCGAGCGAAGCCGAGCAGGGGCAACCAGACACGGATGCGAGCTTGCCCGCCAGGGGCTTCTCATATTGATACCCGGTTGGCCCTCACGCCCACCCGGCGGCGTCCCTGCTCACGCGAATGCCACCGAGTGTAGCCGATTGACCGACCTGCTGTGGCCCTGGCCGCGGTGCGGGATGCCTCCCGTCACCGCCTGTTGTAGACCCGACACGGATAAGGCAACAGCCAGCCGCCTTCGGCCAGCAGGCAGCGGTCAGCACACCCCCTGGCTCCGGCGTGAAATGGGACACGGATGGACGCGGATGGACACGGATTTGAATCATCCTTCAATCGGGATGGGGCGGGCAGCAAAGGCACACCCCCTGCGCGCGAAGCGCGCTGTCCCCAGCTAAAGCTGTAGCCCCCTCAAATAGGGAACGAGTAGTCGCGTTGGGGCGGTTGCGGGCAGCGAAGGCCCACCCCCTTGGCTCTGGTGAAGCCGGAGTCGTCTCCAGCTAACGCTGGACTAGAGCCGCAGCTGACGCTGGAGTGCAGTCCCCTCAAAGGAGGGACGAATCATTGCAGACGGGGTGCCAGGGCGTTGGCGGGAGTTGCACGAGGGAACCGATCCGTTGGAAAAGTCGCCGAAGCATGAAGGTGAGCAAGCTCGTCCAAGGCCAAAAGACATGAGTGGGTTCTTTGCTGTTCCACCGCTATTCTTCGCCATTGCATTTGTGTTCTCAATGCTCGGCATGGGCGGCAGTCAACTTTATATCCCCATCCTGTTCTGGATGGGGATGGACTTCAAAACTGAGGCTATTCCTCTGGGGATGTTACTCAACGTTGTCAACAGCAGCTCGGCAGCGGTGACTTACGCTCGGGAGAAGCTGATCAACTGGCGGGTAGCGATCCCTTTTGGTCTCACCATGGTCGCATTTGCACCAGTCGGCACGTGGTTGAACGTCCGGCTTCCCGTCAAACCCTTACTGCTCTTCTTCGCACTGTTCACAGCTGCAGCAGCAGTATTGATGCTCTCCGGCTGGAAGCCCGCGAAAGGTGAGATGTCACCGCGCGGACGAGTCATTCTAGGCCTGACTGCTGGAAGTGCATTGGGGCTGATCGCCGGGCTGATTGGAAGGGGTGGCGGAAGCTTCGTCGTGCCGCTACTTTACACTGCCGGGTTGGATGCACAAGCCGCTGCGGCCTCTTCGGCACTGGTCGTAACCGGGTCGGGGCTGTCAAGCTTCGTTTCGCACATCGTAGTAGCGGCAGCTCCCAGATGGGATATCTGGATCGCTGCTGTCGCGAGCGTCTTCCTGGGGAGCCAGCTTGGTTCCCGTGTCATGGCGGTGCGTCTCAAGTCGCGCCATGTCAAGATGGTATTTGGCATTGTCCTGTTGGGAGTCGCGGCTCTGATCATTATCAAGGACGTTGGATGACGTGAGGGTCGTCCCGGCCTCGAGGGGTAGTGCCAGCGCGAGCGGAAACACCGTGCGAGGAGACGCGACGATCATCGACGTGCTGCCTGAGACCGGCTCCGGGCCGGTGCAGGATCGTGCGGCGTCGCTGTTGCCTGTTCTCATTGGCATTGGAGCCAGTTTGATCTGGCTGGCGCTGCGCGTACGACCGGCGGGGATGCGGTGGATCGAGGTGTAGGGGCGGGGCGTTCGCCCCCCGGTCTCCGGTGGAACCAGAGCCGTCCCAGTGAACGCTGGACTGTAGTCCCCTCAAAGGGGGAACGAGTAGTCGCGTTGGGGTGGTTGCGGGCAGCGAAGGCCCACCCCCCTATGGTCCCCCAGCTAAGGCTGGACTATAGCCCCTCAAGGGGGGACGTTTTTGTTGGGCACGCGGGGCGGGGCAACTTCAGGTCAGAGGGACTCACGCGCCGGTGGCGAGGAGGCGGGGGAGGAAGATGAGCATGAGGTTGGCGGCGACCTGGCAGGCGTAGGCGGAGGCGAGGCCGTAGCGCAGGCGGACGTAGCTGTAGACGAAGGCGAGGGCGGTGGCGAAGATGAGGGCGACGAAGAGGACGGCGAAGACGCCATCGGCTTCGGGCCAGTAGAGGAGCAGGTTGCCGAGTCCGGCGGCCAGGGAGGCGATGACGAGGCCGTGCTCGCGCTGGATGGCGCCCCGGTAGAAGAGGGTTTCGCCCAGAGGCCAGGTGAGGACGAGGGCCTGGAAGAGGGCGGGGGCGCTGGCGACGGGCACGAGGGCGCTGGCGGTGCGGGCCAGGGCGTGCGAGGCGGTGAGCATGAGGGGCAGGCCGAGCACGAAGCCGATGCCCAGGCCCCAACTGAGGCGGACCGGTTCCACCGCGCCGAGGGGACGGTCTGGGTCGAAGAGTTGCAGGGTTGCACCCATGCCGATCAGCAGGGTCCATAACAATAGAAAACGCACCTCGCCGGGCAGGGGGAAGGTGCCCAGGGCAAAGGCGAGATAGACGACGTAGCCGAACAGCGAGCCCCGGCGCAGGGCGGCGGCGAGGTCGAACGGTTCGGCTTGGGGTTTCTCGGCGGGGGCTGGCTCGCCGGTTTTGGCCTCGGCGGGGGCGGGTGCGGGCGGTCTGGCGGGGATGCCGGGCGGCGGCTTGGCGACGGGGAAGGTGGGGCGCTCGGCTGGCAGGGGGCCGGTGGGCTTGGGGGCGGGTGCGGGCGGCCTGGCAGGCTTTGGCGCAGGGGGGCGGGTCTTGGGCGGGCGGACAGGCGTGGCGAACAGCCGCTTGTCGGGCTGCGGGTTGGGTAGGGGACGCAGATGGGTGCTGAAGGGGGGCCACGCCGAGGGCTGGGAATCGTCAGGGGACGATTCGCCGTCCGGCACCTCGCGCTCGGTCACGGCGCGAAATTCTCCATCACGGTACGAATGGCGGAGACGGCCTGATCCACACGGTCCGGCGTGATCCAATAGTGGGTCACGGCGCGGAAGCTGCGCGGCGTGAGAACATTCAGGCGCACGTTGAAGCGCATGTCGAGTTCGGCGGCGATGGTGCTGGCATCGACGGGCACCCAGTCGGCCAACCAGAGCAGGACGATGTTGGTCTGCACCTGGGTCATGTCGATGTTGACGCCGGGGATGGAGGCCAGCCCCTCGGCCAACTGCCGGGCGGTGGCGTGGTCTTCGTGCAGGCGCTTGGTCATTTTCTCCAGGGCGACGATGCCCGCCGCGGCCAGGATGCCCACCTGGCGCATGCCGCCGCCAACCATCTGGCGGAGGTGCCGCGCGCGCCGGATGAACTCGCGCGAGCCGCACAGCATCGATCCCACCGGGGCGCACAGGCCCTTGGAGAGGCAGAAGCACACGCTGTCTGCCGGGGCGGCTAACTCGGAGACGGAGCAGTCGAGGGCGGCGGCAGCGTTCCAGATGCGCGCACCGTCGACGTGGAGGCGGAGGTCGTGCTCGTTTGCCAACTCGCGCACGGATTGGGTGTACTCGACGGTGAGGGGGGTGCCGCCGCTTCTGTTGTGGGTGTTTTCCAGGGTGATGAGGCGCGTACGAGGGTAGCCCAGCCGGTCAGGCGGGCGGATGGCGGCGCGAAGGTCGTCCAGGTCGAGGGTGCCGTCCTGACGCACCGGGATGGTGCGGGGATGGACGCCGCCGAGGGCCGACACGCCGCCCACCTCGTTGGTCGAGATGTGATTGGATTGGCCGAGGATGATCTCGTCGCCGCGCTGGCAATGGGTCATGACGGCGAGCAGGTTGGCCTGGATGCCGCTGGAGACGAGCAGGGCGGCTTCTTTGCCCAGGTAGGCGGCGGCCATGGCCTCCAGGCGGTTGACGGTGGGGTCTTCGCGAAAGAAGTCGTCGCCGACTTCGGCGTTGGCCATCGCCTGGCGCATCTCGGAGGTGGGCCAGGTGACGGTATCACTGCGCAGGTCTATGGTATCCACTTATCCTCCGGCAAGCCTGTCACGAGAGAAGGCGGCCTTGCACGGATTGCATGGCCGCCCTGGTTTGCTGCGATACTCCTCAACCCGCGCGCCGCGGGCCGTGGATGCCCGGTCGGGCCGGTGATACTAGTAACGGCGGACAACCGCGCGATAGACGGTAGGCTGGCGTGCCTGGAGCGTCTGGTATTGCTCGCGGAATTTCCGCACCTCGTCGAGGTCGATGCGGGCCACACAGTAGCCCTCAGGCGGGGCGTCCTCGTCCTTGGCTGCGGGCTTTTTGTCGTCCTTGTCCTCGCCTTCTTTCTTCGCTTCCTTTTCGTCCTCGTCCTGGACGAGGGAGGCGTGGACCTTGCCGCGCGGGCCGACGATCATGCTCTCGCCGCCGAAGGTGACGGTCACGTCCTCGCCGACACGGTTGGCCGCCGCGACGAAGCAGGCGTTTTCGAAGGCGCGGGCCTGGACGTAGGTGCGCCACTCGGTGATTTCGTCGTGCTCCCAGCTTGCCAGCGCGCACAGGACGTGCGCACCTTCGAGGGCGAGGCTGCGGGCGACCTCTGGAAAGGCGATGTCCCAGCCGAGCATGAAGCCGATGTTGCCGATCTCTGTTTCGAAGACCGGCAACTTGAAGCCTTCGCGGAAGGCCATGCGTTCTTCGCCCTTGAGGTGGGTCTTCTGGTACTCGCCGATAAGCTCGCCGTCGGGACCGACCAGCACAGCCGTGTCGTAGATGATGCTCTCGACTTTTTCTTTGGAGACCATGCCGAAGCCGATGTAGACGCCGAACTCCTGGGCACGCTGGGCCAACAGGTTGACGGTGGGGCCGGGGACGATCTGCGCCACGTCGGTGAATTTTACGCCTAATTCGTAGCCGCTGGTCGCCAACTCCGGGAAGAGGATCAGGTCCACCTTCTGCTGGCTGGCGATCTTGGAGACGAAATCGGACATCTTGACCAGATTGTCCTCGATTTCGCCGAGTGCGGGTTTCATCTGGACGGCGGCAACCGTTATCTCTTGCATTGATTTCCTCTTCCTACGCCAGAAAAATGACGCTTGAACTGTAGCCGAATCGTGAGGTGATGTCAAGCAGGGCAGGGTCTGCGCCGGGGTTGTCTCATGCTTTCAGATGGATAATGGGAGTCCACAGATTTCACAAATTAATCCTGGGGAGGCCGTGAAAACTTGACAGCCCGGTGGAGGGTGAGTGAAACTTCGAAGGGTTGATTTCGTCCACAGATTGCACAGGTTGACACAGATTACTCTGCGGTCTTTCGACAAAGGATATCCGGGGCGCTTCGCGAAGCGCCCCTACAGGTTATAGTTGTGCGTGGAGGATAGGAGCTTACAATACTGCAACCGGGTGGTAGGTTGCTCCTGTAAGGCGCGAATATGACTGGTGAGAATGCGAAGCGGAAGCTGGGCCTGGTCGTCAACCCGCTGGCGGGGATCGGCGGGCGGGTGGGGTTGAAGGGCAGCGACGGGCTGGAGACGGTGAGGCGGGCCTTTGAATTGGGGGCGGTCCCGGTGTCGCCGTCGCGGACGGTGGAGATGCTCAGGGAGTTGGCCGGACGGAGGGACGACATCCTATTGGTGACGTATCCGTTCGAGATGGGCGCGGACGAAGCTAAAGAGGCCGGGTTCGAGACCGTCGTGCTGGGGTCTATCGTGTCCGGGGAGACGACGCAGGCCGACACGCGGCAAGCGGCCAGGGAGATCGTGGAGCACGGGGTCGAACTGCTGCTGTTCGTGGGCGGGGATGGCACGGCGCGGGACATTTACGCGGCTGTCGGCGAGGGGGTGCCTGCGCTGGGTATCCCTGCCGGGGTGAAGATGCATTCCAGCGTTTACGCGGTCAATCCCCGGCGGGCGGCGCAGTTGGTCGAGGCGTTCCTGGCGGGCGACGCGCCGCTGGCCCAGATGGAGGTCATGGACATCGACGAGGCGCAGTTCCGCGAGGGGCGGCTGTCGGCGCAGTTGTACGGCTACCTGAGCGTGCCCTATGCGGAGCGGCTGGTGCAGGGGGCGAAGGTTGCGAGCACGGGGGCAGAGGACTCGCCGCTGCCGATTGCGGAGTACGTGGCCGAGACGATGGACGACGGGTTTTACTACGTCCTGGGGCCGGGTTCGACGGTGAAGGCCATCGGGGACGAGTTGGGTATCGACAAGACGCTGCTGGGCGTGGACGTGGTTCACCGGGGGAAGCTGGTGGGCAAGGACCTGAACGAGGCGCAATTGCTGGCGCTGATCGAGGGGAAGGCGGCCAAGCTGGTGGTGACGGTGATCGGCGGGCAGGGGTACGTGTTTGGGCGGGGCAACCAGCAAATCAGCCCGGCGGTCATCCGGCAGGTGGGCCGGGAGAACGTCATCATCGTGGCGACGAAGTCGAAGCTGGGCGCGCTGGACGGGCCGCTGCTGGCCGATACGGGCGACCCGGACTGCGATACGTACCTGTCGGGGTACGTGCGGGTGGTGACGGGGTATGGGGTTTTCACGTCGCGGAAGCTGGAGTGCTAGTCTCGCCCACCGGCTTGATTCTTGCACTCAGCAGGTCAACTCCCAGCGCCAGGGCAATACCAAGACCATTGAACAAGAAGTCCAACGGGTCGTACCAGCCGGGGTACAGTCCTGTGGCCTGGGCGATCTCTTGGGCAGAAACGCCCAAGAGTGTATATGCAGCACTGGCGTACGGGATGTTTCGCGGCGGCAGCCTGAAGAACTTCATGAAGAAGTATGCTCCGAATGAGAAGGCCACGTTGGCGCCGAAACTGTGGAAGAGGTCCTGCTGCTCACCGGCGTAGAATCTGCTGAACAGCAGTCCGGCGATGCCAACCCCCACGAGAAGCACATCGCGTACCTTATCGCCGGTGCTCATCATCGAATGGTCCCTTCTTGCGTCGCTGCCCAGGTCCATTGTAGGACAGCGCCCGCCAACCAACAGTGCCAATCGTCACTGGAGGGCCGTACCGTTTCGCCCAACTCAGGGGGAGCAGGCGAGATTGTTCCGGTTGTTGGTGCGAAACTGTGATTTTTGACACTTTCGCGACGTGCGGCAGAAGGCGTATAATGATAGCGGGAAGGTGAGTGAGGAAGGCGGTGCGAACCACTTTTCATCTCTCAGTTGACATAACATAGTAAGGAGGGAGGGTCTTCAGTAACTCTGATCAGGAGAAGTCTATGGCTACAAGCAAAGAGCTTCTCTCAGGGAATGAGGCTATCGCACGCGGCATCTACGAGAGCGGCGTGATGGTCGCCACGGGGTACCCCGGCACACCCAGCACGGAGATCCTAGAAGCGGCGTCAGGTTACCCCGAAGTACACGCGGAGTGGGCTCCCAACGAAAAAGTGGCATTGGACGTGGCGATTGGCGCGGCCTATGCCGGTCAGCGCGCCGTCGCGGCCATGAAGCACGTGGGGCTCAACGTCGCCTCTGAAGCATTGTTTTACTCCTCTTACACCGGCGTCGAAGCCGGTTTGCTTATTGTCACCGCCGACGACCCCGGCCTACACTCATCGCAAAACGAGCAGGATAACCGCCACTACGGGCGTTTCGCCAAGGTGCCGGTGCTGGAGCCGTCCGACAGCCAGGAAGCGAAGGAACTGGTGGGCGTCGGGCTGGACATCAGCGAGGCATTCGACACGCCGGTGCTGCTGCGGACGACGACCCGCATCTCGCATTCGAGCTCGCTGGTGGAGCTTGGCGAGCGGCGGGAGGCGGCCCCGCGAACCGGCTCGCGAAATGGCGCGCGGAACGGGAAATACCAACCCAACCCGGCCAAGTACACGATGATACCGGGCTATGCGCGGCACCGTCACCCGATCATGGAAGCGCGGATGGAGAAGCTGGCCGCGTTTGCGGAGATCTTCCCCTACAACCGCGTCGAGATGGGGTCCCCAGCGCTGGGGATCATCACGTCGGGCATTTCCTACCAATACGCGCGGGAGGTCTTTACCGAGTTCTCCTTTCTTAAGCTGGGCATGGTCTGGCCCCTGCCCGCGAAGCTGATCCGCTCATTTGCCGCTCAAGTAGAGCGGCTGATTGTTTTAGAGGAGCTGGACCCGTTTCTGGAGGAGAACGTGCGCCTTTTGGGCCTTGAGGTGGAGGGCAAGCGTGTTTTCCCCGCTATCGGCGAGTTCACGCCGGAGGTGGTGCGTCGCGCGGCCCGCGACGGCGGGCTGCCGGTGGAGCCTCCCGCCGAGGCCCCTGAGCCTCTAAGCGGGCTGCCCCCTCGCCCGCCGACTTTCTGCCCAGGGTGCCCGCACCGGAACGTGTTCTGGGTGCTGAAGAAGCTCAAGCTGGTGGTCAACAACGACATCGGCTGCTACGCGATGGGGGTGCTGCCGCCGCTTTCGACGACGGCGACGATGGGCGCGATGGGGGCGAGCATCGGGGTGGCGCACGGCATGGCGCTGGCCGGGCTGGCGGGCAAGAATGCGGCCATCATCGGGGACTCGACGTTCTTCCACGCGGGGCTGCCCGCGCTGGCGAACGTGGTCTACAACCAGGGCAACGTGCTGACGGTGATCGCCGACAATCACACGACGGCGATGACCGGCCACCAGGGGCATCCCGGCACGGGCAACCGGCTCCAGCAGGGAGGGGGGCAGAAGATCGACTTCGAGCCGCTGGTCCGGGCGCTGGGGGTGGAGGTGGTGGAGACGGCGGACCCGATGGACCTGAAGGCGTTCGAGGCGGCGGCACGCCGCTGTCTGGCGTCGGGGAAGCCTGCGGTGCTGATCGCGGACTCGCCGTGCGTTTTCCTGGAGAGCGCGGTCAAGGGACCGGCTTACCAGGTGCACCTGGACGCCTGCAACGGGTGCACGCTGTGCTTCCGGCTGGGCTGCCCGGCGATTGGCCTGAGCGACGAGTGGGACGAGAAGCACAACCGGCCCAAGGCTGAGATCGACCCGCTGCTGTGTTTTGGCTGCGACCTGTGCGCGCAGGTTTGCGCGCGGGGGGCTATCGGGCCTGAGGACCGAGTCTAGCGGGGGCTTGGGGTCACAGCAGTGTTTGCGAGTTGGCTAAATCAGGCGTGATTTGTAGCCGATTAGCCGGGGCGGTTCGCGAACCGCCCCTACCGAGACAAAGAGATTTATGGGTATTCAAACCATTCACCCAATAGTGTCACGACGGCAGAGCGGGGCACGGCGTGCCGTGCCCCTACCTGAAAACGAGGGCACTCGGCCCAGCGGGTAGATGTTGGGGCCAGGACAATCGAGTTGTAAGAGAGGACTGTGATGGAGCCTTTGAATTTCGTGATCGCCGGGGTGGGCGGCCAGGGGACGCTGGTCGCCAGCGATATCATCGCGCGGGTGGGTTTGCTGGCCGGATTGGACGTGAAGAAGTCCGAGGTGCACGGCATGGCCCAGCGCGGTGGAGCCGTCATCAGCCAGGTGCGCTGGGGATGGGAGGTCGCCTCGCCGATGTGCGAGAAAGGGACGGCGGATTTCCTGATCGCGCTGGAGCAACTGGAGGCGCTGCGCTGGCTGGATTATCCGAAGCCGGAGGGAGCCATCCTGTACAACCTCCAGCAAATCCCGCCGAGCGGGACGGTGTTTGGCGACGACGTTTATCCCGACCCCGACACGGTGCGGCAGCGGCTTGAGAGCGCTGTCGAGCGGGTGGTGGCGATAGAAGCGACCCGCATAGCCGACGAATTGGGTCACTTGCGCGTGGCTAACGTGGTGATGTTGGGCGCGCTGTCGCGGCTGATCGTGGGCGTGGACCCGAATCTGTGGCAACAGGGCGTGGCCGAACGGGTGCCGAGGAAGGCGCTCGATTTGAACCTGCAAGCGCTGGTCATCGGCGCGGAGCAGGTTGGCGAGACGCTGGCGGCAGCGAGAAGCTAGCTTTAACGGGTGGGAGGAGGGCCTCCCACCCGTTTACACTTTTGTGGAGAGACTCCCAGGAGAACGATCCTCGCTCATGTCTGTTTCCAATTTGTCGTGTTTTTTCCGGCCACAGGGCGTGGCGGTGGTTGGCGCGTCGCGACAGCCGGGTAAGCTGGGCCACGACGTGGTTCGCAATCTGGTCACGCACGGCTACACGGGGCCGATTTACCCGATCAACCCGCGTGCGGACGAAGTGTTCGGCCTGAAGACGTACGCTTACATCGAGGATGCGCCTGACCCGCTGGAGCTGGCGGTCATCGTGCTCCCGGCCAGACTGGTGCCCGAAGCGCTGGAGGCTTGCGGGCAGCGCGGCGTGAAGGGCGCGGTGATCATCAGCGGGGGATTCCGCGAGGTGGGGCCGGACGGTGCCGCACTGGAGGCGCGGCTCAAGCAGGTGGCAGAACAGTACGGGATCGCGGTGCTGGGGCCGAACTGCATCGGCACGATTGATACGCATACGCCGCTGGACACGACGTTCGTGATCGGGGAGCGACGCCAGGGTGACATCGCGCTGCTGTCGCAGTCGGGCGCGGTGGCGGTGGTCATCATCAATTGGGCGGAGAAGACCGGCATCGGATTCAGCCGGATGGCGAGCCTGGGCAACCAGGCCGGGGTCACGGAAACGGATATGCTGGAAGCCCTCGCCGAGGACGAGCACACGAAAGTGGTGGCAGCCTACATCGAGGGCGTGGCCGACGGGCCGGGTTTCGTGGAGGCGGCGGCGCGGGTGGCCCGGTCCGTGCCACTCGTGGCGCTCAAGGGCGGGCGGGGGGCGAGCGGGGCCAGGGCCGTCGCCAGCCACACCGGGGCGCTGGCCGGGTCGGAAGCGGCGTACGACGCGGCTTTTCGCCGGGCGGGGGTGCTGCGGGCCGAGAGCACCGAGGAGATGTTGGACTGGGCGCGCGCGCTGGCGTGGCAGCCCTCGCCGGAGGGGAATCGCGTGGGGGTGCTGACGAACGCCGGGGGGTCGGGGGTGCTGGCGGTGGATTCGCTGGAGGCTGCCGGGATGCAGCTGGCGGCGCTGACGGAGGAAACGAAAGCGTTTCTGCGCCAACACGTGCCGCCAGCCGCCAGCGTCGAGAACCCGGTGGACATCCTGGCCGGTTCTAAGCCGGAACTGTACGCCCTGTGCCTGGAGGCGATGCTGGCCGACGAGACGGTGGACGCGGTGGTGGTCATTGCCGCGCCGCAGGATTGGTTCGCGCCGGTCCGGCTGGCGGAGGTGGTCGCCGACTTGTGCGAGGCCCCGCCCCAGGGCCGCAAGCCGGTGTTGGCCTCGATCATGGAGCCGGGGTCGGGGCGGGATGCGGACGAAGAGATGTTCCGGCGGCGAATCCCTAACCTGCTGTTTCCTGAGCGCGCGGGCAGGACGCTGGCGGCGATGTGGGAGCGCAAGCGGTGGCTCGACGGGCTGGCCGACCAAGCGCCAGTGGGACCTGCCCAGGGCACCGACGGGGAGGCGGCACGGGCGGCCATCGAGGCCGGGCTGGAAGCAGGTCGCCGCCACGTGGATGCAGGGGAACTCGACGCCAGCGATGCGGGCTGGCTGCCGCCAGATCTGGCCGAAGCGCTGGCGAAGGCGTACGGAATTCAGACGCCGCGCGGGGAGCTGGTGCGGCACGAGGAGGGGGCGCTGGCGGCGGCGGCATCCATCGGCTATCCGGTGGCGCTCAAACTGACCGCGCCGGGACTGACGCACAAAACGGAAAGGGGCGGGGTGGCGCTCGGTTTGGAGACGGTCCAGGGGGTGCAGGATACGTTCCGGGAGATGATGGCGCGACTCAACGCCGAGGGGGGTGTTTACGTCCAGCAGATGGTGCAGGGTGCGGTTGAGGTGATCGCCGGGGTGGTGCGCGACCCGCAGTTCGGGCCGCTGGTGATGGCGGGCGGCGGCGGCACGCAGGTCGAGTTGGTGGGCGACGTGGCCTTCGAACTGGCCCCGCTGACGCGACGGCAGGCGGGCGAGATGCTGGAACGGACGGCGGTTGGGCGCTTGCTGGCGGGGTATCGCGGCCAGCCGCCCGCCGATAAGAACGCAGTCGTCGATACCCTGCAAGCCCTGGCGCAACTGGCGCTGGACTGGCCGGAAATTGCGGAAATCGAGGTTAACCCGCTGCTGGTCAGGCCGGAAGGAGAAGGCGCGTACGCCGTGGATGTACGCGCCCGATTGACGCTGGACTGAATGCTCCATCCGGCAAGTATCATTGTGATATTGACCGCCAACCAATGGCGAATTGCTGCTTAGGGTTCGCGCTCAAGCTCCAGGGTTGAGCAGTGCGGACCTATACCTTGGGCGCAGAAGTAGCTGAACTCCGGGTCGAAGACTTCCAGGCCGTGGGCTTTCAGGATGTCGTTGACCCGGTTGCCCCGCCAGGAGATCACTTTGTCGTCGCCCAGCGCGAAGACGTTGATCTCGCATTTGAAGGCGTACTCGCCGGGGAGCATGATGCGCTCCCAGCCGAGGGCGTCGAGAAAGCCGATGAAGTAGTCGGGAACGGCGTCTTCACAGACGAGGGCCAGTTTTTCCGCCACCGGCTGGAGGATGATGTCGAAGTGGTTCCACTTGGAGAGGAACTCGACGACGAAGACCCGTTTGCCGTATTCGCTCATGATGTCCCGCGCGTCTTCGACGCCAGCGAGAGTGCTGCGGTTGCCGTTGCCGATGATGAGGGTGTCCTTGTCCAGCCAGAAGCAATCGCCGCCCTCGACGCAGCCTTTTTCGATTTGCCTGGGCAGCACGGTTTCCCCGAGCTTTTCGAGGCTGGCTTTAGCCATGATTTCCTCGCCTTTGCGCTCGGTGTAGCGAAAACGGCCCAGCAGCACGCCGTGGGGCGTGTTGACGCCGACATCGCGGGTGGACGCCTGCCAACCATAGTCCGGGCTGACGTCGATCCACCCGATCTCTATGCCCTGTTCTATGAAGACCTGCTCCAATTCGGCGTGCTGGCTGTCCCTGATCTTGGCGTCCAGTTCTGGATCAGAATCGTGGAGGTCGCGGGCCACGTCGCTGATGGGTAGGATGCGGTTGTAGGTGGGTTTGCCGAGCAAGACACGTTTCAGCTTGCCGGTTGAGTTATATACGGCGGTTTGCCTATCAGGCATGCGGCAGTCTCCTTGTTTCAGCCAGCCAGATGGTCCTATCGGAGCTTCACAGTCCGCCCAATCTCAGGTTACGAGCAGTGATTCAGGTTGTCAAGGTCGCGGATGGTGCCCCTGGCTTCCGACAAGGCAATGCCCTTAGAAGGGGCGGCGGAAATTGCGACCCGGGTAGTAGGCTTCTGCGCCGAGTTCCTCGGCGATGCGGAGCAACTGGTTGTATTTGCCGGTCCGCTCACTACGCGTGGTGCCGGTCTTGATCTGGCCCGCATTCAAGGCGACGACGAGGTCGGCAATGGAGGTGTCCTCGGTCTCGCCGGAGCGCTCGGAGACCTGCACGCCGTAGCCGGAGCGGTAGGCGAATTCGGCGGCGTCGAGGGCTTCGGTCAGCGTGCCGACCTGGTTGAATTTCCACAGGACGGCGTTCGCGGCCCCGGCTTCGACACCGCGTTTGATGTATTCGACGTTGGTGGTGAAGAGGTCGTCGCCGACGATCTGGACGCCGTCGAGTTTGGCGGTCAGGATGGCGTGCCCTTCGAAGTCGTCTTCCATGAGAGGGTCCTCAATCGAGCCGACGGGATACTGCTCGCACAGCCGCACGTACATGTCGATCACGTCGTCGCGCGTCATCTCTTCGCCGTCCATCACGTAGATGCCTTTGTCCCAGTCGTACCAATGGCTGGCCGCCGCGTCCATGCCGTAGACGATCTTGTCGGCATAGCCAGAGGCGTCCACGGCGGTGGAGAGCATTTCCATCGGCTCTTTGATGCCGGTCATGGGCGGGGCGAAACCGCCCTCGTCGCCGACGTTGGCCGCGATCTTGCCGAATTTATCGACGACCAGATCGTGCAAGATGAGGTTGATCTCGTAGCAGATTTGCAGCCCTTCCAGGAGGTCACCCGCCCCGACGGGCATGACGATGAATTCCTGGATTTCGAGGTCGTTGGAGGTGAGCTTACCGCCGTTTATCAGGTTGACCAGGGGCACCGGGATGACGTGGGCGTTGGCGTTGACGTATTTGTAGAAAGGCAGGCCGGAGGCGTGCGCCGCCGCTTTGGCGACGCTGAGCGAGGCGCCCGCGATGGCATTGGAGCCTAGCTTTGACTTGTTGTCCGTACCGTCCAACTGGCAGAGCATGGCGTCGATGGCGCGCTGCTCGCGGGGGTCCCTGCCGACGAGAGCCGGTTTGATGACCTCGTTGACGTTTTGGACGGCTTTTCTGACGCCCTGACCGCCCCAGCGCGCCCCGCCGTCGCGCACCTCGACGGCTTCGCGCTTGCCGGTTGAGCGCCCGGCAGGCACGTCGGTGCGGCCAGCCAGGTCGCCATCGACCCAAACGTCCACTTCGACGGTGGGGAAGCCCCGGCAGTCTACTACTTCTCTGGCGCGGACGTCGGTGATCGTGCAAGCCATGTCGTGGAACTCCTTGTACGTTGATACCTGAAACCAGACTGTTGAAGCGCCGTTCCTATGCCCGTTTCTATTCTAATGACAGATTGTCCGATTGTCAACAAGTCTACTGTTGACATTGTGGTCGTGGTGGTATATTGTAGGGGTGGTAAGAGGTGGTGTGCGTGGGAGGGCCTGACCCAATTGTCAGATTCTGGTAGGACACTCTGATGAGTCTGGAAAACATCGGCCATCTGGACAGATCGAACCTGGCTGTCAGCGTGGCGGACGCGCTGCGCACGGCGATTGCCAGCGGGGACTTGCCGCCCGGCACGCACCTGGTCGAGGTGGAACTGGCCCGGCTGTTGGGCGTCAGCCGGGGGCCGCTGCGGGAGGCGCTGCGGATCCTGGAATCCGAGGGGCTGGTGACCAGTTACCGGAGCCGGGGCAGCTTCGTGTCCGAGATGACCGAACGGGACATCCGCGAAATCTACTCGCTGCGCGCGATTCTGGAAGCGGAGGCCATCCGGCTGGCGGCCCGCCATCGCGCGCCAGAAGCGCTGGGCGAATTGGAGACGACGCTGAGGGCCATGTTCGAGGCGGCGAACGCGGGCGACCACGCGCAGGTGTTGGACCTGGACATGGAATTTCACCGGCAAATCTGGGAGATGGCCGATCATAGCCGTTTGAAAGATATCCTGGAGGGCGTCGCGATTCAGGTCAAGATGTACGTGGCCGTCCAGACCAAGCTGTACGACGATCTGGCGGCGGGCGTGTCCGACCACGAGACGCTTCTCGAGGCGCTACGGGCGGGCGACGAGAAGGGCGCGGTCAGGACCATGAGAAAGCATCTCCAGGAGGCAGAGGAGACGGTTACGGACTACTTGCTGGCAGCGCGAGGCAAGTCATAGCTGATATCATCAGCGTCCGCGCGGTGGAGGGTCGTGTCCATTGAAAGGTGAGATGGTATGGTAGAAGACCTGATGTGCGCTTTGTGCAAGCTCCAGTACTGTGAAGAGGAGCCGGGCACGAAGACGTTTCCAAACTACTGCCCGATGGCCGACGGATTGGCCGAGGAGCAGGCGATTCTGGACGAAGCGCGCACTGTCTATTTCGAGGATGGCGATGACCGGGAGATTGCCCTGGCGGCGGCCAGGGTAGAGGCGGAGGGGTACCTGAAGTGGCCGCGCCTGCAAGAGGTGATGGCCTTCGCACGGCGCATTGGAGCAGAGCACCTGGGGATTGCCAACTGCGTCGGCCTGATCGAAGAGGCGCGTATGCTACAGGAGATCCTATCGAGCAATGGCTTTGAGGTGTCCAGTGTGTGCTGCAAAGTCGGCTCGGTCCCCAAACTGGAGGCGGGGCTCAAGTTGGAGGAGACGCTGAACCCGGATGGCACGTTTGACCCCCTATGCAATCCGGCGGCTCAAGCCAGGCTGCTCGACGCGGCGGGTACGCAGCTCAACATCGTCGTGGGGCTGTGCGTAGGGCACGATACGTTGTTCTTCAGGCATACCCAGACACCGACCACGGTTCTGGTCGCGAAAGATCGTGTGACCGGGCACAATCCCGCAGCGGCGCTCTACACCAGCCACTCCTACTACCGGCGGCTCAAGTCGTTGCATGGTGACCAGGAGGAGTGAACACTCAGCCGTCCGGCTCCGCAAAGAATTCCCCGAGATTGGGCAGCCACGCTTCCAGCATGCGCACGAATTCTGGGTCAACGCCGAAGCTGCTGATGGTGTGCGGGGCGAGGGCCAACCCGCCAATGGCGTACAACGTGGAGATTGCCAGCCCACCAGCGGCGAGAAGGATACCTGCGGCCATCCCACCGACCGCCACACCGCCGACGGCGATGCCGCCAAAGACGAACACCCCCAGTCCGATCCCGCCGAAGGCAAAGCCGCCCACCGCCACCCCACCCAGCGCGAAAAGCCCCAGGGCGATATTGCCGATGGCGATGATGCCCCTGGCGACGCGCGGGCGTCCGGTGCGGAGGTCGATGCCCTGCGTAATGTGCAGCAGGGGCAGGCCGTAGAGTTCGATGGGGGAGCGGTACTCGTAGCCCCAGGCGGCTTGAGGATAGCCAACATCTGGGTGGCCCGCTGCGCGAGGATCACCCAGGAATTCACCGCAGTAGCGGCACTTGATCGCCTCGTCTTGGATTTCTTCGGCACAGTAAGGACAGCGTTTCATCACGGTTCCTCGTCAGTCGTGCGCAGGGTTATTCTGACAGGCTGAACGGCGGATACCGGTCGGTGGTCAGCAGGATGGCGTAGGCGGCCACCCTGAGCTCCCAGCGCATCACGCCGACGACGAAATCGAAAAGGCCCCTGGGATAGCTGCCGGAAAACACGATGGCAAACCAGGCGACGACGGTCGCGAAGATGGCAGCGACCCACAGGAATACGAGTACGACGATGTGGGGAAGCGCCAGGAGCCACTTGATGAGCGGCATCCCGCGCTGCAAGTTGGTGGCGACGTTCGGGTAGACGATATCCAGGTGAACGGCCTGCTCTTCGTCGGTGGAAGGGTATTCGTCTCGGAGCAGCAGCAGGTAGGCAAAAACCCGCACGCTGAACTTCACCAGATTGAGATTCCAGTCGAACCACCAGCGGGGGTACTTCTTGCGAAAGAGGATCATCAGCAGGGTCGGGAAGATGACCAGCCCGGCACCGACGAATACCACGTTTCCGCCGTCCCCTGAGTCCGCGCCGCCGCTGCCACCAAACAGCATGACCCACAGGATCAGAACAGGTATGGCGGTGAAGAGCCGGAGAAGGACGGTGAGCCGGTTGGATTGTTCGGGATAGTCGATTGTCAGGCTGGCCGGGTATGGACGGTCCGGCTGCTCGATGGGCATCGTTTCTACCGGGTACATTTGATCCTCTCACTCCCAAAGCATTGGTCAGAACCCAACGATAGCACAAATCAGGCGAACGTGCGGGGTGAATGTGGTGCTATACTTGGGGTATGGACCTCGTGGAAGACGTGAGACGCTACGTTGCAGCGCACGGCCTGCTGGCGACGGGCGACAGGGTGGTCGTGGGGGTGTCGGGCGGGCCGGATTCGCTGGCGCTGCTGCACGTCCTGAATGCGCTGCGCCTGCCGCTGGCACTGGACCTGCACGTGCTGCACGTTCATCACGGGCTGCGTGGCGAGGAGGCCGACGCTGACGCGCACTTCGTGATGGCCCTGGCAGCGGAGTGGGGGCTACCGGCCACCGTGCGGCAGGCGGACGTGCCCGCTATCGCCGCGGGGCGCAAACTGAGCGTCGAGGAGGCGGCCCGGCAGGCGCGGTACACGCATCTGGCCGAGGTGGCGCTCGAAGTGGGCGCGAAGCGCATCGCCGTGGGGCACAACGCCGACGATCAGACCGAGACGGTGTTGATGCACTTCGTACGGGGCAGCGGGCTGGCCGGGCTGCGCGGGATGCGGCCCAGCACGCGGCTGGGGGATTACCATTTGCTGAAGCCACTGCCCGACGGCGCGCGCCTGATCCTGGTGCGGCCTTTGCTGGCGACGCCGCGTGCTGAGATCGAGGCCTATTGCGAGGCGCACGGGCTGCAACCTCGCTTCGACCGCTCTAACCTGGACCGGACGTATTTCCGCAACCGCCTGCGCCACGAGGTGCTGCCGCTGCTGGCGTCGTTGAACCCCGGTATCCGCGAGGTGCTGCGCCGGGGCGCGGAGGTGGTCGCCGCCGACTACGAGGTGCTGGAGGGGCAAGCCGACGAGGCGTGGCGGGTCTGCCTGCTCGCGGCGAGCGACCAGGCCATGCAGTTTGATCTGGCGCGCTGGCGCGAATTGCCGCTGGCGTTGCAGCGGGCCACTCTGCGAAGAGCGGTGTGGCACCTGCGGCGCACCCTGCGCGACGTGACTTTCGTGCAGGTGGAGGACGCGGTGCGGGTGGCCTTGACGGGCGAGACGGGCGCGCAGGCCACGCTGCCCGCCGGTCTGATCCTGGAGGTGGGCTACGAGCGGCTGGTGATCGGCGAGGGTGAGTCGTTGGCTGACATGCCAAATGGCCCCTCGCTGGCGGCGGGGGAAACGGTGACCGTGACGGTGCCCGGCGGGGCAAGCCTCGGCGATGGGTGGCGGCTGACCATCGAGCCGTACACGGGGGGGCGAGAGGGCGCGGAGTGGGACGCGCTGCTGGCCGAGCGCTGGGCGACGCCGCTCGACGGGGGGGCGCTGGGAGATTGCGTCACGGTGCGGGCGCGCCAGCCGGGAGATCGTTTTCGCCCACAGGGCGTGGGCGGGAGCCAGAAGGCGGCCCATTTTATGGTCAACGCCAAGATTCCGGCGCGGCGGCGGGACCGCGTGCCGCTGCTGGTGGCGGGAGAGGCCATCGCCTGGGTGGCCGGTTGGCGGGTGGATGAACGGTTCATGGTGACGGAGGCGACAGAGCGGGTTGTGATCGCGCGGTTTGAGAAACCAAGCGGGGGAGGGTAGACGTGGGCTTACAAGTGGGTTTCAACCTGTGGATCGAGAGAGAGGGGCAGGTGGTGCTCAGCCTGTGGCGGGTGCGGCTGCTGCAAGCTGTCGAGCGGACGGGTTCGATCAGCGCGGCGGCGGAGGAGATGGACGTGCCGTACCGGCGGGCATGGGAGCGCCTGCGCGAGAGCGAGGAACGGCTGGGCTTGAAATTGGTGGAGGGCCAGGTGGGCGGTACGGGCGGCGGCGGCGCGGTTCTGACAAAGGTCGGGCGCGAGTACGTGGCCCGCTTCGAGCGCTTCAGCGAGGGACTGGAAGCGCTGGTCGAGGAGCGGTTTGAGGCGGCCTTCGGCGACCTGAATTGAAAAGATGACGTTTGTCACTGGCGTGTGATGCTCCAAAGCGTTATGATAGGTCATCATAACGCACTCAGGAGAGGAGCATCATGCGCAAAGTCCGCGCCCCCTTCTTGTTGACCCTCTTGCTGGCCCTCGTCGTGGCCGGTTTGCTGGCAGGCTGCGGCGGAGCGCCCGCCGCAGAACCGGCTGCCGAAGAGCCTGCGGCTGAGGAACCAGCCGCCGAAGAGCCTGCGGCTGAAGAACCAGCCGCCGAGGAGCCTGAAGCTGAAGAACCGGCAGCCGGCGAGCCGGACCGCTTGATCCTGGCGACGACGACCAGCACCTACGACTCCGGCCTGCTGGACTTCATCCTGCCCGATTTCCAAGAGCAATATGGTGTGACGGTCGACGTGGTCGCCGTCGGCACCGGGCAGGCGTTGGCGATGGGCGAGGCAGGAGACGCCGACGTCCTGCTGGTGCACGCCCGCGCGCGTGAGGAAGCTTTCGTCGAGGCCGGTCACGGCAGCGCCCGCTACGACGTGATGTACAACGACTTCGTGGTGGTCGGCCCGGCGGAAGACCCGGCGGGTGTCCAGGGCATGGAGAGCGTGGCTGAGGCGTTCACGACCATCGCCGGGAGCGAGGCGACGTTCGTCTCGCGCGGCGACGACAGCGGCACGCACACCAAGGAAAAGGCCATCTGGGAGGAAGCGGGCCTTACGCCAGAGGGCGACTGGTACCAGGCAGTAGGCCAGGGCATGGGTGCCGTACTGACTCTTTCCGACGAGCAGCAGGCTTACACCCTCAGCGACCGCGCCACCTACCTGGCCCGGCAGGCCGAAGGATTGACGCTGGAGGTGCTGGTGGAAGGCGACCCTGTTCTCTTCAACCCCTACGGTGTGATTCCTGTGGACCCCGAAACGCATCCCGGCGTGAATTCTGAGCTGGCCGGGCAATTCGTGGAGTGGCTCACCGGTGTGGAAACGCAAGAGATGATCGGCAGTTACGAGCGGAACGGCGCTCAACTGTTCTACCCTGACTCGGAAGCGTGGCGGGCTGCACAGTAGCCCGTACCCGCAGCAGAGTCCCGTCCCCCCTACCCTGAGGGGGGACCGCAACACAGGCTGGCCTGGGTGAACTGGCCCTCACCCTATGATCTTCGACATGATCTCCGAGCGGCCAGCGTACTTTCCCAATCTCCCTCCCTCTTCCACTGACAGAGGGAGGGAGAACGCGGTATAGTCGAGCACGCACGTCAGGGAGGGTACCATTCAGACATTCATCGAGGCTTTTTTGCAGGCTTTGCGCCTGATCGCCACGCTCGACCCGGCGGTGGTCGAGATCGCGGCACTCTCGCTGCAGGTGACGGCCATTGCGCTGGGCTTCAGCGCGGTGATCGGCGTGCCGGGCGGCGCGTGGCTGGCGCTGACGCGCTTCCCCGGCAAGCGGTTGTTCACCACGTTCATCTACACCGGGATGGGTATGCCGCCGGTGGTGGCCGGTCTGGTCGTCTATTTGCTGCTGTCGCGCGTGGGGCCGCTGGGCGCGCTGGGCTGGTTGTTCTCGCTGCGGGCGATGGTCGTGGCGCAGGTGATTATCGCCACGCCGCTCGTCGTCGGCGTGACGATGAGCGCGGTGCTGGCCGTAGACCCCGCGCTGGGCCAGCAGTTGCGCGCGCTGGGGGCGACGCGCGGGCAGGCGCGGCTGGCGATCATGAGCGAGGCGCGGGTGGGGATGATCGTCGGGTTGGTGGCCGGGTTCGGCTCGATCATCTCCGAGGTGGGCGCGGTGATGCTGGTGGGGGGCAACATCGACGGGCGCACGCGGGTGCTGACGACGGCTATCGTGCTGGAGACGCGCAAAGGCAACTTCGACCTGGCGCTGGCGCTGGGCGTGATCCTGCTGACCCTGTCGTTCGCCGCCAACACGATCATGGCCCTGGGCCAGGGCAGACTGACCGACTCACATTAGAGACAGACGGTTCATGGAAGCTGTATACACACTGGCAAACGTCCAGAAGCGGTACGGCGAGCGGACGGTGCTGGACATCCCGGCGCTGACCATCGCGCAGGGGGAGGTGTTCGCGCTGGTGGGGCCGAGCGGTGCGGGCAAGAGCACGCTGCTGCGGCTGCTGGGACTGCTGGAAGCGCCCTCGACGGGGACGGCCAGCCTGCAATTCGACGGGCAGCCGGTGACGTATGCCAGCGCCGACATCGAGCAGCGCCGCCAGCTGGCGATGGTGTTTCAGCGCCCGGTGCTGCTGTCGCGCAGCGTGCGGGCCAACGTGGCCTACGGGCTGCGGCTGCGCGGCGAGCGCGACGCGCGGGAGCAGGTGGAGGCGGTGCTGGAGCGGGTGTCGCTGCTGCACCTGGCCGACGCTCACCCCAGGACGCTCTCCGGCGGGGAGATGCAGCGGGCGTCGGTGGCGCGGGCGCTGGTGCTGGAGCCGCGCGTGCTGCTGCTGGACGAGCCGACGGCTAACCTGGACCCGGCCAACGTGCGGCTGCTGGAGGACCTGTTCCGCGAGCAGCACGAGGAGTACGGGACGACGATCGTGCTGGTGACGCACAACGTGTTCCAGGCGCGGCGGCTGGCGGACCGGGTGGCGCTGCTGCTGGACGGGCGGCTGGTGGAGGTGGCCGACACGCAGGCGTTCTTCGAGTCGCCAGAAGACCCCCGGACGGCGGCCTTCGTGCGCGGGGATTACGTGTATTAGCGGCTGACTGCCCCATTGTCCTCAAGGTTTTTCCCCTATTAATCCTCTCAAGTGCCTCGGCACGGCTCGCGGACACGTCAAGAGCTTGTCACGGCGCGACCCTCCCACTAAACTGGTAACAGACCAGCAGTTGCACCGGGAGACACTATATTATGAAATCTACCCTGAGAATTGTGGCCCGCATGTTGATTCTTCTGACAGGGATTGTTCTAGGAGTCATCATTGGTCCTCTGGTCATTGACGCGGACTTCATCATCTTAGGGCCGATCGACACTGCTGATGTGGGGTCCATCCTCCTGTCGTTCATGGCTGTGTTGCTGTCTGCCGTCGGCTTCGAATTCAACACCGACAGGTATTACGAGGAACGCAAGCTGGAAAGACCCCTCTTCAGCCTGTACGAGATGTCTGTGCAGCCACCCACGGAGTCGTTCGCAGAGGAAACCTTCATCGAGATGGCGTTTTCCTTCCGCAACATTGGCAGGCGCTCGGCTGAAGAGATCGTCATCCGTAGTCTGAGAGCGCACGAGACCGTGCAGGACGACGAGGTCTCAATTGCCAATCGCGTCGACGCCAACGGCGTCATCCGGAAGATCGTCCACATACCGGCGTATGTGCAAACCGACGGCCAAGTGTACGCCGGGAAGATGCCATCTGTGGACGAGGAGGTTAGCGGAGCGAAGCCGGGTCACAAGGAGGTACGCCTCCATCTTGCCGTAGCCTATGTCGATATGGCCAGCGGAAACCATCACACCGACGAGTTTTGGGTCAGTTACACTACCGGCAGCAGCGTGTTAAGGCACAGCACGACTGACGAAAAGGAGAAGTTGCAGTCCGACTTGTCCGGGGTGGAATGGAAGGTTGGTTAGCTCAACATCTCTGACCACGCTCATTCCGAGACGCTCTCCGGCGGGTGGAGGAGACCGGCACGCAGGCGTTCTTCGAGTCGCCAGCGGACCCCCGGACGGGGGGCTTCGTGCGCGGGGATTACGTGTATTAGCGGCTGACTGCCCCGCGATTCCTCAAAATCTCCAAACGACTGTTACTCATTTGTGATACCTCACCGTGCGTTCGTAACGGTTCTGATATCCTCATCCTGTAAGATAGTTGTGAAGAGGAGAATTCGACGGTACGCCGGTGGATGGATATGTGGTAGGTAGTATCATGTCTACTCGTAGAATGACTGCCGAGGAATGGGCAAACCTGTATGGGTGGGAAGGAGCGCCAAAAGCCGGGCGTTTCTGGCTGTTTGTGTTGTTGGTGCTTTTGCTTGGCGTTGCTTTGGGCTTCTACGCCCTGCCGGATGGCATCCTCCCTGGCACCTCGGGTTCTCCTGCCGAGCTGACAGCGGCGCAGGGGCGCATTGACAGGCTTGAGGCGGAGGTCTCTGCTCTAGAGGCGAACGCCGCACAGGAACTCATGCTGAGAACCACTGTGGAAGAGAATGTTGAGAAGACCAATGCGCAGGTCGGCGCGAATGCGGCCATCGACGACATGTCCGTGGCGGTGATCTACACGCTTCGCGAGCCCAAGTCAGAGACGTGTGTCGACTTCCTGACCTTCGAGATGGCAGGCGACGTGTACACGCTCGTCCTCTCGGACTCGCGCGGGTGTTAGCCCGACACATGGCAACTCCAAATTGGGACACGGATTTGCACGGATTTTTCAACTGCATTTCTTGAGACTTTGGGATTGAAGCCAAGACACCTATCCCTGAAAACCCCCGGACGGGGGCTTTCGTGCGTGGGGATTCAGCATCGTCTCGGCCATGTACTCCCCTTCGTTTCTCGACAGCACCTTGTTCGTCCCCGCCTGAACCAGCCTCAACTCCTAGCTGCTGCGCTCATGCGTTTGTCAAGTCGCCCCGCGAATGCTCATTTGAATTTCCCCGAGATGGTTGGCAGTCGACCGAAGACTCGCTTTTAGCAAGGCCATCTCATCCCTGATGTCCATTCCCTGTTCCATCATTCTGTCTATCAGTTCAAAATGCATAACAACGCTGCTAATTGGGCCGTTGACGTGATCGTGCAGCAGCCTGGCCAGCCATTCCCGCTGCTCCGGAGACAGCATCGCACCAACTTCCTGCTGAAACTCCGCAAAGTCCATTTCTAATGGCATAATCCCTCCTGAAGACTCCCTGGCGCCTCTTGCTTACCCGGTTCAGATTAGCTATCAAGAAACTGCTATTTGCTAATGAGAAGCCGCCCTATCGCAAGTGCTACGGATCTACCTCCACCGTGATGCCCAGCCGGGCCAGCCGCCCCTCAGCAACGCGCAGCACCTCTTCTGCGCTGCCAACCCACACGCGCGCCGTGCCATCAATACTGGCGGTGACCACCCGCGCCCGGTCCGGGCTGAAGCTAGCTGACCAGACAGCGTACCCATGCCCTGCAAGAGTGCCCACCTCCCCGCCGCTTATCCGTAGGGAGCCATCACACGATGTCCCTGGCCACGGGCAGCTGCTTGATGCCGTAGGCGAGGAGGAAGGTGACGCCCACGAACAGGGGCGCGAACAGGACGAACTTGAGGGCCAGGTCCAGTCTCACGCCGCGCAGGGCGATGGCGAGGGGGACGAGCACGAGCGGGTGGATGATGTACGCGGAGTAGGCAGCGCCGGACATGGCCCTGGCGAGGCCGCCCTGGCGATTGAAGCGCTCGCGGAACCAGACGGTCAAGACGACGATCATGGCTACGGCCATCAGCTGCTCCCACACGGCGTAGAACAGCGCCTGCCAGCTCGGGCCGCCGAAGACCACGGCGGGGTCGCCGTCCAGCCCCACGCCTGCCACCATGAAGATGGGAAACAGCACGACGAGCGCGATCACGGCGACGAGCCAGCGCCGGGCGGTGCGGCGTGACAGGGCGGCGAGCCAGCCCCGCCGGTGAGCGTACAACCCGGCGACGAACATGGCGACATATTGGGGCACGAAGGGGATTTGCAGGTTCATCGGCGCGAACGCCGTGCCCATCGGCATCCAGAGCCGCACGACGAACGTTACCAGTCCGACGGCCAGTCCGAAGGCAGCGATGGCGAGGCTGCTCGGTGCTTTGGCTTCGCCTGCCGGGGGAGCCGCCGGGTTCTTCACGAATTGCCGCCACAACACGTACAGCACGGACAGCACCAGTAGAAACTCGACAAACCACATCGGTCCGACGTAGCCCCCGTTGAAATGCTGCAAATAGAGGGGGTAGAGGGCCAGGATGGACCCTTCGAAGCCGCGCAGGTTGACCGCCAGCGTATAGTGGACAAGCCACCCGATGACCAGGACGTAGAACACCAGCGGGATGCCCAGCCGGATGAAGCGGTCGCGGAGGTAGGGGCCGGGTCCCTTGCGGTCGTAGGAGCCGGGCGCGAAGTAGCTCGAAATCAGGAAGAAGAAGCCCATGAAGTAGGACTGGTTGATGGCGACGAAGAGCGTCATCAGGAGGGCGGACAGATCGCCGAGCGACCCTGGGTCTCGGAAGAACCAGTCCCCCGGCGCGCCATAGGTGATCGACAGGTGATGCAGCACGACCAGGGTGGTCAGCAGAATGCGCAGGTTGTCGATGTAGAGCAGGCGGGGCCGGGCGGTTGTGTTGGCGGCAGCAGGTGCGGACGCCTCTGCCTTTTCCACGGCGGCTTGAGAGGCCATGCTTCTCCCTTTCCCCAAACCAAACGGGCACTCGCGTTGTGAGGTTTCCCCAGACAGTATAGTCGTTTTTGGGCAGCGGGAGAAGCAGGCTGCAGTTCAGGACGAGTGCTCTCGGGTCGACGAGGTCTTTTGTAGACCGAGGGCAGTAGGGCGGCCAGACTGCGCTCCACGTCGTCGCCGGTGGTGGCCCAGGACGAGACGCTGATGCGAATGGCGGCTTTGCCCTGCCAGCTCGGTCCGCGGAAGCTTCCTGGCAAAGGCGACTTCGCTTGGGTAGAATGAATCCATCAGATGGAAAGGCTGAAGCGATGGTCATTTCTTTCGCCCAACTCATAACCCGCCTCGAACAGCAACGCACAGAGATCATGGCCGAGCTGGCGGAGATGGCCCAGCACCCGCGCTACAAGCTCGGCTATGGCAACCACCAGGCCGACGACGCCAGCCAGGCCTTCGATCAGGCCGCCGACCTCGCCATCCGCCAGAACGCCGAGCGCCTGCTCGAACTCGTCGAGAAGGCGCTTGAACGTTGGGAGGCGGGCACGTACGGCTATTGCGAGAAGTGCGGCCAGGCCATCGACCACGCCCGCCTGAAGGCCATACCGTACGCCAGTCTTTGTCTGGACTGCGCCAACCGCCCGGAAATACAGCACTAAGGAAAACAATTGAACCGAAAGCAGCCTACCTGGTACCTGGCGCTCATCGCCCTGTTGACGATCGGCCTCGACCAATTCACAAAGCAACTGGTGGTATCCACCCTGCGCCCGGGCGAGAGTTGGATGCCGCTGGACTGGTTGGCGCCCATCGTGACCGTCACCCACGTGCACAACACCGGGGCGGCCTTCGGCATCTTCCCGGCGGGCGGGCAGGTGTTCACGGTGCTGGGCGTGATCGTCACCGGGGCCATTATCTACTACTTTCACCAACTGCCGCCCGGCGAGTGGTTGGCCCGCTCCGCGCTGGGTTTGCAACTGGGTGGCGCGGTGGGCAACCTGATCGACCGCTTTCGCCAGGGTTACGTGACCGACTTCATCAACTTCAAGTTTTGGCCGGTTTTCAACGTGGCCGACAGCTCCATCGTCGTCGGCGTGGCGATTCTCCTGATCGTGATACTCCTCGAAGAGCGGCAGGAGGCCAGGAGCCGGGCGGAGGAAAGCGCCCTCTCGCCTGACATCGACGGCGACATCGTCGGTGGGTTGGAGCCTACCGACAGCACGGCTCCGTGAGCAGGCCCCCCTCCCCTCAAGACACTCCCCCGCAACCTGAGATTATTCACATCACGCCCCAGACGCCCGACCAACGGCTGGACGTAGCGGTGGCGGCTCAACTGCCCCAGGTGAGCCGCGCCCAGGTCCAACGGCTCATCCAAGAGGGGCACGTTTTGGTGGATGGCGCGCCTGCCAAGGCGTCGTACCGTCTGGAAGGGGGCGAAGAGGTGACGGTCAGGCTGCCGCGTGCGGAGAAGCGCCCGCTCGAAGCCGAGGCCATCCCCCTCAGCGTGCTGTACGAGGACGGCGACCTGATCGCCATCGACAAGGCGGCGGGCATGGTCGTGCACCCGGCCACCAGCCACCAGAGCGGGACCCTGGTCAACGCGGCGCTGGCGCGCTGGCCGGAGCTGCGAGACGTGGGGGGCAAAGGCCGTCCGGGGGTGGTGCACCGCCTGGATAAGGACACGTCCGGGGTCATCCTGCTGGCTAAGACAGACGCCGCGCTGGCCGACTTGCAGGGCCAGTTCAAGCGGCGCGAGGTGGAAAAACGCTACCTGGCGCTGGTGGAGGGGCTGCCGGAAAGCAGCGAGGGTATCGTCGACGCTCCGTTGGGGCGCGACCCCAGGCGACGCAAGCGGATAGCCGTGGTCCAGGGGGGGCAAGAAGCGGTGACGCATTACCGGTTGTTGGAAGCCTTCGAGGAACACGCCTTGCTTGAAGTTCGCCCGCAGACAGGCCGCACGCACCAGATTCGGGTTCACATGGCCTGGTTGGGGCACCCGGTGGTTGGCGACAGGGTGTATGGCTATCGCAAGCAGCGCCTGCGCCTGAAGCGGCACTGGCTGCACGCCGCCGCGCTGACGGTGCGCTCGCCGTCAGGCGGCGGGCCACTCACCTTCGAAGCGCCGCTGCCGCCCGACCTGAAGCACGTGCTGGAGACGCTAAGCTAAGCGTGTTAACGGCGAACGATGCGTTTGAGCGGACTTAAGCCAGCAGCGAGCGGGCGTTCTCGACGTAGCTGAGGGATTGGTGGCGGAAGTAGGTGTTGTAGAGTTCCGCGTAGTGCCCTTCCTGGGCCATCAGCGACTCGTGGTTGCCTTCCTCGATGATGGTTCCCTCACGCAGCACGATGATCCGGTCCGCGCTGCGGACAGTGCTCAGGCGGTGGGCGATCAGAATCGAGGTGGAGCGGGCCAGGATCATTTCGAGGGCTTCTTGAATCTGCATCTCGGTGAAGGGGTCCACGCTGGCGGTGGCTTCGTCGAGGATGAAGATGGCCGGTTTCTGCACCAGCACGCGCAGCAGGCTGACGATCTGGCGCTGGCCCATGCTCAGGCGCGCGCCGCGCTCGCCCGCGTCGCTTTGCAGCCCGTCGGGCAACGTCGCCAGCCACTCGCCGCCGCCGATGCTGTGCGCGATGCGCTCGATCTCCTCGTCGGTGGTGTCCGGCTTGCCGTAGCGGATGTTCTCTAAGATGGTGCCGGAGAACAGAAACGGCGTCTGCGGCACGAAGCCCAACTGGCTGCGGTAGGTTTGCAGGTCGAAGGACCGGATGTCGCGCCCGTCGATGCGGATGCTGCCCCCCTGGAACTCGTACAGCCGCATAATCAGTCTGGCGATGGAGCTTTTTCCGGCCCCGGTGTGCCCGACGAAGGCCAGGCTCTCGCCGGGGCTGATGCGGAGGTCGAAGCCGTCCAGCACGCGCTCGCTGGGCTTGTAGGCGAAGTCCACAGCGGCAAACTCGATCTGGCCTGACAGCGCTTCGACGGGCTGGCTTTCGATTTGCCGGACGGTGTTCTCGGCGTCGATCAGGGCCAGGATGCGTTCCAGGGCGCTGAGGGCCTGCTGGAACTGGCTCCAATAAGAGGCAATGTTGATGATGGGAAACCAGAAGCGGTCCACCGTCTGGATGTAGAGGAACCACACGGCAACGCTGAACACGCCATCCAAAACCGCCACCCCACCCAGATAGATGACGGCCCCGGTGGCGATGCCACCCAGGGCGTTCAGCGTGGGGAAGACCATCGCCAGCACCAGCCCGCGCCGCAGGTTGATGGCGTACGATTGCTCGTTGGTCTGCACGAACTCGCCGTAAATCTCGCGCTCCTGGCGGAAATTCTTGGCGACCCGGATGCCGGTCACGGTTTCCTGGATGGTGTCGTTGACCGCGGCCATCGCCCTCGAGCCTTGCCGGGTGACGCTGCGCGCCAGCTTGCGGAACCACAACGTGGCGGCGACCATCGGCAGCATGAAGGCCAGCATGACCAGGGTCAGGCGCACGTCGCGGTTGAGGAGGAAGCCGACCAGCAGCAAGCCCTGGACAACCTGGCTGACCACGTCCGAGGTGAGGATGAGCACCTGCCCAAAATCTTCGGTGTCGTTGGTGATGCGGCTGAGCAGCTTGCCGGTCTTGTTTTCGTCGTAGAAGGCCATGTCGCGCTCAACCGCCGCCGCAAAGGCATCCTTGCGCATCTGGCCGACCAGATCGCCGACCACGCGGTTGGTGAGGCGTCGCCGCCACCAGTTGGCGGCGTACTGCACGACGACGGCGACCAGCAATGCGCCGACGAGCAACAGCAGAGGGTCGACGTCCGCGCTGCTCTCCAGTTCTCCGACCCCTGCCGAGATCAGGATGGGGATCAGGGCCAGGGCCACCGACACCAGCAGGCCGGTCAGCGAGATGGCTACTGCGCGCCGGGTTTGCGCGCGAAAGTACTCTCCCAGGCGCTTGAACAGGTAGCCGTCGGGGTACTGGCGGTCATACGGGTCTTGATCGAGGCCTCCGAAGATGCCCATGCTAAATTATCCTCTGCCGGTCAATCGGCACCTTGTGCCGTGGTGATTTCTTCGCCGGTGACGCTTTGCTGAGGGGCCGCCCCCTCGTAGCGCATAAAGATGCGGCGGTACGGCTCCGACGATTGCAGCAGCGCTTCGTGCGCGCCCTGGGCCACCACGCGACCCTCCCGCAGGACGACGATGTGATCCGCCCAGCGAATCTGCGATAGGCGGTGCGTGATGAGCAGGGTCGTCCGCCCTTTGGCCGCCGCCCAGATGGCCTTCTGGATGCGGTCCTCGGTGGCGCTGTCAATCGAACTGGTGCTGTCGTCCAGAATCAGGATGCGGGGGTTGGTCAGAAAGGCGCGGGCGATGGCGAGTCGCTGGCGCTGCCCCCCGCTGAGCGTGATGCCGCGCTGCCCGATGATCGTGTCGTAGCCGTCGGGAAAGTTGGTGATGAAGTCGTGCGCCTGCGCCTGGCGGGCCGCCGCCTCGACCTCGGCCCGTGTCGCCTCCGGCCTGCCGAAGCAGATATTCTCGGCGATGGTGCGGCTGAACAGGAAGACCTCCTGTTCGATGATGCTGATCTGCGAGCGCAGGGCTTCCAGGCTCCAGTCGCGCACGTCGACGCCGTCCACCAGCACCCGGCCAACGTCCACGTCGTAGGTGCGGTTGACCAGCTTGGTGATGCTGCTCTTGCCGGAGCCGGTCTGCCCGACGATGGCTACCGTCTGGCCGGGTTGGACACGGAACGACACGCCGTGCAAGACCTGCCGCTGGTCCAGGTAGCCGAAGTTCACGTTCTCGAAGGTGATCGCCCCCTGGAGCGGCTGGGCGTGCCCGCCCCGGTTCTGATCCAGGTCGGTTTCGGTGGTGATGATATTCAGGATGCGTTCGGCGCTGGCGATGCCGGACGCCACCCGCGAGAAGGAGAAGATGGAGGTGAAGACCGGAAAGCCAAACAGGCTGATCTGCCCCATGAAGGCCACGATGCCCCCGGCGGCGATCTCGCCCGCGCGGAACAGAAACACGGCGTGCAAGAAGCCGCCCACCGTCGCCAGGCCCAGGAGCAAGATGGCGAGGTAGCGCGCCTCCACGTCGCCTTGTGCCACAAACCAGTTCCGCACCCGGTCCACGAGGCTGTCAAAAAGCTGGATTTCCTGCGCTTCCTGGGCCGCTCCCTTGACCACTTCCACCCCTTCCAGCGTCTCGGCCAGCCGGGCGTTCATGTGGCCGAAGCTCTGGCGCACCTTCTGGGCGATGCCGTGCAGGGAGGAAATATAGTGAAATTGGACGAGGACGTAGACGATCATAAAGGCGATAGGGGTCACGATCAGCGCCGGGTGGATGGTCGGCGTGACGACCAGAGGCAGAATCAGGAACATGCCCGACCCGACGATCATGTTGACGCCTGGGTTGAGCATCAGGTTCATCTCGCGCACGTCGTTGGTGACCCGCGCCATGATCTCGCCCACCGGCTGGAAGTCGTGGAAGGTCATGCTCTTGCCCAGCAGGCTGACGTACAGTTCGTCGCGCACGTCGCGCTCGATACGCTGGGCGAAAGTTTCTGAGGAGGCGTTGCGCATGAACTGCACGAAACCGCGCACGATCTGGCTGGCGACAATGCCCACGGCCAGCCAGCCTATCGACTTCAGATCGCCGGTAGCGCTGACGGTGTCCACCGCCCTACCGGCCAACACCGGCAGCGCCGAGGCCAGCGCCGCGTTGCTGAACGCTCCCAGGACCATCCCCAGCGCGACAACGGGGTGGCGGCGGATGTGCGACCAGATGTACCGCAAGGGGCTCAACGTGTCGGTTTTCTCAAACGTACGGGCAACAAACTCAGAAGACATTCCAATACCTGTCAATCGCTTGGATTATCAGACAGCATAACCAGCCGCTAATCTTACCACTCCCTGGCGAAAAAGCGGTAAACGTCGCTCCGGTTGGGGTGGTGACGAGGGCGTTCTGGTGGTGAGGAATTACGTTCGATTTCGGGACAAATGCCCTTGAGCGTGCCCGCCGCCCTCTGCTATGATGAATTGGTTAGGGCCAGTCATCTTGCCGGGCCGGGAGCGCATGCAGGCTACAAACGGAGACCCGGACGATGAAAGTCACCGATACACTGACCAAACTTTACGTCGAGATCACGACGACGTGCAACCTCGACTGCCAGATGTGCGTGCGCCGTGCCTGGAATGAGCCAATCGGCTCCATGCCGCTGGCGACCTTCACCGATTTGCTGGAACAACTAGACCGGTTTCCCGCGATGCCCACCATCCACCTGGGGGGCTACGGCGAGCCAACCTACCATCCGGACTTCCTGGAGATCGTCCGGGCGGCCAAGGCGGCAGGGGCGCGGGTGGAGATGACGACCAACGGCACGCTGCTGACCCCCGACCTGTCCGCCGCGCTGATCGACGCGGACCTGGACCGCCTGATGGTCTCGATTGACGGGCTGACGCCGGAGCGCTACGAAGAGATCCGCGTCCACGGCAGTTTCGAGGAGGTCATCGAAAACCTGCGGACGCTGCGCCGCCTGAAGATTCGCCGGGCGGGCCGCCACAGCAACCCCCAGGTGGGTATTGCCTTCGTGGCGATGAAGAGCAACGTCCATGACCTGCCTGAACTCCCCCGGCTGGCGACGCGCCTTGGAGCCTGGGAAATCCAGGTGTCCAACGTGATCCCGCACACGCCGGAGATGGAGCAGGAAATCCTGTACGAGCACTCGCTGGTCGCCTGCGCCTTCCGGGCTTCGCGCTGGGTGGCCGACATGAGCCTGCCCAAACTCGACCTGAACGGGGACACGCTCGAACCGTTGGGCCGGACGTTCGGCTCGACGGCCAGCATCAGCCTGCTCGACGCCAGCCTGAGCGCGCGCGACAACTATTGCCGCTTCGCGCAGGAGGGCTACGCCGCCGTGCGCTGCGACGGCGAGGTCAGTCCGTGCCTGTCGCTCCTGCACGACCACCCCATGTACCTGCGCGGTCGGCGCAAGGACGTGACCCACTACAGCGTGGGCAACGTCAACGAGACAGAGCTGTACGATCTCTGGCAGGGCGCGGAGTTCGCCGCTTTCCGGGCCAAGCTGCGCGCGTTTCCCTACTCGCCCTGCACCACCTGCGGCGGCTGCGAGCGCTTCGCGGGCAACTGGACAGATTGCACCGAAAACACCTTCCCGGTTTGCGGCGGCTGCCTGTGGTCGCAGGGTTTCGTGCAGTGCCCGTAGGAAGGACCGCCTGGGGCGTCTGATGACGTTTGGCACTTCACAATCTTCGCCGATTGTACTACACTAAGGTTGTCATCCCTCGTCGCGTCACACACTTCATCACACAGGGCCACTTCGAGGGACTCCGCAACGTCAACAAAACATGGGAAAGGAGTCTGCACATGCCGCTCGGAGGTTATGCGAATAACTTGGCACGGGTCAACCTCGGTACGGGCAAGGTGACCTACGAGCAAATCCCAGAAGATTGGGCGCTCAAGTTCGTCGGTGGACGTGGCTTGGGCGTTCGTTATTGTCTGGAGGCCGGGCCAACCGTCGATCCGTTAGGCCCGGATAACTTGTTGTGCTTCATGAACGGGCCATTGACGGGCACGCGCGCCAACATGAGCGGACGCCTGGCTATCGTGACCAAAAGCCCGCTGACCGGCACGGTCACCGACAGCCACCACGGCGGGTGGTCGGCAGCGCGCCTGCGTTGGGCGGGCTTCGACGGCTTGCTGTTCGAGGGCCAGTCTGACAAGCCGGTCTATGCCTACCTAGAGGACGGCAAGGTCGAACTGCGCGACGCGGCTGAGGTGTGGGGCAAGGGCGTCCACGACACCGTCAAGTTTTTCCAGGAGCGCTATGGCGAAGACGATCTGAGCGTGATAGCTATCGGCCAGGCCGGTGAGAACGGGGTCAGGTTTGCCGCCTGGATTAACGAGATGGACCGTGCTTCAGGGCGCGGCGGCACGGGGGCTGTCGGCGGCAGCAAGAACCTGAAGGCCGTCGTGGTGAAGGCTCCCCGGAATTATCCAGAGCCAGCCAATCCCGAGGCGTTCAAGGCGGCCCACGACCAGGCACTGGCGACGATCATGGATGAGAACAACGTCACCGCGCCGAAGAAGGGCGGCCTGAGCGTCTACGGCACGAACGTGCTAATGAACATCGCCAGCGACATGGGCGGGCTGCCCGCCAAGAACGCGCAAGTCACCTCCTTTGGCGACAGGGCCGAGAAGATCAGCGGCGAGTACGTCAAGGAGAACATCCTGGTCGGCGACCCGACCTGCCACGCCTGTCCGGTGGCCTGCAAGAAGGAAGTTGAAGTCAACTTCAACGGCCAGCACGTTCACATGGAGAGCGTCGAGTACGAGTCAGCCTGGGCGCTGGGCGCGCAATGCGACAACGACGACATTGCAGGCATCGCCTACATCATCAACCAGTGCAACGACTACGGCTTAGACACCATCGAGACCGGCAACCTTCTGGCCGCCTACATGGAAATCTGCGACCAGGGCTGGAATGGCAAGGACCCCCTGCTGTGGGGCGACCCCGTCAGGATGGCCGAGTTCGTCGAGATGACGGCTCTTCGCGATGGCGTCGGCGACGTGCTGGCCGAAGGCACGACCAGGACTGCCGAGCACTACGGGCATCCCGAGGTCGCCATGACCGTTCGCGGCCAGGCCATTCCGGCCTACGACCCGCGCGGTATGAAGGGCATGGGCCTGGGCTACGCCACCAGCAATCGTGGCGCCTGCCACCTGCGCGGTTACACGCCCGCCAGCGAACTGGGCCTGATCGGTCTCAAGACCGACCCGCTCGCCTGGGAGGGTAAGGGCGACCTGCTGAAGCTGCTGCAGGACATCCACGCCTTCAGTGACTCGCTCGACCTGTGCAAGTTCAGCGCGTTTGCCGAGGGCGTCGAGGAGTACGCCGCCCAGTATGCGGCCATCGTCGGCGTCGAGGGCTTCAGCGGGGACGACGTGCTGAAGGTCGGCGAGCGTGTCTACAACATGGAGCGTTACTACAACCAACTGGCTGGCGAGAAGCCCGGCAGCGACACACTGCCTGAGCGCTTCCTCAAAGAGCCCAGCACGATGAAAGGCTCCGAGGGGCACGTCTGCGAGTTGGACCAGATGCTCGTGGAGTACTACGCGGCGCGCGGCTGGGAGAACGGCGTGGTGCCGGAGGCCAAGCTCAAGGAGCTTGAGATTCTCTAAGCCTGCAACCCTGGGTACATAGTGGCACGGGCAGGCCGTTGTGCGGCCTGCCCGTGTTTGTCGTTCACATCTCGACCGGAGGGGCAAGCGAGGTCGAGCCAGCTAGCGCGCGGCCATCAGCCCCCGCCGCGCATCGTCTTGCGGCGCATGAAGGCATAGACCCTTTCGACGGCTTCGCTATCGCCCTCAATCACGAGAAAGTCACATGGCACCCGTATGGTCCCCACCTGGACCGGGTCCATGCATTTCAAGTATGCGGTCCAGCCGTCGCCGCGCACCGAGAACACGCCCACCACTTCGCCGCCCGCCTCGACCAGGTACTCCATCAGGCGGTGGTGAGGTAGATTGCGCAATTCGAGCTCGGCGCGCAACGCTGCTATCCACCGGCCACAGGCGGGATGAGCATCAGCTCGTCTGATTCGTCGACAACGGTATCGAGTCCCTGCAGCCAGTCGATGTTGCGCCCGTGCACGAAGACGTGGACGAGGCCGGTCAACTGCCCGTTTTGGTCCATGATTTTGGCTCCCAGTTCCGGGCTGACCTCGCGGACGGCGTGGATCAACTGACGCACCGTCCCGCCATTCTCGAAGGGCACGGCGATCTCCCTGGCCCCGGCGAGGTCCCGCAGCGTGGCTAGAAGCTTGATGGTTCTCATAAGACTTCTCCGTTCCCGACGCAGTTGGCCCAGCGATTATATACCATGCTTACCGACAAGCGCAGGGCAGGAATGTGGATTACCGTCTCATGCGCAATCGTTACGGAAACTGCAACAGGGAGGCTGTCACCGCCCGCTCGTCGAGGGCCAGTTTGCCGCCGCCCTCCCACCCAAGTTCGCCGGAATGGACCTGCTGCTCGGATACCTCCGCAGCCCTAAACTGCAACAGAGCCAACTGGACACCGAACTGTGCACTCCCGGCGTCGCGGTAGGCAAAAGCGGATTGGGGGAGGTGCGTCGCCTTCATACGCCTGGCCCAGTTCTTGAAGAAAAGCTCCAGCGTGCAACCGAATCTCCCCGCTTTGGTTTCCAGGATGTGTCCGATGGTCACGTTCAACTCAAGCAGGTGCATGGCCTTGCTGCGCTGCAAGAAACGGAACCCTCGGCCCCTGGGGTTCCTATACAGCGTCACGATGACCTGCTTGAAGGCGAGGGTGCTCGCCGCGTAGGATTGCGAACTGTCTCCCATGATGACCTCCGGGCCGGTGAGCTGACGTTCCCCATGGTCGTCGGCGTTGATTTCCTCGCGGTTCCTCAGGCCCCACTCGTAGCGGTGCTCGACGAGCGGCGACAGCGCTACGTTGAGATCGCCGGGATTGCCGGCCACGACCAGATAGTGGACCCACAGCGTGTAGTCCACCTGTTCCGCCGAGTCCCTCATAGCAGCGGCTAACGGTCTGACCTCCAGCGGCAAGCTGCCGTCGACAGGGCCGCCATCGTGCTGTGAGAGTGCGTTGTCCAACATATAGACCGAGCGCGCCCACAGGCGCTCGTACTGGTCGCGCAGTGCGTTGATGAACAGGTCACATTCAGGCGAGCTGCAATCCACCCGGAAGCCCCCTCTGAGGTGGAAAGACAAGCGCGAGCGGCTGCTGTCGACTTCTGGGTCGCTGGTCTCCAGGGCCAGGGTCATGAGCTTGTCGGCTTCGCGGTCTGCCACCAGATCAAACCCATTGAGCAGCACGACGTAGTTCTCTTTGCCCGCCAGCGCCGGACCCAACTCGATTTGTACGGGTTCGTCCAGAAGCTTCAGAGTTTCCTCAGTGGCTGCTAACGGTATCTTGCAGACACCGCTTTGAAACCCGACGCCTTCGGCCCTGATCTTGGAATAGACGGTGGAGAACACGGCGCGGTCCGGGCCGGTGCCGGACGCAGCGGTGTTTACCACGGTGGCCGTACACGCGTCGCCGGAGCGGGAAGTGTGTTCGACGTAGCTGCCAAGACGGTTGACCCGGTGGTTGTATCGCCAACGATGGCGAAAGCCCTGCCACAAAACCGTCGCCGAACCTGACGTTGTCGCGTCTGTCATCACTGGCCTCCTGAGACATCTTACTTTGGCGAATGAGCCTGCGGCCTTCAGCCGCTCACCTCGTGAACGGCGACCATCAGCGCTTCCAGATCGAGCGCGGTGTGGGGGTCGTCCGGCACGAAGAGGAAGCGCACCGTCAACTGCGGGTCGAGATAGATAAGCGAGGGTTGCGGCCCGCCGCCAAAACGGGAGTCCACGTACAGGCCAAAATGGTGGCTGGCGGATGGGCTGCTGTCGGGCACCATCTGAAAGCGCGGCGGGGGGTCGGCGGCGGTGGCATACGTATTGATGTTGTCCAGGGAATCGTCCAATATCCACACGAATTCGACCCTGTGCGCGTCGAGGGGGCCGCTGTAGCGGTTGGCTCGCGTGAGTTGCTGCAGGCAGGCCGCGCAGTACGTCCCGTGCAGAAAGCCGAGCACAATGCCGTTCTCTCTCGCCAGCGACGACAGGCTCACAGCCTCGCCACCGGCATTCGTCAGCGTGAAATCGGGCACCTTCGAGCCAACTTCAACCCTGGACATTCTCTCTCCTAAGCACGACAAACTTATGGTGGTGGCGCGCGATACTCCAGCAGGTCTTGCGAGATGCCCGCCTGCAACTCGACGGCAAACGGCGTCTGACCGACCATGCCCGACAGCGTGCCCCCCTCGAAGGTCTGGCGTACCAGTCCCGTGCCCTCGGCGAAATACAGCCGTGAGAGCGTGTCGCCAAACAAGCTGCCCGGCGAGCCGTCGGCTGAAGTCAATTGCAGGTTGAAGAAGATGCTTTGCTCCACTGCCAGGGCGTTGACCGTCCCGGCGGGGACGGAGATCGGTTCGAGGGCCTGGGCCGTCATGTACAGCACTACCTCGCCGCCGGACACCGTCATCTCGACTGCCCCATCGCCCAGGGGCAGCGCCAGCGCGCCGCTCGCGTCGTATTGTACGTCCCACGAGACCGGCGTGCCAAACGGCAGCAATTGGTCCGCCGAGGGCAGGAAAGGCCGGTCGGGGTTCGTCAGGGCCAGCGCGCCGCCCAGGTCGGGATGGCCCACCAGCCCGCCGGGCGGGCCGTAGAAGCCGTCTGGCGCGCAGGTGATCGCGTGCTCTACCTGCCTCTCACCCGCGACGAGCGTTAGCGTGGCCGCCTCGCCGGACACCCGCGTCTCAAGACTGAGGCTTTGGACGTTGGCCTCGGCGGAGCGTGTGAGTTGGTAGACCCAGCTCGCGCCGTCGTGCAGCGGCCACAGCAAATGCTCGCAGGCTCCCGGCTGCTCAATCACCACCGTCGGCGGCGGGCCGGACGTGGCGGCGAATTCGGGTTCGGGCGCGACCTCAGAAGGCGTGCCGGGCAAGTCCTCCGGCGAGCCGCCGCCAGCGCTGCACGCGCTCAACAGCAGGAGCAGGAGCCAGCCAGTGTGATGCTTAGACATGCCGCCTATTATAAGCGCCTCACTCGCCACCACCAATTGCGTTTGATCTCGGGAATTGTCCCGTGAGATGCTCAAAGGATTGCCCTGGCTGCCTATCGGCGCTAAACTTGCGTGTGAGGGCGAAATTCTGCGTAGAAGCCAGCGAGCCAGGGTGAGCGGATGTCGTTTGAGCGTGAGTTGGATCTCCATATCAGGTCGAGCTATCCTGTCCTCTACGTCCCCACAACGGAAGAGGAGCGTGCCGAGGACTTAATCATCCACGTGGCCCAGAACGGCACGCCGTCGCGCGCTGTCTACATCTGGGATTTTGTCAACGGTTACAATCACAGCGGTGGCGGGCGTTCGAACCCCTTGCAGGCCCTCGACGAGGTAGAAAACGCCCGTGACGACACGCCCGCCGTCTACGTCCTGCGCGACTTTCACCGTTTCCTGGAAGATGCCTCTGTGTCGCGCAAGCTGCGCAACCTGGCGCGGGACCTGCGCGCCACGCGCAAAACGTTGGTCTTGCTGGCCCCGTCGCTGCACATTCCCGCCGATCTGCAAGAAGACCTGACCGTCATCGACCTCACGCCGCCCGCTTACGAAGAAATCGACGCCGAAATGGACCGGCTGCTGGAAGGTGTCCCGGTGAGCCTGGAGCAAGGCTCGCGCGAGGCGCTGGTCAAAGCCTGCCTGGGGCTGATGATGACCCGCATCCGGCTGGTCATCGCCAAGACCATCACCCGCTTTGGCCGCCTGGACGAACGGGCCATTCCCCTGGTTCTCGAGGAAAAGAAACAAAGTATCCGCCGCACCCAGGTGCTCGAATTCTGGCCCGCGCCTGAGACGCTGGACGATATCGGCGGCATGGACCTGCTCAAACGCTGGCTGGAGCAGCGGGCGTCGGCCTTCACCGAGGAGGCGCGCGCCTACGGCCTGCCCAACCCCAAGGGCATCTTACTGGTGGGCATCCAGGGCACCGGCAAGTCGCTCTCGGCCAAGGCCACGGCCAGCCTGTGGCAGCTGCCCCTGCTGCGCCTGGACATTGGCCGCCTGATGGGCGGGCTGGTCGGCGAGTCGGAGGCCAAAACCCGCGAGATGATCCGGCTGGCCGAGGCGATGGCTCCCTGCGTGCTGTTCCTCGACGAGTTGGACAAGGGCTTCGCCGGGCTGGGCAGCCGCCACGTCGGCGACTCCGGCACCTCCGCGCGCGTGTTCGGCACGCTGCTGACCTGGATGGAAGAGAAGACCGCGCCGGTCTTCATCGCCGCCACGGCCAACTCGGTCGAGACGCTGCCGCCAGAGGTGCTGCGCAAGGGCCGCTTCAACGAGATTTTTTTCATCGACCTGCCCAGCGAGAACGAGCGTCGCGAGATTTTCCAGGTTCACCTGGGCCGGGTGCGCGGCGACTTGCTGCGCAATTTCGACCTGGACGCGCTGGCTTTTCAAAGCGAGGGTTTCAGCGGGGCGGAGATCGAGCAGGCGATCTACGACGCGATGCACCTGGCTTTCGACCAGCGGCGCGAGTTCACCACCGAGGACATCGTCCACGCCATGTCGGAGGTCGTGCCGCTCTCCCGCACCGCCGCCGACCAGATCGAGCGCATCCAGCAGTGGGCCGCCTCCGGGCGGGTGCGCCCCGCCAGCAGCGACGCCGCCCGCGCGGGCGTCTACGGCCAGCTTTTTGGCGATTCGGCTAACTGACAACCCTCGGCATTACCGGTGAGGAGAGATCATTCATATGGCAACGTCCGGTCTGGCCCCAGCCTACGACTACTTCCTGGATTTTGTCGTCGAGAAAGCGACCCCTCGCGAGATTCTGGCCTTTGAACTGCCCGGTGAGGCCCGGCAGCGCGCTATCGAGCTGCTCGACAAGCAGGATAACAACGCGCTCACCCCAGAGGAATCCACCGAACTCGAACAGATGCGCCACGTAGGTCGCCTGCTATCTGCCCTGAAGGCCAGAGCGCTGGCGGCGTCGGATCAGGCGTGACCACCGTATCTCCCAGGGTTCGAGAACTGGTGCGCCAGCGTCGCCTTCCGCGCGGGCCTCACGGCCAACTCTTCGACCTGGCAGGTAGATCAGGGATTAGATCCCTGATATCTCCAAGACTCCACTAATCGACTCTTGCCGTGGACGGAAATCTGAGAGGTTCCTATGTCGAAAAAAGAATCGGAGGAGGGGTGGAGGGGCATCCTAGGTGTGCTGGCCAATATTGTAACCATATTGGGTTTTCCCTTTGCGGTGCTCGGTGTTATTGCTACGGTGCTTGGTGTTATTTTTGCTTTCCCACAATTCCGTGCTTCATTGTCGGCCAAACCTCAGTCGAGTGTAACGCCTTCAGTAGTGCCCGCTGTTGAGAGCGGTCTTGAACCTACGTTATTGTTGGATGAGGATTTTGAGGATGGAGTGGCCGAGGACATGGATTTCCAGTTTGGCAACTGGAGCATAGTGCAAGATCAGGATGATGCGAAAAACCACGTATTAGAGGTTGCCGCAGGTGCTCAGACTCCTGATGCGGTGTTTGGCTCCCCCAACTGGAGAGACTATCGGGTAGAGTATCGTTTCAAATACTCACATGAATGCGGGGGCATATTCCTTGAATTTCGACGTTCCTGCGATCCTGCCTGTGATTACTATGTTCAGTATATTGAGCCTTCAGACGGCGACGCTGGTCTGTCCGTTGTGCAAGATGATGGCGAATGGGTGAATTATGGCCATAAGTATATTGAAACCGAGGCTGGAGAATGGATTTGGGTAGGCGTGGAAGTTCTTGGCGATCAAATCTCAATTTTCATCAATGGCTCTGAGGAGTTCAGGCAGAGTCCCAGGATGTTCAACAGCGGGTCCCTGGTGTTGTCAACCTTTCCTGGTTGCAGGGCGCAGTTCGATGATATTCGTGTTACCAGCTTGTCGGATTAGTGGTTCAAAGAGTCGTAGGCAGGGGCAAATAACTAGTGGGCTTCTCCCGGCACGTCGGAGGTTATAGACCATGAGGTTTGTCTTCTCGGACCGCGTACCTATTGCCCAACTCCCCACACCCATTCAAGAACTCCCCCGGCTGTCCGAGCACCTCGGCGGGCGGACCTCTACGTCAGCGGTTCGCTAACGCTGGCAGCCGGGCACCTGTGCTAAACGGGTTTCCGATATGCTCTAAAACTCACCATTTCGGACGAGGAGGGATGAAATGCCTGACGCGAATGCAGCCGCCGGGCAGGGGAATGGTCTGGGCTGGCCACGCGATTTTGTTGGCTACGGGAAGAGTCCGCCCGATCCGAAGTGGCCGGGTGATGCTCGGATCGCCGTCAATTTCAACGTGAACTACGAGGCCGGTGGTGAGGCCAGCGTCCTTGACGGCGACGAAGCGTCCGAAGGCCTCCTCAACGACATCGGCAGTGGGCCTCAAAAGGGTATCCGCAGCCCTTTGGTCGAATCGGCTTTCGAATATGGCTCGCGGGTTGGAATATGGCGGCTGCTGCGCATCTTTGAAGACTTTGGCATTCCGATCAGCGTCTTCGCCATAGCCAAGGCTCTCGAGCGAAATCCTGAGGTCGCCCAGGCCGCTATCGAGGGTGGTCATGAAATCGTCAGTCACGGTTACCGATGGATCGATTATCACTACATCGATGAAGAAACCGAACGCGATCACATCCGCCTTGCCATCGAGATCATCGAGCGTGTGAGCGGCGAGCGCCCACTCGGCTGGTTCACCGGACGTCCTGGTCCCAACACGCGTCGCTTGGTGGTGGAATCTGGTTCCTTTCTCTATGATCGAGACGCGCTCAACGACGAGTTGCCCTACTGGGTCGAGGTGTCGGGCGGGCCGCACCTGGTTATCCCTTATTCCTACGAGACCAACGACAACCACTTCAACCGAAACAGCGGCTTCTCCCACGGCGACGACTTCTTCCTGTATATGAAGGGCGCCTTCGATCTGCTATACAAGGAGGGTGTGGAGCATCCGAAGCTATTGTCAATCGGATTACACGATCGGCTGATCAGCCGCCCTGGCCGCGCCGTCGGTCTCATCAGATTCCTCGAGTACATCCGCGGCTTCGATCGAGTTTGGTCCTGCCGCAGCATCGACATCGCTCGCCACTGGATGGAGACACATCCCTACAAGGAGTCCGGGTGATCCCTCGCCACGCAGGGTCAGACATATTCACACCAAATAATTGCCGTTCGGCCATCTACGATATGGTGTGCCGTGGTAGAAGTAATGGCCTCAGGAGCAAATAGATCATGGACTTTGCCTTTCCCGACAGAATACAAATTGCGCGACTCCCCACACCTATTCAAGAACTCCCCCGGCTGTCCGAGCACCTGGGCGGGCCGGACCTCTACGTCAAGCGGGACGACCTGACCGGCATGGCCGTCTCCGGCAACAAGGTCCGCAAGCTGGAGTTCGTCGCCGCCAGGGCGCAGGCGGAGGGCCGTGAGGTACTCATCACCTGCGGGGGCCTGGGTTCCAATCACGCCCGCGCCACCGCCGCCGTCGCCGCGCGCCTGGGCCTGAGGTGCCACCTGGTGCTGGCAGGCGACCGGCCCGATTTCCCACAGGGCAACCTGCTCCTGGATCTGCTGTTGGGCGCCGAGATCACCTACGCGCCGGGCAGCGACCTCGACGACTTGTACGCCGAAATGGAACGCCTGGCCGCCGAGTACGCGGAAAGCGGCAGCCAGGCGCTGATCGTGCCGCTCGGCGCGTCGGACGCCACCGGGGCGTTGGGCTACGCCTTTGCGGTGGGCGAGATGGCCCAACAATTCGAGGAAATGGGCATCACGCCGGACGCCGTCGTGGTGGGCTGCGGGTCGGGCGGCACCCAGGCGGGCCTGATGATCGGCAAGGAGCTTTTCGGCCTCGCCAGCCGGGTGGTCGGCGTCAACGTGCGCCAGGACGAGGCTTACTTCCGCCGCGAAATCGCCCGCATCCTGGACGAGTTCCGCGACCTGTACGGCGTCGACGTGCAGACCACGGAGCACGACGCTCACCTTCTCGACGGGCACGTCGGCGCGGGCTACGGGCAGAGCCAACCCGAAGAACTGCGCTTCATCGCGCGCGTGGCCCGGACCGAGGGCCTTCTCCTGGACGCCACCTACACCGGCAAGGCTCTGTACGGCCTGTGCCAGGAAATTGAGAAGGGGACGTTCAAACCGGGCGAGACAGTCCTTTTCATCCACACTGGCGGGGTTTTCAGCCTGCTTCCGCAGGGAGCCGAGTTCGCGGAACAGGTTTTTGAAATCGATGGCGATTAGCATTGCACGTTACCAGAAATGTGTGCTACCATAGCTGTTGAAAGCCGGTTCTTACCGGAACGGTGTGCTTAGTAGGGAGACACGAGGGATGTCACACTTCACACGAGTACGGACAAAACTGCGGAATCTGACGGTGGTTCAGCGTGCGTTGGAAGATTTAGGCTACAACGTCGAGACGGAGGCCAAGGTGCGCGGCTACGGAGACCGGGCCGACGCCGATCTGGTCGTCCGCATGGATGGCAAATACGACATCGGTTTCTCCGAGCGGCCCAACGGCGAGGTGTACATGGTCGCCGATACGTGGGGCCTGAAGGTGGACCGGGACGACTTCTTGCACGAGGTCACCCAGCGTTATGCCTACCTGACGGTGATGGAGCAGGCTGACGCGCAGGGCTTCCGCGTGACGACCGAGGAGAACCAGGCCGACGGCAGCATCCGTCTGGTCATGCAGCGCTGGTGAGAGAAGACTTTATCATGCCTGGCCCACAGGAAATCGAGATCATCATCAAGCCCGACGGCACCGTCGAGGAATCGGTACGCGGCGTCAGCGGCCCGGAATGCGAGGCCGTGACCAAAGCTATCGAGGATGCCCTGGGCGAGATCGACAAACGCGAACACACGTCTGATTACTACGGACAGACCACGGAAACCGGCGATCACGTCACAACCAACGTGTAGGAAAGAGGAGGGCAGTGACTCCTGAGCAAAGACCGGAAAGCAAAGCGAGGTCGGAGCCTGTCGAGTTGCCGGTAGAGGTCGAAATCTACATTGAAGCCGACGGTTCGGTGGTCTTCGCGGACCTGGCCGCCGCCGTCACACCGCTGGCCCAAGAATTGAATCCAGACCAACCCCTTGCCTGCGAGCCGCCCCACCGGTCCGTGGGCTCGTCTGCTTCTGGTGCGCTCGTCGCTGGGGAGGAATACGAGCAAGATGATGGATAATATTCGTGATACGCTGGCGGCGCTGGCCGACGACACGCTGGCGATCGCGCGGCTGCAGGTCGAGGTCGGCTTCCTCAAGCTGGCGGACTATGATCGCCTGTCGGGGACGCTGGACGGGCTGCGCAACACGATCAGCACCCTCTACCGCAACATGGACGACATGGCCGCCCAGCTTAACGAGCGCGACCTGCGCATCACCAAATTGCAGGAAGAGTACAACGCGCTGCAAGCGCGTAAGGCAGGCGAGACGCAGGCATCCACCAAGGACGAACGGCTGGCCCTGTTCAAGAAGCTGGCACCGCTGGCCACGCAACTCCCCGCCCTGCGGCGGGCCGTCGAGGATGGGGAGGACGTGAGCGCCGCCGACGTGCTGGCACTGCTGGGGCCGCTCGACGAGGCGCTGGCCGATATGGGCTTCGAACCCATCGGCGCTGCCGGGGAGGAAGTCACGTTTGACCCAACCCATCACCGGGCCGTAGGCAAGGGCGCGCGCTCTGTCGAGCCGGGCGACCCGGTGAGAGTGCGCTACGTTGGCTATCTGCACGAGGGTAACGTGGTGGTCAAGGCTCACGTGACTGCTGTCGTCTGAGCGTCCTGCCATCTCTCCAAGGTCTGGTACAATCTAGGTGATGAGCAAAATCGCGATTGATTTTGGCACGACTAATACCGTCGTGGCCGTATGGCGGGAGGCCATCGGTGCCCCGGAGACGTTGCGCTTGCCGGGCCTGTCCGCGCCTGCCGCCGAAGGCCAGCCGCCGCTCATCCCCTCCCTGTTGTACGTCGTAGACGGACACGCGCCGTCGGTCCTGGCCGGACAGGCCGTTCAAGACGAGGGTCACGATGGGAGCGGCGACAGGCGGCTGTTTGCCTCGTTCAAGCGCGGCATCGCCGCCCATTCGCGCCCGTTGAAACGCCAGATTGACGGCATGGGCTGGACCGACGACACAGCCGGTCGCATTTTTCTTTCCTCGGTGCTTCAGGCAGCGCTGGCAGCCGAAGGGAACAGCATCGAGGAACTGGTGCTGACCGTCCCGGTGCAGTCGTTCGAGAAGTACCTCAAGTGGCTGCGCGACGAAACCCTATCCACGCTTGGGCCGGAGGCCGTCGAACGCGTCCGCATCGTGGACGAACCCACCGCCGCCGCGCTGGGCTACGAGGTGCGCGCGCCGGGCGAGCTGATCCTGGTGTTTGACTTCGGTGGGGGCACGCTCGACGTGTCGCTGGTGCGGATGCCGCTGGCCCGCGAAGAGAGCAGTCTGCTCATCAACCTGGCAGATGACCGGTACGTGCCGGGCCAGGATGCAGAAGCGCGCGTGCTGGCTAAGGCAGGCGTGGTGCTGGGTGGCGACGACGTCGACAATTGGCTGCTGGACGAACTGCTGCGGCGCAACGAAGTCAGCCGGGCCGAACTGGGTGCCAGCTACCCGCAACTCAAAGGGGCTGTGGAGGCGGTCAAAGTCCGTCTCTCCACGCACGAAAGCGCCGAGGTCAGCGTGTTCGACCCCGACACCTCGCGGGTCTACAACACCACCTTCACCCGTGCCCAACTGGAAACGCTGCTGGACCGGCACGATTTCTACACGCAAATTCAGCGTGCCATCGACAAGACCCTGCGCGCGGCCCGCCAGCGCGGCATCTACCCGGAGGACATCGGCGCGGTCCTGCTGGTTGGCGGTAGTTCGCTGATTCCGTCTGTAGAGCGCATGCTGCGCACCATGTTTGGCCGCGAGCGCATCTACGAGCACCGCCCTTTCGAAGCGGTGGCGCACGGCGCTCTGGGGCTGTCGATGGGTGTCGGCCTGGACGACTTTCTCTACCATTCTTATGGCATCCGGCACCTCAGCCCGATCTCCAATCGCCACGAGTACGAAGAGATTATTCCGGCGGGCACGCGCTACCCCTTGGAGGAAGCCGTCGAAGTCGTTCTGGCCGCCTCGCGCCAGGGGCAAGAGGCCATCGAGCTGGTCATCGGCGAGGTAGAGGAAGGTGCCAGCGGCATCACCGAAGTGATGTTTGGCGACCATGCCATTTTGATGGTGGAGGATGGCATGGAACTGCACCGCGTGGTGCCGCTCAACGACGAGGATGGCGCGCGGACGGTTGCCCACCTGGACCCGCCCGGCGTACCCGGCGTGGACCGCATCCAGGCTGAGTTCAACGTGGACGACAACCGCATGCTGCGCGTGACCGTCACCGATTTGCATACGGAACGTATTTTACTTCGCGCCGCAGCTGTGGTAGAACTACGGTGATGTCTGCTGCCTGACACGACTTTGGGGAACGAGGAAACCGGTCGTGACTGATGCCATTCAAACTCATCACGAGCCTGAACTCAGCGGGGCGCGTGTAGCCATCTGGTCTGGGCGGGAGCCAGAACTGGGTGGCGAGCGCCGCCTGGATTGGGATATCTGGTGCAGGTTGCTCGACGACAGCGAGCCGGTCCCGACCCGCCTGTCGTACATCCCCAAGGACCGCCAAGAACTCTATTTCTCGGCCCTGCTGGCAGCTCTACCCAATGACGCAACGTACGCTCGCCAGATGCAGGATGGCCGTGTCTGGCGGAGCCGGTATTCGCACCAACAACGATTAAGCGCGATCAGCCTGCTGGGCGGGATGCGAGACAGGCGGGCGGTGAGTTCGCTGGTCAGGCAGCTCGACGACCCGTCGAACCACGTGCGCGTGGCGGTCATCATGGCCCTGGGCTGGATAGGAGGCCCGGTGGCCGTCAGCGCGCTTATCCAGATGTTGAAACATCCGCACGAGTCGACCCGTGCAGAGGCCGCTCGCTGGCTCGGCTGGGCCGGTGGCCGGGCAGCCCACGAAGCGCTCGTGCGGGCGTTGGGTGACCCTGTTCAGAGCGTTTGGGTGACGGCTGCCACGTCGCTGGCCCGCCTCAACGACCCGCGTGCCTTTGGGCCGCTGGTAGAGGCTTTCTGGAAGTGCCAGGGTGCGGAGCAAGCGCGCCTGCTGGAAGAACTCCGCCGTTACGACCTGGAACGGACGACTTGCATGCTCATCCAGGCGCGCGGTCGCCCGGAGTCCAGGCGGCACGCGGAATCTACTCTGGCCTTGCGCAGGCTGGGTACCCCCGAAGCGCTGGCTGCCCTGAGACCCTATGACCACCGTTACACAGACGACTTTGATGGTTTCTAGACAACCGGCCTTTCCTGCCAGGGGGTGCCTGGAATGACCGACGGCGATGCCCTGTCGCCGGGCGGCATGGAACCCGCACTGGGTGGGCAGCATGCCCCGCAGATCAGCGGCATGGAGCCTGAACTGGGCGGCTCCCGCCGCGTCAAACCCGATCCACGTTTGGTGGGGCTGCTTCTGGGCAGCGAAGATGAGCGTCAGGCGGCCATCGAGCACATCCTCGACAGGGGGCTGGCTCGCCTGTACGCGCTCGAACTGGTCAAGATCGTTTCCACCCGCGAGATCCGGCAACTGCGGACGAGGCGTCGCGTCCACCCGTATACCACCGAGCAGCGCATCGCCGCCACGCGCGCGCTGGAATCCTTTGGGCAGGCTGTCGCCGTCGAGGCGCTGGCCGAGGCCCTCGGCGATCGCGCCTGGTGGGTGGGCCAGTATGCCATCGACGCGTTGATCGCCATCGGCCCCCCGGCGGTAGACGAAGTGATCGCAGCGCTCGAACATCGCGAACCCATCGTCCGGCGACGCGCCGCCGACGTGCTCGGCTTCATCGGCGACCGGCGCGCTACCGGCGCGCTGACCAAAGCCGTGGCCGACGATTTTGCCTGGGTCCGCATGCGCGCCGTGGAGGCTTTGGGCCGCCTGCGCGACCCGGCGGCCTCTCGCGCGCTGCAAGACGCGCTGCACGACCCGGACGCCCTCGTCGCGCGGGCTGCCGTCGAGGCCCTGCGGCAGCTTGGCGCGGGTGCGACTGCGCCAAACTAGCCGCTTCAACCTGCCATGCCCGATTCCTCTTCCGGCAAACAGCAAACGGAAAGTGCTCCTTACCTGGGAGGTGAGCGCCGCCAGGTTGACCCGGCCTTGTGGGGCGGCCTGTTGAGCCAACACGAAGTCCGCCGCCGCGAGGCCGCCCAGACCATCGTCGAACAGGGTCTGGCCGGTTGGTACGCCGAACGGTTGTTGTCAACCCTGCCGACCTTGCCCATCAAGGAGCGGGCGCAGGCAGGAGATGCGCTCGCGCTCCTGGGGGACCCGCGCCTCCCGCCGCCGCCCTTGCCTGCCATGCTGCCTGTGCCCGCTGGCGAGGTGTGGCTGGGCGACACCCGCTTTCCCAACGAAGCGCCACCGCACGCCCTGGAGATCGAGGGCTTTTCTCTGGCCGAGTATCCGGTCACGCACGCCCAATACGCTGCCTTTGTCGAGGCGACAGGCCACCGCACGCCGCGCTCCTGGCGCGGCAAGCGCCCCGCCCCGGAGAGCGCCAACCAGCCGGTCACGTTCGTCTCGGCGCGCGACGCCGAAGCCTACTGCGCCTGGCTCAGCGGGCAAACCGGCTATACCTACCGCCTGCCCACCGAGACGGAGTGGGAATTGGCCGCGCGCGGCCCGCAGGACCGCCGGGACTATCCCTGGGGCGGCCCGTTCACGCCGGAGCACGCCAACGCCTGGACGCGCCGGGGCGCTCTCAAGCGCGTCTGCGCCGTCGGTCTGTTCCCGGAGGGGCGCGGGCCGTACGGTCACGCCGACCTTTCCGGCAACGTCTGGGAGTGGTGCGCTTCTCTCTACCGGCCTTATCCTTACCACCCCGCCGATGGCCGCGAGGACCCGGTCTCGGACGAGGCCCGCGCGATGCGCGGCGGCTCGTGGCGCAGCAGGCCCTCCTCGGCGCGCTGTGCCTCTCGCCAGGGCGAACCCCCCACCGATTCCTTTACGACCGTCAGTTTCCGGGTGGCCCGCGATGCCTGAAGCGGCCTACCTCGCCCTGCACCGCTCCGGCGAACTGGCCGCCCGTGTCGAGGCCGCCCAACGCCAGTTGAGCGATTGCCACCTCTGCGGCTGGCGCTGCGGCATTGACCGCGCCGCCGAGACAGGTCCCTGCCGGACCGGGACGCTGGCCCGCGTGGCTACCGCCTACGTCCACCACGGCGAGGAAGCGCCCCTCGTCGGCCAGCGCGGATCGGGCGCGATCTTCTTCGCCAATTGCGACCTGCGCTGCCAGTTCTGCCAGACGTGGCGGTGGAACGTCAAAGGGCAGGGCCGTGACGTGGCACCCGGCCAACTGGCCCACCTGATGCTCGATCTGCAGTCCAAAGGGGCGTGCAATCTCAACCTGGTCACGCCTACCCACGTCGTCCCGCAAATCCTGGCGGCGTTGGAGATCGCCAGCGGCGAAGGGCTGCACCTGCCGTTGGTATGGAATTCCGGCGGCTACGACACGCCCGAAACGCTGGCCCTGCTCGACGGCGTGGTGGATATTTACCTGCCCGACATGAAGTACGCCGACGAGTCCCTGGCGCGACGCCTGTCCGGCGTGCGCGACTACCCGCGCGTCAATCAAGCCGCCGTGCTGGAGATGCACCGCCAGGTCGGCCACCTGAAGCTGGACGCGGACGGCGTTGCCAGGCGCGGGCTGCTGGTGCGCCATCTGGTCATGCCCGGCCAGCCCGAGAATACTCGCGCCGTGCTGCGCTGGCTGGCCGAAAACCTCGGCCCGGACACCTATCTCAGCCTGATGGACCAGTACCGGCCCGCCTACCGCGCGACCAACCACCCGGACCTCGCCGCCCCGATGACGCCCGACGAGTACGCCCCGGCCCGCGATTACGCGCTCAGTCTGGGCCTGAGCCGCCTGGACGAAGGCCACACCCTGCCGCTCCCGGCCAGCCCCGACTGAGCCGCTTGCTATCTTTTTTCACGCCAGGAGACACGCCATGGTCGATCCCAAACAGATTGGCACTACGTTCGAACCGTTCACCTACACCGTCGAGCGCGGCAAGGTCCGCGAGTTTGCCCTCGCCATCGGCGACGACAACCCGGCCTATTTTGCCGGGGACGACGCGTCGTTCGCCCTGCCGCCGACCTTCCCCATCACGTTCACCTTCTGGGGCGGCGGCGACAAGCTGTGGACGGACCTGGAGGGCATCGGCGTGGACCTCTTGCGCCTGCTCCACGCCGAGCAAGAGTACCAATACCTGGCTCCCATCCTGCCCGGCGACACCGTGCGCGGCCGGACCACCATCGCCGACGTTTACACCAAGTCGATGCGCGCCGTCACGCTGGAATACGTCGTCGTGGAAACCGAGTACACCAACCAGCGCGACGAGACCGTCCTGCGCGAAATCCTGACCATCATGGTCCGCCACGATCCCGAAAACTAGCCGGAGGCACTGATGACTGTCACCTTCTCAAGCGTCGAAGTCGGCGACGAGGTTCCCACCCTGACCAAGGGACCCGTCGAGCAAATCCAGATCGTCCGCTACGCCGGGGCCTCCGGCGACTTCAACCCCATCCACACCATCCCCGCCGTCGCCCAGGAGGCCGGTCTGGACGGCACCATCTCGCACGGCATGCTGGTCATGGCCTTCGCCGGGCAGATGCTCACCGACTGGCTCGGCCCGAACGCCCTGCGCAACTTCAAAGTGCGCTTCAAGGGCATGACCATCCCCGGCGATGTGCTGACCTGCACCGGCAGCGTCACCGCCAAGGAGGAGCGCGACGGCGAAAACGTCATCGAGGGCAAGGTCAGCGTCAAAGGGCCGGACGAGCGCCCCCGCCTGACCGGGACTTTCGTCGCCGTCTTGCCCGATTAGCACACAGCGGGGACACACGATGCAATACAAACGACTGGGCAGCGCCGGGGTGAAGGTCAGCGCCATCGCCCTCGGCGGCTGGATCAACTTCGAGCGCAAAATCCCGGAGGATCAGGCGGAGGGTATCGTCCGGCTGGCCTACGAAAACGGCGTCAATTTCTACGATCTGGCCGACGTCTACGGCACAGGCCAGGCCGAGGAGTGGATGGGCGGCATGCTCCGGCAGTTCCCCCGCCACACGCTGGTCATCTCGACCAAGGTCTTCTTTGAGATGAGCGATGACGTGAACGACCGGGGCCTCTCGCGCAAGCACGTCCTGGAGAGTATCGACAAAAGCCTAAAGCGGTTGGGCACCGACTACGTCGACATCTACTTTTGCCACCGCCCCGACCCGGAAACGCCCATCCTCGAAACCGCCCGCGCGATGGACGACCTGATCCACCAGGGCAAGGTGCTCTACTGGGGCACTTCCGAGTGGGAACCGGACCAGATCCAAGAGACTTGCGACCTCTGCGAGCAATATGGCCTCTATCCGCCGCAGGTCGAGCAGCCGCAGTACTCGATGCTCTACCGCGAGCGCGTCGAAAAGCAGATCGTCCCCGTCGCCGAGCCGCGCGGCATCGGCCTGACCGTTTTCTCACCCCTGGCGATGGGCATGCTCACCGGCAAGTACGACGACGGCATCCCGCAGGACTCCCGCTTCGCGACGGAAGCGTGGTCCAAAGAGAACTTCTTCACCGAGGAGAATGCCGAAAAGGTCCGCCAACTCAAAGCCGTCGCCGACGACCTGGGCCTGACACGGGCGCAGTTAGCGCTGGCCTGGGCCGCCCAGCAAAAGGGCGTCAGCAGCGTCATCACCGGCGCGACCAAAATCGCCCAGATGGAGGACAACCTCGGCGCGGGGGAGGTGACCCTCTCAGATGACGTGCTGGCGCAGATTGAGGAAATTCTGGGCTAATTAAGCCGTACTAAGTCTTGCCCACTTTCTCGGTCATTTCACGCCCACCACGCGTGCGGAAATGTGCATCACTTCCTTCGGCTTAATTAGAAAACAAAAAGGGGTTCACCCGGCAAGATGGGGTTAGAGTGATCACTCCCTCACAATTTCACGCCAAACCTCTTGAAGAAAAAGGCTGAATGCCTTACCAAGTACCGATTCGGCCCGGCCATGGTGCCGGGCCGCTACGATCACCCTATCCGGCGAATTAACCGTGATACGTTTAAACACTAGATCGTCACCGACGTACAGAGAGGCCAGACATGCGGGGACCAGTGACACACCAATCCCCAGTCTTACAAACTCCATCACGGTTGTTAGCTGCGTGGTGTAACAGATGGTAGGGGGATCAATTTTCTGAAGGTAGCAAAAAGCATCCAGTTGATCGGTTAGACAATTCTGCTCTGACAGGCGGATAAAAGGGAGCTCACCCAGGATTGAGGCATCAATGGTCTCCTCAGATGCCATTGCATGGCTAGCCGGGATCACCACATAAAGTGGTTCAGTGAAAAGCACCTGAGTGGTGATCTGTTTGTTGTCGATGGGCAGACTCATAAAAGCAAGGTCTAACTCCGCATTGAGCAGTTTACCAATGAGGTCTTCTGTCATATCTTCATAGATCTGTAATTCGGCTTCAGGGTAAGCCTGGTTAAATCGCTGCACCGTCCGGTATAGCAGGTATGGCCCTAAGGTCGGAATGATCCCCACCTTCAGGCTGCCCTCTTGTGGAGAATACCCGGTGGTGATGGCATACGTGGCCTGTTGTAGATCGGAAAGAATGGATCGGGCGCGAGGATAAAAGACCCGTCCAACTTCTGTCACGGCGATGCTCCGGCCCAGTCTGTCAAAAAGCTGGCATCCAAGCTCGTTTTCTAGTTTGATGATCTGTTGGCTGAGAGAGGGTTGCGCGACATTGCATCGTTTCGCCGCCTGGCTGAAACTACCGGTCTCAACAATGGCTACAAAATACTCCAGTTGTCTGAGTTCCATCAAAAGCTTTCCTGACGCAACGACTAACTTATAGGCAATAGCTATCAATCTATAGGGTATTGATATTTTACACGAATATCACTCATCTGTTATTATAGATACCACCTATTGATTTGCAAACCTTTCATAGGTGTTAAGAATACTGTTGGGCAGTTCCTGCAGCACGATATATGAAGTTCAGATAACAAAAGGAGACAATCTTATGAATGGAGATGGCAAGTCCCCAGCAACGGATGGAACTAACAATCCCATTGCGAGAGGTGGTGGCACGACGAACCGTGACTGGTGGCCGAACCAGTTGAACCTCAAAATACTTCATCAGCGCTCTGAAAAAAGCAATCCGATGGGCGAAGATTTCACCTATGCTGAGGAATTCAAGAAGCTTGATCTGGAGGCTGTGAAGCAAGACCTCTATGCGCTAATGACCGACTCCCAGGACTGGTGGCCGGCTGATTACGGTCACTACGGCGGGCTTTTCATCCGCATGGCATGGCACAGCGCGGGTACATACCGCGTCGGCGATGGGCGCGGCGGCGCCGAGTCGGGTACCCAGCGATTCGCGCCCCTTAATAGCTGGCCAGACAACATTAACCTCGACAAAGCGCGCCGCTTGCTCTGGCCGATCAAACAGAAATACGGCAACAAGATATCCTGGGCCGACCTGATGATCCTGGCCGGAAACTGCGCCCTGGAGTCGATGGGACTCAAAACCTTCGGCTTCGCCGGTGGGCGTGAAGATGTCTGGGAGCCGGAAGAGGATATTTATTGGGGGAGCGAGGATATCTGGCTCGGTGACAAACGTTATAGCGGTGACCGTGATCTGGAAAACCCACTTGCAGCTGTCCAGATGGGTCTGATCTACGTCAACCCGGAAGGGCCAAACGGCGAACCTGATCCGGTTGCTTCGGCTCATGATGTCCGCGAAACTTTCGCACGCATGGCGATGAATGACGAAGAGACGGTTGCCCTCGTCGCCGGAGGACACACCTTCGGCAAGTCGCACGGCGCAGGCGATCCGTCCCTCGTAGGCCCTGAACCCGAAGCCGCCCCCATTGAAGAGCAGGGCCTTGGCTGGAAGAGTGCTCATGGCAGCGGCATAGCCGGTGATACTATCGGCAGCGGCATCGAAGGCGCATGGAAGCCAAACCCGACTACGTGGGATATGGGCTATCTGAAGGTGCTCTTCAAATACGAATGGGAACTGGTCAAAAGCCCCGCTGGCGCGCATCAGTGGCTAGCCGTCGACGTGGAAGATGAAGATATGGTCGTCGACGCCCATGACCCGTCAAAGAAGCACCGCCCGATGATGACCACCGCTGACCTCGCCCTGCGATACGATCCGATCTATGAGAAAATCGCCCGGCGCTTCCTGGAGAATCCCGACGAATTTGAGGAGGCTTTCGCCCGCGCCTGGTTCAAACTTACCCACCGTGATATGGGGCCTCGCTCACGCTATCTTGGCCCCGAAGTGCCCGAAGAAGTGCTAATCTGGCAGGATCCGGTTCCCGCTGTGGATCACGATCTGATCGACACTCAGGACATCGCCGATCTCAAGAGCAAGATTCTGGCTTCCGGCCTGTCGATTTCCCAACTGGTCTCGACCGCCTGGGCGTCCGCGTTCACCTTCCGGAGTTCCGATAAACGCGGCGGCGCGAGCGGTGCGCGCATTCGCCTTGCCCCCCAGAAGGACTGGGAAGTCAACCAGCCGGAACAGCTCAAGACCGTCCTGGAGACTCTGGAAGGAATCCAGCAGGAATTCAACGCGGCACAGTCAGGCGATAAGAGAGTTTCCCTCGCCGACCTGATCGTCCTGGGTGGATGTGCCGGTGTTGAACAGGCAGCAAAGGATGCCGGATATGATGTGACCGTTCCCTTCACGCCGGGGCGTACTGATGCTTCGCAGGAACAGACCGAGGTTGAGTCTTTCGCCGTCCTCGAACCGGTTGCTGACGGCTTCCGTAATTACCTCAAAGCAAAATACGCCGTAACAGCCGAAGAACTGCTGGTCGATAAGGCCCAACTACTCACCCTGACCGCCCCTGAGATGACCGTTCTCGTTGGCGGGATGCGTGCCCTGAATGCCAATTTCAATCAGTCTCCGCTTGGCGTCTTCACCGACCGTCCAGAGACCCTGACCAATGACTTTTTCGTCAATCTGCTCGATATGAGCACGGAGTGGAAGGCCACCCCGGACGAAAACGTTTTTGAAGGATATGATCGCGCAGCCGGTGAACTCAAATGGACGGCCACCCGCGTTGATCTCATCTTCGGGTCAAACTCCCAGCTTCGGGCCATTGCCGAAGTCTACGGCTGTGCAGACTCTGAAGAGAAATTCGTCCATGACTTTGTAGAGGCATGGGATAAGGTCATGAACCTTGACCGCTTCGACCTCGCCTGATTGGTGTATAAAACCGCAATGTACAACGATTTACCTGATACGTATCTCACGTTAAATCTTGTACCCCGGCAGATTCTAACCAGTACTGCCGCCGTACTTAATCCAGAGCACAAGCAAAGCGGCGGCAGTACTGGTAACTAAGATCAATTTTGGTGCGATATGGTAGTGCCGCAGGAAGTGATGCACATTCCCGCATCACTTCCTGCGGCTTAATTAGATAAACAGCACCTGCGCCCCGTCGCTCATCTCGATGAATTCCATCGCGCCGAGGACCTCAGCGCCTTCCACGGCATGAGGGACGTGACCCCCTGCTGTTCTACCTTCTACTTGAGCTATTCCAGTACAGGGCGTGGCCCGAAGAAGAAATCATTCACATTTGTCGGGCATTTATTCCATAGTATGGTCACATCATAGGTAGTTGAGCCAGCAGGCTGTTCCTTGCTGAGATAAACTTTGAATACGCCAAAAGGTTCTGCGGAGCCACGGCAATATATTTCCGATGGGGGCAATTGTAAGCACCCTGCCCTGTCTGCAAAGAATGCGTTCACTTCTTCATATGCGTCAGCTGTTGTGTATGTGTAATACTGGGCTCCATAGACAGATACGATGCCATTGGAGGAGGCATTGGCCAATTCACTATCTGGGTAAATCGGGGCAACCGGAATAGTGTCCCTGCGTGCACGACAATCCGCTATGGTTACCCCCACACACAGAAGGATTGACCCTGCAATGATAATCCCACTGGCAAGCACCACATAATTTATGGGCTTCGCGGTGGCACCGGTCCCTGCTTCGGCTGAATCGTCCAGGCCATTATTCTGGCGGGGCGCAGACATAGGCATCCCCTTTGCGCGTTAAGTGCCCAAGACTATGGTTGCATTGCTCACAATGTGAGCGTGCGCCGACTTAGAATAACTAACAAGGGGCGGCGCGCGCCACCCCTTGTTTGCTCAGCTTAGTTGTGGTGTGTGAGGAAGGGCTAAATGAACAGCACCTGCGCCCCGTCGCTCATCTCGATGAATTCCATCGCGCCGAGGACCTCAGCGCCTTCCACCAGGTCGTCGGCGGTCAGCTTCATCATGTCCATCGACATCTGGCAGCCGTAGACGCACGCGCCCGCGTCCACAACCGTCTGCACGAATTCGGGCACTGGCGGGAAGTCCAGCTTGGCGATCTCCCGGTTCATCATCCACGAGGCCGCTGCCGACATGCCGGGCAGGACGCCCATGATGGTCGGAATGTGGAACCAGGGGTGCATGTTGGGGTTGCCGACGGTAGCGACGTTCAGCTTGCCCATCTTCTTCTTGGTGATGATGTCCAGGCCCCAGAAGGTGAAGAACAGGTCGCAGTCCACGCCGCCCATGCGGGCCGCGTTCGCCAGAATCAGCGGCGGGTAGGCCATGTCCAGCGACCCCTTCGAGGCGATGATCGCCAGCTTGCGCGGCTTCTCGCCATTGCTCTTGCCGTTGCCCTCTTCAAACTGGCTGAAAAAGTTCGACATCGTAGCGCTCCTTAACTCTCGCTCAGGCGGTCAGATAGCGTATCGGCCTAGATGCAGCCCGTGGGCTTCTTCAGACCGGCGATGCGGGCGGCTACCTTGGCGGCCCCACCGGGGAACAGCCCGTAGAGTTCCTTGGTCTGCACGTCCGTCTGCTTGGTGATGCGGCGGATGGTGGGCGCTTCGCCCTCGGCCTCGAACTGCTCGCGGGCGAAATTGATGACGATCCAGTGGCGGTCCGTCAGGGTGATGCCCAGTTCGGCGGCGATGGCTTCGCCCAGTGCGGGCGTCCAGTCGCTTGTGTTGGCGAGAAAACCTTCTTCGTCCCACTCGACGCTCGTCAAAATGTTGGCGGCTACTGTGTCTGTCATTTCCATATCCTCCTAAATTTGTGTCAGAATTAAGTCAAACTGCCTGTAAACTCCCAGCTTAGTTGGGAGACGGTGACTCCGGTTGGTCGGCCAGCGCCTTGACCAGATTCAGCATGCGCATCATGCCCTTGCGGACCCTGGGGTCGTTCAGTTCGCGCAGCAGCGCCAGCGCGGATGGGTTCCTGCCGTTCTCTTCCGCAGGCTCCTCGACGCGTATGGCATCGACCGCGTTGTTGGCCAGGGCCATGATGTCCGGCTGGGTCATATTGCGGACGGTGGTCAGGATGGTGACGACGTTGTCGCCCAGCGCGCGCACGTCCTCTTCGCTGAACTCGGTCACGATCCGTTCCAGGACACGCCAGCCCTCGCGGGCGAAGGCGAAATACCCCCCGCGCTCCAGGCGGTCCAGCGTCTCCACCGTGCTGCTGAAGACCTGCTTGCCCAGGATTTGGGCCTCGTCGCCCAGCGCGGAAATCGCTTCCAGCTGGTCCATCATTTGCAGCAGTAGCGGCGTGTTACGCAGCACCCGCTTGAGCAGGAACAGCAGGTCTTCTAGCTGGAACTCGGTCCCGATCTCCTCCAGTTCGTCAATCGACAGCTTAATCATGTGATTGACGATGGGGATCATGTCGTCCTTCAACTCGTCGAGCGCCCGCTGGCGCCTGCGCTGCTCGTCGAGCTGCTCGGTCAGGGTGTCGATCTTCTCGTGCAAGAGGGCCAGGTCTTTGTCCATGTCGCCCGCTCCTAGGCCCACTTCCCGGCCATGCTCATCTGCGACTCGAAGGGCATCTCGCCGCCCTTGAGCAGCACGTTCCAGTAAATCCAACGGAAGCTCATCTTGCCCCAGTGGTTGGCCGCCGACTCTTGCAACAGCGAGAACGGGCCAAATCCGGGCAGCGGGAACTTGCCGGGCAGCGGCTCGACGTCGTAGTTGAAGTCGATCAGGATGCCCTTGTCGAAGCCGGACTCGATAAAGCAGTTGGCGTGCCCGTCGAACTTGGGCAGCGGCTCCAAACCCTCCATGTGGCGCAGCGTGTTCTCTTCCAGCACGTCCAGCATGAAGTGGGCCACCGACCCGGCCTTGGAGGTGGGCGTGTTGCCCGCGTCGCCGATGACCCACACGTTCTCCCACTTCTGAGACTGGAGCGTGTGCTTGTCGGTCGGCACGAAACCCAGTTCGTCGCCCATGCCGGAGCGCTCGATGACCTCCGCGCCCATGTTGGTGGGAATCGTCACCAGCAGGTCATAGTTGATCTCGCGCTCGTCCCAGGAGTAGATGACTTGCCTGTCGCTGTCCACCCCGCCGATGTTGAAGTCCGCCTCCAGGTGAATGCCTTTGTCTTCCAGCATGCCGCCCAGGATGGCCGACGCGCGCGGCTTGGTGAACGCGCCGGGCAGCGGCGTGGCGAAGACGATCTCCACCTTGTCGCGCATCTCCCGCTCGTGGAAGAACCAGTCGGCCAGGAAGAGAAATTCGAGCGGCGCAACCGGGCACTTGATGGGCATTTCTGCCACGTTGACCACCATCCGCCCGCCCTTCCAGAACTTCAGGAAGCTCCTGAGCGCCGCCGCGCCGTCCGGTGTGTAGAAATCGAAGATGTTCTGTCGCCAGGCACCGTTCTTCAGGCCCTCGGTTTCCTCCGGGACGATGCGGCTGCCGGTGGCGACCACCAGATAGTCATAGTTGATGACCTGATTGTCTCGCACCAGCTTGACCCGGTTGGCGTCCGGCTCGATGACCTCGATGTCGGACAGGATGATTTCGACGTTGCGGGGGATGAAGTCCCGCTTGGGCTTGATCACGTCCGACGGGCCGTAGATACCAAAGGGGATGAACAGGAAGCCGGGCTGGTAGTAGTGGGTTTCGTCACGGTCCACGATGACGATGCGCCACTCGTCGGGGTCAAGATGCTGGGACATCTTGTTGGCGACCATCGTGCCGCCCGTCCCGGCTCCGAGAATTAACAGGGTCTTCATCATTTCGCTCCTGATCGTGTCGTGGCTACGGTTATGGGGTCAGGCTGTCAATGGCTGTTTGAGCCAGTTCACTCTGACTTTGCAGCGTGTCGGCCATGAAGGCCCGCAGGAGTTCAAGGGCCTCGACGACGCGCTGGTCGGCCAGCGTGTAGGTGACAGATGCCCCCTGGCGTTCGGTGACCACCATGCGCTGTTCGCGCAGTGTCTTCAGGTGACGGGAGACGGTGGATTGAGGCAGCCCGACTGCGGCGGCCAGATCGTTGACCGTGTGGGGGGACTCGGCCAGCGTATAGAGCAGTAGGATACGATTGGGATCGGCCAGCCCCTTGCATACTCCGGCGTGCAGGCGAGTGATTTCCTCGCGTAACTGTTGCTGTTGCCCCATCTTGCTTCTCCCCTCAATGTGTTTTTGCATATCCGCCTATGCGAATATTCAACCTGTGAAAAAGATAACAAGAGATGAATCCGGGCTATAGTGCCATTAGTCACCGCCATTGGCGACGAATGTAATAATCAAAGCTAATTCAATTGGATAAGAAGTGCTTATGAGAGGAAGCAGAGCTATCCCTCGGGTTGGAGAGCATCACAGAGACCGGCGGCTTTCCGTCCCGATGGACCTCAGTCCGGCTAGCCAGCTTTGGTGAGCCGTGCTACGATAAGGTGGTACAGGGACGTGGAGAAGGCATACTTTTCTAAATGACCAACGTGGACCCCGAACTCTACAAGAAACTCGACGCGGCGACCCTGACATCCACCCTGCTTAATCCCGATGCGGGCGAAGAAGTCCATCGTGCCGCGCTGACCGCTTTTTCGATGCGCGGGCCTGGGGAAAGGAACAAACCTCTCGTGGACGTGCTGGGTGCCATCCTCAAGAATCCAACGCGTTGGCATCCCGACATCCCTGAAGGAATCATCGACCTTTTTGCCACCGACCCATCTCCCGAAGCCACCCACGCCATGCTGGAAATCCTGCCCATCCTGCTCGAAATGGACATTGGTTTGGGCACCACCGGGGGCCTGTCGACGGTACGCAACTACTTATACCAGGCACTTGCGGCACGAGACCGCGACGAGGACATAAGAGTCTGGAGCGAATTCATTCCCAGGCTCGATACCCGGATGCTGGTGAATATGATTCTCGACCCGCAGGCCGGTCCGCTGATAGAGGCCATCGATCCCTACGAATTACTCAATCGCACGCCAGAGCCCGGACGGACGAATGCGATTTTCAGTGTCATCCTGGGAGCAACGCGGGCCGGTGCTATCTCGGAGCAGGTGCGCCGGGTGTGGGACTTGTTGCGGCAGGGCGCGCACCGGCAGGCCTACCAGGATGGAATTGAAACGCTCATCGGTCATTGGAATCGCGCCAAGCAGAGTGGTCACACCAAGCACGTCATCGGGTTGGAGGCTGTGCTGGCGGTGATGGATAAAAGGCCGCGCTCGGCGAGTGACAAGCTGACCGGCAAGCGCCCCTGGGCATCGTGAGCGATCAGGGTCGCACGCGGACGCGCCTGCGCATCCACTTTGGGAAGCGCGGCCCCCTGCGCTATACGTCCCACCTCGACCTGGCGCGCATCTGGGAGCGCTTGCTGCGGCGGGCAGGCGTGAACGTCGTCTACTCGCAGGGCTTCAACCCCCGGCCCAAGATGCAGCTCGCGGCGGCGCTGCCGCTGGGCTACACCAGCACGTGCGAAATCCTGGACGTGTGGATGGGGGGTGAGGCCCCTTCATCGCTGGAGGATTTGCAGGCGCATCTTCAGGCCAACGCGCCACGAGGGCTTATCCTACAACGCATCGAAATCGTCGGGACGCGCGACCCGGCGCTCCAAACGCTGACGCGCGCGGCTACCTACCACGTCACCTTCAGTGCCGACGTAGACCCGGAGGCCCTGCAACAGGCCGTCGGCGAGGCGCTGGAGTCCAGCCAGATCATGCGCGAACGGCGCGACAAGCGTTACGATCTGCGCCCGCTCATCGAGGACTTGGCCGTCAAGGCCGAAAACCAGGGGAACGGTCCGATGCTGGTAGCCGTTCTGAGCTTAGGGGGCAGCGCCACCGGTCGCCCCGACGAGCTGCTGGATGCGCTGGGCCTAGATGCCAGGCAGGCGCACATCGAGCGGGTTGCGATTCACTTCGCCGATTCGAATACCGACTGACTCAACCAGGGAGGAACGTTGTCAAAACGGGGAAAATCCAAGGGCGTGATGAGCAAGCGCAAGCGCCTGGAGACCGCTATCAGCGGTGGGAAGGTGGACCGGCTGCCCATCGCTTTTTGGCGTCACTGGCCGGGTGACGACCAACGAGCTGACGATCTGGCCGCCGCTCACGTCGATTTCCAGAGTCTCTACGACCTGGACTTCATTAAGGTATCGCCTTCCAGCAGCTTTTGCGTGCAGGACTGGGGGGTCGAAAGCGTGTGGGAGGGCCGCAATCCCGAGGGCACGCGGCGCTACACGCGCTGGGCAGTGAACAGCCCGGACGACTGGACCGATTTGCAGCCGCTCGACCCGCGCCAGGGCGCGCTGGGCCGCCAGGTTCAATGCCTGTACCATCTGGGGGCGGCCTTTGGCGAGGAGGTGCCCTTCATCCAGACCGTCTTCAGCCCGCTGGCGCAGGCCAAGTACCTCTGCGGCGAGGACAGCCTGCCCGTCCACATGCGCCAGCACGCCAGCCAGCTCCACAAGGGCCTGAAAACCATCACCGAAACGACGCTGCGTTTCATCGACGAGGCCGGATCAAGCGGCATGGCCGGAATTTATTATGCGGTCCAGTTCGCCAACTATGACCGCCTGAGCGAGGCGGAGTACCAGATTTTCGGCCTGCCCTACGACAAGCAGATCATGGCCGCGCTGGAGGGGCTGTGGCTGAACGTGCTGCATCTGCACGGCCCCTATCCGATGTTCAATCTGGTGAAGGATTTGCGCGTGCCGGTGGTCAACTGGCACGACCGCGAGAGCGACCCCGACCTGGCAAGCGGCTTGCAGCGCCTCAAGGGGGCGGCCAGCGGCGGCGTGAACCGCGACGTGCTGCTCGGCGAAGACCCGGAGCCAGCGCTGGCTCAGGCCCGCGATGCCGTCGAGCAGACCGGGGGCCGCCGCCTGGTTTTGGGCACCGGCTGCGTGACGCTCGTCACGACCCCGGTGGGCAACCTGCGCAAGCTGCGCGCCCTGGTGGACGAACTCTGAGCCAGGCAGATGGAATTGGGACACGGATTACGCGGATTCACACGGAATTTGACTTGCCTATCGAAACCCCCTATCAGGAGGTGAAACCCCGATTAAATAGAAGTTGAGTTAAGGAGGCATCACGAATGGGCTCGGATACCCGAACATACTTCATTCGTCACTCGCCGGGGTTGGGCATTGACGACGATACGTTGGAGAGGCTATGGGACCAGCGCAGAATTGCCATCCATTTTCCCTCTGACAAAGAGGGAAGACTTCAAGAGGTAGACAATGCCAGTCTCGACCCTAATGATTATTCTGGCGCAGGTAAGAGAGCAACACGCACCTTGGTCGAACTGGCCCGAAATGGCGGTTACGTCTGTGCAGAGTATCGTTCACATGACGAGTGTTTAATCGGATATGTTGAGCCTGAATCCAAGATACAGTTCATCAAGGGAACGTGGGGAGATGCGACCGAGTTCAGCGGTAGGGAGGCCATCTTGAAAACCCTTCTCTTGAAGCGAGTAAAAAAGGTTGATCCCAACAATCAGCCCATCCTTCTTGCAGGCCGTCCACGCCAAGGAACCATATCCCGTTGGCATAGGATCGGAGAAACAGTAGCAAACCTGGTTGAAGGCGTCAGTAAGTCGGAGCTCGATCTCACTGACTTGACACCAGACCAGCAAGAGACCCTATGCAGTGAGTATCTTCGTTTGCCGGAGGCTGTATCTGCTGGACTACCGCAATTGGCCTATTTGCTTTTGCCAGTAGGTCGCACGCTGGAAGATATCGATATTCTAGGAGTTTCTGTGGCAGGCGATAAGGAAATCATCGCCCAAGTCACGTTGCTAGAACGAGGGGATGCACAAACAGAACGGAAGCTCGCCAATCTGCGCAAGTACAGGGGCCAAAATCACCTCGTGATGTTTTGCCGAACTGATACTGACACCGTGCAAGAAGAGGACGACGTTCTTATCTTCTCCATAGAACGAGTATTCAGCGAATTTGTGCAGACCGACACCGGAAAAGAGTGGCTGATGCACAGTTTGCCGTCGCTGGAATAAATCGGTGCTGAGTGTCCGGTGCGGTTGACGAGATCAGCTACAGTTAGGTGTCAACCACCAAATCTATTTCGGATTTCAGGTTTTGGATTTGCCTAGAAGCCTCCGGGTGCGTAGAGAATCCCGTGCCAATAGTAGCTGCCGTCCGGGCGCTGGGCGATGATCAGCACTGCTTCGCCGTTCCCGTTCGACCCCCAGCCGGTGCTGTAGATGGCCTGCTGGGCGTTCACGTCCGGCCCCCAGATGGCGAGGGGGTCCTGGCCATCCAGCAGCGAGGACAGGTTGGCACCGAGCGTGTAGTTGACAAACGCGTCCCTGGGCAGCAACTCCTCCTCTAGAAGCGCAGCGGCCTCGGCGGGTGCCAGCGCCGTGCCCTCCGAGCGCCAGTAGCCAATGGCAAACGGATCGCCCATCAGCGCCTGGAGAACGTCGTAGTTGCGCCTGTCGGTGATCGCCTCCAGCAGCGTATCCTGGAACGGGCCCAGCGCCGTGTCGTTCACCTCGACGGCTGGCGTGGCTGGCTCGTCGGGCTGCGGGGCGGCGCTCTCAGGCTCGCCGCTACCCTCCGCGAACAGCAGCGTCTCCAACCCCTCGAACATGTACAGCATCCCGGCCCAACGTCCCCCCTCATCCAGAAAGAGCAGCGCAGTGTCGGCCTGACCCGCGCCCCAGCCGGTGCTATACAGCGTGCGGGCGTAGCTGTCGAGCAGGCTGTGATAGTCCGGGCCGACCTCGGCGCGTATGTCGCGCGACAGGTCAACCTGCACCGCCGCCGGTTCCAGGTACGTGAGTTCCAACTGCTCCACGAACTCTGCCGGGCTGTAAGGTATTCCTTCCGAGGCGATCAGCCCAAAACCAAAGTTGGGCGTCATCATCGCCTCCAGGGCGGCGTAGTCCTTGCTTTCCAGGGCTGCTTTGAGCGCTGCTGCCGGGTCGCCGTCACCGGCTGGCGCGGCGTCGCCCTCCTCGGCTGGCGCAGCGTCGCCCTCCTCAGTTGGGCTGTCCGGCCCCTGCACCGTCACCTCCGCTTCGACGACGGGCGCGGGTTCAGATTCGGCGGGCGTCGTACCGGCTGCCGTACAGGCCGCCAGCAGCGCCACCAATCCAATCAGCACGATGGGAAAACGCAAAGACATCAACCGGCTCCTTCTTGGCCTGGGTCGCCACTTGCCGCGCCAACGGGCACCACGGGCGCGAACTGGTAAATCTTGCCCGCCAGCCCGTCGCTGACGTACAGATTGCCCTCGCCGTCCACCGCGATGCCAGAGGCCAGATTGAAGCTCTGGAAGTCGCCTAAGCTGGCGACGAACTGGCCGTTGGCGTCAAAGACCAGCACCCGGAAGCCCTCCGGGTCGGTCAGGTAAACGTTGCCCGCGTCGTCAACGGCCAGGTAGGGTTTGTTCTCCAGAGATTGCCCGTACCAGGCCGACACGAACCACTGTCTCAGATAAACACCCACCGGGTTGAAGACCTGCACGCGCTGGTTCCACGTGTCGGCCACCAGGATTTCTCCATCGCCGGTGGCGACGATGCCCACCGGCTCGTCGAGCTGGCCGTCCAGCCCGCCCGGCGTGCCGATCTGGCGCACGAATTCCCCGTCGGCGGTGTAGACGCGAATCCGCTTGTTGCCGGTGTCGGTCACGAACACCTCGCCCGCCGGACTGACGGCCACGCCTCGCGGCCCCCACATCTCGAACGGGGCCTCGCTCTGCCCGAACACGCCCCACTCGGCGACAAACTCACCCTCGGGGTCGAACTTCTGCACGCGGTGGTTCCACGTGTCGGCCACGTAGAGGTTGCCGTCGCGGTCCACCGCCACGCCCCACGGCTCGTTGAAGCCGCCCGGTGCGGCGGACTGGCCGCCTTCCCAGATCGTGCGCACGTGCTCGCCGTCCAGCGCGAACACCTGCACCCGGTGGTTCTTCGAGTCGGCCACGTACAGCAGGTCGTCCGGGCCAATCGCCATGCCGCGCGGTGCGTCGAGCTGCTCCGGCCCCTGGCCCTGCTCGCCAATCGTCAGGAGGGGGGCCACGTCCAGGTGTCTTTCGGCGTAGGGATCGGTGGCCTCGGCCAGTTCGGTGGCCGCCACGCCGTAATCCCACATCTGGGCGAACACGTCCTTGCGCACGTAGTAGCGCATCCGCTCCGCCACCGGCCAGTTGTTCAGCGCAAAGCTCTTGCCCGTCGCCTCGCCGTAGGCGTCGTAGCTGCGCTGGAGGAATATCTGCCACAGGCCGTGGCGCAACTCGGGCTGGGACAGGCCGTTGCCGATCCGCTCCCAGGTCATGTCGAAGTAGTCCTGCATCGGCCACCACATGCGGATGTACTCGAACTTGTAGTAGCGGTCCCCGATGAGCGGCTCGACCTTGCCCCAGTTGTCCGGCCCGGCGAGTATGACCGGCGCTTGCGAAAGCTGGCTGCGCGTCGGCTGGTCGCCGTAGAAGATGGCCTGCGGGTAGTTCCGCAGATACCACGAAAACGGCCACGACACCCGGTTGTCGTAGGCTACCTTCAAATCGTAGCTGTCCGTCGTTCGCAGCGAAATCTCCTCGATCTGCTCCATCACGATTTTGACCGACGCCGCCGAGTGCGCGTACACCAGGTACTCGGTAGCGTCGTCGTAGTTGATGTAGGTCGCCAGCCACGCTGCCCGCGCCGTCTGGAAAGTCAGCGCGCCGACCGCCAGCAAGGCCGTCAGCCGGGCGGTCTGGCCTGCGCCAAGCTGCGAACCGGCCCGCATCAGGGCGATCAGCGCGCCGACCAGCACCAGCAGCGCGGTCAGCCACAAGCCCGTCGCGGCCAGATCGGACTGCGTCTGCCCGACGAACAGCGCCTGCCCGGCGGCGATGGGCGACAACACGCGAATCAGCGCTACCGCCGCCAGCGGGACGGAGGCCAGCACCAGCCAGCCGCTCCGCTCGCCCAGCGCGCGCCATTGGATGCCCGCCAGCAGCTTCCCGACCAGCCACCCGCCGATGAGGATCATCGGCGTGGTCAGGTGGGTGGTCAGCCAGGGCATCTTCTCGCCCGCCAGCGAGTAGGCCGCAAAATTCAGAATCGCCCAGTAGGCGGTGAACAACAGCACCGGGAAGCGAACCTCGCGCGGTGAGTCAGGCGCAGCCTCCTCGTCCTCTCTGGTTCGGGTGACGAGCTTGCGCAACCCCAGCACCGTGCCGACCCCACCCGCCGCCAGCGTCAGCAGCAGCGGCAGGAATTCGTAGATGGGCACCATGACCAGCGCGTAGTAGTAGTCGGGCTGGCTGCCGCGCCGCACGCCTTGCTGCTCCAGCCAGTAGCCCAGCGAGCCGACGATGCCGGTCCCCAGGCCGTTGCCGTTGGTGAACATCGTGGTGAAAAAGAACATGAAGAGCGCGTAGTAGACGCCGCCAATGATCCACCAGCGGTTGTTGAGCAGCACCCGCTCGGCCCAATCGCCGGAGCCTGACGCCTCGCCGGTCCCTTTCGGCTGCGCGCCCCAGGCCAGCCCCAGCACGACGCTGAGCAGCAACACCGGCCCGGTGAAGAACCAACTGGTGCGGATGCCCTCCACCGTCTCGTCCATCGGATTGAAGCCCGCCGCCTTGATGGCGAACGGGGCCAGCAAGGGCAGCACCAGCGTGCCGATCACCATCAGCACGTCGAACACGGGGAACGTTTTCAACCCCCGGCGCACCTTCGCGTCGGCCAGGGCCAGCACGCCCGCTATCGCCAGCAGCCCCACGCCAACCGCCGCTTCGACGGCGAGAGGGCTGCTCAACAGGTTGGTCGCCTCCGCTTCCTCCTCCCCCTCGGTTGGGGAGGCCAGCGGGTCCGCCGGTTCGGCGGTTTCCGCAGATTCCAGCAGCCGCTGCCCATGTTGAATCAGGAGAGGCGTCACGCCCAGGGCCACCACGACCAGCAGCACCCCGGTCAGTGTGGCGACGAAGGCGGTGTACAACTGCGATTGTGACCACTGCGACACGTCCAGCAGGTGCCGCGTCACCAGATAGATGGTCAGAAAACTGCCAAAGATGGCCGTGTAGATGAAGGCCACCTCTTTCGAGGCGAACATCAGCGCCATCGCGGCGGCCATCCAGGGCAGCAACTTGAACTCCGGCTTCTCGACGTAGCGCCACGCTGTGTAGGCGACGATCATCGCGAAGAAGATGGCCGGGATGTCGTGCCGGATGTAGCGCGAGTAGTACAGGATGAGCGGCGAGATCAGGAACATCACCGACGTCGCCAGCGCGCCCAGCTTGCCCAGCCAGCGCCGCAGCAGGAGGGGGAGCATCACCAGCAGCACGCCAATGACCGCCGGGTAAATGCGCGAGGTAAAATCGTCGTCGCCAAACAGGAAGTAGCTCAACGCCGTCATGTGAAACAGCAGCGGGCCGTGCATCAGCGGCGTGTGGGCGTACCCGTTGCCGCGATACAGGTCCCAGGAGAAGCGCGTGTGCAGGCTCTCGTCGTGGCTCATCACCCGCACGCCCAGGTCCCAGAAGCGCGTCGCCACCGCCACTATCAGGATGACCGCGTAGGCGATTTTCTCCGCGTCCAGCACCAGCCAGGTCGTTAACTGGCGCTCCAGGCTGGCCCGGCGTGATGAGGGTCCCGTTTCAGTCGCAATCGTCATAATCTCTCCTGTCCTGGCGAGACCGTATTCTACCGCAAACCCGGCGATCTGCTGCTATTGTGGGTTTTCTGTGCGTGGCAGGGGGGTGTCCTCAAAGGCGAGGTTCTGCGCCGTCGAAAGGGGTGTCGGCGTGGGCTGTGGGGTGTGGGAGGGCGGCTGGCCAGTGTGGGCCGACGCAGGCACGGTCGCGGACGCGGACACGCTGACGGTCACGGTCACGGCGGTGTCCGTATCTCGCGTCAGGACCGCGTCCAGGCCCAGGATTTCCACCAGATCGACCTGCACCTGCGGCGCGGCAATCAGACTGGCGGCCAGCACCAGCGCTGCCAGCCCCGCCGCCAGCGCGAAACCCCGGCGGCGGGCCGCCCGTATGTCGCCCGGTACGCGCCTCTCCTCGACCCCGGCCCGCACGCCCGGCCACAGGTCCACGTCATCGGGCACGGCCTCTTCGGCGAGCGCCTGTAACAACTGGCTGACACGTCCCTCTTTCATTGGCTGGTATCCTGTTTCGTCTCTGGTGTCCACAGCGCCCGCAGGCGTTTCCGGGCCGCGTGCAGCCGCCACTTGACCGTCCCGGTGGGCACGTCCATCTCCTGGGCCATCTCGCCCTCGCTCATGTCGAGGTAGTAGCGCATGACGATGGCGGCGCGCTGCGCGGGCGGCAGTTGGCCCAGGGCCTCACGCATCTCCTCGCGCGTCTCCGCCGCCTCCACCCGTTCAGCCGGGCCGGGGCCGGGTTCCGCCAGGGCGTCCGCCAGCGACGCCTCCCCGCCTCGCTTGCCCTCCAGCGAGACGAGGCGCTGGCCGCGCCGGGCCGCCTTGACCGCGTCGTTGACCACGCTGCGCAGAAACCACGGCCCGAACGGGCGCGCCGCGTCGAACTGCGCGATGCGCTCGTAGGCGCGCAAAAAGGCCGCCTGCACGATATCCTCGGCCAGCGCGCGGTCCTGCGTGATCAGGACCGCGCTGCGAATGGCCTGCACCTGGTACGCTCGCACCAACGCTTCGAGACCGCCGATGTCACCGCGTTTCAGCCGGGCGACGGCCTCCCGTTCCTCCATGCGCTGCCTCTCGTCGCGAAGCGGGTAGGCCCCTCTCTCTATATCCGCGAGGGGCCAATAAGGTTTGATTCTAGGATGACGCTGTCCGGTTGACTTTCAAGGCTGACTCGGTGTTTGACCCAGTTCTTCGTGGCAGCCGTCAATGAATTCTGCGACACGATTACCTGTTAGCTCGCGTCGAAGTCTCCCAACCGAATGTCCCTGGAAGATACAGATGGCCGGGCTCAAGGCCCGCTTTTTCGCCAAGAATCACTAACATCTCTTTAGTGTCATCGACAAAACGCTGGGCCATATCCAGATTACAGACTTTCTCCCATTTGGTTTGTGGCATTTCTGGTTCCGTCGGCCACTCCAGTTCAGCCAGCACTTCTTCGTACTCGGTGCCAAGGCGTTCGGTTCGTGCGTGGGCTACCAAGTTTCGAAACTTGAAGATTGATCCAAAGGTCTGAAAAGGGCGGCGACCATGGTCTATTGGATAGCCAAACAGAGTAGACAGGAGATCGAGTTTCTCATCTGGGCGAAGGCACCGCTCTACCATTTGCCAGTGGTCGATTTCCCCCTCACAGACATGATTGAAGAAAGCTTCCAGACAAAAAGCCGAAAAAAGCATACTTGTCATGCAATTGTAGAAGCGACCAGACTCAGTGTTATTGGCTTGCTCAAGGGCATGCCAACTTGCTGTGTGCAGAACAGCGTAGGCACGCACCGTTCGTTCCGTTCTGATCTTGCGCCTGAATAGTCTCTTCATTAGTCCAATCCCTCACATCCCGTCAGCAACGCCTTTCCCAAATCCAGCACCGGCAGCGACTTCAATCAACCCTCACCGCGAGGTAGCGGAAAAGCCCGTATGTTTTCGAACCGGGAGGCGGATCATCCTGCCGTGCCAGAGGGTTTGCTGACGGCTGGTGGCACCGGCAAGGCAGTTTCTGCATCATCGGGCGGGGCCTAGCCCTCACTGCCGTGTTTTCGCTGAAAGATGAACCAATACACCAGTGCTACAAACACCCCACCCCCGATGATGTTGCCGATCGTGACCGGGACGAGGTTGCTCGTGATACAGGTCCAGCAGTTGAAGTTCGTCAGGTCTGGCGTGCTTGCCGAGGAGACAAACGCCGTATCCAGGCGAATGAGCAGCGCTACCGGGATGAAGTACATGTTGGCGATGCTGTGCTCGAAACCCATCGCCACGAAGGCCGCAATCGGCGGTATGACGGCCAGGATGCGATCCGTCGTGGTGCGCGCGCTGAAGCTCATCCACACGGCCAGGCATACCAATATGTTGCACAGAATTCCCAGCACCAATGCCTGCAAGAAGCCCAGGTTCAGCTTGGCGGCGGCTATCGCCAGGGCATTCTCACCCACAGCGCCCCCACCGAACGTGTACTGCTTGCTGACGTAGATCATCACCGCGACAGAGAACGCCCCCAGGAAGTTACCTGCGTACACGATGCCCCAGTTCCGCAGCAATTGGGCCAGCGACACTTTGCCCGCCACCCAGGCCATCACGATCAGGTTGTTGCCGGTGAACAATTCTGCGCCACCCACCACAACCAGAATGAGGCCCAGGCTGAACACCACTCCGCCCAGCAAGCGGGTCACCCCAAAAGGCAACGTAGACCCGGCGGTCGTGACGGTGGCGAATACTGCGCCGAGCGCAATGAAGGCCCCGGCCAGAACGGCCAGCGCGAGCGTGCTCCAGAAGTCAAGTTGTGATTTCTTGACGCCAATCTCCTCCGCTTTCAGCGCCATTTCAGGCGGCAGCAAAGCGTCGAAGCGCATGCCATTCTGACGGCTGTCCGGCTGGTTCATTCAACAGTCACCTTTATGCAATTTGAGTCAGTCCGATTCAGTGCAGAACGGCGTTGAGTTTGCCTGGTTGCACAGGTGGCTCGTCAGTCCACCCGGACGGCGAGATAGCGGAAAAGCCCGTGCGTTTTCGAGCTGGGGTGCGAATAATCCTGCCAGGCCAGGGGGTAGACGCCGTTCAACTCCAGCGGCTCCTCCCTGCCGCTAATCGTCCCGGCGGACGCGCCTGCCCGCCAGCGCAGCGTCCCTTGCAGCGTGCATCCCTCGTGCAGGCGAAAGTCCGCGTCAATCGTCGGACCGTCGCCGGGCGGCTGCCAGTAGGCGCTGTCGTTGGTCAGCATAATGGCCCAGCCGGTGACCCTGGTGTCGGTCTGCACCGAGATGGTCCGCTCCAGCCGTTGGATGTCCTGGACGAAATCGTAGCGGCCCGTGTCCTGCGCGCTCTGGTCCAGCAGGTTGAAGTTCTCGCCCTCGGATATGACGTAGATGGCACACGTCTTGTAGGTCAATTCGATCGCCAGGGCGGCGTCCTCGTGCGCGATCCACAGGTCGAGGTAGCGGCGCTCGCCGGACATCATTTGCGGTCGTTCCAGGCGGATGGCCGCCGCCTCTGGGAGACAGTGATGAATTTCCCAGGCCAGCGCGTGCTGGAAGTCGGCTTCCGAGTGGAAGAGGGGCCGTCGTTCGGCCAGCGCGCCGAGGACGGCGCTGACGTCAACCATCGACTACCTGCCCTGAGCGCCCCCGCGCAGCGCCCACAAGCCCTCAAGCGCGCTCAAGCCACTGGCTGCCAGCAGCACCTTGCCTGCGTCCACGAGCACGAACGGGGCCGCGCCCAGCGCCCACGCCTGGGGCCACGCGGTGCCGGTCACGAGCGACAGCACGGTCACGCCGCCGAGGTAGATCACGGCCAGCGCGGCCAAGCCCGCCGCCAGCCGCCGGGCCAGCTTCCAGCGCCCCTCCGCGCCCAGCCCGGCTACCGCCGCCGCTACGGGGAAGGCCCACAGGTAGCCCGCCGTCGGCCCGAACAAGGCCGCCGCGCCCAATCCCCGCGCGTCGAGGGGCAGCCCGGCCAGAATCGCGCCCAGATAGGCGACCTGGCTGGCGGCTCCTTCCCACGAGCCGAGGCTCAACCCGGCGACAATCACGAACAAGACTTGCAGGGTGATCGGCACCGGCGTGAACGGCAGGTCAACCGCCACCTTCGCGCCGATGGCCGTCAGCGCGACCAGCAGGCCGACGCGCAGCGCACGCGCCAGCCACAACGGGATACGTCGCGTTCGTTCCAGTGTGGTCATGAATGGTCCCCTCCCTAGGCATGCGGTGTGATTCTAACGGCGCATTGTAACATAGGCGCTGTAAGGGCGGCTATCGGCGGGAGGGGCGGTGCCTTGAAGCCAAGACGGCGAGGGAATGATCCTCACCGTCTTCGATGCTGTGGCTTGTGGTGACCTTTACGTCTCACGTTCGTCGACCTTCAGTTCCGGGCCGAAGTTCAGGTACAGGCGTGCCGTGGCGGTGTGCGACAGATCGCGGAGCGTCTCCAGCTCCAGCAGGCGCAGCAGCGCCGGGTGCCGGCTGTAGGCAGCGGCGGCCTGCTCCCGCTCGCGCAGGTCGCGGACCTCGGCCTCGGTGCGAATGTGCTGCGCTTCTGCCTCAGCCTGGGCGATCAGGCGCTTTTCCTCGGCCTGGGTGGCTGCCATGACCCGTTGCGACTCGGCCAGCGTCTCCGCCTCGATGCGCTCCACGTCGGCCTTGGCCCGCGCCTGGATCAACTGGGCCTCGGCCATCCGCTCGGCGCTGAGCACCTGGTTCATGATGGCCTGCAGGTTGCCGGGGAAGATGAGGTCCTTCACGTCTGCCCGGCCAATCTCCACACCGTAGCCCGCCGCCGATTCCTTCACGTCTTCCAGGATGTCCTCACTCAGCTTGTTGCGATTGGTGAGGATTTCCTCCAGCGACATGGAGGCCAGCGAGCGCCGGGCGGCAAGCTGCACGTCCGAGTAAATCCGCGCCTCGTAGTCCTGCACCGCGTGGACGGCAGCCGTCGGATCGACGACCTTGAAGCGCACGATGATGCTCACCCGGATGGCGACCTTGTCCGAGGTCAGGATTTCCTGGCCCTTGATGGTCAGGTCGCGCTCGCGCATATCTACCAGCGCCACGTCGATCTTTGGCATCCGCCGGAACAGCCACCGCGCCGAGAGCTTCTTCGGATACTTGTGGCGGCCCGCTTCCAGCGTGCGCGTCATCACGCCGTCCTCGTACCACAGGCCCCGGTGCGTATCCTTGATGATAAGTGCCTTGCGCCGCTTGACGCGCGTTTGTGCATACCGGCTCATCTTCCTTTCTCCTTTCCTAACAATAAACCCCTTTTGAGGGGCGCAGAATCGCGCCCCGTTGCTCGTGGTAGGCCCCGTAGCAAAGCCCATGTGAAGGACGAGCGGGAACAGATTGGCTTCTGTTAACCGGCGGTTACAGCGTAACCTGGCAAGTTACCTTATGTAGCTCGCTTCTTGCTTGCCGGGGCCTTGATTGGCATCCGAGGCGGGCCTTGTCAGGAGCATCTGCCGCTCTACCATTGAGCTACGTCGGGTAAGGACGACGGGATTCGAACCCATAACCTGCCAGTTATCAGCTGCCGTGCTCCTGGCTCCGCCTCGATGCCGATGGACGGCCACAGGATTCGAACCTGTGCCATTGGGCTGCCGACCAGCCACCGCCCGGCTACCAACACACTCACATTCCGTCCATAACACTCCATCTCATCCTACCATTGATCCTGCCAGCGCCCCCAAGAAGACTCGAACTCCTACCTCCTGATCGACAATCAGGTATCCTATCCCTTGGACCATGAGGGCTGACTCAGGGGGTCAAAAGCTTACCCGTCGTTTGACCACCCTGATCTGTGTGCCGCATAGGACTTGAACCTATAACCCCCTGCTTGTAAGACAGATGCTCTCTCCGATTGAGCTAGCGGCACGCGCTTTTCAGTGTGCCGGGTGAGAATCGAACTCACTACCTCCTATGTTTCAGACAAGCGCTCTACCTGTTGAGCTACCGGCACGTCAGCGGAAGGGGTGGGATTCGAACCCACAAGCCCCATGAGGGGCCACAGATTAGCACGCTGCTGCCTTACCGTTCGGCACACCCTTCCATCAGGCGGAGAGAGAGGGATTCGAACCCCCGCTGCTGTCACGCAGGCATCGGTTTTCAAGACCGTCGCATTACCTGGCTCTGCCATCTCTCCGTGTGTGCTCCTGGAGGGAATCGAACCCTCACCGCCGGATTGAAAGCCCGGCATCCTGACCATTAGACGACAGGAGCACGTTCGCACTCAGAGCCTTCAGCGGGACTTGACCCCACACCTTCAGGTTGGCACCCTGACGCTCTTCCACTTAAGCTACGAAGGCTTCATTCAGCACGCCTGGCAGGAGTCGACCCCGCGCTACCACGCTGGACAGGTGACCTGCAACCTCTGACTCCGCAAGCCAGCACTCTGTCCTTTGAGCTACAGGCGTCTGTCAGTGCCCCTGGTAGGATTCGAACCTACACCGCACGGCTTCTAAGACCGTCGCCTCTGCCAGGTTGGGCTACAGGGGCCAGGGTGTCAGGCCGGGTTTGAACCGACGACCTCCTGATCCACAAACAGGCGCTCTGCCATCTGAGCTACTGACACCATAGTAGAGGCGGTAGGATAACCCTTCGGGTTAAACCTACACCTATCCCCTTATGAGAGGGATGCTCTGCCATTAAGCTACGCCTCTTCGATAGAGACGGAGGGATAACCCTGCGGGTTAAACCCCCAGCCTTCCCCTTATCAGGGGGATGCTCTGCCGTTGAGCTACGTCTCTTCAGTCGGGTTACAAGCGTATGAGATTGTTAAGGTGCTGGGGGCTACGCCCCCTGTGCAGAGGGCGTAGCCTATGGGCGTTTTGCGGTGCCTAAGCCTCAATCCGCCCCAGTGCCGATGGCAGGATTCGAACCTGCACTTGCCTTTCGGCCCGCGTTTTGAGCGCGCTGCGTCTGCCTGTTGCGCCACATCGGCTTGTCGACCAAGGAACTCCCTGCTCTGGCACAAAAAAAGTCTGTGCGCAGAGGCTTGTGGCCGGAGGGGTCGCCGTTGGTCCCTCCGCCTGACCTCTGCGCACAGACTGAATCCGTGTGCGCGAGATGCGCTTTTTCAAGCGCGGAGAAAGCCTCGCGGGCGGTACGGCATGGCCTCGTGATCGCTATTCTTCAGCAGCGATGCCGCGAAATTGGATCGACTGAGGCACGCTTCCGTACCCGACCAATTGGCAGGGACGACGGACGAACCGCCAAAGGTGGCCCTGGCGTTCCTGGATATGCTTTTGGCTAATCTGATCATCACGTTCATCGTCGTATCTGTCCTGCTGATTCTGCTAGACCTATTCTCTATGCTCGCTTCTCGGTTGACCGCATCCGGGAAAGGGGTAAGAAAAAATCCCCCCAATGGTTTCCCGAACGTGCGAGTCACCGGACAGCGTCTTGATCGCTGTCACTTTGGGCGGATGATTGTAAGGCTTAGGCGCGAAAGAAGATAACACAGACGGTGCGGGCTGTCAAACTATTTTTGAAAGTTGGAGAAGGCGAGACGGCCCTACCCAGGCGACCCGTTCCGCCCGACAAACAAGATTATCGGACTGGCCTATGGTACACTTGTGGCCTCTATCGGAGAGTTCTGAGGAAGAAATGCTTGATGAGCAAGGAAATTGCCACGCTGGGTGGTGGATGCTTTTGGTGCCTAGAAGCTGTGTACGTCGAATTGGCCGGTGTCGAGGCTGTCGTGTCGGGCTATTCGGGAGGACACGTGCCCAACCCATCTTACGAACAGGTCTGCTCTGAGACGACAGGCCACGCCGAGGTCGTTCAAATTACCTTCGATCCAGACACTATCAGTTACCAGGATATTCTGGATGTGTTCTTCACTATTCACGACCCAACGACGCCGAACCGGCAGGGCGCTGACGTTGGCACGCAATACCGCTCCGCGATTTTCACCCACACATCCGAACAGGAAGCTATAGCCCGGCGAACGATAGCCGCGCTGGGCGAGGCGGGCCTCTGGAATGCACCCATCGTTACAGAGGTCACACCATTCGAGGTGTTCTACCCTGCCGAGGATTACCACCAGCAATACTTCGAACGCAATCCCAATCAAGGCTATTGCCAGATCGTCATCGCGCCCAAAGTGGCCCAATTCCGCCAGAAGTATTTCGACAGACTCAGGAAGTAGCTGCGCCTGACGCTTATCCCCTGCCAACCGTCCAAACAAGTAAGTTTTTGCCCCGTGTCGGAGTCTAATTAGTGACTTACTTCTTCACGCTGGGGAGACATGTCCCGCATTCGTCTGCCGACACGAGGTTTTATAGAGCTCTAATATCAAAGTGCCACGGGTGTGGGTAGAATATCTGTGTGAGAGACGGATGCGTGGCAACATTGGTTTGAGTGTTGGAATCGTCGACTCGTTGGGTTGGAATTGAACGTCGGACGAGACGTGTAGAGGATAAGAACAATCATGCAAGAGAATATCAAGCTTGGCCGCGTGTGGGGCATTCCCATCGGCCTGAATGTGAGCTGGTTCCTGGTATTCGGTCTTGTCACCTGGACCCTGTCAACAGGTTTCTTTCCCGGTCGCTATGCAAGTTTGCCCGGCGCTGCTTACTGGGCCATGGGATTGGCGACCAGCCTGCTTTTCTTCGGTTCGGTGCTGCTGCACGAGTTAGGGCACGCTTACTTTGCGCTGCGCAGCGGTATCCCGGTTAACCGCATCACGTTGTTCATTTTTGGCGGCGTGGCCCAGATTTCACGCGAGCCTAATACACCTGGAGACGAGTTGCGCATTGCGCTGGCCGGGCCGCTGACCAGCCTGGCGCTGGCGGCTGTCTTTGGGGGCCTGGGCCTGGCACTTTCGCCCGCTCCGCTTTTCACCGGTCCTGCGCTCTGGCTGGCGCGCGTCAACATGACGCTGGCGCTCTTCAATATGATCCCGGCCTTCCCGCTGGACGGCGGGCGGGTGCTGCGGGCGCTGGTGTGGCGCTTCGGCGGCAGCTTCACCGCAGCGACGCGCGTGGCCTCTGTCACCGGCCAGATCGCTGCCTACGGCTTTATCGGTTTCGGGGTCTTCTCCATTTTTGGTGGAAACTTCGTGAACGGCGCGTGGCTGGCGTTCATCGGCTGGTTCATGCAAAACGCCGCTTCGGCCAGCTATGCCCAGGCCAATTTGCAGCAGTCGCTCCGCGGCGTGACCGTCGCCCAGGCCATGAACGGAGACTACGTGCGCGTGCCCGGCGATCTTTCGTTGAAGGAACTGGTCGAAAAGCGAATTCTCAACGGGGGGCATCAGGTCTTCTTCGTAGACGAGGGGGGTCGTATCGGCGGGATACTGACGCTGGCGGACGTGAAACAAATCCCCCAGGCTGACTGGGCACGCGTCACCGCCGCTCAGGCCATGCGGCCTCGTGATGATATGGTCTGGGTTGATGCCGGAACAGAATTGCTGGCCGCGCTCAGGAACATGGACGAGGCGAGCGTGCGCTACGTGCCGGTGATAAACGATGGCCTGCTCGTGGGCGTGCTGTCGCGCGATCACATTTTGCGCTACATACGGTTGCACACCGAACTCGGCCTGCGCGCCGGACGAAGACCCTCGCCGCAACTCAGTGGAGTGTAAAGAGACATGCGCATAGCCGTGTTCAGTACCAAGCCATATGACCGCGAGTATCTGACGCTCGCCAACGCCGACCACGGTCACGAGTTGGTTTTCTTCGAGGCGCGCCTGACCGAGGCGACGGTGCCGCTGGCCGAGGGTTGCTCGGCGGTGTGCGTCTTCGTCAACGACGAACTGAACGAACAGGTGTTGACCGGGCTGGCGGAACAGGGAGTATGCCTGGTTGCTTTGCGCTCCGCCGGATTTAATCACGTCGATCTCTATGCCGCCGAACGCCTGGGCATCGCCGTGGTGCGCGTGCCTGCCTATTCGCCTCACGCGGTGGCCGAGCATAGCGTCGGCTTGATGTTGAGCCTGAACCGCAAGATACACCGGGCGCACGCGCGCGTGCGGGAGGGGAACTTCGCCCTCGATGGCCTGTTGGGGTTCGACATGCGCGGCAAGACGGTAGGCATCGTGGGTACCGGCAAGATCGGCGAGGCTGTGGCGCAAATCCTGGCCGGGTTTGGCTGCCGTCTACTGGTTTACGATCCGTACCCAAACCCCCGGCTGGCCGAACTGGGCGCGTCGTCTGTTCCATTGGACGAGTTGTTTTCCAATTCGGACATCATCACTTTGCACTGCCCGCTCACACCCGACACCCACCACCTCGTAGACGCCGAGGCCGTATCGCAGATGAAGCGCGGTGTCATGCTCATCAACACCAGCCGTGGCGCATTGATCGACACCGAGGCGGTCGTCGAGGCTCTCAAGTCAGGACAGGTCGGGCATCTCGGTCTGGACGTGTACGAGGAGGAAGCCGACCTCTTCTTCGAGGACCTTTCGGGGACGGTGATTCAAGACGACGTTTTTGCCCGCCTGCTGACGCTGCCAAACGTGATTGTCACCGGCCACCAGGGTTTCTTTACGGACAACGCCCTCAGGAACATCGCTGACACGACGCTGGGCAACGTCACCGCCTTTGAGGAGAACGGCGGCTGCGAGAATGCGGTCGTCATCGAGCATCTCAAGAATGTGGTCAGACTGGAGTCATAACGACCCTTTTCGGGAAACGCAGTGTGTTTTCCACGCTGTATTCGGGTTGCGACTGCCTGACGGGTTAGAATACACTCTACACCTCCGCCAAAGATAGTAGCAAGGGGAGCCAGTCATGTTCGCGTTTAGCGCCTCTACAGGTCGCGCCGGGGAGGGCTAACAGACTCATGCCGCACAGCACACACGGCACCGTCGTCCTGATGGGTTCCGGCGAGATGGCGCCCAGCATGGTCGAGGTTCACAAGTACGCCATGTCGCTGGTCGAAGGGCCGGTGCGGGCGGTTTTCGCCGACACGCCTGCCGGTTTCCAGTTGAACGCCGCGCTGCTCGGCGAGAAAGCACAAACCTACTTCCAGGAGCGTCTCAACACCGAGCTTGAGGTCGTCACGTTCAGAGATGCCGGAGAGGCCACGCGCGAAGAAATGCAACACGCCGTCGACATGCTGCGCAAGGCCACTTACATCTTTGCCGGGCCGGGCAGCCCCACCTACGCCATTCGCAACTGGCGGCATACGCCTGTGCTGGACGCGATCTCAGAAACGCTGGCAGATGGCGGTTGCCTGACCTTTGCCAGCGCTGCCTCCCTGACGTTGGGACGCCTGACGATTCCTGTGTACGAGATTTACAAAGTGGGGTCGCCGATCCACTGGGTCGAGGGCCTGGATATTCTGGGGCATACCGGCCTGGACGTGACGGTGGTGCCGCACTGGAACAACACCAGCGGCGGCGACCACGACACGCGCTTCTGCTTTATGGGCGAGCCGCGCTGGCAGGTGTTGGAGGCGCAGCTTCCCCTGGGGACGGCGGTGCTGGGCATGGACGAGCACACGGCCTGCATCCTGCGCCTGCATGATATCCTTTGCGAAGTGCGCGGCGTCGGCGAGGTGGTGGTCCGGCGCGATGGCGAGACGCAGACGTTCGCCAATGGCGATTCGTTTAGCCTCGACTTGCTGCGCGCCAGAGAGGACTCAGCCCCAACCAGGCCGGAGAGCACCCAGCCGGAGAGCCAACCTGCTCCAACCTGGCAAGTGATCCAGGCCAAGCACGAGGCGCTTTTGAAGGCAGACCGCATGGGGGCCGAGCCGGTCAAGGATTACGTTTTTGACCTGATGCGGCTGATGAGCACCGCGCGCGAGCGCGGCGATTGGCAGAATATGCGGCAGGCTGAGGAAGCCCTGCGTGGCGTTCTGGTCAATGTCGTCGGCGAGATGGACGCCGGGCCGGGTGACGTGGACGGTGTGATCGAGCCGTACGTGAGCCTGCTGCTGGATCTGAGGAATTCGCTGCGAGAGGAAAAACAGTGGGCGCAGGCCGACCAGATACGCGATGGCCTGCAGGACGCGGGCATCATTATCGAGGATCACGCAGAGGGTTCATCCTGGCGGCGCAACTCGGAGTGACCGCCAGTCCCTGGAGCGTTCTCGCGATTCTGTCAGGGTTGGTGGCTCGTCGACACCGGCGGCTTCCTGCAATTCAGCAGCGAAGCCGCAGGCTGCTTGCCAGTTCGCCGCCGGTGGGTGCGCCGGAGCAGGCCACTGGCGCCGGATACAGGACCTTCGTCCGGACTTTCCTCCATTTCAGATTGTGGTACAGTAGGGGCGTATCGCAGGAGAAAACCGGATGACCTACAAGAAGAAATTGCGTTTGAATCGCTTTGTGCTCGTCTTGATAGCGGTGTCGGTGAGCGCGCTGACGGCGTGCAGCGCCGTCGGGGGCTTGCTTCCCGGGGGCGAGGAGCCGCCGGCACCGGTACCTGAAGAGCTGCCGGTTGCCGAGGCGTTGCCAGAAGAAGAAGCTGCCGAACCGGAGGAGGAGCCTTCCCCGCCGACGCCCATGCCCTCCGCCACCCCGATGGTTGCCGAGGAGGAGCCTTCGGAGGAACTGGTTGTTCCTGAGGCCGACAAGGAGTCGGAGGAGGCTACCCCTACGCCGTCCACGCTGGAGGAAGAGACGACTGTCGTGGAGGTGACGCCGCTCGGCGGAGACACCACGCCGGAGCCTGAAGCCACACTGGAAGGGGAGATGACCCCGGAGGCCACTGTCGAGGCCGAAACGACGCCTGAGGCGACGCTCGAAGAGGACGTCACGCCTGAGTTGGACGCCACGCCTGAGCCGCCATCGGCGACGGTGGTGTCGACGATCAGAACCTACACCGTCAAGGCAGGCGATACGCTGGGAGAGATCGCGCAGGCGAACAATACGACCATTGCCGAGATCGTCGCTCTGAACCAGGGCACGTACCCCAGCCTGAAGACGAACCCCGACAAGATTGAGGTTGGCTGGGTGCTCAAGCTGGCCCCGTCGGGCGAGACGTACACCGTGCAACAGGCGGACACGTTGGACGAGATTGCCACCGAGTTCGGGACGACCATCGAGATGCTTATCAGTCTGAACGAGGATTCCTACCCCAGCCTGCGAACCAATCCGGGCGAGCTGGAAATCGGCTGGGTGCTGCTCGTTCCGTAGCTGATCCCGTCGCCACCGTCGTTCCAGCATACGACTTGAGGGGTGTGCATTACCTCAGTGAATGCCACCCCTCTTGAGCTTTCATAGGCAGGCGACTCGATCCGACTAGGTAAACAGCATCACCCCACTGGCGATAAGCAGCAGGGCCAACACCCGGTACGCGAACGGCTCCCGCTTGACGTGGATGCTCGTCAGGCGGCCCAGTAATACTCCCACGGCAAGAGCGGCAACACCCACAACGGCTTCATCATCTGGCTCGGATTGAAAGCGCCTGCGCACAGGTAGAGCGGGGCCTTCGTCAGATTCAGTGTGGCGAAGGACAACGCCGCCGTCGCCGTGTAGGTGTGCGGTTGTATCTTTTGCAGCAGCAGGTAGACGCTGATAGGTGGGCCGCCAGAGTGGGCGATGCCGGACAGAATGCCCGATGTCACCCCGGCCAGCGGCCCGTGCTATTCCCGTGTGTGGTATAGTCTCTGTCATTGGCGTCGCTTGCCCTGCCACAGGTAGGCTGTGACATTTGTCACAAGAAATGATGACGATTGGAGTGCAAGCAACCAGTCAATTTGCAATAGACTTAAGTTGCGTATTCGGATATCCGCATATAGTGACATACCCTCCTCCAGTTTGGGGGTGGTGGTGCACAAACGAAATCAGGACTGATACCAGCGAGCACCCATGCACGGGGTCGAATTCTAATGAAGGATTTCAAGCACATCTGGGTCATCGGGTTGGCGGTGACGGTTCTGTTGGTGGCTGTGCCCATCATCGTGTTTGCGTCGAACGAACCCCAACCGGCCAACGACGATCCCTGGTCGAACGTTCCCAAGCGCCTTAAGCACACAGACCACACCAGCCTGATCGAAGGACCATTTGACTCTGGCCCAGCGGTGACACAGACCTGCCTGGAATGCCATCCCGACGCTGCGCAGCAGGTGATGGGCACCGTCCATTGGACCTGGAAGAGCGATCCCGTCGAAGTGGCCTGGGCTGACCAGCCCGTCGCCACCGGGAAGGCCAACGTGCTGAACAACTTCTGCATTGGCGTTCAGTCCAACTGGAACGGCTGCACCAACTGCCACGCCGGATACGGTTGGGAGGACGCTGGCTTTGACTTCGGCGACGAATTGGCTGTGGATTGCCTGGTGTGCCACGATCAGAGCGGCACCTACGTGAAGGGTAGCGCCGGGCAGCCGGTGGAGGGCGTCGATCTGGTGGCGGCAGCGCAGAGTGTCGGCAGCCCGACACGGCAAAACTGCGGGGCCTGCCACTTCGGCGGCGGGGGCGGCGATGCGGTCAAGCACGGCGATCTGGACAGCACCCTGGCAAACCCCAACGAAAACGTGGATGTGCACATGGGCGGTCACGATTTCCAGTGCATCGACTGCCACCAGACCGCCGATCACCTGATTACCGGGCGATCCATCTCGGTGAGCGTGGACGACGCCAACCAGATTGCCTGCTCCGACTGCCACACCGGCGAGGTCCATCCCGACGACCGGCTCAATTCCCACCTGGCTACCGTCGCCTGCCAGACCTGCCACATCCCCTCCGCCGCCGTGCGTTTGCCCACCAAAGTGGAATGGGATTGGTCAACCGCCGGGGAGGACTGGCCGGAAGACACTCACGAGTACCTGAAGATCAAAGGCAGTTTCATTTACGAGGACGAGTACGTGCCGGAGTACTACTGGTACGACGGCGAGGTGGCAACCCGCTACCTGATGGGCGACGTTATCGACCCGGACGAAACGACTCCGCTCAATCCGCCGGGCGGCAGCATCGAGGACGCCACATCCACTATCTGGCCTTTCAAAGTTCACCGCGCCGTCCAGCCCTACGACGCGACCTACAACTACCTGCTCCAGCCCAAGACGGTTGGCGAGGGCGGGTTCTGGACCGACTTCGACTGGGACCAGGCTTTCGAGCTGGGGTCAGAGGCGACCGGCCTGCCTTACAGCGGCGAGTATGGCTTCGTGCGGACGGACATGTACTGGCCGATCACGCACATGGTCGCCCCCGCCGAGGAAGCACTGACCTGCGCGGAGTGCCACGGCCCGGACGGGCGTCTGGATTGGGAGGTCCTTGGCTATCACGGCGATCCGGTGGACTGGGGTGGCCGCCAGACGACGGGCAAGTGACCCGCGACAAAAGCGAGAATGCAAAGCATGAAATTCTCACGAGGTTTCGAACGCTTTAGAAGACTATTCGTGCCCCTCACTGTGGGGATGGTCGCTGCTGCGGGACTGCTGTTGGTTGTGGGGCCGACGTTCGCGTCGGGGCGTTCGCCTCTGCACCCGGTGTTTCCCTTGCTCGACGCCGACGGCCAGAAGGTGGCCGACACCGGCAACCCGGTCTCGACCATACAAACCTGCGGCGCGTGCCACGACACAGACTTCATCGCGGAACATAACGCCCACGCGGGTGTGCTGGTTGGGTCGCTGAAGGCCCCTGCTGGCGAGGCGGTGGTGGTGGACATCGAAACGAACGAACTGGTCTCCATCGACGAGGCGGGAGAGATCGTCGAGTTGAACTGTTTTCTGTGCCACAGCACCGACTCGAACAACAGGGCCCGCCTGGAGGCGCTGTCGAATGGCCGCTTCGACTGGGTGGATACGGCCACGCTGGTCGGCAGCGGCATCGTCGAGCAGGTTGGCGACGACTACCAGTGGAACCCGGAAGCCTTTGACCAGGACGGCAATTTGCTGCCCGATTACGTCGGGATTCAAGACCCGTCGGTGGAGAACTGCGGCCAGTGTCATGGCGTGGCGACCAACGACGCCGTGACGCCGCTGGCTCTGCACACCTGCGGCACCGAGCAGCGCACCACGATTACCACCGGCCAGATTTTCTCCCCGCAGCGCATCGCGGATTCCGGCCTGAACATCTCCGGCAAAGACGACCTCTCTCGCACCTGGGACGTACACGCGGAACGGTTGGTCGGCTGTACCGATTGTCACTACGCGCTGAACAACCCCGCCTACGCCACCGAACCCGGCGCGAGCAGGCCGGACCATCTCGTTTTCGACCCGCGCCGGCTGGAGCCGGGCGAGTACCTCATCCGCCCGCTGCACGAGTTTGCCCGCTCCGACGCGGACGTCGTCACCGAGGGTACCTGCAAATCCTGCCACGAGGTCGAATCCACGCACCAGTGGCTGCCCTATACGGACCGCCACATGGACGCGCTGGCCTGCGAAACGTGCCACGTCGCGCGCCTGGAATCGCCCGCTCGCCAGATGGTGGACTGGACCGTGTTGAGCGCCAACGGGGCGTCACAGTTCGCCTGCCGGGGCCATCAGCCAGACGGCTCCGAAGGGCAATTGCTGATCGTCGGGTACGAACCGACCATTCTGCCGCGTGACGACGGCGATGGCACCACCTCGCTGGCTCCGCACAACATCATCACCACGTGGTATTGGGCCTATGGCGAGGATTCACAACCTGTGGCCCTGGCCGATCTACGGGCCGCCTATTTCGACGGCGAGGGCTACCATCCTGACGTCGTCGCCGCCTTTGACCAGAACGGCGACGGCGACCTGGACGAGACAGAGTTGGTCATCGACACCGATGCCAAAGAGGCGCTCATCGCCGGGCGGTTGGCGGCGCTTGGCCTGGACAATCCGCACATCACTGCCAGGATCGACACCTATCCCATCAATCACAGCGTGACCCACGGCGAGTGGGCCACCCGCGATTGCCGCACCTGCCACGGGCCGGACTCGCGGCTGGCGCAGCCCTTCGAGTTGGCGGGGAACATCCCCGGCGGCGTGCTGCCTGCTTTCGACGCCGACCCGGCGATGCAAAGCGGCGAGATCGTCGCCGGTGAGGACGGCGAACTGATCTTCAAGTCGAACGTCGGCGCGGAGGGTGCCCCGACCTACATCTTTGGCTACAGCCGCTCGCAGGTGGTCGATCTGGTCGGCGCGCTGGTCTTCCTGGGAACGATGCTGGGCGCTACCGCGCACGGCGGGATGCGCTACGTCGCCGCGCGCCGCCGCGTTAACCGCGCGCCTGAACTGCGCGAAGTCTACATGTACACGGTCTACGAGCGGCTGTGGCACTGGCTCCAGACAGCGGTGATCTTGGTGCTGATCTTCACCGGGCTGGCTATTCACAAGCCGGACATTTTCGGTATGTTCGGTTTCCGCTGGGTGGTGCTGGTCCACAACGTCATGGCTGCCATTCTGGTGGTCAATGCCGCCCTGGCCGCGTTCTACCACTTCGCCAGCGGCAAGATCAAGCGGTTCTTGCCCAGGCCGCGCGGGTTCTTCAACCAGGCGATTGAGCAGGCGCTGTTCTACACACGAGGCATTTTCAGGGATGAGCACCACCCCTTCGAGAAGACACCGCAGCGTAGACTCAATCCGCTGCAGCAGGTGACGTATCTCGTCATTCTAAACGTGCTGCTCCCGGCGCAGGTTATCACCGGGGCGCTGATGTGGGGCGTGCAGCGCTGGCCGGACGTGGCAGCCAGGCTGGGCGGACTGCCCTTCCTGGCACCGCTGCACACGCTGGTGGCCTGGCTGTTTGCCTCGTTCATCGTGATGCACGTCTACCTGACTACCACCGGCCACAAGCCGCTGGCCGCCATCAACGGCATGATCATGGGCTGGGATCAGGTCGAGGCCCACGCGGGCGCAGACTAAAGGAGAAGACAGATGGCTACTTATGCAAAGGCAAGACCGGCTGCGCGCCGGTCGTTGAGTAGAATCCTCGCCCGGCGCGAGACGAAAGAGTACGTCAACCCCTACCTGGCCGGTATCCTGTTGGGCATCGTGCTGTTCAGCGCATTCTTCCTGACCGGCGGCGGGCTGGGGGCGTCGGGCGGCATGAACAATCTGGTCGTGCTGGCCCAGGACACCGTCGCACCCAATCACGTCGATCGCACCGCCTACCTGCTGGGTATCGCGGGCGGCAACAAGAACCCGCTCGATAGCTGGACGGTGTGGCTGCTTTTCGGCGTGATCATCGGCGGGTTTGTCTCCGGCTGGCTCAACGGGCGGCTGAAGATCGAGACCAACAAGGGTCCGCAGATTTCGACCCGCACCCGCTGGGGGCTGGCCTTCTTCGGCGGCGCGCTGATGGGCTATGGCGCGCGGCTGGCGCGCGGCTGCACGTCCGGGCAGGCGCTCTCTGGCGGAGCGGTGCTGTCGGTGGGCAGTTGGGTATTCATGTTCGCCGTCTTTGGCGGGGCTTATGGGGTTGCGTACTTCGTGCGCAAGTTCTGGAACTGAGGGAGGCTGACGATGACTCCGTTTCCTCTTCCCTTAGCGCAGCACCTGGGTCAATGGGGGGCCTACGGCGTTTACCTCCTGATCGGCGTCTTCTTCGGCGCGGTGCTGGAGATAGCCGGTTTCGGCAACTCGCGCAAGCTGGCCGCCCAGTTCTACTTCAAGGACCTGACCGTGCTGAAGGTGATGTTCACCGCGATCGTCGTCGCGATGGTGCTCATCTTCGGCGCATCGGCGGTGGGTCTGCTGGACTATAACCTCGTCTGGGTGAACCCCACCTACCTCTGGCCCGGCATCGCGGGCGGTCTGGTGATGGGCGTGGGCTTCATTGTCGGCGGCTTCTGCCCCGGCACGTCGATTGTCTCGGCAGCCACGGGCAAACTGGATGGCCTGTTCTTCGTGCTGGGCGCGCTGACCGGCATCCTCGCCTTTGGCGAGACCGTTGGCCTGTACGAGGACTTCTGGTACTCGTCGTACCTGGGCCGCTTCACCCTGCCCGACCTTTTCAACGCCGAAGCTGGCGTGGTGGTGCTTGGCGTCGTGCTCATGGCGTTGTTCATGTTCTGGGGCGGGGAGCAGCTTGAGCGCATTTTCGGCGGCAGCAACCCTAAAGCCGCCCCCAAGTGGCGCTACGCGGCGGCGGCAGGCACCGTCGTCCTGGCGTACGGCGTGCTGGCCGTTGGGCAGCCCACGGCAGCAGATCACTGGGCGCGCATTGCCGACGAAAAAGAGGCCGAACTCGCGGAACGCCAGGTGCAGGTCCACCCCGGCGAGGTGCTCGACCTAACGTATGATAGCGCCATTCGCGTGGAGCTGCTCGACGTACGCAGCGAGACGGACTACAACTACTTCCACATCATCGATGCCCAGCACGTCCCGCTGACAGAAGTCCCCGACGTCGTCCCCGACTTGCAGGCCAAACCGGACAACACCGTCTTCGTGGTGATGAGCAACGACGAACAAGCCGCCACCGAAGCCTGGAAGACGCTGATCTCTCACAGCGTGCCCAATACCTACATTCTGGGCGGTGGCGTCAACACATGGATCGAGACGTTTGACGATCAGTCTGTGCGCACCGCAGAGGCTGCCAGCGTCGCGGACGATACGCTCGACCACCCGTTTGAATTCGCGCTGGGGTCGCGCCATCCCGCCGCCAAGCCGGACCCCCACGCTTACGAATTGGAATACGAGCCAAAAGTCGAACTCCAGATCCAACGGGGGCCAATTGGGAGTGGCTGCGGCAGCTAGCCTGACACATTGAACGAAGCGAGTTTTCAAGGGGGCCTCGCCACGAGGCCCTCTTGTGATTTGGGACGACATTTCCCTTGACAGCCCCCGCGGTGCCCGGCTATAATCCCTTGCGCCCCGGCGGTGCAGCGGGGCGATTTGTACGTTTGTACAGAACCAGCTTCCCCTGGCCGTCCCTGCGGGTGGCGCGCTCAGGTGAGCAAGCGAAGACTGGAGAGAAGCGAGCATGTACGCTATATTCCGGGCTGGCGGTAGGCAGTACCGGGCCGAAATCGGCGGCGAGTTGAACCTGGAGCGCCTGCCTTACGAGGTCGGCGAGAAGGTCGATTTCAAAGAGGTGCTGCTGCTGGGCAATGGCCCGCAAACTGCCATCGGCAAGCCGCTGGTCAAAGGGGCGATGGTCAAGGCGACAGTCGTCGAGCAGTTCAGGGGCAAGAAGATCATCGTCTGGAAGTATCGCCCCCGCAAACGCTACCGCCGCAAGCAGGGCCACCGCCAGTACTACACGCGGCTGCGCATTGACGACATCGTGCCGCCCAAGGCAAAGGCTCCGGCCAAGGCCGAAGAGAAGCCCGCCAAAGAGAAAGCCGCTCCCAAGAAAGAAGCGGCTCCCAGCAAGCCTTCGGGCAGGAAGTCGCTGGCCGGGCTGGGCGTCAACGAGCGAATCGTCAACATACTGAGCGAGGGCGGCATCACGACGGCGGGCGCTTTCATCAAGGCGCTCGAAGAGGGCGGTGATAAGGCCGTACTGGACATCAAAGGTTTCGGGCAGAAGGGTCTGGAAGAAGTCAAGGCCATTCTCGCCGAGAACGGTTACGAACTCCCGGAGTAGCGGGTAGGCAGGCAGGAGATCATTCAATGGCACACAAGAAAGGCGGCGGTTCCAGCCGCAATGGTCGTGACAGCCAGAGCAAGCGCCTGGGCGTGAAGCGTTACGGCGGCGAGTACGTGATTCCCGGCAACATCATCATGCGCCAGAACGGCACCAAGATTCACCCCGGCGAGAACGTGCGCCTTGGGCGTGACTACACGCTCTACGCCGTCACCGAGGGCTACGTGACTTTCGAGCCTCACACACGCGGGCGCAAGAAGGTCAGCGTTTATCCCACGCGTTAGGCGTGAGATAGCGCGCAGCGATTATTAACGGGCGTGCGGCTCCCTCGACGGGCCGTCGCGCCAGACACGAGAGGACGACCTGTGAAGGAAGGCATACACCCCACGTGGTATTCTGAGGCCAGAGTTGTCTGCGCCTGCGGCAACTCGTGGACGACTGGCTCGACCCTGCCCGAAATTCGTACCGACATTTGCAGTGAATGCCATCCCTTTTACACTGGCGAGCAGCGCATCGTCGATACCGAGGGTCAGGTGGACCGCTTCATGAAGCGGCTGGAAGCCCGCGACAACATCCTGGCCGAAAAGGCTGCGGTCGAGGCGGAGAAGACCTCACCCGAACTGCTGTTGGACCAGCTGGAACTCCCCACCCGCAGCATCTCCATTCTTGCCGAGAGCGGCATCACCAGTGCCGGGGAATTCATCCAGGCATTGGAGGAAGGCGGCGACGAGCAGGTGTTGGCGATCAAGGGCTTTGGCCGCAAGAGTCTGGCCGACGTGAAGAAGCGGCTCAAGGAGCGCGGCTACGAATTGCCAGAGGTGACTGGCTAAGGCGAACCAATTCGACTATCATCAAGGACAGGTGTCTCCGCGCCTGTCCTTTTTCATTGACCATCCACGATCAACTTCCCCTGGGGAGGGTCTTGTGACAGCCTCAACCGGTCACATAGAAGTCATCTGTGGGAGCATGTTCAGCGGCAAGTCCGAGGAACTCATCCGGCGCGTCCGCCGGGGACACTACGCCCGGCAGCGCGTTCAGGTCTTTAAGCCCAGTCTCGACACCCGTTCGGAATTGACCACCGTTACCTCGCACGATGGCCGCGACGTGCAGGCCGTGGCCGTGGATTCGACTGCCGAGTTGCTGGCCCGGGTGGCCGACGACACCGAGGTGGTCGCCATTGACGAGGCGCAGTTTTTCGACGACGACTTGCCGTTGGTCTGCCGCAAACTGGCGGACCGGGGTGTGCGCGTGATCGCCGCCGGGTTGGACCTGGACTTTCGCGGGGAGCCGTTCGGGCCGATGCCGCAACTCCTGGCCCAGGCGGAGGAGGTTCAGAAGCTGCACGCCATCTGCATGGTCTGCGGCGAGGACGCCTCGCGAACGCAGCGCATCATCAACGGCCAGCCCGCCGCCTACGACGACCCGATCATCCTCATCGGCGCGGACGAAGCCTACGAAGCCCGCTGCCGCCACCATCACGAAGTGCCGGGCAGGCCGGACTGAGCCGGGGAGCAAGCGATGCCGCCAAAACCATACGAGGAAATCCTGGCCGAGACGCTGATCGACGGCGAGCGGCTTCAGGCCCGCATCGCCGAGTTGGGCCGCGAAATCTCGCAGGACTACCCGGGCGATGGGCGGCTGCTGCTGGTCGGTATCCTGAAGGGCAGTTTGCTCTTCATGGCCGATCTGATGCGCCAGCTTACCGTGCCTCACTCGGTGGATTTCATGGACGTGACCAGCTACGGCGCGGGGGCGCGCTCCAGCACGGGCGACGTGCGTATCCTGCGAGACCTGGCCGAGAGCATCGAGGGTATCCACGTGCTGATCGTCGAGGACATCATCGACAGCGGCCACACGCTCGACCACGTGCTGCGGCTGCTGCGCGCTCGCCAGCCAGCCAGCCTGCGTGTCTGCACCCTGCTGGACAAAGCCGAGCGGCGCGAGGTGGATATTCCGCTCGACTACATCGGCTTCGAGATTCCCAATTGTTTCGTGTTCGGCTACGGCCTCGACATCGACGAGTATTATCGCAACCTGCCCTTCATCGGCGTGGTGAAGGACGGCGTCGTTCTGGGCGAAGATTGACCGGTTTTTCCCATGAGCAGCCAAGTGAATAACCTCACGCCTCGCTCGCCCCGGCGGCCTTTCTCCTGGCCGGACGTGGTGCACGAGCTGGGCGAGCTGGTGCCCAACCCGGCAGGCGTCTTTCTGGTGGGCGGCCCGGTGCGCGACGCGCTCCTGGGGCGGTCTCCCTCGGACCTGCGCGACATTGACCTCGCCACGGGTGAGGATCCGCGCGCGCTGGCGCGCTTGCTGGGCGATTCGCTGGGCGGGGCCTACTTCCCGTTGGGTGGTGAGGGGGGCATAGGCCGGGTCCTTTTTGAGCGGGACGGCGTCGAGCTGCGGCTGGACGTGACGCGCTTTCGGGGCGAGGACTTGCTGGCCGATCTGGCCGACCGCGATTTCACGGTGAATGCGATGGCGGTCTCGCTGGCCGAGCCGGACCTGCTCATCGACCCGCTTGGCGGCGAGGACGACCTGCTGCAGCACAAGGTACTGCGGCTGTGCGCGCCGCAGGCCATCGCCAGCGACCCCATCCGCGCGCTGCGCGCGGTGCGCTTTGGCCTCCGTTTTTCGCTGCGCCTGGACAAAGCCACTTTGGCTGCCGTCCGCAGCGACGGGGCGAAGCTGGTCGACGAGGCGGGCCAGTTGGTCAAGCCGGAGCGCGCCCGCGACGAGTTGGTCAAGATGCTGGGCGGGCCACATCCCGCCGGGGCAGCGCGCCTGCTCGACGCGTTGGGGCTGTTGACGCTGGCCTTTCCCACGCTGCGCGCGGACCGCGCGGACGCCCTGGAGCAGTTGTCTCACCTGCTGCTGACCATCAGCCCTGCCCGCGACGACGACACCGCCGCCGATCTCACCTATGGGTTGGCCGTGATGACCCTCGACCGCCACCGCGCCGCGCTCCAGGAGCATCTGGCCGTCCCCTTTGCCGAGGGCAGGCCGCTGGGCGCGCTGCTGGCCTTGTGGCTGCTGGTGGAGCCGGGCGCGGCCCATCAGACCGCACACGCCCTGCGCCTCTCGAACGAGGAGCGGGACCGGCTGGCGACGCTGGACGAGGGGCTGGCGCGCTTTTCGGCGCTGAGCGAGCCGCCCACGCCGCGCGACATCCATCGCTACTTCCGGGGAATTGGCGAGGCCGGCATCGACACCGCGCTGCTGGGTCTGGCCGCCTATCTGGCCGAACACCAGCCCACCCCCGACCCGAAAGCCTGGGGCCACTTGCTGGACGAAATCGCCAGCCCGCTGTTCGAGGGCTTCTTCCGCCGCCACCAGCAGGTCGTCAAGCCGCCGCCGCTGCTGACCGGCGACGACCTGATCGGTGAGTTGGGATTGGAGGAGGGGCCTCTGCTCGGAGACCTGCTGGATCGCCTGCTGGAGGAGCAGGCGGCGGGTGAGATCACCAGCCGCGAGGAAGCGCTCCGTTTAGCGAGGGAGTGGGCCGGGCAAACAGACTGAAATCTGGCGAAAAACCGTGGGAAGTTACGGCCCGACCTCGATGATCACCGGCTCGTACTGGCAGCGGCAGCCGTGCTCGCCGGAGCAGCCGGGCACCGGCAGTTCGGGCACGTTGTCGAAGGGATGCGCGCCTTCCACCGCGCGGCAGGCCGGGCAGCAATCGTGCCACGACACGACCCGCACCATGGTCGCGCGCGGGCTGCTCATGATCTGCTGCAGCGCGCGGGCGCGCACGGAGTCGGTCTTGAGGTCCGCCCCACAGTTGGGGCATTCGACGATGTGATCTTCGGTTTCGGTCAGGCAGTTGGCACACTGGCGCATCGAGTTGACGTGCTCCTATGTTGGGTGAAATCGCCCTCAGTCTACCACGAACCTCGTACCGCGTCACTCCCCCGGACGCTCGTAGAAACACAGCATCGTGTTGCCGTATTTGCGCTGGTCAAACAGCTCCAGCGTTTCCAATTCCAGCGGCTCGTATTCCTTGGGATCGATCTGGGCAATCGCCAGCCCATCCGGCGAGAGCCATGCGGGCCGCGCGTCGATGGCCTGGAGCGCCTTCGACCAAAGGCCCACGTACTGCGGCGGCGCGACGTAGATCACTTCGAAGGTCACGCCGGGCGGCGGGTCGCTGGCAAGATAAGCAAAGGCGTCGGCGCGGCGCAACTCGGCCCGCTCCTTGAGTCGGGTGTGCTCCAGGTTTTCGTGAATCGTGCGAATAGCCAGCCGGTTGGTGTCGAGGAACAGGCACGACGCCGCGCCCCGGCTGAGCGCCTCGATGCCCACGCTGCCGGTCCCGGCGAACAGGTCCAGCCAGCGCGTGTCGCGCACGCTCGAACCCAAAATGTTGAACAACGCCTCTTTCACCCGGTCCATGATGGGCCGCGAGGCGTCGCCCGGCACCGGCTTCAGCTTGCGCCCCTTGGCGCTGCCAGAAATCACCCGCAAAGACATCGCTACTCGTCGTCGTTCCCGTTGACCGTCTGCGTGACCCACACGATGGCGAAGGCGATGACCGTCATCACCAGCACCAGCATGTTGGCTCTCATCATGTCGTTGGTTTGCACGGCGGTATAGATCGCCAGCGGCACCGTCTGCGTGCGCCCCGGAATGTTGCCCGCCACCATCAGCGTCGCTCCGAACTCGCCCAGCGCCCGCGCGTAGGAGAGCACCGCGCCAGTGGCAATCCCTCGCCGGGCCAGCGGCAGCGTCACCAGCCACAGCACCTGCCAGCCTGAAGCGCCCATCACGGCGGCGGCCTGTTCCAGTTCGGGGTTGACCTCGGTCATGGCAGCGCGCGCGGTCTGTACCATCAGCGGCAGCGCCACCACCGTCGAGGCCAGGACGGCCCCGCCAAACGTGAACGTCAGGCCAGTGTCAACCAGCATACCCAGCAGCCCGTTGCGGCCCACCACAGCCAACAGGAGAAAGCCCACGACGGTGGGCGGCAGCACCAACGGCATATAGGTGATCGTCTCCAGGGCGTGCTTGCCCAGAAATTCGCGGCGGGCCAGCAGCCACGCCAACACGGTGCCCACTACCAGCGCCAGCGCCGTCGCGGACGCTGCCACGCGCAGCGACAGCCACACCGGCCCCCACATCATGGCACATCCTCCACCGGTGGGCTGAAACCCTCACTGGCCAGGAGCGCCTGCCCCTCCGGGCCGGTGACGAAGGCCACGAAGCTGGCAGCCAGGTCTGGCGCGTCCGACTTGCCTAGCACGGCGATAGGGTAGCGGATGGGCTGGTGTGACTCCGGCGGCAACTCGGCTACGACCCGCACGCGCTGGCTGGTGTGAGCGTCGGTCACGAAGACAATGCCTGCAGGCACTTCGCCCGCCTCGACCCAGGCCAACACCTGCCGCACGGTCTCCCCGTAGAGCAACTGCGCTTCGAGCGGGTCCCACAGACCCGCCGCTTGCAGGCTCTCCTGAGCGTACATCCCCGCCGGAACCAGCGCCGGGTCGCCGATGGCGACGCGCGGCAGATCCGGCAAGTCTTGCAAGCCGGTGACAGGAGGGCCGTCAAGGGGGGTGACGAGCACGATGCGGTTGGCGGCGATGTCCTGGCGAGTGCCGTCGGCCAAAAAACCTTCTGCCTCCAAGCCATCCATCACCACTGCCGAGGCCGAGGCGAACACGTCCGCCGGGGCACCCTGGCGGATTTGCTGAGCCAGCACGCCCGACGCCGCCAGGTTAAGCTCGACGGTGACGCCGGGGTTGGCCGCTTCAAAAGCCTCTGTGATTTCGGTGAACGCGTCGGTGAGGCTGGCAGCGGCGCTCACGGTCAGCGTTTGGGGGCGCGACATGCAGGCGGATGCGCCCGCGACCAGCCCCGCGGCAAGTATAGGAATGATTGTCTTGTACCCGGATCTGAGAAACGATGCGTCCCGGCCTATGGAGCCACCCCTTTCTGGATTCGTGTTTTGCAGCGATTCAACCATTCGATGATGAACTGCGCCTGCATCCGCCGGAAGTCGTAGACCATCCCAAAGAAGGGATCACCATGCTCCGCTTGCGTCTCGGCGTCCCGCCTTTCCCACTCGCCGAGCACACTGCGGCACACCTCCAGTTGGTCGTCTATCAGGCGCTCTGCATCTGGCAGCCCCAGCAGGTCGAAGAAGCGCAGCTTGGCAATGAATTCGACCCGCACGGCACGTGTCGGCGTGACCGGCTGGTACAGCCAACTTGTGAAAGCGTCGCGCCCGGTGTCGGTGATGTGGTAGACCTTGCGTGGAGGCCGGTCTTCCTGGGGTTCGGTGGTGGATTGCAGGTAGCCCGCCTCCTGCAAAGCGGCCAGCGCTGCGTAGAACTTGCTCCGTCCGGCCTTCCAGATGGGTCCGAACGCCTCCACGAATTCCTGGTAGAGTTCGTAGCCGTGTTTCGGCTCGGACACCAGCAGGCCGAGCGCGGCCTGTTTGAGGGGGAATGTGGCAAACCCGTTGACCGTTCTGGCGGGCATAAGACATCCTATTCGCACGCTGTATATTCACGACGTGAATAGCATGGCCAGCGAAATTATACCCTGCGTCTGCCTGAAATCAACTCATCCCTGGCCGGATACCCGCAGAGATGCTAGAGCTTCGACAGTATTTCGGGGATTTGCTCCGGGTGGTCGGCCACCTTCACGCCCACGCGGTTAAGCGCGGCGATCTTCTCCTCGGCGCTGCCCTCGCCACCTTCTACGATGGCCCCGGCGTGACCCATGCGCTTGCCCGGCGGCGCGGTGCGCCCGGCGATGAAGGCCACCACCGGCTTGGTGAGGTTCTGAGCGATGAAGTCGGCAGCGCGCTCTTCGTCCGAGCCGCCGATCTCGCCGATCAACACGATTTTCTCGGTGTCGGGGTCGGCCTCGAACAGTTCCAGCACGTCGATAAAGTCGGTGCCGTTGACCGGGTCGCCGCCGATGCCGACACACGTGCTCTGCCCCATCTTGGCCGCCGTCAGCGCGTAGACGACTTCGTACGTCAGCGTGCCGGAGCGCGACACACAGCCCACCGTACCAGGGGTGGCGATGTGGCCGGGCATGATGCCAACCTTGGCCCCTTCAGGCGTGAGCAAGCCGGGGCAGTTTGGCCCGATCAGGCGCGTGTTCTTCTGGTCGAGGAAGGCACGCACCTTCATCATTTCCAGGATGGGGATACCCTCGGTGATGCACACCACGAGTGGAATCCCGGCGTCGGCGGCTTCGATGATGGCGTCCGGCGCAAACGGGGCCGGAACGAAGATGACCGAGCAGTCCGCGCCGGTCGCGTCCACAGCCTTGACAACCGAGTCGAAAACGGGCACCTGCCCCACCCACTCGCCGCCTTTGCGAGGGGTGACACCCGCGACGATGTTGGTGCCGTACTCAACCATCTGCTGGGTGTGAAAGCCGCCTTCGCGCCCGGTGATGCCCTGCACGACCACGCGGGTGTCTTTATCGACCAGGATACTCACGCGGAACCTCCAATTTGCGAGAACGCCGACTGGCGGGAGAGTGAGTTCGGGCCACCATGCGGACGGTGATGGTTGGCGTCAGGCCTCGGCGTTAGCATAACTCTTAGCCGCTTCGACGGCTTTTTGGGCGGCTTTGGCCAGCGTGGTGGCAGTCGTCATGTCGGCGTCGGCCAACAAGGCCCGCCCTTCCTCTTCGTTGGTGCCCACCAGACGCACGACCATCGGCACGTCGGTTGGAATCTCGTCCAGCGCGGCCAGGATGCCCCGCGCGACCTCGTCGCAACGGGTGATGCCGCCGAAGATGTTGAACAACACGCTGTTGACGTTCGGGTCGGCCAGGATGATGCGCAGCGCGGCGGCGACTTTGTCGGATTGCGCCCCGCCGCCAATGTCCAGGAAGTTGGCAGGCGAGCCGCCAAACAACTGGGTCATATCCATGGTCGCCATCGCCAGCCCGGCCCCGTTGACCATGCAGCCGATCTCACCGCCCAGTTTGACGTAGCTCAGACCCGCCTGGCGTGCCTGGGTCTCCGCGGGCGCTTCGTCATCCATGTCGCGCATTTCGGCCAGCGAGGGCTGCCGGAAGAGAGCGTTGTCGTCGATCACCATTTTCCCGTCTATTGCCAGCAGTTCGTCGTCGCCGGTGACGATGAGGGGATTGATCTCGGCCAGGGAGGCATCGCTGGCCATGTAGCAGCGAAAAAGCCCGTCCGCAATTCTGGCAAAAGCTTTCCAGTGCTCGCGTGAGAGGCCGATTTCCAGGGCGAGGTTGCGCGCCTGGTATTCGCGCACGCCCAGGAAGGGGTCGATGTGCTGGCGGATGATCTTTTCGGGCGTGTCCGCCGCCACCTGCTCAATCTCGACACCCCCCTCGCCGGAGGCGATGATGACCGGCTTGCGTGCCGTGCGGTCCGTGGTGACACCCAGATAGATTTCTTGCTCAATCTCGGCAGCCGGATCGACTAGCACTTTCTTGACCGTCAGACCCTTGATGTCCATGCCCAGGATGCCGGAGGCTACCTTCTGGGCTTCCTTGGGCGTCTTGGCAAGCTTGATACCGCCTGCCTTGCCGCGCCCACCGACCAGGACCTGGGCCTTGACGACGACCGGGCCGCCAATCTCCTTGGCGATACGGAAAACGTCGTCTGGACTTGTGGCAAGTTTTCCCTGGGGGATGGGGACGCCGTACTCGGCAAAGCGAAACTTGGACTGGTATTCGTGAAGTTTCACCAACAATCCTTCTGCTGTGGCTGGATACAGCAAGATGAAGTGTATCGCTCGTCATTATACAACCGCTGATTTCAATTGCCCACCGAATGCCTGAAAATCGCATCTGCGGCTGTTTCCCGACGCGCGCCACCGCTGGCTGCGCTGGCTTTGTTAGCCAGCGAGTCGCCCGGCGCTCGGCACCGTTCACACAGCCTCCTTTCATTACTCTGTATCAGGCGATGTTTTCAGTGGGCTGCCCTGTCCTATTCATGTATAATTGCGCCCGTCTTCCCGTCTGGTTCAGTGGAGCAAAAAGTATGGCGCGCGTGTTGGTCATCGGCCTGGATGGGGCAACTTTCGACGTGTTGCTGCCGTTGGCGAAGGAGGGGCGCCTTCCGGTGGTGTCCGAGCTTCTCTCGAATGGCACCTCCGCACCACTGGAGTCGATCTATCCGCCCATCACGGCGTCGGCCTGGGCGTCGTTCATGACGGGCAAGAATCCCGGCAAACACGGCATCTACGAGTTTCTCTACCGGCAGGCCGGGAGCCTTACCAACCTTCCGGTCAGCGCCCGGTTGGTGGCAACCGAGACGCTGTGGAGCATGTTGACCCGCCACGGCAAGTCGATTGGCGTGATGAATGTCCCCCTGACGTACCCCCACAAGCCTGTTAACGGCTTCATGATCGGCGACTTCCTCACACCGGCAAACGCGACGGATTATGGCTTCCCCATATCATTGCTCCGCGAGGTGGAAGCGAAGTATGGCGACTATCCTCTCTATCACCGGCAGGCCTACTCTCGTGGCGCTGCGGGCAGGGTGCTGGAGGAACTGTACGGGATACACGACTACTATGCCAGGGTGAGCCTGGACCTGATCCAGAGGCCGGATTGGGAATTCTTCATGGTCCATTTCGCGGGCATAGATCGGCTCCAACACGAGCTGTGGCACGTTTTCGACGAGACCCACGCGGCACACGACGAGCGTGAAGCTGCCGAGTTCAAGGAGCGGACCCTGGCTTTCTATGAGCAATCGGCCAGGACAGTCCAGAAGTTGATCGATTCCGTGGATGACGACACCGTGGTCATCGTGATGTCCGATCACGGTTTCGGTCCCATTCACCGTTTTGTGAACGTGAATATGTGGCTGATCGAACGGGGCTATCTGCACCTGAAGAAGACGCCGCTGTCGCGCCTCAAGCTGGTGCTGTTCAGACTGGGCATGACACCGGCCTTCTTTTACAATCTCGCGATGCTGATCGGTATGGCGAACGTTCGCCTGGCTCGCGGCATGCGCAACCGCTTCATTCTCCTGCGCTTGTTGGAGCGGTTCTTCCTCTCCATGGCCGACGTCGATTGGGACCGGACGGTTGCCTATTCACAGGGGAATTACGGGCAGATCTTCCTCAATCTGGCAGGGCGCGAGCCGGAGGGGATTGTTGCGCCCGCTGATTACGATGACACCTGCGCGCGCTTGATCGAAGACCTGAAGGCACTGGAGGACCCCCTCACCGGAAAACCTATCGTCGAGAAGGTGTTCAGGCGCGAAGACATCTACACCGGGGACTACGTCGATTATGCTCCCGACATCGGCTTTTTGCTGGCCGACGGATATAAGGCGCTCGGCACGTTGGCCTTTAGCTCTAACCGGGTCGTGAGGCCGGTATTTGGCAACTCTGGCGACCATCGTATGGATGGTATCTTGCTCATGAGCGGTCCCCCTGTCCGAAAGGGATATCAACTGGAGCGGGCCAGTATCATGGACATCGCTCCTACCATCCTCTACCTTATGGGTTTGCCGGTCGAGAAGCGCATGGATGGGAAGGCGCTGCTCGGTGCGCTCAAGCCAGAGTACGTAGAAGGACACCCCATAGCTTTTGCGGATAGTGGTTCCGACGTTGCGCGCGACGAGACGCCTTACTCCGACGAAGAGGCCGAAGAACTGCGCGACCGGCTGAGAAACCTGGGCTACTGGGGCTAGCGGCGCGGGTATTCGAGGCTCGCAAGAGCAAACTGCGGTGGCGCAAGATAGAGGCGAGATGTCGCGAGAAGTCGTCAAACGTGTGTTGATAATCGGTCTCGACGGCGGCACTTTTGACGTGCTCAAGCCGCAAATGCAGGCTGGCAACATGCCGACGCTGCAACGGTTGGTCGCCGAGGGGGCGCATGGCGAGTTGCGCTCCACGCTTCCGCCCATCACCGGGCCTGCCTGGCGAACCTTTGCCAGCGGGTGCAATCCCGGCAAGCACGGCGTCATTGACTTTGTGGAGTTTGACCCGCAGACGCGCGAAGTACACGTCAAAGACGTGTCGCGCCTGTCATCGCCCCCAGCTTTCTGGGACGAGTTGGGACGCCAGGGAAAACAGGTGGGGATTATGGGCGTGCCCATGACCTACCCGCCCCGTCCGGTAAATGGCTTTCTGCTCACCGGGCTGATGACCCCTCCGGGTAGCGATAACTTCACCTTCCCCGCCGATCTGGGCGCGGCGCTGGCAGCGCAGGGTCTGTCGTTTCCAACGTCCGAGGGCGAAGGCGCTAACGCCTCCAGGCCCGCAGCGTATGTCGAGCAGGTCATCGGCGACATGCAGCGTCGCGTGGAGACAGCCTTACACTTACTCAAGACCCGCCAGCCTGAATGCGTTTCGTTCGTCTTCGGAGCCACCGACCCCCTTCAGCATCAATACTTCCATTGGCTCGACCCCGACGATGCCCGGCAGGACGAAGAGATGCAGGCGCTGCTGGGGCGCTTCTTCCGGGCGGTAGACGATGGCATCAATCAGCTATTGAGCTTTGCCGACGACGAGACGCTGGTCATCGTCATCTCGGATCACGGTTTTGGGCGGCTCAGGGGCTTCATTCATCTCAACAACTGGCTGCTGGAAAAGGGATACCTGCGACTGCGGCGCGACCCCTTGACGCGACTGCGCTACGTGGCCCACCGGCTGGGCTATACACCCGAAAACATCTACCGGCTGGCGAAGCGGCTGGGTTTGGATATGCGGCGTCGTATGAACAGGGGACGTGTCTACTCGCTAACGCGGTTGGCTTTTATGTCGTTTGCCAACGTCGATTGGTCCCGAACGCGGGCTTACGCGCTGGGACATATCGGCCAGGTATATATCCCGCGTGCGGCAGGCATGTCGGATGCCGATTATGAGAGCCTGCGCGACGACCTGCGCCGCGAATTGCTGGCGATGGAACACCCGGTCACCGGCGAGCGAATTATCGAACGTATGTATCGCCGGGAGGAGCTGTATCATGGCCCCTATACCGACCAAGCACCTGACTTGATCCTCCAGCCGCGCGAGTTTCGTTACGTGGCTTTTGGCGAGTCGGAGTTTGCCTCTAACCTCATCGTAGGCCCCGGTTTGCATACGGGGCATCACCGGCTGGAGGGCATCCTGATTATGCAAGGGGCAGGCGTCCAGCAGGGCGTCGCGCTGAATGACGCATCCATCGCGGACATCGCGCCGACCACGCTCTATGCCATGGGCCTGGCAGTGCCCCGCCACATGGACGGACGCCCCCTCCAGGCTGCGTTCACTGAATCCTTTGTTCAAAACAACCCGCTGCGATTTACCGACGAGCCTTCGAGCTATATGGACAGCACTCAGGACGGCTATACAGAGGACGAAGAGGAACTCGTGCGCCGACGACTGCGCGATTTGGGCTATACTGCATAGCGTGGAGGAGAGCCTTGCTGCCTAATCCCAAATCGTCGCCAGGTATCTCTCGCATTGGCACGATTGGCTTGCTGGTTGCGCTGTTCCTCCTGGCTTTTGTTCTGCGCGCCTACCGCCCGGCCACACGCACCGACAAGAAACTAAACCGGGCCAGGGTTTTCACCAGCGAGTTGCTGAGAGGCCACTGGGCCGGTACCTACCAGACAATTTACCCTGGGGTTCCGATGATGGCCGCCAGCGGGCTGACGGTTCGCCTTTATTATGCTCTGGCCGATACACCGGCCAGACTGCTTTTTGATTGGGCCGTTCCGCCCTACGTCACCGACTTCGGCCAGCGCATGGTGGTTGGCGTCTATGGCTTGTCGGTGGTTTTGTCGGGGCTGGTCGTCGCCATTGCCCTGGCCCTGCGCAAGCTGGCCGGCTGGACCCTGGCGCTGACGGCGGCGGGATTGCTCATCTTCTCTCCGTACTACCTGACACAGAGCCGGGTCGTGCACGTCGATGCTCTGATGAGCACGTTTATGCTGCTCTCGGTCCTGCTGCTGCTCATCAGCCAGGAGACGGGGAAACGACGCTATCTGATGTTGTCTGGCTTCGTAGGGGGGTTGGCCGTACTCACCAAGTCCCCCAGTGTTTTTCTGGTGCCGTTCACCGGCCTGACCCTGCTGGCCTACCTCGTGACAGACGTGCGCTCAGGCTGGTCGACTCACACTCAAGGGCGGGTGCGCTGGCTGCTGGGGGAAATCTGGCGCGGGCTGATCGCGCCAGGGCTAGTGTGGGGGCTGATGCTGGCGCTGCCATTTTTGTTCTGGCCTGCAATGTGGGTGAAACCCATCGTCGTTCTGAGAAAAGTGTTTGGTGGCTTGTTCTCGACGGGCACGAAACCCCATCCCCATCCCGTCTTCTTGGCTGGACATGTCTACGTCAAAGATCGTCCCGGTGTTCTTTTCTACCCCCTGACCATCGCCTTTAAGAGCACCTTCGTCACGTTGACCCTGGGCTTGCTTGCATTGGGACACTATACCCTTTGGCACCGGCGGGTCAGGCCCCCGCTTCGGCCACTCCAATTCTGGCTGCTGGTCGTTTATGCCTTCTTCTTTGTCGTCCAGATGTCACTCGGCAGCAAGCTGTTCGCGCAATACGTGCTGCCAACCCACCTGGCGCTGGAACTCATGGCTGCTGTTGGATTGGTTGGGTTCGCCAGTCTGATAAAGCGTGTTGTCGTAGAACGTGGGTTCCACTCGGCCCGGAGGGCGCCTGCCTTGCTGATGGGGCTGGCTGTTGGATTGCAGGCATCAGTAGCGCTCATCTTTGCCCCGGACTACGGCGCTCATCACAATTATCTTCTGGGCGGCAATCGCGTCGCGGTGAACGTGGTGCAGGTGGCCGAGCGAAACGAAGGTATGCTCGACGTGGCCGAATACCTGTACAGTCAGGGTGATCTTGAATCGCGGCGGCTGGCAACGGTATTCCCCCTTGTCGAATCCATCATCCAATATTTCCCCGGCGAGATAAAGTACGGTATGTCAAACGAGGCCGACTACTATCTCTTTGGCCGAGCCACGATGCAGCGCCAACTGGCGCCCCAATTTTGGGAGGAAGCCTGGGAAACCTTTCGCTACCAGACGCCGCGAATGGTGGTGCGCTTTGACGGGGTGGAGTACTTGTGGCTTTACGAGCCAGAAGCCGCCGATGCCGGGCAACCCATCGTGGTGGAACGCGGGTGGAGTGGGTTTATCGGGCTGGCCTGGTTGTGGACGCTGGCTTTGCTGGCGACGTTGGTCTGGAGCCTGCGCCGCACGCCAGGTACCGAACCAGGTTGGCCTGCGGGGGCAGAACGGCCATGAGGATCAGGTCTCGACGTGAGGGACTTGACGGTCAGGGACGTGGGTTCCAGATTGGTCCAGGCGATAACCGGATGGTTGCGCCGCGACGGCTTTGCCGTTTTGCTGTTTGGCGTGGCGGTTGCGGCGATGACCTATCCACTGGTGTTCCGACTTGGTCGGGGGTTTCCGAGCGGGTCGTCCGAGCTACTCACGGCTAACTGGCAGGTATGGTGGCTGGGTGAGGCGGTAAGGAACGGGCTAAATCCAAATCACACGCCCTATTTGTTCATCCAACCGAGCTGGACGTCACCTTCCAGCCGCGCCGCTGGGCTGCGCTGTTGGTGTGGCTGCCGCTGTGGCGGCTGTTCGGCGTCTACGCCGGCTTCAACGTCAGCCTGTTGCTGGGCCTGCTGGTCAGTGCCTACACGGCCTATTTGCTGGTCCGCCATCTGACAGATAGCCGGGTCGCTGCCTGGGTAGGAGGGGTGTATTTCGCCTTCAATCCGGTCCACATCAGTCGAGTCATTCCCAAACCCAACACCGGCAACATCCAGTGGCTTCCTCTGTTCATGGTGGCGCTCGTCGTGGGGCTGCACCAGATTGCGGCCTCGTCGGATTCGCGCCGGTCCCTTTCCCGGCGCGACGCGATGGCGATGGCCCTGGCAGCCGTCGCGCTGGCGCTGAATGCCTACGTCAGCGTCAAGCCCTGGATGCAAGTAGTGCTTCTGGGAGCGCTTTACGTGCCGCTGGCCGCGCTGCTGGGCGGATGGTGGCGGCGAGTGGCCTTCTGGCAGGGATTGGGCGTGTTTGTGCTCGTCAGCCTGCCATTGCTGCTGCCGGTTCTCGCCCCTATCTACTACCAGACTATCCATCGCAGGCCGATTGTGGAGGGTGTCGTGGCGCGCGTGCCCGCAGGTGCCCGCGACTACATAGATTCTAATGCGCTGCTGCGTGCCTGGGAAGACCAGAAGCGGTTGGTTTGCACGCACGATCTGGAGCAGGCCATCGGCGACCTTCGAGCCGATGGTTTTGAGTACATCGTGGTGCACAAACAGCAAATTCTTGAGTAGTGGCTTCTTACCTACGGCGTTGGCAGCTCTGTATATCGCGACCAGAATATCTCGGTCTATTCTGTGGCCGACTTGCAGGCCAATCTCCCCTGCCGGACGACGACACTAGAAAAGTAGCGTGCCGGTCAGGCGATGGCGAAACAGGGCCATTTTCCAGCCTGATATCCAACATGATGTGGGATTTTAAGGTTCCGTTTGAGGGTATCTGCTATGAGAGGTAATCGCGGAGGTTGTGCTGGACGGCGTAGGCAGCCGCCTCCGCGCGGTTGGAGACGCCCAGTTTGCCGAGGATGTTGCTGACGTAGTTGCGGACGGTGCCCTCGCCCAGAAAGAGCGCCTCGGCGATCTCGCGGTTGGTGCGCCCCTCGGAGACGAGGTGCAAGACCTGCATCTCCTGGTTGGTCAGCCCGGCAAAAGCCGAGGCTTCGGCGTCGCGTTGGGCTTTGCGCACCTGCTCGAAGACGCGCTGGGTCAGGCTGGGGTCCAGCAGGGCCTCGCCGCGCCCCACCGCCTCGATAGCGCCCACCAGATCGTTGCCGCCGATTTGCTTGAGCACGTAGCCCGCCGCCCCGGCGCGGATGGCCGAAAACAGCATCTCGTCCTCGGCATACGAGGTAAGCATGATGACTTTGCTTTCGGGGTATTTCTCGGTGATTTCCTGGCAAGCCTCGATGCCGCTGTTGCCCGGCAGCCGGATATCCATCACGATCACGTCGGGCTTATAGTCGGCAGTCTTTTCCACGGCTTCGGCGGCGTTGCTGGCCTCGGCGACCACCTCGAAATTGGGCTGCCGGTCCAGGAGGGAGCGCAGGCCCAATCGCACCACTTCGTGATCGTCGACGATGAGAATGCGTTGTTTAGCCATGGCTGTGCTTACCCCTCACTTGCCGCCTGATACCTTACCATTTTGCTTAAAGCCTGGGCACCAAGTATAACGGGCCTTACACAAACCAACAACGTCCGTGCCACGTGGAGGTAGCGGGGCATAGGTTTGACCTGGGCGCAAAGCCGTTGTTTAATGCAGGCAGGGAACCGGCCAGTTGAATAAGGATGGGCTGAGTCATGGCTGACGATCACCGGCCCAACGATTTGCCCCAGATTCAGATCGGGGACCCACTCTACCGCTTCCTGACGGACCGCCTGGGCCTCCGCCTGTGTCACGTGATGGGTTTCATGGTGCTCTTCAACGTGGTGCAGACGGTCATCATCCCCTTTTTCCATCACCGCGCGCTTGAGAGCAACTTCCTGACCAATCTTGACATCAAGGATGTGCACATCTGGCTGACCTCGTTCATCAGCCAGCCCATCGTGCTGTACGTCTACTGGCACACGGTCGACTTCATCCCCAACGTCTTCAGAAGGCTGCACGACAATCGTGTCATCAGGGGGCGGACGGGCAAGTCGGTGGCCCAGTTCTTGCGCGACCTGGAGACACGCATGCCGGCCAAATTTCGGGCCGGTCTTCTGCTGGCCTTCGTCGTGCTCACGCTGGTTTTCTTCCAACTTTTTGGCTGGTCCACACACCGCTTTCAGGGGGCCTACGGCTCCTATCCCTACAATGATTTCCAACAATACGTGCTGATGTCCATACACGGCTTGCTGCGGTTCACGTTCGCGGCCTGGGCTATCGTGCGCATCTTGATCTTCATCGACGCCCTCGGGGACTGGTGGGAGCATTTCGAGGCCGATGTCAAGCCCTTCCACCCTGACCGGGCCGGGGGGTTGAGCGCCGTTGGCAACGCGACGCTGCAATCCGGCCTGATGGTGGGAGCGCTCGGCCTGTTCGTGGGTAGCTCTATCATGGTCAACATCTACAACAGGTTGGGTTCCCTGCAACTAGGCGTGCTGGTTGTCGGCGTGATTCTGATTTTGCTCATCGCCCCGTTGGCCTTCTTTCTACCCATCTGGTCCACGCACGTCGCGATGCGGACGGCCCGCCAACGCCAAGTGGAGCACCTGTCTGAACGCATCAACACGCTTTGGGATACTGTTCATGGCCCCGTACAAGTCGCAGATGAGGAACAGGTAGCCCGGCTATCCGATCTGGTGCGATTGCGGGAGTTCACGCAAGAGATGGTGCCGGTGTGGCCCTTTGGCGGGGAGATTTTCGGACGATACAGTCTGAGCCTGGCCCCCCTGTGGACGGTCGCCCTTTACCTGCTGGTGGAAATCATCTTTCCCGGCCTCTTGCTCTTGGCGCTTGGCATTGATTAGGTGGGTTTGTCAGAGTCGCGTGCCAGGTTCCGCGCGGTAGTCAACAGACCTTGAGCCTCTTCTGGATGGCCCAGCGCGCTCAGAGCGAAACCCTGCAAGCGGAGCGCTTCGGCCAGTTCCTCGTGGCATCCCTCTTCGGCGGCAAGCTGGGCCGTCGTGGCGGCCACGCGTGCCATCTGGGAGAAGTCGCCCTGCCGGCGGTGGAATTCGGCCTCCAGAATCCCGGCCAGCGCCACCCGCCGCATATCGTCGTGGTACAACGCCAACTGGCGTGCTTCCTCGAGATCGACCTGGAATTCGACAGCGCGCCCTTGCTCCAGGTAAATCTGCCCTCGCCGCAGCCGCAGGTCTGCTGTCGTCGACCATGCCTCGGCCAGTGGCAAGGCCGCCAGATGGCGCAGCGCGGTCTGATAATGCGCCAGCGCGAGCGTGTCGTCGCAGTGCTCCTGTGCTTGCTCGCCGGCCTGCAGGCTATAGCGGATCGCTTCGCCGGGTTTTTCTCCCAAGTCGAAGTGGTGAGCTAACACAGCAGCCGTCGTATCAGGAGCAGGGTTGGTTTCCAGAATCTGGCCGACGCGCGCGTGACAGTCGCGCCGCCACTCGGCAGGTAGATCCTCGTAGACGGCTTCTTCCATCACGGGGTGGCGGAAGTGATAGATCGGGGCGGGTTCTCGTTCGCCAGCAACCAGGATGTCGAGTGACGCCAACGTGTCTAGCAAGCCAACCACTTCCGCTTCGGGCATGGGGTGGGCGAGCGTTTTCGTCAGGAGCGACGGTGTGACGGGACCACCGGCCACACTCGCCACCTGCAGGACATGGCGAGAGGCGTCGTCGAGGGTGTTAAGTCGCGCCAGCAAGGCGTCCCGCTCGTCGTTGGGGATGCTGAATTCGTGATCCACCTGGACACTGTAGGTACGGTCATCACGAACCAACAGGCCGCTTTGAATCAGTGTGTTGACCGTCTCTTCGACAAGGAGGGGGTTAACCGCATCGTGGAGTATGCCCAGGTGGCTCTCAAGCTCGTCACAGGCGGGCTGCGGCCACCGCTGGCGAGGCATGTCGTGCGTCATCTGGTCGATCAGCTGCCAACCAACCGGACCCGAAAGCGGTCCAAGTTCGACGTGGGTCGCTCTGTCGAGGGCATGCAGAGCGGGTAGAAGCGCCTGGCGGGGGCGGTGATCGAGGCACAGGAGCAGGGGAAGCGAGGCGCTGTGGCTGGCGACGTGTTCGATCAGGTGCAGTGAGGATGCATCAGCCCATTGCAGGTCCGAAAAAACCAGCATCAGCGGCCCTTCACGCGCCAGACTGTGCAGCAAGGCGGTTGTGACCTCGAACAGGCGCTGCCGCCGCTCTGCGGGGGCCAGTGCCTCTACGCGGGAATGAGTTTGCCAGTGAATACCCAGAAACGGTGCCAGCAAAGCGGATGCCTCTGGGTACGCCGGACACAACGCGGCCAGACGGTCGCGAAGAGGGGTGGCGAGCCGCGCGGCGTCGCCTTCCTCAGCCTCGACGTCTGGCAGAAGGATGTCTTTCCAAATGCCGGTCCAAAGCTGGAAGGGCACGACAGCCTCGTGAGGAGAACAGCCGCTGCCGAAGCCATTCCCGTGAGGCAGCCAGCACCGGATGGCTTCCTCGACAAGCCGCGATTTGCCAATGCCGGGTGGGCCTGAAACGATGAGCACCCCCACTGCCCCACTCAGGGTGCTTTCGACCACCCGCTCGACGGCAGCCAATCCGGCCTCGCGCCCTAGTATCTCCCGCTTGCCGAGCAGATAGCGCGTTTCCAGGGCGCTCTTTTGCTCGCGAATACCCTTGAGCAGGTAGACAGTTTGTGGCTGAGAATGCCCTCTCATCTGGACATCCGGCCACGCCTCTGCTGCGAAGCTCTCAAGAGAGCGGCGATACGTCCTGGCGTCCAGCACAGCTTGACCGGGGGCGGCCAGCGTGCTCAGACGCGCCGACAGGTTGACGGGATCGCCGATCAGGATGTACTCGCGGCGGGCCTGGTTGCCCAACGACCCGGCGAAAACCAATCCGCTGGCGATGCCAATTTGCGGCCCGGCGACCTCTGGACCCTCCAGCGCCACGAGCGCCAACGCGCAATGCAGCGCGCGCTGCGCGACGCCCTCGCAGGCAAGCGGTGCACCGAAGACGAGGTGCAGTCTGGCGCTCTGGTCTCCCATCTCGATGCCCAAGAGGTGCCCGCCGCTACCACGGATCACGTCGCCCGCCTGCGATAGGTAGCTTTGAAGCTGCATGCCAGCGCGGTCTGCGTCCTCGTCCAGGCCGTGGAGCGCCACGAACGTGTTGGTCACGTGCCGCAGGCCCGCCGGGGGATGCCCATCTCCGGCTTCCAGGCGATGCAGCAGCGGGGCCAGCAAGTAGGGCCGCACCGAGTCGAGACTGGCTGGAGGTGGAGAGGGTTGGTGGTCGGGAGCGATCGGGAGCACGTCCTCCAGGTGGACGAAACCTGCATCCATCGTCTGCCCCGTCAAGACGTGCCCCAACGTCGAAGCCAGGGCCGGGTCGGCGACGATGTCACCACGGACCGCGCGTTGTGCGCTGGCCTTGGCCCGGTCCAGCGCCTCACCGGCGGTGATGGCTTTTCGCCAGGCTTCCCACGGGGTCTCTCCGGTCTGGGGGACGTGCCCCAGGTGGTTGAAGGTGATGCTGCCCATGCCCAGACCGAACTTGAGAGGGAGATCAAAGGGTTTGCCCAGCGCCATGCGCAGCCCCAGTTGAGCCGCGTCGGCCTGCATCGTCAGGGCACAACTCACGGCCAGCTTGGCCGCCTCCGGTTGGGTGAAGATGGCCGCGAGCGCGTCGCCGCGAAGGCTGACGACCCCGCCTCCGTAGGCATGCACGTGCGCGATGAGCTTGCCGAAGATAGCGTTGAGCTGGCTATTGAGCGCCTCGGCTCCGTCGTGACCATAGTGCGTCAGCCGGTCCCACAACGGTGCAAGACCTGACAGATCGACGAAGAGCGCCGCGCCCTCCAGGTGTTCGACCTCGCCCAGGGCGGGAGTGTGACCGGCGGCCAACCGCTCCACCAGCGTGCGGGGGAGATACGCAGACAGGGTGATCTCAAGATTGTCCGGGGAAGCTGTCACGGCAGGCTCGCAGATAGCTGGGTCGGCACCACCATTCTAGGTTCAGGTGTGAGGGCTGTCAACGGGGAATTTGGACCAGGGGCATCCGGCGTCCGTGCCGGTACAAGCAGCCAGAAGAGCCACACAGAAGCCCGTGTCGCGTGCTGTGATTCGCTTGTTGTGGCAACGTTGTGGATGGATCCTCGCCGGGCTTCAGTGGCCGTCGGCGCGATGAAACACGACCTCGCCACGGTGCAACAGCACCTTTTCGGTACGCCAACCGGCCTCGCGCCAGGCCAGTTTTTGCCCGTGTTTAGGCTTGACCTCGTTGCTCCACCACTCGTTGTGAATCCGGGCGCTGGCGGGCAGGGGTGCCCGGATAATACTCTCGATGGCGGAGAAGGTCAGCCTCACTTCGCTGACTCCGGGGTCCTGGTTCGCCAGGAAGGCACGTAACGGCTCGTACTTCCTCATCAGCCGCCCTCCAAGAACTGCTGGCAAGCACCAACTTATCTTACGATTGGTGTTGCGAGTGTGCGTTTATCCTGCCTGTGCTCCTTATCATATAACAATTCGGCTTAAAAATGAACATCCTGGCGCTGGGAATTGGTCGCCTTCTCAGATTTCGTGTGAGACGCTGGCTTCCGGTTGGCGATTCAGTTTCCGGTGCATCACCACTAGGGCGATGATCGTAAACACGGAAAACGGGAAGGCCGACCCGACGCCAAGCGGTGCAATGGCGACGAAAAATACGATCCCGCCGACGACCCCCAGCATCAGCCGGGGACCCTTCCCGGCCAGCAGCGCCGAGACGGCCAGCTGACCGGCGGCCATAGCCAGAATGAACGGCGTGGTGATCTGGTTGAAGAGGCCGTTGATGAAGTTCCGGTAAATGGGTAGAACGGCGAAGTCGGCGTACATCAGGTACGCCTCTGGTTCTGTCAGGGCTGTGTAGCCGTTGAACAGCCCCGCCCCCAGAAAAAGCACGATGAAAAGCACCCTGGCGACCTTCGGCCAGAACACCGCTACGATGAGCAGCCCAATGGCGAAGCCGTTTGACACGATGAAGGGCGTAACAAATTCGGGGGGGATCATATCAAACCTCGCTAATGTTCCGCGCAGCCAATCTGATATTCTGCATAAGTGTATCACACCAACGGATAAGGTCCGGGCTTTGACCAACGAAGCCCGGACCTTGAGTGGGAATCGCTACAGCGACAGTGTGGTTGCTATGCACTCAGTTTATCGCGCAGGAAACGCTTGACCACGTGCACCGGCACCGCTACGCCCACGTCGGGACCGGCCATCATGGTGTTGATGCCCACCAACCGGCCCTCGACGTCTACCAGCGGCCCGCCGGAATGGCCGGGGCGCAGGTGCAAGCTGACGGCCATCAACTCGCGGTGGGACGGCATCTCCGGCAGACCGTTGTTCATGCCGATGAAGGTGCCCGCCGTCGCCGCCGCCGTCACCCCCCAGGGATGCCCCAACGCCAGCACGAAATCCCCTGCGCGCAGCGCCCTGGATGCGCCCAACTCAATCGTGGGCAGGTCCTCGGCGTCCACCGACAGGGCCGCCAGATCGAGGTTGGGGTCGGCGGCCAGAATCCTGGCAGGCAGCGTCTCGCCGTCCGGCAGAAAGACGCGGGGCGAACTGCGTCCGGCGACGACGTGCGCGTTGGTCAGGATCAGCCCTGCCGGATGCCAGATGGTGCCCGCGCCATGCCCGCGCCGCCCGTTGCTGATCTGCACCAGACTGCCGCGCACGCGCTCCACGACAGATGCCATGTCGGCGTTCAACTGCTGGAACATCTCCAGGACAGGCACCTCTGCCATGTTAGTCGCGCTCGCCGACAACAACGGACACCTCCTTCAACTCGCCACCACGCAGGATGCGGACCGGCACCTCAGCGCCGACCCGGTCCCCGCTCAGCAGCCCCAGCAGGTCGTCCAGGTGCCGCACCGGCTGGCCGTCGAACGTGACGATGGTGTCGCCCATCGACAGTCCGGCCTGCCCGGCAGGGCTATCGGCTTCCACTGAGACGAGCAGCAAGCCGGTCTCCTGGCCCAGTTCCTCGCCCAGGCCCTCCGGCAGGCGAGCAGGCTGCGCGCCGATACCCAGGTAGCCACGGCGAATGCGCCCGTGCTCCAGCAGCGTCCCGGCCACCTCATCGATGGTTGGGAACGGGACGGCCACGCTGTGCCCGCGCAGTAGGTGAGACGTGTTCAAGCCCACCACCTGCCCGCTGGCGTCCACCAGCGGCCCGCCAGAGAAGCCGGGGTACATCACCACGTCGGTTTGCAGGTAGCGGTCCATCGCCCCACCGGCGGGCGTGCGCCAGCTCCCCTCGCTGAGCGCGCTGACGATGCCCAGCGTGGCCTGCACGGTCTGGCCGGGGCGTCCCAAGGCCAGCACGAAGTGCCCCACGCGCAGCGCCTCCGGTCCGGCCCAGGCGGGCACGGCCAGGCCGCTCGCGTCGGCCCGCAGCACGGCCAAATCCGTCGTCGGGTCGCGCCCGACGAACTCGGCGGCGACGGTGCTCCCGCCGGGCAAACCGATCTCGATGTTCTCGTCCCGCCGCACCACGTGATGCGCGGTGACAATCACGCCGTCCGCCGACCAGACGATCCCGGTGGCGGGCAGGCGTCGCCGCGCGTCCACGCGGACCACACTCGCCCCGGCGTTTTCCACCACGCCAGCCAGCGCGTCTGAAAAACCTCTCAAAGCCTCAGTCATTCTTCACGTCCTCCAATCGGACTATCCGTCCCCTTGCAGGGGCGGGCGCGACGCATGAAACGACCCGCCCCTGCAACCCGGCTTACCAATACACGCACAAACAGGGGACTTTGCCAGGTGACAGCATTGTCGCACACCGCGCAGGGCGGCACATCGGTCTTTTGGCGAGAGGAGACCTGGAAAAATGGGTAGGGTGGGCTAGAGGATGATGAGGCCCAGGCGCGTGGCCCGCACCACGGCTTCGGTGCGACTTTGCGCGTTCAGCTTGCTCAGGATGGCGTTGACGTGAAACTTGACGGTGTGCTCGCTGATGCCCAGTCGTTGGGCGATGGCCTTGTTCGCCAGTCCCTCGGCCAGCAGTTGGAGCACCTCCAGTTCGCGGGGGGTCAGGTCCTCGGCAGGTGGCACGTCGGGGAGGCTGTCGGACGGGAGCAGGGGACCGGCCAATTCCGGGTCGAGGACAGCCAGCCCTTGAGCGACGGCGGCCAGCCCTGCGACCAACAGCCCGGCGTCGGCATCGCGCGGGAGCAAGCCGCGCGCCCCAGACGCCCAGGCATCGACGGCCAGCGTATCGTCGGGCAGCAGGGCGACGATAGGCGGTGTGACCGCCTCGGTGTCCACGTCACGCAGCATCTCTCCCAGGCGCTCCAGTTCGGCGCGAATCGCCTCGGAGGCGTCAGGCGTCGCCTCCCAGCCCAGGTCCCAGGCGATAACGTCCGGGCTGAAGATGTCTGAGCGGGCGGCCCACTCCAGGTCCGGGTCTCCGGCCACCTGGCCCACCACCTCGCAGCCGGGTTGGGCAGCCAGCAGGGTCGCCAGCCCGGCGCGGGCCAACGGGTCGTCGGCCACCACGAGCACGCGCAGATCGTCGCTCAGGGTGACGATGGTCGCCTCCCCAGCCTGCTAGAAGTGGATATAGCTGGCAAACATTTCTTCATCGTAAGCTGCGCCCTCGACGGCGCGGGTGCTGCGCAACGCAACGGGAATCAGGCGCCACTCGGCCAGTACGACGTCATCCTGGCGAAGCCCGGCGTCGAAACCGTCGCTTTGAGCGCCGCCGAGGAAGACGCGCTGCACTACCTGAGCTTCTATCTCCCGGCGTTCATGCCCTGACCCCTGGGGAGCTATTCGCCATCCTTCTCCAGGAATTCCTCGCGGAGGATGCCCATGATGTGCACGTCACGGTAGCGCCCCGCGCGGAAAAGCGCCTGCCGCTTGGTCCCCTCGTGCTGAAAACCGGCCTTTTCGTAGCTGCGAATGGCCCGTGCGTTGAAGTCGTAAACGTCCAGCTGGACCCGGTGCAGGTTCAACTCTTCAAAGGCAAACCGCAGCAGAACCCGCGTGGCCTCTGTGCCGAGACCTTGCCCCCAATAGGTCTTCTCACCGATCATCGTGCCAAAGTTGGCGATGCTGTTCTTCCAATCGACGCCAACCAGGGCGATAGTGCCTATGGGTGTGAACACGTCGTCTACCAGCGCCTCCACGACAAAGAAGAACTCGTCTTTGGCATCCAGCCTGGCCTCGAGCCAGCGCTCCTCTTGCGCCATCGACATCGGCAGGTAGGCGGCCAGATAGTGGCGCACTTCTGGGTCGTTGAACCAGCGCACAAAGGTGGGCACATCATCGCGCTCTAGGGCACGCAAGCGGACCCGTTCGCCAGGTATCATCCTTTCCTCCTGGGATACGTGGTAGCGATGCCTGTTATGTTAGCGAGTCACGGGCGGGGAGCCAAGCAGAAAACGCCCGTTGCCTTTGGTTCAGCGCCGGAACATCTCGTCGATCAGCGGATTGACCTGCGGCCAGTTGGGAGCCAGCAGGTAAGGATCGCCGGTTACGTTGGCGTTGACGACCATGCTGTTTTCGCGGCTGAGGACCTCGCGCTCGAAATTGCCCGGCCCCACCTGGACAACCGCCGGGGCCAGCAGCGCCGCGTCGAAAATCGTCAGGTCGGTCTCGACGTGAGAGGCAAACGCCGCGTAAACGGCGGGCAGCCGCCACCAGTTGAGCGGATTGGAGAGCCGCCGCCCCAGGGCCACCATCACCTCCTGCTGGCGGGCAGCCCGTATGAAGTCGTTGCTACTGTGGCGGGTGCGCGCGTATTGCAGCGCTCTCTCTCCGTCCATGTGCTGCAGGCCCGGCTCAAAGGTGATGACCATCGTGCCGTAGTTCTCCGTGGGATACGCGCCGTCGTAGATTCGGGCGGGCACGTCGATGTCCACGCCGCCCGCCGCGTCTACGATGGCAACGAAACCCTGGAAGTTCATGCGCAGCGTGCGGTGAACCGGCACCCCGAAGTTGTTGGCGACAGTCTGGGCGGCCAGTTCCATGCCGCGTCCCGTCGCCTCGTTCTCGCCGTAGACGTGCGCGGTGTTGATGCGCCGGTAGCCATAGCCGGGCACGTCGACGTACAAATCTCGCGGAATGGAGAGCATCCCGACGTAGGGCTGCGCCGGGTCCACGGTTACCAGTATGACGGTATCGGTGCGGGTGACGTAGCCCTGTCCCGGCCTGGCGTCCACGCCCAGCAGCAGCACATTCATACGCGGTGGCGGAAAGACGGTATACAGCACCGCCGCCAGCCCCACCCCCAGAATGGTCAGCGAGACCAGCCCCACCGCCGACCGCACCAGCCGGGCGAACAGCCCCCGGCGGCGCTTCCGGCGCTTCGGCCTGCTTCGCTGTTGGGCAGGTGGCGGCACAAAGGGCGGCGGCTCTGGGAGCGGCGGCGGTGGGGGCGTCACGCGCGGGTGAGCCACCGTCTTGCCCCGGACAGGCGCGTGCACCTGTGTTTTGCCCACGTCCGCTTTCGCGTCGCGGCGAGGGGCCGGGATGCGCCGGTGCCGCTGGGTTTGCGACCCGTATTCTTCCCGTGACGAAGGTTTCTTTCCGTCTGCCATAGCGGCGAATTGTAGCGCGCAATGCATCAGAAGGCGACGCGCGACCTTTGCACCGGCCCGAACTCGACTATTCTGAGCGTGGCACCGGTTAGGCACAAACTCGCAGCAATGCTAGAATTGCCTTGAAGCCCATGACGCACACCGGACGCTATCACCAGATGTTTTACTCTCGACATCCCGAATACCCCAAGAACAGGAGCCTGCCTACATGAGTCGCGACTTTGTTCCCTTTGAACTGGAACGCGTGATGTCCACCTGGGAAAACTATGTCGATTACAATCTCTCCGAGAGCGGTGTTCACCCCATGACGACGGAGGAGTTGGTCGGCGATCCCAAAATCATCGAGGATTTGCTTTCGACAGAACTGCATTACCCGCAGACGAACGGGACGGTTGAACTGCGCGAGCGCATTGCCGCGCTGTACCCCGGCGCGACGGTGGACAACGTCCTCGTCACCACCGGCGCGGCTCAGGCCAACTACACCACCCTGCTGACCGTCGTGGACCCCGGCGACGAGGTGGTGATTATGCTCCCCAATTACATGCAAATCTGGGGGGCCGCGCACAACCTTGGGCATAACGTCAAGACCTTCAACCTGGACGAGGAACGCGGCTGGGCGGTGGACCTCGACGAGTTGGAACGTGCAGTTACCGACGAGACCCGGTTGATCGCGGTGTGCAATCCCAACAACCCCACCGGCCACATCATGACCCCGGCTGAGATGGACAGCGTGGTCGAGATCGCCTCACGGGTCGGGGCCTGGCTGTTGGCCGACGAGGTGTACAGTGGGGCGGAGCGCACGACGGACGAGCAGACGCCATCCTTCTGGGGGCGCTACGACCGCGTGCTGGCGATCAACAGCCTGTCGAAGGCCTACGCCCTGCCGGGCCTGCGCGTCGGCTGGGTGGTCGCCCCGCCAGAGGTGGCAGAGGACTTGTGGGCGCGGCAGGATTACATCACCATCGGCAACACGATGCTCGGCAACAAGCTGGCTGCCCGCGCGCTCTCGCCAGAGGTCCGTCCCCGCGTGCTGGCCCGGACGCGAGAGTACATCCGCCGGGGCTACGAAGTGTTCGAGCGCTGGTGCGCCGAGCACGACGGACTCTTCACCTGGGTTCCCCCGCAAGCCGCCGCCATCGCTTTCGTTAGCTATCACACCGGGGCCAATTCCACCGAATTGTGCCTGCGCCTGATAAAGGAGCAGAGCGCCTACGTCGTGCCGGGCGACCACTTCGGCCTGGACCACCATCTCCGTATCAGCTACGGGCTGCCCCCGGACTACGTGAATGAGGGGCTGGATCGTCTGGCGAAGGTTCTCCTGTCTTCTTAAATTGAGGCTTTGCCGGGTCGAACGCCCTCAACTCACACTCTCACTCGCCAATCACCAATTTCGAAGGGAGTTACGCCAAGTGTCAAAAGACCTCATCGCGCTAGAAGACACCTACGGTGCCAAGAACTACAAGCCCCTGGATGTCGTGCTGGAACGCGGGGAGGGAATATGGGTCTGGGACGTAGAGGGCAAGCGCTACATGGACTGCCTCAGCGCCTATTCGGCCCTCAACCAAGGGCACACTCACCCGCGCCTCCTGAAGGTAATGACAGAACAGGCGGCCAGACTGCCGCTGACGTCACGAGCATTTCGCAACGACCAGTTTCCAATGCTGGCTAAAGAGTTAACCGAACTGACCGGCTACGAGATGATGCTGCCCATGAACACCGGGGCAGAAGCCGTCGAGACCGCGCTCAAGGTGGCCCGGCGATGGGGCTACGAGGTCAAGGGCGTGCCGGACGGTCAGGCCGAAATCATCACCTGCGCAGGCAATTTCCACGGGCGCACCATCACCATCGTCACCTTTTCCACCGAGGACCAGTACAAAGAGCAGTTTGGCCCCTTTACGCCGGGCTTCGTCACCGTGCCCTACGGCGACGCCGACGCGCTGGAGGCGGCCATCACCCCCAACACCGTCGCCTTCATGGTCGAACCCATCCAGGGTGAGGGCGGTGTGATTCTGCCCCCCGACGGCTATCTCAAGCGCGCCCGCGAGATTTGCGACCAAAACAACATGCTGTTCATGGCCGACGAAATCCAGACCGGGCTGGGCCGGACCGGCAAGTTGTTCGCCAGCGAATGGGAGGGTGTGCGTCCCGACGTGGTGATTATCGGCAAGGCTTTGTCGGGCGGCTTCTATCCTGTCTCGGCGGTCCTGTCGGACAGGCCGGTGTTGGGCCTCTTCAAGCCCGGCGATCACGGGTCCACCTTCGGCGGCAACCCGCTTGGCTCGGCGGTGGCCCGTGAGGCGTTGAAGGTGCTGGTGGACGAGGGCTTGATCGAGAACGCCCAGGTCCAGGGCGAATACTTCAAGGGCCGCCTCGAACGCCTGGAGAGCGACCACATCGCCGAGGTTCGTGGCAAAGGCTTGCTGATCGGGGTGGAGCTCAAAGACTCCGCAGGCGGCGCGCGCCGCTTCGCCGAGGCGCTGCAAGAAGAAGGCTTGCTCTGCAAGGAAACGCACGCCAACGTCCTGCGCTTTGCCCCTCCGCTCATCATCACCCGCGAAGAGGTGGACTGGGCAATGGAGAGAATCGCGCGCGTTTTGGAAGGGAACTGATCGCCCGCAAAGCGTTTTCTGGGCCGTTAAAAAGCGATTGGCTGTGAGAAATTGACCACAGCGCATAGTTCTTAGCGAAGGAAGGCCCCAAAGTGACTAAGATACAACCGATTGATCTCACCCATCACACCGACCTGGATTTCCCACCTCGCACGTTGCTGGGGCCGGGTCCCAGCATCGTCTATCCCAGGGTGTTGCGGGCGATGGCAACGCCCATCGTCGGCTACCTCGATGCGTCCTTGCTGGAACTGATGGACAAAATCCAGGACTTGCTGCGCTACGTGTTCCAGACGAAGAATGAACTCACCATTCCCATGTCAGGCACCGGAACGGCGGCCATGGAGACGGCTGTCGCCAATATGGTCGAGCCGGGGGATGCCGTGCTGATTTGTGCCAATGGCTACTTCGGGCTGCGACTGGCAGAAATGGCCGAACTCTACGGGGGCGATGTGCAAACCATCACCCGGCCCTGGGGCGAAGTCTTCACCGCCGAAGAGGTCAAGCAGGCGCTCGACGCGCGTCCGGCGAGGGTGGTTGCCATCGTCCACGGCGAAACGTCCACCGGTGCCGAGCAACCCCTGGCGGACATCGTGAAGGTCGTTCACGACCAGGGCGGCGTCATTATCGTGGACACCGTGGCCTCGCTGGGCGGGGTGCCGATACAGGTCGACGAACTCGGCATCGACGTGTGCTACACCGGCTCGCAGAAGTGCCTGAGCTGCCCGCCCGGACTTGGCCCCATCACGCTCGGCCCGCGCGCGGAGGAGAAACTGCAAGCGCGCACGACCCCGGTGGCAAACTGGTACCTGGACCTGACCCGGGTGCGCAAGTACTGGGGCTCGGAGCGGAAGTACCACCACACCGCGCCCGTCTCAGCCCTCTGCGGCCTGTACGAAGGGCTGCGGGTCGTGGCGGAGGAGGGCCTCGACAAGGGCTGGCAGCGCCACCGCGAGAGTGCAGAACTGCTGTGGGAGGGTCTGGAGGCGATGGACCTGACGATGCAGGTTGCGCCGGAGCACCGCCTGGTGTCCCTGACCACCGTTCGGGTCCCCGACGGCGTCGACGAAGCTGAAACCCGGCGGCGGCTGATGAACGAGTTCAACATCGAAATCGCCGGAGGTCTGGGCGAACTGGCGGGCAAGGTGTGGCGCGTTGGGCTGATGGGCTACTCGGCGCGCAGGGAAAACGTGATGATGCTGCTGGCTGCCCTGGAACGTATCCTGCACTGAGCGGCGCGCGAACTTCGCAAGTAAAAGGGGACGGGCGTTTTGGTCCGTCCCTTTTCTGTTGGTGTTGCCCGTTGCACGTACCCCGAGCGTGTATACTAACGACAGGCTTCAGACTGCAAAAAAGGACACCCCGATGCAACTCCTGGACAGTCCGAAGGGAAACTACCGATTCTTGACCGGCATTGCGCCCTTTTCTTCTGGCGTTGTCGCCGATCCGGGTTATGAGATCGTGCATGCCACACTGCACGCGCCCTTGCCCTACCGGCAGGGCTTCGACCTGATCGACGAACACCTCAATGCGCAAGACCGGTCCCGCTACGCGTTGTGCGCCATCGAGCTGCGATCCCCGGAGCCATTCACCTTTGAGGGCTTTGCCGCGTTCAACCAGGGCTATCGCGCCCTGCTGGCCGATTGGGACCTGCTGGTGGACGAGCGCAACCCCATCGCCCGGTCCAACGTCGCGCCAGAGGTGGGGCCGCCCGCCGAACCCTCGCTTTATGCGTTCTCCTACACGGTGCCTGCAAGCGATGCACCGGCGCGCCCGTCGTTCGTGGTGGCCGGGACCGGGGATTTGGATTTGGACAGGGGAACGCTCTCGCCAGAGGCCATCATTCGCTACGGAGAGACTTCCAGCGATGCCCTGCAAGAAAAAGCAGCAGGCGTGATACAGATGGTGGCCCCACGTCTGGAGGGCATGGGGGTTGGCTGGGCGGACGCGACCGCCGTGAACATCTACACTGCGCATCCGCTACACTCGTTCCTGGCGGGGACGGTGCTGGAGGGCATAGGGCAGGCCGCCACGCACGGCGTGCACTGGTTCCTTGCCAGACCGCCGGTCATCGGCCTCGAATTCGAGATGGACGTGCGCGGCATCCGCCGCGAGCTACGGCTTGGGTAACAGGGCAGCGCGACCGGCGAGAGTATCGTCGTGCTTCGCCACGTCTCATTCGCTCCCGGTGTTCAACGCTCGATGCATCCTTATCGCCGGGCCCGGAGTCACGAATACGCCGGCGCGACGGGGATGGTGACAAACCAGGTGACGTAGACCCAGATGCCGATCAGGGTGGTGAGCATGTAGAGCGCGTAGGCGATGCGCATGTAGGGTTTGTAGTTGTCGAAGCGCAGCGGCTTGATCATCAGGTTGTTGCCGCGCAGGACCACGAACAGGCCGAAGACTACGGCTGAGAAGCCGAACACGGCGTGGAGCGTGGTGACGGTGTAGAAGATGTTCGGGCGGGGGCCGCCGATATCGCGGACGATGAAGTCGCGGAAGGGCAGCACCATCAGCCAGAGGACCATAATCAGGTTGAGCAGCGCCCCAGCGGTCTGGACCCAACGGTGGGCGGTGTACTTCTCCGCGCGGGCGAGGGCGAAGCCCACGGTGAACAGGGCGGCGATGAGCAGCATGATGACCAGGGTCATGTCGGCGGCGAAGTTGGCGTTGGTGCCCAGAAAGCCGGGGTTGTGAAGAATTCCTTCCATCTGTCTCTGTCTCCCCTCACGGTGTGCCAATAAATACGAGTAAATTGGGTGTAGTTTATCATGTTTAGCGGGAGGTGCAATTGAAGCGTGGATGGGTCGTGTTGATACGTGTTTTGGCCGGGCTGCTGGCCGTCTATTTCATCGCCTACACGATTCTGGTGACGCCCCGGCGGTTCTTGCAGTGTTTGGATGGGCCGATAGCGACTTACCGGCGCGATCCGCAGGATGGGTTGGGCGCTGACCTGCCCTCGCCAATCGACGGTAACGAAGTCGCGCTGCAGGTCAACGGGGATGAAATCCTGCCCGCGATGCTGGAGTTGATCGACGGCGCGGAGCACAGCATCCGCTGGCAGGTGATGGTGTTCAAGCCGGACGAGGCGGGACAGCAACTGGCGGAGGCGCTGAGCGAGGCCGCCGGGCGCGGGGTAACGGTGCAACTGGCGTTCAGCTTCGACCAATCGACGAATGCGGTGTTTTTTGCGCCTTCTGCACCTGAGGTGACGCAACGTTACAGGGAGGCGATGCCGGTCATGCTGGCGGAGATGCGGGCGGCGGGCGTCACCGTGCTGGACAGCGGCGAGATCACCGGCACCCCGTCGCCAGCGGCGTTGAGCGAGGAGGCACGGCGCTGGCAGCGTGAGATCATGCGCTCGGCGTGTATCGGCCAGAATCACGTGGATCACCGTAAGGTGCTGATCGTGGACGACGAGGTGGCGCTGGTGGGGGGGATGAACGTGGGCAACGAGTATCTCTATTGGGTTCCGCCCGACGTGTCGATGGACGCCAGCGCCGAAGCCGCGATGCGGGAGGAGGCCGGGGAAGCGGAGGCGTGGGAGAAGTGGCAGGACAGCGCGGTACTGGTGAGCGGGCCGGTGGTGCGGCAGTTGGTGGAGGCGTTCAACCCCCGGTGGGAGGTGATGGGCGGCGAGCCGGTCAGCCCGATCACGCCAAGCGCCCGCACGCGCGGTGATGCGCCCATCCGGGCGGTGAGCCAGGGGCCGGGCCGCGCGGAGATCAGCACGGGGATGGTGGCATTGATGGACGCCGCGGAAGAGGAGATTTACGCCGCTTTCCCGTACGTGTCGCATCCTGTGCTGTTGGACCACTTGATGGCGGCCAGCGAGCGCGGCGTGCGGGTGGTTTTCGTCTATCCCGGCGACCACAACGAAGTGGCTATCTCGCGGCGGTTGCTGCGGCTGTTGTCCGGGGAGTTGATGGCGGCGGGGGTTGAACTGTACGAGCACAACGAGCGGATGAACCATACCAAGCTGATGGTGGTCGACGGGCGGACTGTCAGCGTCGGCTCGCACAACTTCAATTACCGCAGCGTGCGGCACGACCTGGAGCTGAACCTACTCATCGAGGACGAGGCGCTGGCGGAGGAGGCGATCAGGCGCGTCTTCGAGCCGTATATGGAGCAGGCCGAGCGGCTGACGGTCCCTTACGATTTGCGGTGGGGTCCCTTTGACCGGCTGGTGCTGCCGTTTTCGTAGAGTGGGGGGTGGGAGTTTCACAGATGACACAGATTGATCCTGTGATAGCGGTGTGGCCTGTGGAATACCGGGCTTCGGTTTTTGCGAGTGGAGGGTGGGGGTCCACTAATTACACAAATTGATTTCGTGCAATTCGGTCAGGCTAGCTTTGAGGTTGCTCAAGATTATCGTTGCTGACTGCGGGAAGTCGACTATCTATTATCGAGCGGAAGGGGTATAATTGTCGGTAGTAGAATGCAGGATCAAGACTTAAGTGATTAAGAGTGCCCCGCGTTTTGCGGGGCCCTTTTTCTTAAACCACTGAAAGCCCTCTCCTGCTCTACACCAAATCTTTGTAGGGTAAGGAGAATAATACCCATGTCAGAAGAACGTATTAGCGGCACCGTCAAGTGGTTCAATGGATCCAAGGGCTACGGCTTCATCGCCCCCGATGATGAAAGCGACGACGTATTCGTCCATCACTCAGCCATCCAAGCCGAGGGCTTCCGTAACCTGGACGAGGGCGACCGCGTCGAGTTCAATGTGGAACAGGGGCCTAAGGGCCTCCAGGCAACGAACGTTGCCAAGCTCTAGTAACTAGGACAAGGTCACCAAACAAGGAAATGAGACCCCAGCGAGTTCGCGGGGTCTCTTTTGGTTTGGTCCCCTACCCGTTCCGCACCTGGCGACTGCTGCTCAACCTCGCTCCCGAATACGCGTTGACTCGAGCAATTCACCGCCGAGCCTTTTCAACATAGGGCAAAGGATTATCGATGCTCAAGTTTAAGACGGGCGACCTGGTCTACCATCCATTCTATGGGACGGGCATAATAACCAGCATCCAGACGCTGGAGGTGAGCGGGGCCGAACAGCTCTACTACATTGTTGACCTGGCAATCGGTGATGTGCTCATGATCCCCATCAAAGAGGCTGAGGAGGCATATCTACACTCACCGATGAGCACCGAGTCGATCATCGCGATATTGTTTGCCACGCCAATGGAACTGGCGGACGATTTTCGTCATCGCCGGGAGCATCTTGAAGGAAAGATCAATAGCGGAAACCCCGAATCGGTTTGTGAGGCATTGCGCGATCTGGCGTGGCGGGAGAACACCGCGCATCTGTCCCGCGGTGACAGGGGACTTATGGTTTCTGCCAAGAAGATCGTGAGCAATGTGCTCGTGAGGCTGCCTGACCGCGACATCCGGGAAGCTTCCCAACTCTTGGAGAGCATGCTGACGCGGTGTGCCCGTGAATGGGAAGTATCTGGCTTGCGATAGACGAGACATGGCATTGATCAACCCGCAGAAAGGCACCTTAGGCGTCACATTCATACCAGATCAGAAGGACTGGTCGACCGACGACCGCACCTACTTGCTAGGCGAAGTCTCGAAAGAAGGGCTATCTCTCAGAGCAACCAAGCACACCGACCACATGCTCGAACTGACTCTCAGCGGCCCGCTGGGCAAAACCCTCACGTGGCGAGGCCCACAGCCCCCCTGCCGGAAGCTCAAGTTGGGCTTTGCCTGGGAGGACGACGAGATAAAGCTTTTCATGAACGGCAGACTGCTCGAGACTTTCGTGCCCTCTGAGATGCGCAAGAAGTAGGTAATCCACCATCCCCAGACACCTCGCACCACGTTACAACAATGGAACAGCACTACCATCTGGCAACAGGCGTTCTCCGCTGTGCGCAACGGATGTCGTGAGTTTCTAACAAAATTGTTATGAGCCAATCATGGCGCTTCTTGAGCAACGCGGGTATACTCGTCGTCGTGGAGTGCAGGATCAGACTCAAGTGATTAAGAGAGGGCCTGGCATTTTGCCGGGCGCTTTTATGTCACGGTGACATCTCATTTGGGAATATCACCAGACCAGGCAATCCTTGACAAAGACGTATCGTGACCTGTGCTCTGCCTGGCATTCCTTCAGACAGCAATTTCCCCGTACTGGCACAACGCAAATAGCGACTGCGGCTGGTGAGGTTGAGGTTCCTGCGGTTTGTTTGGGCTGCATAGGAGACTTCGTTATCAGCGTTCGTTTGAACGATCAGGTATCAGATTAGTTTAAGTACAGGAGAGTATGGCAAAGAATCTACGGATCATTCCCCTCGGCGGCCTGGGGGAAATTGGAAAAAACATGACAGTATATGAGTATGGCCGCAACATGATGGTTGTCGACTGCGGGGTAATGTTCCCCGAGAACGATATGTATGGAATCGATCTAGTGCTGCCGGATTTCGACTACGTTGTCCAGAACCAGGACAGGCTGCGGGGCATCGTTCTCACTCATGGTCACATGGACCACATCGCGGCGCTGCCGTATTTGCTGCGTGAAGTCGAGGCTCCGATCTACGGGACCCCGCTGACGCTGGGGCTCGTCGAGCGGCAATTGGCAGAGAAGAACGTTCTGCATCGAGCAGACCTCCGGCCTCTGGACACGAGAGAGACGGTGCACCTGGGTCCGTTCCAGGTCAGACCGTTTTCGGTGGCGCACTCAATTCCCGATTCGGTTGGGTTTGTGATCGAGACGCCGGTTGGTACGATCGTGCATACCGGCGATTATAAGCTGGACGAGACCCCCGCAGGTGGTCGGGCAACAGACCTGGACACCCTCCGGCGTCTGACACGGGGCGGTGTGCTCGCCATGCTGGGCGACAGCACCAACGCCGATCGACCGGGCCGCACGCAGACTGAGCAGGTCGTACGCGAGACGTTGGATGAACTGTTTGCCCAGGCGGACGGCCAGCGTATCATCATCGCGACATTTTCCTCGGTGCTGGCGCGTCTGCAAGAGATCATAGACCTGGCCCAGGAGCATGGGCGGAAAGTCGCTCTGACCGGGAGAAGCCTGGTTCAGAACATCGAACTGGCCCGCGACCTGGGCTACATGGACGTGCCGGAGCACCTGTTGGTCAACGCCGACGAGGGGATTCCTAAGGAAAAGCTGCTTATTCTCTCGACCGGCTCGCAGGGTGAGCCACGCTCTGCGCTCAACCGGATGGCAAACGGCCAGCACCGGCAGATTGAGATTGGACCCGGGGATACGGTCATTATCTCGGGGGGCACTATTCCCGGTAATGAGGAAGACGTGAACCGGATGCTCAACAAGCTGTTTGAGCGCGGGGCGAACGTGGTTTACGGATCCCTGGCTACCGTCCACGTGTCCGGGCACGGCAGCCAAGACGAGTTGCGCACGATGATCGAGACGGTCAGGCCGAAGTTCCTGATTCCGGCTCACGGTGAGGCCCGCCACCTACACCTGCACGGCCAGGTGGCCCTGGAGGCGGGGATGCGTCCCGAAGATGTGTTCATCCTCACGGACGGCGCTCAGTGGCTGACGGATGGGCAGGCGGCCTGGGTGGAAGAAGCGCTTGCCGTCGACGATGTGTTCGTCGATGGTCGTCTGGTCGGCGAGGTAGGCGAGATCGTCATGCGCGACCGGCACCGCCTCTCGCAGGATGGGTTCATCGTCGCCTTGATCCCAATCGACGCGAAGCAGCGGCTCGTCGGCGAACCGCAGTTCGTCAGCCGTGGGTTCGTACATCTTGAGGAAGCCGGTGAATTGCTGGACGCGGGCCGGAAGGAGATCAAGCGGAAGTACAAGCGCGGGACACGCGACCTGCGTCAAGCTCTAGAGGACTTCTTCTACCGGGAGACGCAGTCGCGTCCTGTCGTGCTACCGCGATTCATCCGGGTGTGAGCGGCAGGGAGTGCCTCTTATGAATGACCTCTTGGATTGTCATCGCACTGGATATGATCTATCTTCCAGGGTAATATTCCTGTTGTCGCAGCAAATCAACCACCGCTCTACCTCCCCGGCCTAGCCGGTATCGCTCACCCGGATGATTTGGGTACAACAACATTATCTTCTTAGCAGCATGCTCACGCTGCCTGGTTGCCTACAACCAGGCAGTCACCGCGAACGTATTGTGAGGTAAGGGAGTGGGGGGAATAGTGCGTGTGCAGCATGGCGCAACCGATTCTGGCCCATCTGTATTCAGGATCGAGCGGCCTCTTGCTTCACTGGCTCAGACGCTACTCAGTTAGAGAGGCGAAAGTCAGCGCGCACTAAGGAGTTATGTGGCGGAAGACGAGTCTCTGGATAGAAAGGGCTTACCGTGCGAATCAGACTGGTAGAAACCAAATCAAACAGTCACAACGTCTACGACCATTCCCTGCTGCCCCGCCTGGGTCTGCCGTTGATCGGCAGAATCCTGACGGACAAGGGGCACGACGTGCGTATCTACGTCGAGAGCATCGCGCCGGTGGATTGGGACGACCTGCTGGGCGCGGACCTGGTCGGTTTTTCGACCACTACGGCAACCACTCCCCCCGCCTACGAGATGGCCGACAGACTGCGCGAGTTGGGCAAAGCGGTGGTCTTTGGCGGGGCGCACGTCACCTTCCTGCCGGAGGAGGCGCTGGAGCACGCCGACTACGTGGTGCGCGGGGAGGGGCACGCCACGATTGTCGAGTTGCTCGACGCGCTGGCCGGGGATGGAGACCTGTCCGGCATCGCCGGGCTGTCCTATCATGGACCGGACGGCCCGCTGCACAACGCTCTGCGCGGCCATTGCAGTGTGGAGGAATTCGCGGCGCTGCCCTGGCCGGACACGACGCTCATTGTGGGACACGAGCGGATGCAGACCGTGCCTATCATGACGCAGTGGGGCTGCCCCTTCAATTGTAACTTCTGCTCGGTCATCAAGATGTTCGGGCGCAGAGTGCGCGCCCGCGTTGTCGAGGACGTGCTCGACGAACTGGAGACCGTCCCGGCGGGCAAGGGTGTCTTCTTCTACGACGACAATTTCGTGGTAGACAAGCGCCGGACGAAGGCCATCCTGCGGGGCATGCTGGAGCGCGGCCTCAACTTCCCCTGGTCCGCGCAGATGCGGGCCGACGCCGTCTACCGGAACACGCGCACCGGCGAATGGGACACCGAACTGCTAGAACTGATGCGCGATTCACACTGTGTCTGGGTCTATTGTGGCTTCGAGTCAGTCAATCCGGCGGCGCTGGAGGAGTATAACAAGCAGCAGACGGTGAAGGACATCGCGGACAGCATCGAGGCCTTTCACGCCTACAACGTTCCTGTTCACGGGATGTTTGTCCTGGGCAGCGACGCGGATACGAAGAAGTCTATCAGGGCCACGGTCCGCTTCGCCATCAAGCATGCCATCGATACCGTGCAGTTCCTGAATATCACTCCCCTGCCCGGCACGGAATTCTACGCCAAGATGAAAGCCGCGCGGCGCATCCTCTCCTTCGACTGGTCGCTGTACGACGGGCATCACGTCGTCACGCTGCCCGCCCAGATGACCCCCTATACACTTCAGAAGGCATCCTTGCGGGCGATGCTGCGATTCTACGCGCCTATGCGGGCGTGGAAGAAGATGCTGGAGAACATCCGGCGCGAACTGCCCTTCCTGGTGGGGCTGTACCTGCGGGAGCGCAAGATGCGAATCGCCCTGCCGCGCGTGGCGCTGATGTCGCTGGTGCCCGCGCGCTGGCTTGAGATTCCGGGGGAGCTACAACAAGCGCTGGATTGGCTCAACTGGCTGCGGCTGCGGGCGGTGTTCATCGTGCCTATGTTCCGGCGCTACGCTTACCACCACACCCGGCAAGGTATGCGCATGCCGCGCAACCGAAGCTACATCGCCTGGCTGCGCTCGCTGACCCGCTCACGGCGTAGGGGCCAGGAGATGGTGTAGACCCTGGCACTTTTCGCCGTGATGCAGCCTCAAGCGCGGTGGCGAGAGGATTGGACGTACGAGGGAATCTGCGCAAGGTCAGGAATTGAGCAGGCGTTGGCTTAATTGCTGCAGGACTTCAACTGTGTGCTCGATTTCGTCCAGGTGGGTTCGGAAGGAGAGGACGGCCAGCCGGATGAAGAATTTGCCGTCGATGGTCGTCGAAGAGAGGTAGACCTGCCCTTCCTCTTGAAGCACCCGCACGAGTTCCTGGTTGAAGGCGTTGGCATCGCCTCGTGGCGGGACGTATCTGAAGATCACGATGGAAAGATCGGGTGGCGGGCCGACTTCGAATCCATCGACTTCTTGCAGCCTGGCATGGAAATAGCGCGCCAATAACAGCTTTTCCTCCAGCGCCGCCGCGAACGGTCTGGTGCCAAACAGCTTGAGCGGGAGCCACAGGCGCAGGCCGCGAAAGTGCTTGGTCAGCTCCGGGGAAAGGTCGGCTGGCGAAGGCTCCTCCACGGCGTCGATCACGTCTTGCAAGTAGCTGGCATCGGCCCGGTGCGCGTCGTACAGTTTTTGGGCATCTTTCACCAGAACCGCGCCCGTGCCATATGGCAGAAACAGCCCTTTGTGGGGGTCCATGATGATCGAGTCGGACTTTTCCATGCCCGCCAGCGTCCGCCTGCCCTCCTCGCACAGCGCGAAAAAGGCCCCGTAGGCCCCATCAACGTGGAGCCAGACCTGGTGCGCGCCAGCGATCTGGCCGATGGCCTCCATCGGGTCCACTGCACCAGCGTCGGTCGTGCCAGCGGAAGCAATGACCAGCCAGGGTATCAGACCTGCGTCCCTGTCGCTGGCGATGGTCCGGTCGAGGGCATTGGCATCCATCCGATAATGCGCGTCCATTGGTACGTGCCGCTTGACACACTCGCCCAGGCCCGCCACACGAAGTGCCTTGTCTGCCGAGTGGTGCGTCTGGCCGGTCAGATAGACGACGGCCCTGGCAAAGTCATTGGCCTTGAGGCCGCACGCGTCTCTGGCGGTTACGATGGCGACCAAGTGGGCGATGCTGCCGCCTGACGTTAGATTGCCACGCGCCTTTTCTGGATAGCCGACCGTCTTCGCCATCCAGCCCAGCAGCATGTTCTCCATCCGAACGGCACCCGGCGCGGTATAGAAGACGCCCGCGTATCGGTTCGTCACCGCCGCGAGAAAATCGCCAAGGGCAGCCGGGTAGAGGCCGCCGCCGGGGATGTAGCCGAGAAAGCGCGGGGAAGTCGGGTTGAGTCCTGGCCGGATCACGTAGCGGCTCAGAAGGTCGACCGCCGTGTCCATATCCACAGGGTCTTCGGAAATGGGCGAGTCGTAGAGGCCGCCTTCGCTCGCCTCCGGTACGACAAAGGCCGGGGCCACCTCCAGTTCTTCGAGAAAACGCTCCGAGTACTTGAGTGCGCGCTGTGTGAGGCGCGAACGCTGCTCTGGGCCTGGGTCCAGCAGCCGCGCCGTCGTTTCCAGTTCGCGGATTCTGTCAATCATGGCCTGCCTTTGGTGTTGACCCCGTCCAGTCCCAGCATCCGCTCTCTTTTCGGATTTTGGTGAATGTTGGATTCTGTAGAAGAGGATATGGGAGGGAACCTGAGCGAACCAGTAACAACCAGCGAAAACTGCGGTGACGTTAGTCCTTCAACGTGAGCAGTGTGGGGTGGCTAGCCGTAGGTGAGGATGACCTGGATGGTCTCGGAGGGTTGTTCGTCGAGGAGGCGGTAGGCGGCGGGGGCCTGGGTGATGGGGAAGCGGTGGGTGATCCAGCGCTGCGGCTCGATTTGCTCGACCATGCGCCAGGCGGCAGCCAGGCGGCGGGGCTTGTCCCAACGCCCGCGCAAATGCGGGGCGATGGTGCTGACCTGGCTGCTGATGATCTGGATGCGATCCCGGTGGAAGCGCCCGCCCAGGTCGAGCGAAGCTTGCCTCTGGCCGTACCACGAGCCGACGACGATCCGCCCGCCGTAGCCGGTGGCGGCGATGGCCTGGTTCAGGGCTGCGGGGTTGCCGGATAGCTCGTAAACCAAGTCGGCGTCACCTCCGGGCAACTCGTCCGGGGCGAGGGCGGCGTGCGCCCCGGCTTCAAGTGAGGCGTCGCGGCGATTGGCGCAGCTATCGACGGTGACGAGCCGGTCCAGCGGGAAGCGGGCGAGCAGGGAGGTGGTCAGCAGCCCGACGACGCCCTGCCCAAATACGGCGACCCGCTCGCCCAGCAAGGGCGCGCCGTCTTGCAGGAGATTGACCGCGGTTTCGACGTTGGGCAAAAATGCTGCCGCTTCCGGGCTGATGCCCTGTGGCACGGGGATCAGATCGGCGGGCGCGGCGAGGAAGTGGCTGGTGTGGGGCTGGAAGGCAAATACCAAGCGCCCTGACCAATCCTCAGGGACGCCTGCCCCCTGCCCCGCGACGCGGCCTACTGCCGCGTAGCCGTAGTGGAGGGGATAGGTGAAGGCGTCTCCCAAACTATCTATGATCAAATCGACGCTCATGCCGGGCGGAAACTGGTCGCGGTAAACGAGCATTTCGGTGCCCGCGCTGATGGCCGACAGCGCCGTCTCGACCAGGAGTTGGCCGGGGCCGGGCTGAGGCAGGGGCGTTTCCTCGACGCACACGTCGCGGGGTCCGGCAAAGACTACCGAACGGCGGGTCACCGCAGGTCTCCCCAAACGACGAGATCGCTACCGACGGGCGCGGCCTGCATGGCGCGCAGACGCGGCAGGTGGTTCCAATGGTCGATCTTCAACGGCTGGACGGCGTGATAGCCACCGGCAAACGATGGGGCTATGGTTATCACGGCGCGGTCTGCGAGGCCCAAACGGAGGAAGCTGGTGATGATGGAAGCGCCGCCCTCTACCATGAGGCTGTCAATACCGAGTTCGCCCAAGTGAACGAGCAAAGCTCGTAGATCGACGTGGCCGTTACTATCAACAGATAGAACCAAAAAGCGCGCTCCGGCCTCTGCGAGCGCGACCCGGCGGGTATCGCCAGCCGCGTCCGTGGTGGCGATCCAGACGCCGCGCGGGTGGGTGGCGAGATTTGCCCCCAGCGGGAAGCGAAGGTGGCTATCGACGACGATTGGCTGCGGGTTCGGCCCGTCGACGAGGCGAACGGTGAGTCGGGGATCGTCGGACAGCACGGTGCCGATGCCGACAAGGATGGCGTCGTGCGCGGCCCGCAATTGGTGGGTGAGGCGCATGGACGCTTCGCCGCTGACCGGCGCGGGTTCGCCCCGGCGCAGGGTCAGGCAGCCGTCCAGGGTTTGGGCATAGCTGACCGTCACCAGGGGGCGGCCTGTGCGCTGCCGGTGGGCGGCGGCGTTCGCCGGGAGGACCCCGGCCAGCCCGTCATCCACGTCTGTGCGATCCGTTGGGCGATCTGGTGGCCGCTGGGGAGGTCACGACCACGTCCAATAGGTGGTCCATGCGGGCGGCTTTGGTCAGCAGATAGCGTTCGTTGTCGGGGTGAACGTCGGCCTGGAGCGGCACGCGATTCGTGACGGCAATGCCCGACTCCTCCAGGGCCCCGATCTTGTCGGGGTTGTTGGTCATCAGCCGCACGGCCTCGACGCCGAGGTCTTCGAAGATGCGCGCGGCGACGGTGTAGTCCCGTTCGTCCGGCGCGTGGCCCAAGAGCAGGTTGGCATCTACCGTATCGTACCCGGCATCCTGCAAATTGTAGGCTTTCAGCTTGTCCAGCAACCCGATTCCGCGCCCTTCCTGGCGCAGATAGACGATCACGCCGAGGCCATCGGCGGCTATCAAGTGCATGGCCTGCGCGAGTTGGTCGCCGCAGTCGCAGCGGCGCGAGCCAAGCACGTCGCCGGTGAAACACTCGGAATGGACCCGGGCCAGCAGGGGCTTGCTTTGGCGCGGATCGCCCATCACGAGGGCCAGATGCTCTTTGTCGTCCTGGTCGCTGCCGTACAAAATCAGCTCGAATTCGCCCTCCGCCGTCGGAATCCGCGCGGATGACATTCTGGTAACGACTGGCTTTCCCATTGTTTCCACTTCTCCTCGATGCTTCCAATACAGACCGGCCCACCACAGCCCGGCCAATCCAAACAATACATCCCGCCCCCGGATCAACAGACTGGCGCTCAGTCCAACTGCCGGATCCAAGCCCAACATCGCAAATACTAAGACCTGCCCGGCTTCGAGCGTGCCTAAGCCGCCCGGTAGGGGCAGCAAGAAGGCGATGCGGGCCGCCGCGAGGACGCTTATGAGTTGGACCGGGGTGAGATTGACGCCCAGAAAGGCCAGCATCAGCCAGTATTCGCCGATTATACCCGCCCAACTGACCAGAGAAGCTAATAAAGCGATGAGAATGCTGCCCGGCTTCTCCCGAAACAGGGTGGTGGCGCGGTGCTCGCTCTCCTGCGCGGCGTCACGCAGGCGATGCAGGGCGGTTGCTTGCAGCCAACGTTCGCGGCGCGCGAGCAGGTTCGTCAAGGGCGTGCGGCCTGACCACAATAGGATCAGATAGGCCACGGGCAGGGCCAGCAGCAGCCCGACCGGGACGAGCAGGCCAAGGCTCAAGCGACTGCCTGCTAATTGGCCGCGCAGGGTCACGACCAGCCCGGCCAGCAAGAGGGAGAGATTGACCAGCACTTCTATCAGCCGGTCCACCCCCACGGAGGCCGCCGCCGTCGCGACCGGCACACCGTGCCGTTTTCTGGTCAGCAGCACTTGCACCGGCTCGCCGCCGAACTGCGGCCCCGGCGTGAAGTAGCTGACCCCGAACCCGGCCAGACGGTGCAGGGCGAGCAGACCATATGGGAGGCGGTGGTCCATGGCGGCCAGCAGCGCCCACCAGCGCCCGCCGAACGTCAGAACGACAAGGGCGTTGACGACGAGCAGCAGGCCGATCTGGGGGACGGTCAGCCGCCGGAGCACGCGCCAGATGTCACCGAGGGGGACGCTGCTCAGGGTCCAGCCGAGGAGGGCGAGCACGAACAGCCAGATGGCGAGGTACAGCCATCGCTTTGCGGCGGCGCGGTTCATGGCTGCCCTCCGTAGCGCTGCTGGAGGAAGTCGTCTTCTGGCTGCCACAGGGATAGGGCACCGGTGCCAAAGAGCATCAGGCCCAGGCCGCAGCCGATCAGGACGGCGCTGGCCGGGGTGACGCCCCAGCGGGCTGCCGCGATGCCGACGAAGATCGCCAGCAGGGTGGCGGCGAGCCGCCCCAGCCATCCGATGGCAGCTAAAATGGACAGGGCGAGTATCCAGAGGGCGCTAAGCGGGGAGATGGTCTGGTACAGGGTGATCTGGCCCGCGCGGCTTATCACGGCGACGAACACGGCCATGATCAATAGGCGCAGCAGGACCGGCAGCCATCGCTGGGCGATGGTCGAGAGGCGCTGCATCCACAGGCGGTAGGTTTCGGTGCCTGGGTCGATCCACCCGCCGACCGCCAGCCAGTCGCGCACAAAGCCTGCTACGAAGGGGACCATCACCAGGGTGGCTGCGGCTGTGGTCAGGGGCGGGCGCAGCAGCGGCCACAGGATGGCGCTGATGAAACCCATCTGGATGCCAGCCATGGACCGCCGGATGGCGCTGGGGGGGAGCGGGTGCAGGGGTTTGTCCTGGCGCGTCCGCAGCCATTTGCCCAACTCGAAGGCGTAGTAGGCCAGCGCGACCAGGGCGTACCAGATGGGGAGTTGGCCCCACCAGATGCCCAGCGCCGGGGCAACGAGGATGCCCAACGCATCTAACTCGGTGTCGAGCGCCTGGCCTAACACGGACGTATGGCGGGTGACGCGGGCGATGATGCCGTCGGCGTAGTCGATCAGGATGGCTGCGGTGTAGAGCACGCCGGGCATCCAGGCCAGCCAGCCCTCCGGCCAGGGCGAAAATATGAAGCCCGCCAGCCAAGCCAGCAGCACGCCGCGCAGCAAGCCAGCGTGATTCGCCAGGCCAAGTTCCCGGTACAAATCGTCGTCGTTCGGGGGGTGGTTATCGCCCAGACGACGGGCCAGGGTCCACATCACGTAGGCCAGGGCGATGGCGGCGATGGCGAGCCAGCGTCTGGCGTAGATCGGCCCCCAGACGGCGTGCAGTGTGGAGAAGGCCACCCCGGTCAGCAGGACATAGCCGATCCCCGCCCGTGCGGTCTCGCGCGCGAGCCGCCGGAGGGTGGCGGTTTTGCCGTCGTTTGTTATGCTGTAACCCGCTCCTGACGTGATGTCGAGGTGCGTGTGAGGGGTGGATTGGCTATCCACTGGGTGTCTCCACAGGTAGTGTGCGTGCGGCCAACTGTCTGAGCGTATAGAATAGCGCAATATTCACTATATTTCCCACCTTTTCTATCGGGTAACTTACCAATGGCCGTTCCTACCGAGTTCAGTTTTGGCCGCTACCTGGCGGCGAAGAGAACCGTCGACGACCGGGCGCTCAATCTGCGGGTGTGGCAAGCGCTGGCGGACCAACTGTCTGGCGGCGCGCCAGCAGGACCCTTGCGCGTGCTGGAGCTGGGGGCAGGTGTTGGCACGATGATCGAGCGGGCGGTTGAGTGGGGCCTTTTCCCTGGCGACGTGGTTTACACGGCGCTCGACGCCCAACCGGAAAACGTCGAGGAGGCGCGCCGCCGCCTGCCTGCCTGGGCCGCGCGGCGAGGTTTCGACGTTCAGCAGCGGGGTGAGGCCCTGGTTCTGTCGGAGGGCGAGCGACGGCTGACGGTTCAACTCGAACCCCGCGACGTGTTCGAATTTGCTGCTGCCGAAGCCGGGCGGCGAGCTTGGGACTTGATGATCGCCAACGCTTTCATGGACCTGGTCAATATCCCGGCGGCCTTGCCGACGCTGTTCGCTTTGCTGCGGCCCGGCGGCTTGTTCTACTTCACGATCACATTTGACGGTGTGACCGCGTTTGGACCGCCTGTTGACCCCGCGCTCGACGCGCAAATCGAGAGGCTTTATCACGCCGACATGAACGCCCGGCGTTTTGACGGCTTGCCCACCGGCGGCAGTCGGGCTGGGCGCGACTTGCTTCAGCATTTGCTGGCCTCACCCGCGCAGGTTTTGGAGGCTGGCGCTTCCGACTGGGTGGTCGTCCCTGGCCCGGCGGGCTATCTGGCCGACGAGGCGTACTTCTTGCATTTCATCGTTCATACTATCGAGGGGGCGCTCACCGGCCACGCCGCGCTGGATGCTGATGCCTTCGCGGCCTGGGTTGAGCGGCGTCACCGGCAGATTGAGGCGGCTGAGTTGGTCTACATCGCTCACCAGCTTGACGTGCTGGGCCGGTTGCCCCGACCCTGACGGGACAGCCTTCATAGTAATATACGCCGCGGCGTGTCAGATTGGATTTGTTTTTGGAGCGGGTCAGGCTGTGATGCCGGTGAGGAAGGTCTCGATGCGAGCGGTGGTGTCGTCCCAGGTGGGGTGGGCGTCGAAGCGGCGGCGCGCCGCCAGGCTCATCTCGCGCAGCAGTTCGCGGTCAGAGGCCAGCGCCAGTAGCCGGTTGGCCAGGGCGGCGGCGTCTTCGGGTGGGATGAGGAAGCCGTCAGTTTGTGAGGTGATGATTTCTTTGGCCGCGCCTGAGGTCGTGGCGATGGCCGGCAGGCCGAAGGCCATTCCCTCCAGGTAGACGATGCCAAACCCCTCGTATTGAGAGGGTACGGCCAGCACGTCGGCAGCGGCGAGATGCTCGCCGAGCGCGGCACGAGAGAGTTTGCCGGTCAGTTCTACCTGCGCTTCCAGGTTCAGGGACTTGATCCGTTGGCGGATGGCGCGCACGTAGGCGGGGTTGGTCGCCGTGTCGCCGATGGCGGTCAATTGCGCGGCCTCGGCAGGCAGGCGCGCCACCGCGTCGAGGAGCGTGTGCAGCCCCTTGCGCGGGATGAGGTTGCCGACGAAGACGACCCGCAGAGGGCGATCCTCACGCGCGCGCTGCGTGATGGATGCCGTGGACATGCCGGTAAAGCGGCTGCCGGAGGGCATCGCGACGACGTGGGGAGGGGACGCGCGCAACACGGCTTCGACGACATGGCGCGTCGTCTGGCTGTTGTAAACGAAAGCATCGACGGTCCGCAGGTACTGTCGCTCGACCCAACGGTACAAGGGGCGCAGGGCGGCGGGGTGTTGCTCGCTGCTTCGCAGGTGGTGGACGATGGAGACCACCGGATAGCTGACGTGAGGCTTGAGGCCGCGGTTGAGCAGGAACAGGGAGGGGTGGTTTAGCTCGTCCTGCAGGAGGATGTCATAGGGGCTTGCTCGCAGGTGATGCAAGAGTCCGGGCCGGAGGTTGTCTAGCAGGTGGGAGCGGTAGTTGCGCCAGGGGAGGGACATAAGGCCAACCGTGTGACCGGCTTGGCGCAGGTGCTCTACGAGCTGGCGATCATAGAGAAAGCCGCCGGAGAGCGTGTCGAGCGAGCCGTAGATGACTAGCCCAACGTGCACCGGCTGCTCCGGGGTACCGGCGATGGCGTCACCGCGCCAGGCGGTAGGACGACCAGGCGATGTCGTTCTCCCAGATCGTCACGGTGAAGGCGGAGATGTTTGGGGCAGCGATGCGCTCGGCAAGCGTGGCGCACAAGATGCGCGAGAAATGCTCGATGCTGGGATTCAGGCCGTCGAACTCCGGTAGATCGTTGAGCGTGTGGTCGCGGTAGCGCTCGACCAGCGTGTCGAGCGTCGATTCGACGTCTACGATGTCCACTAGGAAGCCATGCTGGTCGAGTTCCTGGCCTTCGAGACGCAGTTCGACTTCGTAGTGGTGGGAATGGAGATCGTTCTCCGGCCCCCAATCGCCGCCAATCAGGAAGTGCTGGGCGACGAAATCGCGTTTTACCGCCAGGGTGTACATAGGAAGTCCTTTGCTGATGGGACAGTATCGCCTATTGTAGTCTATGAAAACACGTTTTCGAAACGCTTATGCATGCCGCCGGGTATGAAGGGACTTATTCGGTTAGCGGAGTGGTGTTTGCTCTGAGAGAGTGCTGTTATTGACAGGGGAATTGAGGTTGGGTAGCATTACGCTCACTGGGGGCGTAGTGTAGCGGTTAACACGCCGGCCTGTCAAGCCGGAGATCGCGGGTTCGAATCCCGTCGCTCCCGTCCTGGGTGCGAGTGTCAGAGGCGACACTCGCACTTTCGTTTTCAGACGGGGCGGGCTGCCGGGAGGCAGCCGACACGGCGGTCAGCACCTGGGTGGGGGCCGCCTGGGGCATGTCGAGCACGATGCCGAAGTCGGGCGGCAGCGCAATCGCTATCACCCGCTCGTCGTAGACAAACACCCGGTCGATCACCTTCGCCATCAGCTGCTGCCGCGCTTCCTCCGGCTCGTCCACTGCCTCGCACTTCTGCCAGTAGGTCTCGAAGTGCGTAATGAGATCATATGCTTCTTCCAGCTTATCATAGTCCAAAGGCCGCATGGACGCAATCTCGCGCTCCAGCCGGTGCATCTTCTCGACGTACGCCTCCGGGCGCATCAGGCCCTGCTCCCACGAGTACTGGACGCGCTCCAGTTCCTCCTCCAGCTCGCGCACCTGGGCCAGCGCCTCCTCGTTGCTCGCGCGGCTCTTGACCGCCCGGTCGATGCGTCCCATGACCTCGGGCGGCAGCCGCATCCCGGACAGGCTCCGCACGATCTGCTGGAGCAGCGCCTCCTCGCGCACGTAGCCCTGGGCGCACTTGCGGTAGCCCCGGTCGCGCGCCACGCAGCGATACTGCGCGGCCTGGATGCGCTCATACCAGGCCAGGCGCATCTTGCCGTAGTGCGGGTCGGCCAGGTTCTCGTGGTCCTCGGCGATGCAGTGCGCGCAGTACACCCGGTCGGGCAGGACGTAGGTCCGCATGTGGGTGGGTTTGGTGTAGGTGCGGCGCAGCCCCTCCCGGACGGCCAGGCCATCTTCGAAGACGCGGTCGGCGGCGATGCCCTCGTGCTTGCCCTCGAACCAGGTGACCCGTCCCCGCCGCCCCTTCTTCTTCTGGCCCAGCGCGCTGCCATCGTAGATCGTCTCCGCGTAGGGCACCATGCCGGTGTACACTCGGTTCTGGAGCATGTCGCGCACGGTGTCCTTGCCCAGCGGCTTGCGCCCTGAGCGGGCCTGCCGGACGGCGGGCCGGGCGTTCAGCCAGTCGGCGATATCCGTATCGCTGTAATGGCCGCTGGCGTAGCGCTCGAAGGCTTTCACCACGATGGGGGCTGTCTGGGGATCGACGTGCAGCCCGGCGGGCCGCTCGGCGGTGGCCTCTCGCTTCTTCACCAGCACGTAGCCCAGCGGGGCGGTGCTGCCGTTGAACTCGCCGCGCATGGCGCGCGCTCGCTTGGCGCGCTTGGTGTCGCTGGACAGGTTGCGTGAGTAGAAGGCGGCGAACACGGCGATCATCTGCTCGACCAGCGCGTTGTAGGGCGAATCGTCGTCGTCCTCCGAGACGCCCTCCACGCAGTACAGCTTCAGCCCGCACTGGTGGCGCAGCAGGGCCTTGATCATGACCGTGTGGTTGTGGTCGCGCGCCAGGCGGTCGAACTTCCAGAACATCACCGCGTCGAACTTGCCCTTCTCGGCGGCGGCCCGCATCTCCTGGAAGCCGTCGCGGTCCAGGCTCCAACCCGATTTGGCGCTGTCGGTGTACACTCCGGCCACGCGCCAGCCGCGGCGGGCGATCTCCTCCCGGCAGCGGGCCACCTGGTCCTCGATGGAGATCTCGTTCTGCGCCTCGGACGAGTAGCGGGCGTAGATGGCCACCCGGTAGGTGAAGTCGCCGTTGTGGTGGCCGCTATCTGCGCGGTTCATGGGGCTGCTCCTTGTGGGGCGGCGGCATGACAATGCGCTTGCGCGCTCCGGGAAAGGTGCTGTAGAATGGGCGCAGCAAACCCGGCACTAAAGACGGGTTGTTGGGAACCGCGTGTGGTCGTGGAAGGCTTCACGCGGTTCTTGCTTGTGGCGTGGCTCAACGATAGTCCTCCTTGATAAGATAGGGAGCGATGTCTTACGTTGACCCTATGATAGACCAGATGTTCGGGGTAAGGCAAGCAGAATCGCCCGGAATCCGGCCAAACCACGAAAACTTGTAGTTGGAAGCGATGATTCTGGCCCAATTTCGGGCTTTGCGATGGCTTTCGTTGGGGGTCACAAGATCGCGGCAGGCTGCCGACTCGTCACGCGACAGGGACGCGGACAGGAGATGGTCTGTGCTCCAGCCTCTATTCCCGGCTCCAACCGGCGACCTCGTCCGCGAACTCGTCATACACCCCCAGCAGCGCCGCCTGCTTCTGATGCCCCTGCGCGTCATCGGGGAAGACCAGCGGGAACGTGCCCAGAATGTGCGCGAAGTCGTCGCGGCTGAGGCCGTACAGGTGGGCCACCAGCGCGTCGATCTCGTCGCGTAACTGCTGCCGCTCGGCAGGGTCGGTCGCGCCGTCGGCGGGCTTCCACTTCTTGCCCGTGACCTCCTTCCACAGGGCGGCGAAGGCATCGGTGGTGCAGGTCAGGCGCGCCGCGCGGGGGACGAGGGCGTCGAAGTAGAGGCTGCCGGAATTGAGACGGGGCAACGGCAAGCTTTGCGTGATTGTTAACGTCACATGGAGGCCAACTTTGAAGCGGGTAATCCAATCCATGCAGAAACTATTGAGAAGAGCAACTGTGTACAGGAGATATGCGCCATCCTCGGCAATGCCCACCCACACTGTGTGTCCTGAAAATGTGTAGGGTGGTAAGATGGTCGCCAAGCAGGTTCGTTCATTTGTGGCATTCGATACATCCCTAATCGCAAAGCGGTATCCCCGGAACCATTCAGCGGCCTTTGAGTTTTCTAGACTCTCCGCTCCGTCGTTCTCTCGGATCCAGTAACGAGGCTTGGCAAAGTATGGATCAAACTGATGTATCATTTTTCCTTCATACAGAGGCAACCCCTCACCCCTCTGGTTGAACAAATCTCGATGTATCGTCATATTGAACTCTTGCGTAGCGTCGAGTCTCGATACCGTATCCCCAAATAGCGGCCAGTCGTCGTAGACCTGTTCGGCAATCTCATAGTCCCGCTGTGACTGAAACTCCATCACGCTCAGGCTGTCCGGGTTGAAGCGTTCGATGGACTCATTTCGCATGTAGATCAGGCTGGCCTCATCCGCCAGGAATGGCGGTAGTTCTTCTGGCGCAACGGCCACACGCGGATTGAAGCGGAAGGCGGCCCAGAAGCCGTCGGCCTCGACGCCCTTCTGCGCGCCCAGCAGCGCGAACTTGAAGCGGTGATCGACGCCGGGGAAGAAGAAGCGCTCGTTGCTGAAGCTGAACAAGTGCTCGATATGCCCCTCGTCGAGCATTAATTCACGCAGTTCCCTGGTGCCCAGGTCGGTGTAGATGCCTGACGGCACGACGTAGCCCAGCCGCCCCTCGTGGGCCAGCAGGTCCCACACCCGCTCCACAAACAGTTTGTGAGTTGCTACGTGTCCCCGATACTGATGAGAATAGTCAACAGAAATCTTGAAGTACGCCGCACTCTGCTCAATCGTTGCTTTCTGCTCTTCCCAAGCGGTTTGGCGTCGTGGGGCTTCGTCGTTTAGCTCTTTGATGCGAGCATCCGCTGCCCTGCCCTGAATCCTGCTCTCCAAGTCCGAATCGAACTGAGCGTAGAACTCGCGCTGATCCGGCATGACGATCTCCCAGGGCGGGTTGCCGACGATCACGTCGAAGCCCGCCGCGTCGAACAGGTGCTGCCCATCCGCGTCCACGAAGCACTCCGGGAACTCAACCGCCCAGTTGAAGGGGCGGCGGGCGCCCACGTCCTCGAAGTGGTCCCCCAGGTGGGCGTTCAGCGCGGCGTTGACCTCGCCCGCCACTTCTGCGATGCGGGCCAAAATCCGCCCGTCGTGCGAGTTGGCGGCCAGGTCGGCGCGCAACTGGCGAAGCTCGGCCAGCGCCCCGGCCACCTGGCCCACGTCAACCCCCTCCGGCAGCCGGTGCAGCGCCCCAATCAAGGCGTTGCCGGTCTTCACGTTCTGGTTGAGGATGAGCGGCAGCTTCTTCTTGCTGCCCATGCGCCGCATGTCCTCCATCGCGCGGAAGATCAGGTTGACGGCGGCCAGCTCCGCCGCCTGCGGGTCGAGGTCCACCCCGTACAGGTGCCGCTCCAGGATGGTGCGCGGATAGTCCTTGAGCGGCTCGATCAGCGCGTCGTAGGCGGCGTTGGCCTCGCCGATGGCCTCCAGCGGGTTGCCGATCTCGGCGCTGCGCCGGGCGATGAAGTCCTCTTTCTCGGCCGTCAGCCGGGCGATATCCGCCCGGTAGAAGTCGGCCAGCACTTCGTAGGCGTAGATGAGAAACGAGCCGGAGCCGCAGGCCGGGTCGAGCACGCGCAGGTCATGGATGTCGTCGGGCGACTTGCGGCGCTCGCCCGCGACCGGTTCGCCATCCGGCCTGCCGTCCTGCGTGCCGTAGAGGGCACGTCCCAGCGAGTGATCGACCAGATAGCGGACGATCACGTGCGGGGTGTAGTAGCTGCCCTGCTTCTTGCGCGTCTCCAGGTTGCTGCGCGTCTCCACACTGCCGTCCACCTGCACCAGCGTCTGTCCCAGGTATTGCTCGTACGTGTTGCCCATGATGTCGGGCGTCATGGCCCGGTAGCGGGCCTCGTACAGCTTGTCCACCAGCCGGGAGACAAGGTCTTCGCTGAACGTCACCTGGTCGTCCAGCAGCGGATCGTAGGCGAACAGCGCCGAATTGTGGATGTCGTCAAAACGGCGGAAGAAGTTACGCATCACCTCGTTGAGCGAAAAGCCGTAGCTCACGCCGTAGCTCTCGCTCCGGTTGGCGGTGATCTGGCCCCGCAGCGTGCCGGGCTTCAGCACGAAGTGATCTTCGGCGAAGCGGACCACCACCAGCCGGTCCAGGAAGCGCTGCACCACGTCGCGCAGCAGGGGCAGGTTCACGCGGTCGGTGCCCTCGACGAACGCCCAGCGGTTGGCGCCGGGGTGCGCGATGGCGTCCCGCGCCAGCAGCTCGCGGTACTCGTTGATAAAACCGAGATAGTCGGTATCCACGTCCTCGCGGAAACGCTGGTTGCTCAGGCGGTCCAGCTCTCCGTTGAGGATGCTCTCGTAGGAAAGCTGCCACAGCGTCTCGAACTGGTCCAGGTAGGCCGACGGCTTCTCGAAGGACAACACCAGCCAGTCGCGCCGCGCGTTGAACAGGCGCAGCCGCTCGAAGTTGGTCAGGATGGCCCAGGTGGCGTTGTTCTCGAAGGCGTAGTTGATGGCCTGCTGCTCTGGCAGCGTGCGGTCGGCGGCCATGCCCGGCAGGGTCAGGTCCCTGGGGGTGACGATGCCGGTGATCGTCCTGCGGGCCTCTTTCAGCTCCTGGATGACGCCAAAGCGCTTGGCCTCGACGTAGATCGTCCCGACCGCTTCGGGGAAGAGGGTCAGGTCGGGCTTGCCCGCCTGGGTGTGCAGCTCCTTGGCGTAGCGCTGCGGGTCTTCAATCGGCCAGCCCAGCGCCCGCAGCAGCGGCTCGACGAACTGGGTGACCACGCTGCTCTCGGTGATGTTTGCGCGCGTCTCGTCGTCCAGGCGGTGGTACGTTTCAAGCAGCCGCTCTATCTCGGCAATCGCGTGTGCTTGTTGAGGTGTGCTCATCGCTTTCCTGTATCGTGCTGGTTCTTCTCGGAGTGTCCTTCATTGAGGAGTTTACAATATCCACCTCAGGATTGCGAGGCTGCGCCACCTATGTTGAAGAAGGGACAGCGGGACAGGCTCTCTGGCCGGGCTGCTCACGGTTCGTCCCCGCAATCTCTCTCCGGCAGTACATGCCCCTGGCCGTCGATGCGTGACACCTCAAGCAACACGCTCAGACCTCCGCTGAGCGGCGAATGAGCCGGAGATGATGCCTGTGAGCGATGTGACACATACCGGAGCCTGAAATCTCAGGGCCTGGTGGCATGAAGTGGTCGGTCAGTGCGCCAATGTAACACACACCGGAGCCTGAGATCTCAGGGCTGGGTGGCACGAAGTGGTACCCCCCTATATCTTGCTCCACTTCGCCAGCAACGAACGTTGCGGTGGCGGCGCAGCCGCCAGGCGCGTGGCGGGACGCGCACTCAAAGTGCGCGTTCTCACAGCTACTATTGACTTCGGTGCTGGATTCCTCTTTCGCGGTATTATCACGAACTGACAAAAGGTCGGGCCGGGTTGCATCTTGCTCAAAACAGGCTATCCTGAAGCGGAGGCCCAATCCAATAGAAGAGAAAGATAATGCCTAACCCTTTTCGACGCGGCCTGGTGCTGATGCTTCTAGGCTTTGGCATCTTCAACTTGCTGGCTGGAGCACTGGGTGTCGTTTTCTGGTTAATCGCAGGAGAGTGGGAACCCTATCTGCCAATCATCGTCATCCTGGCTTTTGCGGCATGGCCCATCGCATACCAGATTTGGAAGCGATACCAACCATACGAATGAGTTACTCAAAACCAGCCCGAACCCAAAACGAATACGCTACGGACTCAAACTGACAAGAGTATGAGGATTGCCTGCAAGCCACTTCCAAGGGCAAGCAGCCAACGAGCAGCTTAATCTGTCTCATCTTCTGCTACATGGGATGCATCGACTGGGGCAGTTGCCGGAGCAAGAACGGTCTGCCGCAGCACCGAATGAATCAAACCGCTGCGTCGTTTGACAATGACAACCGTCACCTCGGCCTGGAGCGCCACCTGGGTGGAGATGTGCCCCGCCAGCAAGTTCCGGAATAAGGGTTCCTCAGTGGCCCCCATAACGATCAAGTCATGCTCTCTGGCAGCTTCCAGGATAGTATCGACTACCGACTCTCCCTCAACCAACCCAGTGGTCATGTGATCGGTGTAGGCCCGGCTGTTTTCAAGCGCGTAATCAAGCGCTTGTTTAGTGCGCACCTGAACATTGAGACGTGCGCCGGGTGGGACGACCGACATCACATGGACATGGGCAGGTCCGTCTTTGGCATGGCGAGCCATACTCACGGCCATCTTCACAGCGCGGCGGCTGTTAGGGCCAGCAGTTACTGGAACAAGTATTGAATGGACCGGGCGGCGTTCGCGGTAGCGGACGACCGCGATATCTGTGGGCGGATTATCGATGATAGGGTCAATGACACTGCCAAACAACCGCCCGGCGGTCTTCGTGTAGCCCGGCCAACCCAGGACCATCAAATCGCTGGCGTTCTCAATCGCGGTCTTGCGCAGCGCTTCGGCCACGTTTCGCCCCAGCCGGATGATGGTGTGCACAGGCACCTCGTACTGGCGCCCCCTTTCGATAATAGCCTCAAGATACTGGCGCCCTTCTTTGAGAAAATAGCGCCCGTCGGCGAGAGTGAGTTGAGGGGGAACGCGGGCCACGTGCACTGCCAGCACCTCACCCCCCTGATCCCGGGCCACGATGGCGCCAATCTCCCCCAAGATGCGGGCTTGCAACTGCGTTTCCACAGGGACCATCACCGAGTAGTCTGTGGAGACAAGCACCTCCTCTAACAAAATCTCGCTTGGCTTTTCCATGGCCTCAATGCGGGAAAAATAAGTGTAGTATGTCAACAGCCCAACAACGTTCCACACCATGGCAAACAAAAAGGCACGCGGACTGAAAGTAAAGAGAAACACTGCCAACAATATCTGAGTGCTCAGACCAATGACGGGCACTATAGGGAACCATGGAACAGTGAAGCCTCGGTCAAGATCGGGCATTTTGTTCCGCAAGACCATCACCGCCACATTGACCTGGAAGAACAGCAGCAAAAACATGACGTCCGCCGTCGCCGCGACTTCTTCAACCGGCAGCGACCAGGCCATTCCCAGCATCAATGCGCCAGAGAGCAGCACGGCCCAATAAGGCGTATGGCGGCTGGGATGAATCCTGGCAAAGATCGACGGCAGATTGAGGTCGCGCCCCATGGCAAACGAAACCCGGGACGAAGAGTATGTTGTCGCATTAAGCGCCGACAGGGTCGAAATTAGCCCGCTGGCAATAAGCACTAAGGCCCCAATCCCTAATGGGAAGGTTTGCTGAGCAACCTCGACAACGGCAACTTCCTTCCTTTGGCCCAGGTATTGATAGGCAGGGATACCGCCGGGCGGGACAATTGCGCCAATGGCAACGACGCCAACCAAAAGGTAGATGACCACCACAATCAGGATTGCCAGGAAGATGGCGCGGGGAATGTTGCGCTTAGGATCTTTGACTTCCTCGCCAGATTGGGCAATGATTTCATATCCTTCAAAGGCAATGAAGGTCAACCCCATGGCCTGCAGGACGCCAACCATCCCATTGGGCATAAAGCCGACCGTGAAGCGATCAATCCAGAGTTGGGTACGCAGCATTGCCAGCACCCCAAAGGCCACAAACACGCCGAGGATGACAATCTTGGTAATTGTGATGATGTTGCCAACAAGTCCTGTCTCAGATACGCCCTGATAGTTTATGAACGTAAAGGCAATAATCGCCAAAGACATCATCGAAAGGGTGAGATAGTGGACAAGCATGTCTTCACTCATCCCAAAGCTGGGCATCCCAGCCAGCAACCATAACTCGGCGGCAAACCGACCGAACCCCAGCCCATAGAGGCTGCCGGCCACCGCATGGGCAAACCAACTCATCCAACCAGACAGAAAACCCTGCGCGCCTCCCAGCGCCTTTTTGACCCATAAATAGCCCCCACCAGCCTCGGGAAAGGCAGATCCCAATTCGGCGTATGACAAAGCCGTAAAACTGGTAATCACCCCGTTCAAAAAGAAAGCCAGGATCAGGGCCGGGCCAGCCAGTCCAGCAGCAATACCGGTAAGCACAAAAATACCGGCGCCAATCATGCCACCGATACCGATTAGGGTGATGTCGAACAAGCTGAGGTCTCGGCTCAGACTAACCTCGACATTGCTATTCTCCCTACCTGAGTGCCCCTGCTGATGTACCATTTCTTCATTCTCCTCGCAGATAATAGTTGCTGTGAATTGCTCTAGCCATCTGACACCTTTTGATGATCGAAGTACTTGAATGGTCTGCTTCGGTTGTTGACCTCCAGGGGTTACCTTCGGTGAGGCCACCACTTGACGTGCGCCCACGGCCAGTGCCAGCCAGGAACCCTGCCGGGCTGCCGTGACTTACACAGCGCTTCGAGGATTTCAATACACCTCTCTGCTTCGGCGAGACGACGGTTGATCCCTCTCAGTTTATGCGCTGTATTGCGCCAACTCTCATTCATAATCATATCCCAGAAACCGACTTGCTGGCCAAAGAGCATGTCGCTGTCCGGCTCATAGGTTGAGGATGAGCCGGGCTGTCAGCCAGGGTGAAGTAGATGAACAGCCCCGTCGCGTCGACCAGTGTGCTCATCACCGGCCCGGAGATGACGGCTGGGTCAATACGCAGCCGCCGGGCGAGCGGTGGGAGCAGCGCGCCAATTACGTTGGCCCACAAGACAATCGCCAGCAGCGCTGCGCCCACTGTTGCAGCAATAGGTGTGCCTGTGCCCCACGTCAGCGCCCTGACGACCCCAACCGCAGCCATCACCACGCCCAGCATAAGTCCAACCCGCAACTCGTGCCACAGCAGCCGCCACGTATCTCTGATCCGCACCTCGCCGATGGCGATGGCGCGGATGATGGTACTCGTGGTCTGAGAGCCGGAGTTGCCGCCTGTGCCGATCATCAGTGGCACAAAGAACGCCAGCGCTACCGCTGCCTGCAACTCACCCTCAAACAGGCGCATGACAGTACCGGTCAGCATCTCGATCAGGAAGAGTACGAGCAGCCAGCCAACCCGCTTGCGAACGACGGTGAAGACGGGGATGTCGAGATACACGTCCTCCAACGGCTGGGAGCCACCCAGACGCTGCATGTCTTCGGTGAACTCTGCATTCAGAATGTCCACCATGTCGTCGTGGGTGATGATGCCCAGCAGCCGCTCCGCCGCGTCAACAACCGGGATGGCAAAGAAGTCATACTGGGCCACCAGCCGGGCCGCTACCTCCTGGTCGGCGTCTGCTCGAACGGAAACCACTGGCCGACTCAATATCTCAGCCAGGAGGCTGCTGGCCGGGGCTGTGATTAGCTTGCGCAGGGGAACGGCACCCACCAGTTTGCCGCTGCCGTTCACGGCGTACAGATAGGCGAACGTCTCTGCTTCAGGGTCAACCGCGCGGAGGTATTGGAGCGTCTCGTCGACTGTCCATGCTTCATTGACGCGGACGACCTTTGAAGTCATCACGCGTCCGGCAGTGCCCTCTGGATAGGCCAGCAGAGCCTTTACTTCAGCGGCCTCATCCGGCTCCATGAGCGCCAGGATATCTTCTGCGCGGTCATCCCGCAGCTCCGAGAGGACTTCCGCTGCGTCGTCTACCGGCATGGCTTCCAGCAGGTCAGCAATTTCCTCATCAGGCACTGCGTCAACCACATCATGCATCGCGCGAGTGCTGAGTTCATCCAGCACTTCGGCCGCGGCATCCGGTGGAAGCAGATCGAAGAGGGCAACACGGTGCGCGTCCCCCAGCATCTCCAGAAGGTCCGCAATATCGGCGGGGTGTTCCGCTTTCAAGAGGGTGCGGACTGCTTCGAGGTCTTTGGAGTCAAGCAGTGTTTCAAGTTGGCGGCGTACGGTTCGCCGCGTGGGGCTGACATGCGAGGTCATGGCGACGCTCCTTTCTGGGCGGAGTAGGATGAAATGCCCGGCAGGAGCGCCGCAGGCGTATTACACTAAAGGATCAGGCCACGCGTGCTCCTGCAATAACAATATGAGATTCAGTGCTGCGTTTGCCTGGTAAGTCGTCCATCTTCCTGTCGTGTTCTCTTGATAGAACGTGCGACGCGATTATACCATCATGCTTGTGGTGTGGGGTAAGACAAGCCCTGGGAGTTGTGGGTTTGGTTAAGGCGCGACGCTTTGAACAGCACCCACCTTAGCCGGATGTCATTGAACTTCACCTTGCTTGAGTGGGAGGTGTCAACTCCGGACGCTTGGCGGACGATAGCCCACGTTCCGACATCATGCGACGCATGAAGTGAATCCACAGGGCTGTCCGGCATCACCGGGTTTGTTCAGGAATGGTGTATCGATCTGAATCAGGTAAAATACTGGAGGGATTGACATTGGTGGAGATAGGCAAAATGGGGACGCACCTGCTGGATCAAATTCTGCAAGATATCGAGAAGCTCACCTTTGAGGAACAGACAGCCCTGATTGCGCGGCTGCAAAGCAGAGTAACAGCAACGGCTGGCACGGTCACTCGGGAACGGATTCTGACTGAATTCGAGCGTCGCAAGTCAGCGGAGGCCTTTAAGAAGATGCAGAGTTTGCGTGGGAAGTACGCTCACCCGGCCCTCGATCTGACGTTTGAAGAGATTCAGGCCATGACAGACGAGGTGGCTACCGAGTGGGAAAACGAACAGGACGAGCTTGATGGAGGTCGTTGAGCCGATCTATGTGCTGGACACGCACGCGCTGTTGTGGCACCTGGTCGCTGATAAGAAGCTCAGCACCCGTGCCACTAACATCTTTGATGCGGCGGATCGTGGTGAGACGCAACTGGTTGTCTCGGTGATTGTGCTGGCCGAGTTGTACCATCTCAATCAAAAACGGCAGTCTCCACTCAACTTCACCGAGGTATTCAACGACTTGGTAAACAGCCCTGCCTACCAACTCGTCCCATTTGAACCGGGACACGTCCTGGACTTCCCACAGGATGCCGCTGTAACGGAACTGCACGACCGGATCATCGCCGGACTGGCGCGGCGGTTGGACGCCCCGCTGATCAGCATGGACCCCGTAATTCAAGCTGCGGATGTGGCAAGGATTGAGTGGTAGTCGGAGGGGAACGAGGAGAATCAAAGGGGCACCGCCCCGACCGCGCCTATCTTGCGGACTGCTTCAGTTCGGTAGGGAACATGATTTCCCCTCTCGTAAGATTAGTTGTTGAGACGAGAGCGGCGGTGCGATGGGCCACAGGGTTGGTGGGCGAGCTATCGTCCGCCCTTGCTTCCAGTTGTGTTCTGGACAGGACCATCGGACAATGAAAGTGTCGCGTAGTAGGCCGCTACCAGACGTTATGTGCCAATCTTTGATGTATCATGCCCTACGAGGGAGTCATGGGAGCGCTTTTTCTTTCCTATCGCAGATTGGATAGCCAAGACGTCGTTGGCCGGATATATGACCACTTGATCGAGCACTTCCCAGCCTCCGCCATATTCCGTGATCTTGATAGCATCCCGCCCGGAAAACCATTTCCAGAAGTCCTCGAAGATGCACTAACCAAGACCTCGGTCGGGCTAGTTGTCATTGGGCCTCGTTGGCTATCGATCACGAACGATGAAGGAACCCGCAGGCTCGACAACCCAGCCGACTTTGTTCGCCGGGAGGTCGAATCACTTCTTGCGATGGATATTCCGGTCATTCCTTGCTTGGTGTCTAACGCAAGAATGCCGGCCCCTGGTGAGCTTCCTGAATCGATTCGCCCACTTGTGTATCGAAGTGGGGTTCAGGTGCGACCCGACCCGGATTTTCACCGAGATATGGAGCATCTAATCGCCAAGATCGGGGCGTTTGTTTTGGACCGCCATCCAAACGAAGATCCCTTATGCGCTGCATTCAAGGCATTCGTAGAGAAGCTTGAGGCAGCTACAGATGACTACATCGGCCAAAAGTTCAAAGCCAAGATAGATCACCTGAAACCCCCATTGATAGTAGAAGCTGAAAACAAGAACCCAATTCTTCAGTGGATTGACTCGCTTGATGATGAGTTGCTCGAAGCGACTTTGGCCATTCGGGAATACTGGCGCGGCCGCCATTGGGCGGATGGAGTTCCCCTAAATGTCCTGTCGCGTATTTCTCATTCAAGCGGAACAGGCCGTTCCGTTACACGGTTGCAGCAGGACTTGACGGAAGTAGGGGTGCTTGGCGGTGCCGACGACCGTCTTCCAGCCGGCAATGTTCATTACGGTCGCAATCTCCAGCGGGCGCTCGATTGCATTGATCTGGCGGACTGGCAACAATTGCGGATTGAGACTGCCGCATCCGTAGACGGTGCCGGGTAACTCACGTAGCGACCTAACAAAACGCCGCAGTTGAACCAAGCTGCATCGTGGGCTTCCCAAGATTCACGGTGTTACCGAGCGGTGGTTGCTGGTTGTTGGTACAGAGGGATGACTGTACGTGAGAATACGATGAATGTCCGTCGGGCAATGAGACTTGTACTAAAACGGGTCCGCATCAGGTGAACCTCAGAAAAAAAAGATGGCGGGGCGCATCCCCACTGAGGGTGCGCCCCGGTGATTATGCTGCCCGCCGCAGTTGCCTGCAGCGAGGGTCACGTCTGTGTCTGAACCGGTAGTCCCGCAGTCGCAGCTGGAGCAGCAGCCTGGTCTCCTTAATGGCACGCTGCATGGTGGCGCGATGGCATCCGGCCAGCAGCGCGCCCTGCTCGACGGTGACGTCGTCGTGCAGGATGCACAGCACGGCCAGCGCGAAGCGCGACAGGAAGCGCGGCCGGATTGCGGACAGGAGTTCCTCAATCGCCCGCTCCAGGTCGAGCCGCACGTCCACCTCCTCTATCCAGTTGCGGTGGTGCTCACCGGCGAAGAGCACCGTGTCCAGGCCGGGCACGTCGCCGTCGTGATGGGCGTCCAGTTCCCGGTCCTGGTCGAAGATCACCGACTCGGGGATGTGGGTGTTGTAGTAGGTCACCGCGCGCGGGCCGAAGCCGCTGCCCTTGTGGGCGTCCCACACCACGCGGTTGGCGTAGTAGGCCCGCGTGTGGGCGGGCGACCGGCTGCGCGCGTCCGGGCCGAGCGCCTCCGGGTCAGCCTCCAGGCGCTCGTACAACCGCAGCCAGGCATCTTGCAAGCAGTCGTCGATCTCGCTTTCCGGGGTTGTCCTGGCCACGACGGCGCGCACCAGCCGCCCCAGGTCCTCGACGACCTGCTCGAAGGTCCAGCGCTCGCCATTCCAGACGGGGTAGGTGTTGGCGGTCATGGCGGCTACCCCAGGTCGAGGTCGCCGAGGAAGGCCTGGCCCCACACGTCGGAGCGCAGCACGGCCAGGGCCGCATCGTGCGGCTCTACTGGCCAGGCCTGCCAGCCGGAGCGGGTGGGCACGCGCGCGAAATCGTCGAGCGAGCACCCGCTGATGTCCTTGAGCGTCTCGTCGACCGCGCGCAGCCAGCGGTCGAAACGCGGCCTGCGAGGCGCCTCGACGAGGCAGTTCTTCTCGACGACAACCTCGCCGGGGGTGGATAACTCGCGGGTATCGACGACATCAATCATGGCAAGTCGGGACATGGTACGCCTCCTCACGCAGACAGGATCAGAATAGAAAGAGGCGGCCACGTCCGTGACCGCCTCTTCGTAAAGAAGCTTTGACTGGCTTCTTCACCCGATCCGCGCGCGTCCGCGCGCCATGCCCCCAAATTTGCTGCTGGCGGCACCCTGCTCAGAATGGCGGCACCGTTCAGGTGTTTCTGGTTTGGCACTCAGGCGGGATACACTGGCGCGACCCATTCATGACCCGTCCCCTACCGCGCCTGTTCAAGACTCTGGCTCGCCCGCGTCAGGAGGGGCAGCCAGGCCACCCAGCATGCGGTCGAGGCGCGAGCCAAACTGCGCCTCGATGTCGGCGGCATCTCCCTCGTCCGCGGAGGATACGCCCGCCACGAGACGCCCCGCCAGCACCCTGTCCAGCTCCTCAGCCACGGCCTGCCTGATGCGGTCGAGGTTCAACGGCTCAGCCGCCCCACGATGATCGCGCAATACCTGACGCACCACCTCGCTGCGCTGCCCCTTGGGAATGCCGCCCAGCCAGGCAATGAGGTCGGCATCAAGGTCAGGGTCAAGCCGGACGCTCAGCCACACGCTGGGATGGTGCTCTCTTCTGCTCATCTCCCGCGCTCCTCCAGGCCAGTGTGACCGGGTCACACAGAATAGTCACACCCGGTCACACCGGCCTGCCTTATGTCGCTCTCAGGTCCATTGCTTCATCAGCGGCGCTACTCGCGCCCCCACTGGCGCAGGCCGTAGCGCAGGAAGCCCGCCGCGTTGGCCATGGCTGCGTCGGGGGCGTAGATGGCCTGCTTGAAGCGCGGCTCCAGCCAGGGCCTGAGCGCCAGCGCTCCGCCACCGGCCAGCACGACCGCCGTCAGGGTGCTGATGTTCCACAGCGTGCGCGCCTGGGCCTCGATGGCGCGCGCCACCGGATCGAGGCGATCTCTGGCCAGGCCGTCCAGTGGCTGCTTCTGGCCGTCGATGACCAGCCAGCCGCGCCGCAGGGCGACCTCCAACTCGTGGGCTTCGTAGCTGACGCGGTAGTCGTCGAGCAGCACCTTACGCATCATCTCGACGGCCGTGCTCACGCCGACCTCGAGCGAGCCGGAGCGGGCCTCGATGTACTCCAGCCCCTCGACCAGGATCAGGTCGGTGGTGAATGTGCCCACGTCGAGCACGCCCACCTTGCCCTCGACCAGGTCGAGCGTGGCGGTCTTCATCCGGCCCCGCTCGTCGAGGATGAGCGACAGCAGCGCGCCGAAAGGCTGCGGCACGACCAGCACGTCCTCGACCTCGACGACGAGACTCCGCCCATCGAGCAGGACCTGGTGCGTCCCCAGCAGGTGCTGGGACAGCTGGAAAGCGTCGCGGTAGTAGGCCACCGGCAGCCCGGTCACGACCCGCACGCGGGCGTGCTCGAGGCCCGGCAGGAGCATAGCGAAGGCGGCGTGGGCCAGGTGGGTGGTGATGGGGTCGTTGACCCGGTCGCGGTCGCGCGGGCTGCGCAGCGCGCCGGGTCGGCCCTGTTTTGAAGCCAGCTCCCCGACCCACAGCGCGCCCTCCTGGGCGTCGTGCAGCGTCAGGCCGTTGGCGGCCACGCGCGCCCCCATCTCGGCCTGGAAGCGGATGAACTCGGCGGGCGCGACGCGCGACTCGAAGCAGGCGCGCCGCCCGTTGTCGGCCACGGCCTTGGTCAGCCCATAGCCCACGTCCAGGCCGATTATCACGATTTGATGGTTGTTGTTCATGTTTCTCTCACCTTTCCTGTCAAAAGATTCTTCGAAGTGTCGGTAGGAAGTCAGGTGTACATGACACCACTGACATACTGACACCACTGACACTGTCAGCACTGTCAGTGTGTCATAACTGTCATACCGGCTCGGACAGGTGCGCCGCGGCGACGTAGCCCTCGGCGGCCCCGATCTGCACCGGTGCGACCAGCCCAGCCTTGAGCAGCTCGCTCACCGCCTGGCGGGCGTCGAGCGCCTTCATGTTAAGCTTGCGGTACACATTCCTGAGCACGGCCCCGCCCGCGCCCGCCTCCTGGATGGCCAGGTAGACGCGGTCCTGCTGGCGGCGCTCGTCGCGGCCCGCGCCGCTGCGGTCGAGGCCCTCCAGCAGGTGGTGGGCGCTGGCCCGCCAGTGCTCGGCCAGCCGCTCGGCGTTTCCCCAGTTCTCCTGCGTGATCACCGGCGCGGGGGTGTCGGTTCCCATCCAATCGAGCGCGGCCAGGATCGTGGCCAGCTTGACCGCCTGGACGTGCAGCCGCCCGTAGACGCCTTTCAGGCGGTCGTCGAGCGGCGTCTCGCGGTGGGGGTCGCACAGCGCCCGCAGGCGGTGGCTGTAGGCCTGCACCGCCTCCCAACAGCGCGCTTCGACACGCAGCGCCTCCGGCGCCGTCCAGCCGTCGCCCTCTTGCCTGGGTTGCGGCAGGCGCTCGTGGAGCGCTTTCAGGCCCTCGACCACCGCCTCAGGCAGCGGCTCGTACTTCAGCAGGCTGGGCCGCTCCTGGTAGTCCGTCTCCGGCGTGAGCAGCAGGAAGCGCGGCAGCAGCCCGTTCTGCCAGTCGGCCGGGCTGATGGCCGCCGACAGACCCGCCGGGGTGGTCACGCCCAGGATCGAGGGCGCGGCGTCGCGGACGATGGTCAGCCCGGTCTGCGTGTCCTTGTCGGAGTAGTCGGGGCAGTCGTACAGCTCCATAATCAGGTCTTTCAGGCCGTACATGTAGTCCTTGCGGTTGAACGAGCCGAACAGCCCGGCCACCTCGTCCTTGAACAGTCCACGCTGGGCGGCGAAGCCCCTGGCCTGCGACAGCAGCTCCTGCTGCGCGTGGGTCAGCTCCTTGTAGTTGGAGGGCAGCCTGCCTGCCAACGCCTCCTGGAAGCGCTCCGGCGAGCCGGGGGTGGGCATCAGCATGTAGGGCATGGCCGCGCGGATGACGCCCTCGGCCAGCTTGAAGGCGGTGGTCTTGCGGTAGAAGGTGGTGTCGGCCACCAGCATCATGTACAGGTTGGGCCACAGCTTCACCCCCCAGGGGGCAGTGACGTACAGCCTCCTGGCGATGGCCACCGCCAGCAGCCAGATCCCGGCCGCCTGGTGGAAGATGAGCGGCGTCTGGTTGCCGACGCGCGCTGCCCAGCCGGTGTAGGCCGCCAGCCAATCGGGCAGCGGGATGTCGCCGATGGGCGGCAGGTCACCGCCCATCCCCGGTGGGGGTTCCGGGGCTGCACCCCTGACGGGGCTCACGCCCCCATTCCCGCCACCCGGCATGCGCGCGGGCGCGGACGCCGACCTGACCAGCCCGCCGTACGCCCCCGGCTCGATGCCGAGAATCTGGCAGATGTCCCGCGCCAGGAGCGTGCCGCACACGTAGCAGAAGCCAAAGCCACTGCGGGTGTTGAAGCCGAACGAGAAGTGGCGGTCGCCGTGTTTGTGGCGGTCCGGGTAGACGCACGCGCAGTTGATCCACTCGCCGCGCTGGCGGTGGCGGCGCTCCCGCAGCCGATCTGCGATGGCCTGGATCAGCGCCGGGTTGATGACGCTCTCGGTACCCGGCAGGTGGCGCGGTGGCCGCCAGGCGGTGTGTTTGGGTGTATCGGCCTGGAAGCGCTCGATCCAGGCCACCACGTCGTCCAGGTCGGGCACGCGCCGGATGGCGAGTGGCCGCTCGACCGTGTAGGCCTTCCCGGTGACCGGGTGCACCGACGGCGGCGCGACGACCTGGCTGCCGCCAGCGCGCAGCTCGACGTTGCCCAGCGGCGTGTCCATCGCCTTCGTCGTGGCGGGAAGCTTATCGACGTAGAGATAGAGGTGCCTGCCCTCGCCGCCTCCCGTCCTGACGGTGTAGCTCTCGGCCAGGGACGGGAACAGCGCGGCGAAGGCCCCGTAGGCGCCCAGGCCGTCGAAGTCGATCACGACCAGGTTGCCCGACACTGCGCCGCACACAACGCCGACGTTGTCCAGCAGGCCCGCCTCGTGCCAGGTCTTGATCTCTGCTTCGGTCGGGTGTTCTTGTTGGTAGCGCTTCCAGGCGGGCAGGGCCGGGCGCTTGCCCTTGAGCGGGATGACGCTCAGCCCGGCCTGGCGGTAGGCCAGCGCGGCTTCAAGCGCGGTGGGTTGCGCGGCTGCCTCGTGGACAGCCGATGTGATGAGAGTATTGAGTGACATGCAATTCCCTCCGTTTCAGGTAGGTAACGTTTGGGTTGTCGGATTGGGAGGGAATGATGTATCCTGAAGGTGTGTAACGAGCGGATACACCAATCCCTCGTGCTAAGCCATCGGTCCGCCAGACCGGTGGCTTATGCGTCCTGTAGCGTTCTCTCTGCCAGCTTCATCACCTCCTCGCCGAATAGATCATCTGTGTCACGCTTCCGGCTCGCGCGGGCCGAAGCGCCGGTCCCCGGCGTTCATCTGGCGGGCGCGCTCCAGGTAGGCCTCCAGCGACCGCGCGTCGATCATCCAGAAGTGCCCGAACTTGATGGCGCGGATGCCGCCCCGCCGGGCCAGGCGGCGCAGGTACTGCTCGGAGTAGCCCGAGCGGCGCACGGCCCTGGCGATGCTGATGAAGTCCTCCACGGGCTGGTTGTTGCCGGTGTGTGCACGTGCCATAACCATTGTCAGTCCTTTCGCTCCTTTGCTTGAGAATCACAACAAGCATGCCAGTCGATCGACAGGCCAAGGCCCGGCGCAGCTGCCATGCAAATGAACACTGTATGTGATTGAATGATGGCTGTCTGGTGCTCCAGGGGGGCGAGGTCATGGCTGCACCCCCTTGACGAGCAGGCGGATTACGAGGTGATAGACTTCATTTCTAGGCGACCATACGTAGCACCCAGCGCGGAGCCAGCGCCCGTCGCTCCCGTTCTGGGCACAGCCTTTGAGGAAGTGGGCTGTGCTTCTTTTGTTGTCCCGGAGACGGCGGTCTTCACCTCATGGGGGGCTGATTCGGGGACGTCCAGGATCACGCCGAAGTCAGCGTAGAGCGCCAGAGCGACTACCCTGTCATCGTACACAAACACCCGGTCAATGATCGTGGACATAAGCTGCTGCCGTGCTTCCTTCGGATCGTCTACTTCTTCGCACTGATCCCAGTACGTCTTGAAGTGGGTAATGAGATCAGCCGCTTCTTCCAGCTTATCATAGTCCAAAGGGCGCATGGAGGCAATCTCGCGTTCGAGCTGGCTCATCTTGGCCAGGTAGTCTTCGGGCGCGAGCTGGCCGTGCTCCCAGCTGAACTGCACTCTGGCCTGCTGTTCCTCAAGCTCCGCCAGTTCTTCCAGGGCTTGCTGGTTGCTCCCCCGGCTCTTGACCACCTCCTCGATGCGCGCCATCGCATCGCCCTGGACGCTGAGCCTGGAAAGCGCCCTGACGACCTGGTCGAGCACGGACTGCTCGTAGACGATGCTCTGCTGGCATTCGCCATAACCCCGGTCGCGGGAAATGCACCGGTATATAGCTGCGCCCTTGGCGCGCTGCCATTGCAGGCGCATCTTGCCGTAGTTGCGGTCGCCAAGATTGTCGCGCTCTTCGGCGATGCAGTGCCCGCAAAAGACGCGATCGGGCAGGATGTAGGTGCGCGATTGCCGCCTGGTCTTGTGCGTGCGACGGAGCTTCACGCGCATGGCCATGGCGGCTTCAAATAGCTCGTCGCCGACGATGGGCTCGTGCTTTCCCTCGAACCACTCCTTGCGCTTGCGGTGGGAGCGGCGGTTCTGGCCCAGCGACGCCCCATTGTAGATCGTCTCCGAGTAGGCCACCCGCCCGGTGTAGGTCTTGTTCTGCAGCAGGTCGCGCACCATCTCCTTGCCGACGGGCTTCATGCCCTCCCGCGCGCGCTGCACCGCACCCTGGGCGTTGAGCCACTCGGCGACGGTGCGGTCGCTGTGCTCGCCGGTGGCGTACTTCTGAAAGGCCTCGACCACCAGGGGCGCGACCTCCGGGTCAACGTGCAGTCCCGCCGGATGCTCGGCCGTCGCCTCGCTTTTGGTGACCAGCGTGTAGCCCAGCGGCGCGACGCTGCCGTTGAACTCGCCGCGCAGCGCCCGGCCGCGCTTGGCGCGCTTGGTGTCGGTGCTCAGGTTGCGCGAGTAGAAGGCAGCGAAGACGGCGATCATCTGCTCGACCAGGCTGCTGTAGGGTGAGTCGTCGTCGTCCTGGCTCACCCCCTCGACGCAGAACAGCTTGAGGCCGTACTCGTGGCGCAGCAGGGCCTTGATCATGACCGTGTGATCGTGGTCGCGCGCCAGGCGGTCGAACTTCCACATCATCAGCGCGTCGAACCGGCCCCGCTCGGCGGCGTCGCGCATCGCCTGGAAGCCGTCACGGTCCAGGCTCCAGCCGGACTGGGCGCTGTCGGTGAACACGCCCGCCACGCGCCAGCCGCGCCGGGCGATCTCCTCCCGGCAGCGCTGGACCTGGTCCTCGATGGACAGCTCATTCTGCGCCTCGGACGAGTAGCGGGCGTAGATGGCGACCCGGAAGGAGAAGTTGCCCCGTTCCTCAGCCTTGCCCATTGGTGCGGTCCTCCTTCCGCTGATGTGACAGATGCTTCGCGGGCCAGTCAGCGTGCTCGACGATCAGCAGCACGGTCGAGCCCAGCGCGTGGCGCGGGCTTTGCGGCTTGAGGTTGGTGGCCCGCTCCACCCGGACCTTGCCGCCCGAGAAGATGTAGCGCGCCATGGCTAGTATAGCCTCCCGGGGCGTTTTGGAGAACTGCGCCGCTGTTGCGTCTCAATGGGATGACGTTGTAGAATAGCGCCATACCCAGCCCACAAAGTTGGGTTCGAAGGGCCGCGTGTCGTTTTGACCGACAGCACGCGGCTCTTGCCGTCTATTTGGCTCATGGTTGCCTTCCTTCAGTAGCCTTCTCGCTTCACTTTCAATGCGCTGCCTTCATTACTACTGCCGCCGCTCTGCGCCCCCCGACCCGCGAACAGCGGGCGCTGCATGACCAGCGGCTCCCTGTCGCCAGCCCCTGCCACCGCCGCGCGCCAGTCCTCGCGCTGGAACATGTAGGTCAGCGAGGCCAGCAGCACTACCTGGGTAGCGTAAGTGGTGGTCGAGTAGCGGTGCAGGATCGTGCAGTTGCCCACCGGCGGGGTGATGACCTCGTCGACCGACAGCAGATCGCGGCCCCGCACCTGGGGCGGCTGTGTCCCCTTGCCCGCCACGCGCTCGGTGGCCCGCCCCAGCGCGCTGCTGACGAAGCGGGCGGTCGTGACGTCGCACGAGCCGAAGTAGACCTGGGTGGCCAGCCCGGCGATGAGCGCCTCGGCGGCGGCCCGCCCGTAGACCAGCTCGAACTGGGCCAGGGTCTGGGCGGCCAGCACGATCGAGATGCGCCGCTTGCGGAACAGGTTGACCGCCTCGACCACGCCCTCCAGCCGCCCCATGATGGGGAACTCGTCGATCACGATCTTGACCGGGCGGGGCAGCAGGCCGCCTTCCGATGCCTCGCCCAGGGTGTCCAGGTCGAGGATCAGCCGCTGTAGGACGGCGCCCAGGTACGGGCCGTAGACCTTCATGTAGCGGCCCGGACTGCGTAAGATCAATACTGTCGGACTGTCCAACAGCAACTCCGCCGTGAAGTCGGTGGCGGACGTGGCCGCCTGGACGTCCGGCTCGGCCCAGGCGCCCAGCGTCGAGGCCTGCAGCGTAGCCACCACGCCTGGCGCGCTGCGGTCCCCGGCCCTGACGCTGCCGGCGAAGGCGCGCGCGGTGTTGGCCGCGCCGTCGTCCTCTCTCGTGAGCACCCCGGCCAGTGCCCCCAGGTCGTCGAGCGCCTTGAGGATGGCGCCCAGGCTGTCGAAGCGCAGCAGGCAGCCAGCCAGCAGGTTCTGCGCCGAGCGCGACCAGAAATCCACGCCGCCCACCAACACCTTCGCAATGGCCTGCGCGTCGCTGACGTTCTCCACGCCGTGGGCCAGGTTGTAGCGCGGCAGGGCCGGGTCGGTCGGATCGTGGACCACCACCTGGTGGCCCGTCACGCGCGCGTAGTCGAGCACGTAGGGCAGCAGCTCGCTCTGCGGGTCGAGCAGCACCAACGATTGCCCGCCCTGCATGGCGTCGGCGGTCAGCGGCAGGATACCGGCCTGCGACTTGCCCGTCCCGGTCGGCCCGACCAGCACCATGCCGCGCGCCTGGTCCTCGGCGCTGAGCGCGATCCACGGCCACTGCTTGTTGCGGCCGGGCCCCTGGTCGAGGCGGTAGAAGCGCCCGATCTTCTCGCCGCGCCCGCGCTTGCCATAGAAGGCGCCCAGCAAGCGCAGCTCGTAGTCGCCCTTGGGGCGCTGCAGGCGGGCGAAGTCGGCCGGGTAGCAGAAGTGGGCCGAGCCCAGCTCCTCGCGCTTGCGGGACGGGTCGCGCAGGCGGCTGACCCACTCGCGCAGGTCGCCGCCGTCCTGCAGCTGGCGGCCCACCAGCAGCGCGGCCAGGCCACCGGTGAGTGCCAGTGCCGTGCCAGCCACAAGCAATCGAAGTCGCTCGTACTCCGGTGGCCCGATCAACACCTTTGCCAGCATACCGGTACCGGTTGGGATGGTGCGCTCAACGGCCACGCCGCCGCCCACCAGCAGCGCCACGTGCACCGCCGCCAGGCCGACCACCAGCCGGGTGACGGCCACCAGCCGCCGCTCGCGGCGGTCGGGGCCGAGCGCCAGCGTGCGCTGGCCGGGCGCGCCCAGGGCCAGCGCGGCGGCCAGGGGCAGCACCAACCCCGCCAGGAGCAGCGGCACGGCGGCGAAGGGGGCAATGGCTTGGCGGTAGGTCACGAATAGCCAGTACAGCATGGCAGGTCAGTAGCCTCCCTCGTCATGCGCAGTTTCGGCAGGCTCATCGTCTGCTTCCGCGTTCAGTTCGGCCAGCGCGTCGTCCATCGCGATCTCGGCGTCGACGCGGGTCAGCAGTTCATCCGGTGTCTCGGCGCCTTCAAGGGCGGGCTGCGCCACCTCTTGATCCGGGGGCGCGGCGCGCATGCCCGTCAGCCTGGCGGCCTCCTCGGCCTGCACCGCCTCGGCGATACCACCCAGGCGGCGCTTCTCGCGCACCAGGTACACGCCCCACCACCTGTAGCGCTCGGCCACGATCCCTTCGTGGTCGGCGTAGGTCTCCAGCTTGTTTGCCTCATTGGTCATAGCGGTTCTCCATGCTAAGAGCTACCGTAGCGCCGCAGCTCGGCGCGGCTGGCCTGGCTGTCGAGGTAGAAGATGCCCTCGTCGGTCTCCATCAGGAAGCGGAAGCGCGGCAGCTCGGCGATGATCTTGCGGTGCTGGTCGGTATAGTGGGCGAAGGCCGGGTCGGCGTAGAAGACGTCCTCGCCGCCGCGCTGGGCGAAGATGACCCGGATGGGGCAGTTCTCGAACAGCAGCCGCGCGGCCGGGTCGGACACGAAGACGCGCATCTGCTGGTCGATGACGATCACCTTCTTGCGGCGCGTGCGCAGCGTCTTGACGGCGTTGATCAGGAACTTGAGCAGCGCCGGGTGGCGCATCATGCGGTACACCTCGTCCACGGCGATCACCCGGGGGCTGTCGTTGGACAGCGCGGTGCGCATCAGCGCGGCCAGCACCTGGGTGTAGGCGATGGCGATCAGCACGTCGTCCTCCTCCATCTCGTGGAAGGTGAAGATGCGCGGCTGCTCCTCGCCCGCGATCGAGAAGTCGACGCTGGTGTGGCCGTTGAGGAAGTGCCCGTACGGCCCGGAGCCGGTGGCCAGCCCGGCGATCTCCTCGGCGAACTCGCGCGCCATGGCCTTGATGCGCTCCGTCTCGCCCAGCCCGGCCAGCGTGTCCATGACGTCCTCGACCAGCGGCGCCTGGGCGGGCGTCATGGTCCGCAGGTCGTGGCCCTGGTAGTGGCGGTACAGCGCCTGCGACAGCAGCGAGGCCTGGATGTTACCGGCCGGGTCGCCGCCCAGCGGGCGCTGCAGGAAGGTCTCGTACAGGCGGATGACGTGCGCGATCTGCTCGCCCACCCGGCCGTAGACCGGGTCGTGCGGGTTGAGTGAGGTGCGGCGCGCGCTGAGCGAGTAAGCCCGGATGTTGAAGGCGGCGGCCAGCATCTGGCCGTGGCCCATCGGCTCCAGCAGGTCGAAGGGGATGCCGTAGTGGGCCAGCGTGCGCGACAGGTAGCAGTTGAGGGCGAAGGTCTTGCCCGCGCCGGTGGTGCCGACCCAGCACTCGTGCACGGCCTTCTTGCCCTGCGACGTCTCCCAGTCGTCGTAGATGTACGGCCAGCCGCCCCCGGCGCTGGCCCCGCGCACGATGCCGCGGCGCGGCTCCAGCTTGCGCAGGCCCAGGAAGCCCAGCGTCAGAGCCAGAGCGGGGGAGGTCATCGGCCACGTGGACGGCCTGCCCTCCAGGCGGGCCGTCGGCTCGGTCGAGAAGTAGCGCGCCGCCCGGACCTGGTCTGCCCCCACCTCGACCCGCACGCCCAGGTAGGGCCTCAGGCGGCCCCGCACCTCCTCGACGCGGGCCTTGAGCGTCTCGGCGTCGTCCGCCGCGACCGCGATCTTGATCTGCACGTCGTGCAAAGCCTGCCCGGCGTGCAGCTCGGCCAGCGCCGCGCTGGCGTCGGCCACCTGGCGCTGGCTGGCCGTGTCGAGCGCGCGGGTGGTGGCCAGGTGGGCCTGCATGGCGGTGATGACGCCCTCCAGCTTGGAGACGGCCTCGTGCGACTCCCAAGTGCGGGGCACGTCGACCACCATGCCGAGGGGCACGCCCATGCTGAACAGCCCGGCCAGCGGGCGGAAGAAGGTCCACTCGACGCTCTTGAAAGAGTAGGTGCCCAGCAGGCACAGCAGCGGGCGGCCGGAGGGGCGGCCCACCGGCTCGAGGTGCCACAGCGGCCCCGCCTTGATGCGGTACTCGCCGCGCGCCAGCGGCGGCCAGTTTGCTTCGACCACCCGTGTGGCCAGCGCAGCCTGGGCGGCGGCGCCCGGCGAGGCTGCGCCCGTCTCGGGTTTGGCCCACACCGTCAGGCCGCACAGCGCCTGCTGGAAGTCGCCCGCCCGCTCCAGCTCCTCGTACCACTGGCGGTACTCCATCAGGATGCTGGTGCGCCACGGATTGGCGGTGCGCGCCGCCTCGCCCACCGTCCAGTCGATCAGCGGGCGCAGCGAGGTGGGCATGTGCCAGGTGGCGAAACGCGCCGGGCCGTCCAGCGCGCGCACGAAGGCGGCGAAGCGGCCCTGCAGGGCGCGCAGCGCCCCCTCCTCGCCGTACAGGAACAGGTCGAACGGCTCGATCAGGAAGCTCACGGGACGGAGCTTCGGCTGGCGCAGGACGGTCGTGCCGACAGCCGACCGCAGTTTAGGTAAGGCGCGTGTGACCATTACTCATCTCCTCCGTTCTTGCGGCCCTTCACGCCGAAGGGGTTCTCCACAATGGAGAGACCTTCACCCCGCGCGTCGCCGAAGCCGCCCAGGTACTCCCACTCTGCGCCCAACAGTCCGTCACCATCACGCTCGTCGTCCCAGACCGCTTCATAGATCTGGTCGGCCTGCAGGACGGCCTCGCGGGGCGAGACCTGCATGGCCTTGCCCAGCAGGGCCATCAGGCCCGCCCGCTTCTGAATGGCGGCCAGCGCCGCCAGGCCGCGCAGCGAGCGCAGGCCGAAGGCGTACAGCGCCAGCCCCTCGACGGGGTGCGTGATGGCCAGTACCACCGCCAGCACGAGCCCGGCGCTCAGGCAGGCCGGGAAGAAGCCGATGGCCCGCCCGCCGATCATGGCCACGATGCCGCCCGCGCCGCCCGCCAGCAGCAGGCGCTTGAAGCTGATGGGGCCGATGCCTTTCTCACTGCGCTGCGTGATGTTCGATCGCTGCCAGGCTGTCATGATTGCTCCACTTCCGGTATCCTTGGCATGGTTTGTGGGGGGATGGAGCCCGTCCGCGCGGGATGGGCCTCCATCCCCTCCCTCCGGTCCACCGGGGGATCAGGTGCCCAGCAGGGCGGCCACGCCGCCCCCCGAGGCAATGACCAGGAAGATCAGGCCCAGGGCCACGTCGTTGAAGGCCTTGGGATGCTCCTGTTTCCATTGAGAGATTAGAGGCAAGGATGAACCGAGGTACATAAACCCGAGCCCCAAAACGCCGATCACGGCGAACGACCCGGCCACGGCCAGCAGCAGCGTCTCCACGTCCTGGATAAAAGCCTGAATCGCATCCACTTTCTAAACATCTCCTTTCATTTGCTCGATAACTCATCGCTCTCACGAAGGTGGGGGTGAAGGCGCAGGCGGGCCTGCGCCCTCACCCGGCGGCTAAAGACTGCTAGGCTGGCATCACCTCCTCTCCACGTAAGGCCATCAGTCGATCTCCAGCAGGAACTGCGCCCCGCCCACCTGCACCCCGGCCAGCGGCTCGCCGTCCCACGGGAAACGGAATTCCACGTCCACCGCCTGGCCGCCCTCGACGGTCAGGGGCAGCGCGTCGCCCGCGACCTGTACGGCAGGCCCAATGGGAAATGCCTCTGCGTCCGCTTCACCGGACGGGCTGTAGATGGCGAAGACGTCCGAGGCGGCCAGCGTGATGGGCGCGTCGTAGGGGTCGAACAGGCGGACGGTCAGGACCAGCGCGGGCGCTTCGCCAGCTATCTCCTCTGTCACCGCCTCCAGGACTCGCACATCCAGATTGGATGGGTTGAAGGCACTCGGTGGCCGGTAGTCCAGCGCGTAGGCGGCCGGGTCGCCACCGGCGGCGATCCGCAGCGTCGGCGCGGCCAGGTCACGGGGCACCAGGAAGGCGACGCTGGCGCGCAGCTCACCGTCCGGCGGCAGCGACACGGGCTCCAGCGGCGGGTAGTGCGTGAGGCTCCCGTCGGCGGCCAGCGGCGTGAAGCGCCCGCCGCCCGGATCGACCACGCCCACGGCCAGCGCGCCGGTGTCGAAGGCGTCGGTCGTCTCGACCTGCAGGTCGACCAGCAGGTAGGCCCAGCCCTCGTCCAGCGGCGAGGCCGCCGGGCCCAGGCTGCCGTAGCTTTCCAGAACGGTGATGGACAGGCCATCGGCCACGTCAGCGGCCACGCCCTCGCCCACCGCGCCGGTGGCCTGGATCGAGGGGCCGCCCTCCAGCTCCTGCCCGGCCGGGTAGGTGCCGTACACCACCAGGCGGTCGCCCGCCGGGTCGGCCAGCAGGGCCAGCACGATGCCGGGCTGGGACTGGTCGAAGATGGACACCTCCTGGCGGCTGACGCGCTGCGAGCCGGAGACGCGGAAGGCCAGCGTCTGGCCGGTGCTCATGCGCAGCTGGATGGCGTCGCCTTCGTCGAGTGAATCAAGGAAACTGGCATTCGGGGGTGTGTAGGGGATGCCCAGCACCGGGCGCACCACCAGGCCCAGCACGGCGCTGGCCACGTCCGGGTCGGAGGCGTAGCCCCACTCGGCCACCTCGACCGCCCGCTGCTGGACCGGGAAGACGCGCGCCAGGCCCGCCTCGGGCGCGATCTCGAGCAGCACCGGGTAGTAGTCGCGCAGGTCGTCGCCAGCCTGGATGGGGCGGTCGATGTCGTCCAGCGCCAGCGGTGTCGGCGTGGCCTCGGCATCGAGCGCGGCCTGGGCGTCTGCGGTGGCCGTCGCGGCAGCGTCCACGTCGCTAATCTGCTGGCCCCCTCCCGCCAGACTGCGGATCAGCAGCGTGCCCACACACAGGACCGTCAGGCCCAGCAGGGCCAGGGGTGCGGCACGGCGCAGCGTGAAGGGCTGCTTGCCCTCGGCGGGCCGCTCCTCGTCGAGGGGCGCCCCCTCGGCCAGGCGCGCCCGGATGCGGTCCGAGACCTTGAACCACTGCACGCCGCCGTCCGGCCCGCGCGCGGTCGGGATGCGCGGCGCGGGGCTGTCCAGGTCGGGGTGGGCGCCGGTGTAGAACAGCAAGCACTCGTCGATGACCGCCAGGCGGTCCAGGTCGGTGGCGACTGCGCCCGAGCCAAAGGTGTCGTCCACCGCCGCCTTGAGGGCCGCCTCGTAGAAGGGGCGATCCGGGCAGGCCAGCCACAGTTCCTCCAGCGTCTCGGCGGGCATGGCCGCCAGTTCGTCCAGCGTGTAGTAGCGCGCCAGGTCGACCGTCTCCGGCGTGAGCGCCGCCGGGTCGAAGCCGTCCTCCTCCACAGCGTCTGCGTCAAGCACTTCCGGTTCAGACATCGTCTCGCTCCTCGTCTAAGGGACTGCCGGGCGATGAGTCGGGCGCAGGCAGCCCGGCAGTGGGATAGTGCACCGCGGGCGGCAGGCGCCGCGTCCCGCCCGCCTGCTCCCGGCTGGCCAGCATCACGTGGCGCGCCACCTGCGGCGCGCGGCGCTCCAGGTAGGCGTCCATGCGCGGGTCCCCGGCGGCGTAGCCCGTTGGCGCGCCCTCCAGCGGCACCGCCCGCAGCGCTTCCTGCACGGCGCCCAGGGCCGCCGCCTGGCTGGCGTAGCCGCCCAGCGGGGCGCGCGCCAAAGCCTGGTTCATGGCCGTCGAGACCGCGTCGCGCAGCCCGGCCAGGTCGGCCGCGTCCAGCCGGATGTTGGTTTCTCCCGGCGGCGGGGTTGGGCCTGCACCCGGGCCGCCTGAACTGCCTCCGCCAGCGGCTCCCGCCGCACCTACGTTTGTGACAGGACTCGCCGCCTGCGAGGGGCCGCCGCGCAGCAGCAGGCCTCCCGCGGGTCCGAGCAGGCGGCTGGACAGCGCGCCCTCGTAGAAGCCCTGGGCGGTGCCTTTCAATGAAGACTGATCCGGCAGCAGGAAGGAGCCCATCGCGGCCGCGTTGTACAGCGTGTCCATGCCGCTCAGCGCGCTGCCCGCCACCTGCGACAGGCTGGCGCCCGCCCCGGCGGCGATGGCCGCCCCCGCGCCCGCCGTGGCCACCGTCAGGGCCGTGCCCGCCAGCGCACCTGCCACCGCCCTGCCCGCCTCGGCAGGCGAGGACAGGCCGCCGCCCACCGACTGCGACATGGCCCCGAACATGCGGTTGAGCGCGTCCCAGATGGCGCCGATGGCCTTGAACAGCAGCACCGCCATCACGATGGCGCCGATGATCGAGGCGCCCAGCGTCAGCGTCGGGTTGAGCGTGCGCGCCCCGACCGTCACCAGCCCGACCACGAAGGCCTGCATGACCGAGATGATGGCCGACAGGATGAACAGCTCCAGCCACATGTCGATCAGCGTGCGCGCGATCAGCTCGGTGCGCTCGAAGAAGGCGAACAGGATGGCCACCGACATGCTGACGAACAGGATGCCGGCGGCGATGGACAGGCACAGGTAGATGGCCTGCTCGAACAGGCCAAAGACGATGATCAGGCTGGCCAGCGCCAGGCGGCTGATGCCCGACAGCGCCTGGTTGATCGAGTCGGTGCGCGCCTGGGCGTCCATCGACAGGAAGAACAGCGGGCCCGTCGCGGCGTCGAAGTACTCGTCTTCGAAGTCGCCCGGCAGGTCGCCCAGGGCGTACACCACGTCGTCGCCGGTGCCCAGCAGGTAGGCCATGGCCAGGTCCAGCCCGTCCACGTAGTGGTCCGAGGGGATGAAGGCCCCGAACTGGTTGTCCAGCGCGCCCATGGCGTCGTCCGGGCCGTCGGCGATGGCGTTCAGCACGCTGATCGGGCCGCTGGTCGTCGGGGCGGCGTTGGCCTGCGCCAGCACCTGCTCGTAGAACTCGGCGCTCAGGCCCCGCCGCAGCCCCTCGCCCTCGACGTACAGGCCGGGGCCCGCCTGGTAGAACAGCAGCGCGAACAGCAGCCAGCCGGTGGCCTTGCCCAGGCTGACCACCCGCACCCGGAAGAAGGGCGCGGCCAGGTAGCCGAAGGCCAGCGCGAAGACCGCGAGGGTGAAGAAGGTGGGCAGCAGCCCCCTGCTGATGAGCACGAAGTCCGAGATGGCGGGCCCGAACAGCTCGTCCACCATCCAGTCGTTGACGGCCTGGATCATCAGCCCGGCCAGCAGGAAGGCGCGGTCGGCCAGCCACACCCGCACGGCGGTGTTGCGCAGCATGCCGTACACCCAGATCTGGAAGGGGACGATGAACAGGGTATCGGCCATCAGCCACGCTCCTTCCGGCGCCGGCGGACCGCCTGCACCACCATGGCGATCCCGGCCAGCAGACTGCTCACTACGATCAGGCCCACAAAGCCTGCCATGAAGTCGCCGCTCGTGGGTGCCTCGCGCCTGGGCGCCGGGTCAGCGGTGGGCGACGCCGTTGGAGCCGCCCCCGCATGGATCTGGCTTTCGACGACCTGTGCCCCCTCATCGACTTCCGCGCTGGTCCCAAGGGGACTCAGGTCCACGTCGGCCAGCGCAGCGTCCGCCTTCTGGAAGGGGCTAGCCGGCATGGCGAAAGGCTGCGGCGCGGCGTCCGGGTCGCGGCTCATGTCCCACAGCGGCACCAGCTGCCCGTCCTGCTGGCCGATCACGAAGGTGACAACCTGCTCTTTCGCTCCCGGTTCCAGGTAGACGCCGAAGCCGCCGCCCGCCGCCCCGGCGTCGTCCAGCGCGCCGTCGTTCTGCTCGGCAGGGGGCACGAAGGCCTGCCCGCGCCAGCCGCCGTCGAACTGGATCAGGTAGGCGCCGGGGGGCACCAGCAGGCGGCAGGCGCCGTCCGCGTCCGTGACACAGCTATCGAACGGCTCGTGCGGCGGCCCGGTGCGCAGGATCTGCAGCGGCACGCCGGGCAGCGCTTGGCCCTGCCCGTCGCGTACCACGATGACCAGCGGCTGGTTGGGCGGCTGCAAGTCGGCGGCTACAGCGGGCTGGCCGAAAATGTTCATCAAGAGCAAGAGCACGGTCGCAAGAGCTTGCGCGTGGGTCATCAGACGGCCTCCTTGTGCAGGCGCGGCGCGCGCATCAGTCTGGGTGGCAGCTGGAGCGCCGGCACCGCGCGCTCGAAGACCTCCACGGCCTGCCGGGCGGTGGCCTCTCCAGCCGCCACCCGCTCCAGTAAGGCCTCCATCTCGGCCATGAAGGCCGGTTCGAACAGGCGCGGGAACTGGGACAGGCTGGCGTACAGCGCGTCCTCGCCCCGCCGGGTGGGAACGAGCCAATCGCCGTCAAGTGCGATGTAGCCGCTTGCCAGGAGGGCCTCGACGGCCGGGGCATAGTCTGACGGGCGGCCCGCGCCCGCTGCCTCCAGCGCCTGGGCCAGCCCTGCCGGGGAGAAATGAGGTGGTTCTTCGCCTGTGTGCTGCCTGGCTTCAAGCTCGTGGACATCCACGACGACCCCCTCGCCCAGCGCTGCCAGTTCGCGCGGTACGGCCTCGTCGCTGGTCCCACGGGTAACTCGCCTGTGTCCATCTGCGAGCGCCAATTCCCAGCGCGCCTCGAAGGGGTCCGGGTGGGGGTGCAGCTCCGGCTCCTCCCACGGCTCGACGCTGCCCCACCAGTGCGGGCGGATCGTCGCCTCGACGACCGCATAGGCGGCGGGCCGCATCTGCGAGGCAATGAAGCGCCGCCAGATCAGCCCGTACAGCCGGACGGCGTCGCCGTCCAGCCCGCGCCGCCGCAGCGCCTCCCCGCTGTGGGCGGGCGTCAGCGTCGGGTCTGTGGGTCGGATGGCCTCTATCCCATCTTTCACGGAGTTCGTCTCGTCCTGAGACGAGCCTTCCGGCAGGCCTTCCTGCCCGTACAGGTCGGCGATCACCAGCCGGGCCAGCGCCCGCGCTGCCGGGCTGACCTGGCTGCTCCGGGTGTGAGGGTAGGTGATGAGTCCGGTTTCGTACAATGCCCGCGCGGCCTGCTGCGTCCGGTCGGGCCTGAAGCGCAGGCCGCGCCACGCCTCCCCCAGCAGCGTGCCGGTGGTGAAGGGCGGCGGCGGGGCCTCGCGCTCCATGCGCCCGGTGATGCCCTCCACCAGCCACGTCGTGCCCGGCAGCCGCAGCTGCTCGACCACCCGGCAGGCTTCCTCGCCGGTGTCGATTCCTTCTGCGTTGGCCATCTCCGCCCGGAAGCGGACGCCGTCGTGCGTCAATTCGGCCGCGATAGTCCAGCGGCGCTGGGGAGTGGCGTCGCGCCGCGCCCACTCGCGCTCGACAACCAGCCGCAGTGCGGCCAGCCCGCTCAGGCTGAGCTCAGGCGTCGGGCCGCCGTTCAGCCCCCAGCGCTCGAGCAGGCACGCCACCCGCGCACCGGCCAATCGAGTGATCGCCTTCCGGGCGCGGTGGGCGTCCGCCTGGTCGCCGTCGATGGCGCGCGGCTGGGAGAGGGCTTCCCGGATGGCATCCCCACTCAGCTGGCTGAAGATGACGCGCCGGGCTCTGGCCCGCGCGCGCCCCGGCAGGGCCTCGACAATGTCATGCGCCAGGGACTCGCCCTCGCGGTCCGGGTCGGTCGCCAGCGTGATCGTTTCAGCCTGCCGGGCGCTGGCGATCAGGTCGGCCAGGGCCGCGGCGTCACCGCGCGGCGCCGGGCAGGCCTTGACCACGCAGCCTTCGCCCAACGCTGCCTGGATCGTGCTGGCTTTACGTGTGTTCTCGGTAATGATCAGTTCCATCTCAGTCCTTCTCTCTCACAACAATCACGGGATAAGAGTCAGCGGGTCGACGTACAGCCCGTCGACCCGGGCGCTGAAGTGCAGGTGCGGCCCGGTCGAGCAGCCGGTGCTGCCGACGAAGCCCAGCGTGTCGCCGGGGGACGTTGGTTCTCCCGTCGCCACGTTGGAGCTTGACAGGTGCGCGCCCCACAGCTCCACCCGGTGGCCGGCCACCATCGCCGTGTGTTTCACGAAATTGCCGTACCCCTGGTGGGGCGGCTGCGAGCCCGGCATGGCGCTGCAGTCCGGTCCGCTGGGATTGTCCCCGGCGTACACGACCTGGCCCGGCACGCCCAGCGGGTCGATGTACGGCGCCCCCTGGGCCCCGGCGTAGTCCGCCCCGTTGTGGAACCACGGCTCGGAAGCGGGACAGCCGGAGCCCAGCTCGCCGGTGAAGAAGGCGCTGCAGCCGAAGCCGCGCTCGACCGACACGCTGTCCACCGGGTGGCGGGCCAGCAGGAAACCGGGCGCGGGACGCGTGCCCACCGGCCCCGGCACCAGCGTCACCTCGCCCTGGCAGCGGTCGTCGGTGGTGTTGACCCACACGCCCACGTTGCTGCCAATAGAGTTGTTGGCCACCATCTCGTCGATGTCCTCGGTGTCCAGCGGGTCGAGCACGTAGGCCAGCCGCCAGGCATCCGGCGCGGGGATCAGCGCCGCTGCCCGGACGGTGCGCTGGTCGCCCGGCTCCAGCAGCGTGGCGGCCTCGCTCAGCTCCAGCGGTGGGACGCCCGCCAGGTCGTGCGCCTCGCCGGAGACGCCCCACGCGCCGCGCGTGTGGCTCAGGCCGTCCGCCTCGATTACCTCCAGCACGTACAGCTGCGCGAATGGGTAGAACTCGTAGTCGTTGGTCAGCGAGGCGTTCTCGACCGTCACGTCCCAGGCGGCGGCCCACCAGGTCGTCTCGGCGCCGCTGTCCGGGTCCTCGACGAAGAACGGCCCGTCTACCGCGACGTCGTCCATCCACACCCAGATGCCCAGCCCGATCCCGCCCACGCCGCCTATCTGCACGTGCTTGCCCAGCGGGAAGTCGGTCAAGAGCTGGAAGGGCGTCGGCGTGGGATAGGGCGTGTAGGTGGCCGGGGGCGGCGTCAGCAGCTCCCAGCCCGGCTGCATGGTGTGCGTGGCGGGAGGGGCCTCGGTCGGGCAGGTCCATACCGGCAGGTCGCGGGCGCGCATGTTGTCCGCCTGGCAGGCCAGCGCGGCCAGCAGCAGCGCCGACAGGACGCACAGGGGCAGCACGAAGGAAGGCGGACGGGTCGAAGGAGTCATCATGGATAGGTTGGCCTCGAATACTCAGGGAATAAGGCCCGGGGCGATGCCGGGCGGGATGAGCAGCGTCCACTGCACCGGCCTGCCGGGCCGGAAGTCCTCGGCGGCCCCCAGGAAGGGGATGACCACCCGGATGGTGCGCTCGGTCGCCAGGATGAAGCGCACCGTGCCGCTCTCCCCTGTGAAGCCGTGCGACAGCGCGCGGTTGCTGTCCGCGTCGATGACGCGCACGCTGATGCCCCGCACGCCCTCGTTGGGGTCGATCTGGCCGTTGTCGTTGCGGTCGTAGCCGACCAGCACGTCCACCGTCTGTGGCACCACCGGCACCGGCGTTGGCGTGGGGGCCATTTCCGGCCGCTGCAACGCCCGCACGGTCACCGAGGTGGTTCTGGGCATCCCTGTCCCGCCACCAGCCCCAGGGGGTGGCGCGGGCGCACCGGCGATGCAGGTCAGGGTGTAGGTCGCGCCGCCTGGCCGCCGCAGGTCGGCGTGCTTGTAGCCGACCAGGGCATAAACGTCACCCTCGGCAGTGGCGGTGAAGGTCACCCGGCTGTCGATCCGGCCGCTCTGCGTGTCCACGTCGTCGTTGCCGCCGAGCGCATCGCCGAGGTCGGCACTCCCGTACACGATCAGGTTGGTGTCCACGCCCTGGCCCAGGTCCTCGGTGCGGCAGGTGTAGGTCACGCCCGGGCGCACGGCCATGACGAAGAAGTCGTTGTCAACCCCGTCAGGGCTGCCGGGGTTGAAGTTGAGGTTGGTCAGCGAGTCGCCCGGCACGATCCGGTAAGCGGTGGCGAAGTCGTAGTTCGGCTCGGTGTAGTCCGGCGCGCCGCCCATCTCCGGCGTCGGTGTGCTGGTGGGGAATGGCGAGGTCGGCGTGGGCAGCAGGGTTGGGGCTGGCGTCGGCGAGGGCGTGGGCGCGGGTGTCAGGTCGACCAGCCGCAGCACGTACCAACCCTCGTCGACCGTCCCGTTGAGCACCTCGACCGCGTAGTAGCCCTCGCTGCTGACGTCGAACGTTATGGCGGCGTTGGGGCCGGAGGGGTCGTTGTGGGAAGCCATCAGGGCCGCGCTGGGGCCGTACAGGTTGAGCGTCAGGTCCAGGCCCGGCGTGCCGACCACCTCCACCCGGTACTGGCCGGGGTAGCTGTCGGGCGGGCTGACCAGCACGCGAAACCAGTCCGGGTCATTGGCGGGGCTCATCGACAGGCTGCCCAGCTCCGCGCCGACCGGGATGTTGGACGCCTCGCCCAGGGAGTCGTTCTCTTCGTAGCCATCCGGCGCGGGCGCCTGCGCGCGGGCGCCGGGTACGAGGAAGGCCAGCGCCAGGCAGGCCAGCCCCACGGGCAGTGCGGCCAGGGTAAAATGTCCAGGTTTCTTGTGCATGCTATAACTCGCAATCCTCATACCGGGAGATTGTGTTGGTCGGGGTTCTTCAAGACGGCGACCAGCCTGAGCCGGATGGCCGTCACGATGGCCTGCTGGTTGGTCTCGACGCCGAGCTTGCGGCGTATCTGGCCCTGGACGGAGTAGATGGAGTTAATGCTGCGCCGCAGTGCCTGGGCCAGCTGGTAGGTGTCCAGGCCCAGCGCCATCAGCCGCAGCACGCCGTACTGGTGCGGCGTCAGGTCCGATGGTTTGGGTGGGGGCAGGTAGTAGGTGCTGCCAGCCGCGATGCCGCGCACCACCGGCGGGAGCAGCGGTGTCAGCGCCAGCTCGCGCAGCAGCGTGCCGTAGCAGGCCGGCAGTTCCTGGGCCAGCGACAGATCGATGCTGTATGTGGCCGCGACGAGCAGCACGCGCGGGAATGGCTTGCGCCTGGAGATGGCTTCCAGCGCCGCCAGCGCGTCCAGCCCGGGCAGCGCGTCGTCCAGCAGCAGGACGTCGGGCCGTGTCCGGTCCAGCGCCTGCGCCAGGTCCTCGACGGTGGCGATGACGCCATTCGTCACCTCGAAACAGGGATCCGCGAGCAACTGCTGCAGGTGGCTGCCCAGGCCGGGCTGGCTGGCCAGCAGGATGCGGGTCGGTTGCGGTACGTCTCTTCTCATGGCGCATACCTTTGTCAATAGGAGTCGACACCGTTCTTCTGCGCATTACGAGCATAGAACGCCTGTTCTGAAATATTAGGACAAACGAAAACGCGGCGCAACCCTTTTGGGGCGATTTGTTGAATTTCTGTAGTTTTTGGGGGGAAACTCTAACCGAAACTTAACCCGGAGAGACGGATCCAGAGATCCTGATGGACAACCCCCAGGACCGCTGATTGATGGATGAGCAGCGTAACTGTGGGCATCCCTGTCGTCGAGACGATTGCCATTGTGAACTATAATAGGGGGCGGATACAGGAAGAGAGCGAGGAACCAGGTTGATGGCCGAAATGACATTTGACCAGATTCTGCGGGCGGCCAGGCAATTGTCGCCAGCCCAGAAAGAAGAGCTGATCCGCCGGTTGCGTGCCGATGTACTCACCAGGGAGCAGTTGATCGGCGAGTTGGAGGGACTGCGCGCGGCGGGCGCGTTTGCCGATCTTGCCAGCTTGAAGGGCCAGTTTGCCCGGCCCGGCCCGCTCCCTGACGCCGACGAGGTGGAGGGCTATCTGCGCAGCCTGAACAGCGCCTGGGAGCAGGACCTTGACGGCCTCGCCGAATGATCTCCAGCCCCTGTACGTGGTGGACACCAATGCGCTGATCTGGTACCTGACCGGCCACCCGCGCCTGAGCAAGAAGGCCGGAGCCATCTTCGAAGCAGCGGGGCGTGGCGAAACCCGCCTGATCGTCTCGGCAATCTCTGTCGCGGAGATGTACTATTCGGACAAGAAATTTGGTCACTTCACGGATTTTGAGGAGGTCTACCGGGCGCTGAAATCCCGGCCGGAGTTCGAGTTCGTGCCCTTCAATCCGGACGACGTGCTGGCCTTCGACGGCGATGCGGCCATTCCCGGCATGCACGATCGCATCATCGCGGGATTGGCCCGCCGGTTGGATGCTCCCCTGATTGCTTCCGACCCGGAGATGGTCGGCGCGAAGATCGTCGAGACAGTGTGGTAAGTGCCTGTGCGAGACTACCCGAAGCACGTCAAGAAAGCGCTGCGCGAATGGTCCGCCGAGGCCCACGAGCGCGAGCTGCACCGCGAGCTGGCTTTGCTGGACCGCAGCTTCGACCAGTGGCGCAGCGGCAAGATCGGCAGCGGCGAGTTGAGCGCGCGCATCCACGCCTACGAGATGGGTCCCTCTCGCGAGTTGTACAAACGCTACAACAGCGGTCTTCCGGACGTGAATGTGGCTTCTGCGCTCGCGGAGGGCATCCTGACGCGAGAGGAAATGCCCGCCGACGTCGTCGAGGCGATTGAAAATCTGCTGAACTTCTACCAATGAGCAAAAAGAGGAAAACCCAACTCGGCAAACTGCCACCCAGGTACAAATTCTTCCTCAACCCCTACCCGGATGAGCGCTTCACCCGCTGCCCCGAATGCCGGGCGGCGACGAAGGCTCGCAAGAAACCCTTCCTGATTCACATTGACCCGATGACTCTCCTGGCGCTCAACATGACCGGGCGTTACTGTCCGGACTGCGACCTGATCATCCTGCACCAGGACGTGCTCGAAGACCTGCTGGTCAGGACCTTCGAGTGGCACGATCCGTCGGTTATCGGAAACGAATACCTGGTCATCGGGACGCTGGAACGATCCTACTGGCAGAAGCATAAAGGCAAGATGGCAGCAGGCCCCGCTTTCGACCACTTGCACGACTTTGAGAAGGTCGTGATCTACGAAGTGATCCCGGCACACTGGGGGCCTGCCGATGGCTGAACCGGGCCTGTTTCATTCGCCCTCTTGCGCTCCCCGGCCAGGTTCCGCGTTCAGCTGAGCCATCAGCCTGCGCGACGCCCGGTAGCGGATCACTTTTCTGACGGAGACCTCGTGATCTCGCGGCTCCGTCTCCAGATTGCTCACAGCTCGATACGGAGATCGCCCCTCCGTCCACAGGCGACCCAGCGCGTCGATCTGCAGGTAGTCGCCAGCGGCGAGTGCTTCGATCAGCGTGGTGACGCTCATCTGCAGCACCTTCTCGACCTGAGCAGCTGTGGGGAGATTGTGGCGCTCGGCTGCCGGCTGGCTGGCCAGCGCGCGGTGCGTGGCCCTGGCCCACTGCTGCAGGTTCATCGTTCCAATTCCTCACCTCTGGCCCGCTCTTCAGGACTCCGTTCCAGCAGTCCCTGCTGGGCGAACAGCAGCGCGTAGTAGGCGGCCAGCTCCCGCCGCTTGCGCTCCTCCCGCTCATGGATGTCGGCGTGGGTCGGGACGCGCCTGCCGCGCCGCGTGATGCGCGCGACACGCTGGCGATGGCTGGTCCGCTCGGCTTCAAGCTCCGTCCGGTGCCGCTGCTGGCGGACCACGGCAGCGCGCAGGCGATCCGCCTCGCGGCGTTTGTCGCGCTCCTCGACCACGTAGCGCACGTACATGCGCAGCTCCGCCTGCCGCTGGAGCGCTTCGCGCTTGCGCTTCTTGCTGGCCTTCTTCGCCCGCTTCGCTGCCTGCTCGGCCTTCATGACTTCCATCACGTCGGCCAGCACGCGTGCCTTCCTGAGCTTGCGCAAGACCTGCTTTGCGTCACGCTCCCGCTCGAGCCGCGCGTCCCGCTCGGCGATCAGCGCCCGGGCGCGCTCCTTGCCCAGCACGCGGCCCAGCTCCTCCTCTAAGGCCTGCCTGGCGGTGCGGTGCAGGTCGCGGATGTGAGGCTTCTTCGCGACGTGGTCGATGCGCCCCAGCTCCCCCGTTTCATCCACCCGGACCGTGCCCGGCGTGATGACGTGCGCGTGCGCCATCTGCTCGCCGTCCGACGAGCGCTGCTTGTCGTGGATGACGTAGCTGTACTCGGCCAGGCCCCAGCCGTTGTCGCTGTACCAGCGCTCGACAGTCTTCTCGGTGACGTTGCGCACCACCTCGAAGCGCTTCGCCTCAGGCACGTGCTTCATCAGCTCCGGGTCGGGGGAGATGACCCACGTCCGGGCCAGCATGCGCCGCCCCTGCCAGTCATAGGCGCGGTTGGCGATCTGGCGGTAGGTCTCGCCCATGCCCCGGTCCACCCAGCGTGTCTCGCGGTGCTGTGGCCTGACGTGGTCGCTGACGTCCTCCGGGTAGCGGAACTCGGCGTCCAGGTCGGCCTCCAGGTAGGCGTCGCGGCGCACCGAGCCGTCCCGGTACTGGAGGTACTTGAGCAGGCTGCGGAAGGACTTGATCTCGCCCTTCTGCTTGTAGCCCAGGTTGACGATGATGGTCGGCTTGGACACGGCGCTCATCCCCTCAGCCAGCCAGGTCCTGCTGGCGCTGTCCTTCCAGCTCGGCGTCCTCGATGGCAGCGGTCACCCGCAGCCCGACCCGCCAGCCGCTCTCGACCAGCCGCTCCTCGGCGATCTTCAGGATGTTGCCGGGCGTGAAGCTGCCCGACGTCGCCTCGTCCATCTCGATCAGGTTCAGGATGAGGATTGACGCGACTTCGGCCAGCATGATGGTGATGAGGGTCAGGTGCCAGCTCAGCAGCCGCTTCACGTCGCGCACTTCGTCGCGGAAGCGCCCGGTGAAGTAGCGGCGGCTGCCGGTGATCTCGCCTCTATCGTCGATGTACTGGCGGATGGCCGCACGGATCTCCTCGCCGACGGCGCGCTCGCTGCCCGCCAGGCGCTTGAGGTTGGCGTACATCGCTTCGGTCATGCGGACCGTGACGAACTTGTTCTTCAGAGCGGAGGATGACTTCGCCATGCCGCGAACGATAGAACATATGGTCGCCAGCGTCAAGGCCGGAGATGATACCTACCGGGAGATGTGACACATACCGGGGCCTGAGATCTCAGGGCTGGGTCGCACGAAGTGGTCGATGGGTGCGCGTGTGTAACACACACCGGGTGCTGAGATCTCAGCGCCCGGTCGCACGAAGTGGTCCCCCTTATTATCTTGCTCACCCGCGCCAGCAACGCACGTTGCGGTGGCGGCGCAGCCGCCAGGCGCGGGGAGACGGCGCGTGCTCAAAGCACGCACATGGGCTCCTATCCTAACACCCTTTGGGCTGTTCTAGAAGGTCTTGCATCACGAGGGCACAACAAGCGTACGGTGAGATCAGATGGCTGCGCACCATAGACTAGCACCAGAAGACGTTGCCTACTGCCAAGAATCTAAGATTCAACCACTGGCGTTTCTAGCGCGGCGTATAGAGTGCGCCCGAACAAGCGAGAACTTCATGTCAAGCTTCAGGATTACCGTTACGTTGTTTGTCAAGGGAGCTATACTGACTTAAACTTATATTGGCATGCGATGGCGGTGTGAGAAAGTCTTGCCTGAGCGGCAGACCGATTTTTGCCACTGCGTACGGTCAGACTTTTCCTAAACGTCAGGAATGTTCATCATGACAATGGTTATAGTTTCCATACATATTCATATCAGCTCAGAGAATCACATTTAACTCTCCGAGGTAATGGCTCGGTGATGCGATGCCAATAGAGATTTCCCTGTATCAAGCTTTAAGGGACGTTCAAGTCCTCGATTTGCCCCCAGGTGTCTCCAGCTCAGGCAAAAAATTTGAGGACTATATGGTTCAGCAGATTTATCAGATGGTCCAGCAAACTGGTCAGCTACGTGTTTTCCCTCCCCGCTACACGCTACGTGAACCTACACGCTCAGGTGCGGCGCACCAATTCGACATTGTGCTCCGGCATAATCAACTGACGACTGCTATTGAGTGCAAGTTTCGGAAGAAGACTGGCATCGATGAATTATTTGGCTATAAAGGCAAGCTGACAGATTATAAAAGGCCACCGAGAGCAATCTTTGTGACAACCTCCGAAATCATTCCCGACGACGTCTTCTGCTATGCGATAGCTCATGAGATCTCAGTTGTCTGTTTCTTGCTGCCCCCAGTTGGCTATATGCTACAGCAGGTCAGGCTCGATACTGATCTCGCTCGTCGTATCGGAAACCTCCAAACGCGAATGAAGGGGGACAACACACCCGGGCATGTTCTCGTCGAGTGGCAAAACGCATTTAGGCGATTCGCAGCTGAGGGCTACAGTTGATGACTCGGACGTATTTGCGTGTGCCGCTAGTACGGCGTGTGGAATACTTGGTTGCGTTTCTGGAGAGTTACATTGACAGCGAATTCGATGAGAAGCATGCGCTGAAAGCAGTGCAACAACGCATCCATTTGTTCGAAATCCAAAAAGCCAAAGCCCTGGGCCGACAACGGCCGCAAATGCGTAAGGGGGCCAGCACACTTAAAGAGTGCATAGCCTTGGCCAGACATTTGGGGTTCGTCGATCAATCTATGCACTTGAGGCCCGATGCTCGAAAAGTCCTCGATCCTGAAAGCAGACGTCACACCCTCTTGGAACGGATGTGGCAGATCTATCCTCGATTCAAGCAAGTGGTAATGGGAGTTCGGGATGCTGAACGGCTTGACTTGTCTTTCTATGGTCGGGGCGATGCGTTCCGTCAGGAGGCTCTCCCGCTCTATGGTTTCGATTTCAATCAGGTGATTTTCGAGATAGTTCGCGATCTGGCCACAGAGTTGAACCTGATCAACTGGCATCCTACAGAAGGAAAACGACATATTGTGTACCCTGTGGCATCTGTATCAACGTACGCCGAAATGTTTAGTCTCGCAGGACTTCCAGTTGTGGAAGGAACGTTTGCCCAACGGTGCCAGCACCAAACTGCCTTGGACCTGAGCCTTCTTACTGTGGCAGAGGGTCGATATCAGGCTCAGGCACATCTTGAACAGGAGGATAATGGGTACCTAGTCTTGCAATCAGGTTCTGACCGAGTGTATATCAAGGATCACTGGGCGGCCACCGAGGATTTTGAGCAAACCCTTTGGGAGGAATATCTTACCCTGTCCAATATGCGTCCTCGCTTCCCGGTTCTATACCCGAATCTGCGCAATAGAGTTTGCGCATCGCTACTGCTTTCAGATCGGGCATTTGACCAATGTCTGCTAACACTAATCCGAAAACCGCAGCGTCTAAACATCTACCCATCGGGCGGGGTATTGAACTATGCAGCCAACTTGGCCCATCTTGGCAAATTCCTTCCCCCGCAAACATCCAAGGGGAATTTCATTGTTTACCTGAAAATTGAGCGGAGAAGCGACAAATGAGCTTCTACAAAGAATACTACCTTAGTGACAATCCATTCCCAACCACGCCGATTCTCGACCCCAGCTCTGAAGATGACAGGATAAACGGCGCCATCTTCAATTCCGATATTGTGGTCGAAGAAATCGAGTCATTTCAGAGCAAGATTCGTCGGCGACCTCCCCTTATTTACGTTGAAAACTCGGATTTCATTCGTGGTGTGGGCAAAAGCGCGCTGGTTGTTCAGCAATGGCGACGTCTCAGGGAACAGCACGGAAATGTCACAAGCATCTACATTCGTTCGGAAAAGAAGCTCAAACCGGCGGACTTCGCTGCACGTTTCATCGGCAACTGGCATCAAAGCGGACACCTTTGGCCAACAGTCTTGGCTGCGCTCGATGCCTATGCAAAGGAGACCTCACAAGGAGAGATAACGCCAGCAGGAGTTGAAGCATTCAGGAAGGCATTTCCCCATCTTCCTTTGCGACCAATACCACTTCTTAATTTCATGGTATACAACCCCGAACAACTCGTTTCCGATTTGGCTGTTTGGGCGCATCGACATAGCGGACAGAAGCTGCACTTGGATTTGGCGCAAGTCTTTTTCCAAAGTTATCTGGCTGATCCACGTTCCTTCCCAGATGCTTATCCCAAGATGCTTCGTAAGCACAAATGGGATGACATCACAATGCTGACAGCCATATACCGCCTTATGAAGTTGGGAGGATATGAGTACCACTATGTCTTCCTGGATCAGTTCGAAGATATTGTTCACGGACTATCGGGCAAGACGCTTATCACGTTCAACACAGAAATGCGCCGGTTGATCGAGGCCTCGATAGCACAGGCTACGCTTATTGTGACCCTTCATCCGGGCGCCACAGCAACGTTGAGTTCTGACGAAGGCGGCGATATCACCTCGATTGCTCCTCTCGATCAGCGGCATGTAGTTGACGTGCGAAGCCTGCCGAAGGATAGTGCCAGCTTACTTGCAAAAAGCTATCTGGATCACTATCGTATTTCAGAGTCCTCACCGCCTGATGCCCTGTATCCTTTTACTTCCGAAGCGATCCTAGAAATCTATGAGGCTACTCATGGGAATATTCGCGCGTGTCTGCTTGCATTCAACTACGCAATAGAGAAAGGCGTCGATGAAGACTTTTCGGTTATTGACGGAGGTTTCCTGGCCGACCACCATCCTCACATAACGGGCCGTGTCAGTCCAGAAGAAGTGGTACTGTAGGAGGGGTTTCAATGACGCTGGTTGAACAGATCACGGCAAATCTTGTTGACCCGGATAATCATGGCCCCATTCTCAAGGCTTTGATCGACACCTTAGAGGTGAAGGGAGAAAGAGGCATCAAGGAATTGATTGAGCGATGGGTGGAAGAGATTGAACAGGCAGACCCCCCTGAGGACAGCGAGATGCAGGAGTAGACCATGTACCTCAATCATTTGTCTGTCTCGGGTTTCCGTGGCGTAGGCTATCCACTCGACATGCCCCTTGGCCATCGGACAATAATCTATGGTCCTAATGGCTCAGGTAAGTCCTCTATCCTGCAAGCTATCGCCTGGGCAGTATATGGCAAACTACCGCTGTTTACTGGGGGAGTATTTACTCGCGAAGATGCTTTGGTCAACGACTTTCTTGCGGATGGCAGTGCGACTGTGAGTTTAGTCTTCTCAAATGATATCGTCATCTCGCGAGTCCGTGACAAGCAAGGGTCAACTACGAGGGGAACGAATCCTCTAACCGTCTCAATCGGGGCGGAGGATCCACAAGCTACTGTTGACAATCTGATAGGTCTTAGCCTCGAGGAGTTCTATGCGGCTGTCTTTCTTCATCAGGAGACTATTCGCGATTTCATCACCACCACCCCTGAAAAACGAAGCGCTGCCATCGACCATATGCTAGGCACCCATCTGCTGCGGACGTTGGTCAAGGCAGTCGATCCGGCCATTCCCTCCAAGGCAATAGTGGGGGCCCAGCGAACCCTCGAATATCTTGACGTGCAGCTCTCGCAAGCCTCAGTTCTCAGCAGGGAAGTGATCTGGCAACACAAACAAGAGCACGGTGACCCGGCCGAACTCCCACATCTGTTGGAAGCCATTCGACAGAACCTAGCTCCTATTGCCGAGGGACTCGGATTGTCACCGCCAGGTGCCTCCCTCGCGGATCTTGAAGACTATGTGGAAGCAGTCCGCCAAGCGCAATTGCGATTATCACGCGACCTTGAGGGCAGGGCTGGCAGGCTAGACACAATGAGAGAGCGCTATGAACAAGTATCGAAAGAAGTTATCGAGGATGTATCGATACCAGATGAGCTTGATCAGTCACGTACCAATCTACAGGATGGCATTGAAGCTCTGCGACAGGATGAGATGAATCTTGCTCGCCAGCTTGATCAGCGGCGTGCAACTGAACAGGAGATTCAAGAACTCGTTGGCCAGGTTGGAGAGCTCCCGGTACTTCAGGATGAAATTGAAGAGACGAAGAGAAACTTGGAAGGCATAAGAGCAGACACGGAACGGACAACTCTGTACAATCAGATTCTCACGGCTGGCCATGAGTATCTTGAGCAAGCATCTCCAGATCATTGTCCGCTCTGCAAGCAGCAGATTGCAGATTTGGCATCGTTGCTGACGCTTCTATATGAAGAGACCCCCCAGGATATTGACAAGATGCGGAGGGAGTTCAAAGCAGTAGAACTCTCGCTTGTCGAGATGCAGGATCGAGCTACACGGTTGGAACAGAAAAAGCAGCGAGTAGGAGAACTGAAAGAGGTCTTGATACACATTCCCGAGGATATTGAGGCACAAATCGAGAGAGGGCATGGAGAGCAGGAGCAACTCAACTCACGCCTTACAGAAGTGCAAGCGGAGATATCCCGAATCGAAGGGCGTATCGAGGTGGCGGCTGACCGCCGCAGTCAACTCGAAGGAGTGCTTACCGAGATTGAGAAGGTGCTAGGGTATTCTCCAGGCGAGGATATCGCCGGGTCTCTCAGTCAGGAGGCCCAAGCCCTGCGCGAACAGGTTACTGAGGTGCAGGCCATCGATATCCAGCCCATCGCCAAGGAACTCGAGCGGGCTAGACAGCTTCGTGACATACAGAAGGATGAGCACCGACTCGACGACCTTGAATCAGAATACCAGACTGCAAACCGGCAGAGGATCCGTTTGAGTTATCACATCCAGCGGCTGACCGAACTTCGTAACGGACTCCAAGATATTGCTGAGACCACCAAGACTCACCAGGCAGCTATCGTGATGGAGGTTCTGAACAACCTCGACATTGATGAATACTATCAGCAACTTAGTCCTCATCCAGCCTACCGGGAACTCCAGATTGAGCCCGAGTTGACCAAGAAGGGCACCTATCATTACTGGATAAAGGCTTTGACGGACGATCGTTCACATGGGACCTATGTTCAAACTCGCTTCTCCACTGCGCAAGCCAACTGCGCAGCGGTTGCCATCTTCCTCGCTGTCAATCAGCATCTCTCATCTAAGCTGGAGACGATCATCCTGGACGATCCCACGCAGTCGATGGACCCGGAGCATAAGATGCGCCTGGCTGAAACTCTGGCTGCCTATCCACGGCAAGTGATTGTGGCAACTGAAAATCCGGAGACATTTGAACTTCTCGCACGCGCTCTCGATAAGCCCACTGTTCACGAACTCGGCCCCTGGTCAGTCGCGGGAACGTCTCTCGCCAATTGACTATCCGATTCCCTTCTGGCACAGAGTATGCATCACGCTTGCATTTGCATAGCCCTGTGGATTGTGATGCAGTCTGGTTGAGGAGTCTTGGAATTACGCAGTTAGGCTTGCAGGTATTCGTCCCTAACCGATCACATCCTCGAGGTGATACGCCATGTCACTCTTCAGTGGAAGAAAAGAACGACCGCATGATCCGAAAGGGGGCTATCTCCGATACTTTGGCCTTCAGCAATGGTATTCTGACTTGAGCGAAGATGAGCGTCAGCTTCTGAATGGAGCTTGTCCAGATATCCTAGATGAAAGCATCCTTGAGACTTCCCAGTCTCCTGGCAGCTTTATCAGGCGGTGCGCGGAGCAAGTTGCGAGCGCGGATGTCAATTTCGCTGAGAGGCTGTTCGACTTGGCCGAACAGCTTGATGAGAATCCAATCGATGTTCATTTCACTTTAATGAACGCGGCCGAATTCCATCGGAGGCATACGCAACACGCAAAGAAGTGGCATGGGACCATTGAGAGGGATGTTGCCCTGTTGCCTGCCTTTGCTAAGGCGTGGCGCAAGGAACATGGGCGAGAATTGCCTGGCTACCCCGCCCTAGAATCTCAAATTCAGACTATGCAGGCAAGAGGTGAGTTGCCAGAGGCTCTTGAATTGTGCAGACATGCGCTGTCTCTTGGCATTGCTGGAAACTGGGAAGAGAGAATCAGACAGATGGAGACCAAGATTCGCGATTAGCAGCCTAAGCTTGGACCAGCGCTGGCTGAGCAGCACTTTCGGTGTGTCTCGTGAAGAGTTCCCATGCCCGATCGGGGTCTTTCTCTGGATCAGCTCCAAGCTGCTTGCAGAGTTCGTGCCAGTAATAGCGAGAACTAAAAGCAGAACGTGGGGGAGGGCGCCGTCTACCTTCCCATAATATGCAATAGCGGGTAGCCGAGTCTATGAACTCAATGCGGAGACGTTGGTCGAAGTTCTTGAGTTTTGTATTGGCATAGGCATGAATAGCTTGTTCAAGAGCTTCTTTGGATTTGATAAGCCGCTCATCTTCCGGGTTGGCGTTTCTTGGCAGAGGTTCTCCGAGCACCTCTAGAAGTCGGTAAATGTTTCCGCTGAAGTACTCGTTTACCGTTGTCGCCACTTCAGTATCCACAAACTCTCGCAGGGTTGGCGCACGCCCCTTCGTCTCGCGCATTCGATTGTAACGCTGTCCACATGCTCTTACGGTCGCCTCGTATCTCGCGACCCAGAAAGTCTTGAAATAGGAGGTTGTCCAACGCTCAAGATGATCTAGATAGATAGACTTGAGCTCCTTGAAGGCACGCGTCGATTCCGCGTGGGCCTTTCGTCTGGACTGCCGATCCTCGCGCACTTCAGGTTCACCGGACAGTGAGATGGCAACGATGTAGGCCATCGTTGCGCCGCCACTGGGGGAGAATGCTACCTTCCCCAGATCGTCAAAGAGACGTTGGTCAACGGGACAACCTAGGTCCTCAAGCTTGCCCAATTGCCGTCTATAGTAATGCGGCATGCCTGGAATATCGGTTCTGGAGTAAGGTCCCTGTGTGAGGAACCAAATTGTCAATCCCACACCGTGCCAGAAAGATAGCGCCGGATAAAGGTGTTTACAGAAAGTGCCATACGGGAACAGTACTGTCGCCCTAGACGTGGGATACTGTGGTGACGTTTCGCGCCCATACAACTTATCGATCTGTTCGAGCAGCTGGGTCGGCAGCCTGTCTTGGTAGAGGCCAGGATTATAGACACCGTCGTCATAAGCATCATAGTAGGGCTGATACTGTTGCTCTTCTACCAATCCCCATAGACTCACCATGCCTGGCCGTTGTCCCCGATGTGCATCGACAAGCAACTGCCAGTATTCACTTGCGAGATTGAATCTCTTCCGTAGACCGGTACCTCCGGGATCAATAGAGTCCAACACTCGTGCTCTTTGCTCTTCAGGCAACTCCTTGAGAGCGTCCGGTACAGTAAGCGGATTTGTGATCCTGGGCTCAGGGATTGCTGTGGAAACGTAATCATCTTCCGCAACTTGTTCACCGAGATATTCGACAAACTTGAGCCAGCTTCCTGCGAAGTAGCCGCTCAACAACCACTGGCGTTCTTTGCTGATGAATCGGCTTCTTGGCACTGCTACATTCCGCTTCCCGGCCCGCTTGTAGTAGACCTCCACTGCGAACGCGAGACGTAATGCCCTTATTCGCCTAGCAACTTCTATGAGCGGCTGTTGCACGATCATGTCAAGGGCTTGCAGAAGCAGACTCCGACGTTGAGCGCTGTTCAGGCCATAGAAGTGCGAAACGCTTCTGGCCTCTTCAAAGAAGAACTGAAGAGGGATCCCTAACTGATGGTAGAGGGCAGATGTCTTGTCGAACCAGACGGCGTTCGCCGCTTTGGAATTGTATCTAACAGCACCAGTTTCAGACTTGATTCTGAATTGCCTGTCGGTGATAAGAGGGCTGCCTTTACGAATGTCCATGAACCGAAGGAGATTCTCAAATGCGAATTCCGCAACTGACAAATGGAACAACACATCTGGTGCATCGCCAAGGCGCACGACGATGCGCTCATATTGCAGCCCTCTGATTGACAGAGAATGCTCTGCGTCAACCCATGCAGCCCCGCTTTCTAATTGCGTTGCTCCTGTGAAATGCTCGTTCAAGGTCTTCAGACTTCTTTCCGACACGCGGCTAACGACATCCGCAGGGTTGGTTGACCATAGATCTCTATTGCTTGCATCTGGAAGACTAACCGGGTACCTAATTCGGGCTTCGACAGTACTCCAGGCTGCTTCCAGATAATCTGCGGTCAAAGCATCGACGTCGGCGTGTAGGGCCACCAAGGATGCGGGGCATTTCTGGGCTTCAATTGCAAGGTACACCTCAGGCGAATCGGCGCTTTGCAGTTCCCGACCCATTGAATCAGTCATTTCTCATGCCCTTTACCACGTTCACAAACTCGTCAAAGCTGATTGGGTTGGGATTTCCCTCCACGTATCTGGCATAAGCAACTGAAAACGCCTCTAATTCTCGTTCCGCCTGCCTCTGCTCCAGTCTTTCTTTGGAGTGAAGAATGCCTGACTGGGATACGCCTTCGTCGCGAAGGACTTCAATACTTGGTGTGTTGTACGCATCCTGCTCCGCCACACGTTGTAGCTCAGGATCGCCGGACAGGAACGTGACATATTGTGCATCCCCTTCAGTCACCTCAACCTGGAAGGGACCCATGTCATCCTCACGTCTCAGAGTCTCAAGGTGCCCCATCAATCCAAATTCGCTATGGAATACTATATCGAGAATCTGCTGTTCAGGCGGAAGATGGGATCCGTGAGCCTCCGGCACTACCCGTATGCCTCTGCCGATGAACTGATAGAATTCGGCAAAACTTCCGTAGGGACGCATTGGCACAACGATACTTATTTTGGGGAAGTCGTAGCCCTGTCCTAACATCTTGAGGTGGACCAGTGCTTGCAGTGCGCCACTATCACGCTCAAAGCGTTCCCGAAGACGTCGGACTTTCGCTGCTCCCATTGAGTAGTGCAAATATGCGCAGGATATGCCGAATTCTCGAGCTACACCTGCTATCTGCGCAGCGTGTTCTTTGCTGAGTGCAGATAAGAGGATGCGTGGTTTCACCGGGTATAGGAACTGCGTCTGATAGTCAAGACGCTGGCGTACAATAGACATGACTTGTCGCATCGGCTCAAGTGATTTCGCGGTGATTGTTGACAGTCTTCTTTCGTCGTCAACTATCTCAAGCAAGTTGTCTTTGCCAGAAACCTCCTCAACATAGCCGTCAGGGTATCTTACTTCGTATACCATCCCAGATGGGTCAGCCACATGCCGGTGCAATACGGGTCTTTTTGCAACACCATCATTGATGGAGTCAATTAGCCGGTATCTATAAACGACGTCGGCCTCAATTGGTTTTCCATCCATTCGTTGGAAGCATGCAGACATCAGGATCGCACGAGTGTCCGAGAAATGGTCAAAGAGGCGCTGATAACTGTCTGCAGCAGCAATGTGTGCTTCATCTATCACTAGAAAGTCTATGTCATCAGGTGCCAGCTTGTAGAGTAGGTCGCCAGCATCGGTACCATCACCTAATACATGGTAATTCGTGATAATGATCTCCGCCTCCAACAGTTTCTTCGCAGAGATACTGCTAATACTCCCCCGTTCCCCGTCCAGTACGAGTACTTCTGGCACTCTACATCCTGGAAGTAAAGGTCCAGACGGGAGGTGGTGAAGCACATTGCCATAGCGATGAGGGTCAAGGGCCTTGTCAAACGTCTTTCGAATGACGTTGGCTGGGGAAACGATTAATGCACGCTTCTGGCAAAATGCTAGGGCAGCGACAATACCCAAGACTGTCTTGCCAGCACCAACCGACATCACACAGGCAGCGTGTTTGTTACGGGCACCAGTAGCGAAGTAATTCGTAAGTGCTTGAAGAGCTTCATATTGGCAAATGCGTAGCACGTCCACATTCAAGTGGCGCCGCGCTGTTTCGAAGTAGTTCTCCTCTTGCGGAGACAGTGCCAACCCAGGAATTGCGGGATTAGCCGCAAAAAGGGGATTTGGATCCATCTGGGGCTGTGGCACCGAGAACGTGCTTCGTAAGCACTGGGCCGTTAACGGATCCTGGAGCATGAGGGCACGGAACTGTTCAATGCAGCGGCGAGTATCGGTGCGGATACTATCGTAGCTGAAGCGTAGTACGGCAAAGCCGCTGGTCTGCAGGTCATTCTGCCTCATCCGGTCGTAAGAAAATGCTCGCCGATCTGAGTGAAACGCATAACCGTCAAGCTCGATAGCGACTCTCAATCTCTCACCCAGAATTGCGTAATCTAATTTATAGCTGCGCTCTCCAACTTCCACCGGGAACTGAGGATACACATGGAGAATCAGCGTCTGTCGGCTTGCTGGCCGCAGGATATACTTGAGAAAGCAGTACTCTAGGCAACTCTCATATGTCAGGTCGTCATCGAATGACATGGCCATCCTCACGCGCATCAGGTTCTGCCACCCTGCAACCCTTATTAAAGCACGTTCAGACGAGATTTGGGTCTGTCCAGCCGTTCGGATTAAGTCCTCTGTCCATCCGCGGCTATTTTGGAATCGAAGTAATCCTTAGTTTAACATCGTTGGTCCGACAGGCAAGTGCCAACTGCTCATTGTCATGGCTATCGCGCCCCCGGGAAGTCCAGAAGATGACCAGCGGCAACTTACAAAAAAAGGAATGGGATCCTGTAGGATCGGATCCCATTCCCGTTACTTGCACCACAAATACCGATAATCGTTGACAAACGCCGGGCCGTCCGCCGTCTCCACAAACACGCCCCACCGGTTGAACGGATCGTAGGGCGGCGTCTCGACGTGGCGGAACTGCGTGACCGTCCCCTCGCGCAGCCGGTCGAGGCCGACGAACACGATGGTTTCGCCGACCTCTGGCACATTGGAAAACTCGTACGGCCTGGAGGCCATCACGCGCTCACCTCCAGCGTCACGCCTTCCACGGTGGCCCGGCGCTCGGCCATCTGCAGCGCCTGACCGTAGGTCGGGGCACCCACCGGCTCGACGTTGTACTCGCCCCGGTCGTTGACAAACAGCAGTTGCCTGCCATCCGGCGACAGCACCAGCCGGGCGCAGCGCCCGTTGTACTGGGCATTGTGATCGTGTCGCAGTGTGGTTCCGTTCTTTCTCATGATGACCTCCCTACTGCCGGATGGTGAGGCGCTCGCCCAGCACATCTTGGCGAAGGCGCACCTCGTAGGCGGGCAGCTGAGCGGTGGTGACCGCACGGCGGCGGACTCTCTGGACCGTCAGCAAGACGTCGCCATACCAGTCCATGTAGCGCCGGACCGCCGACACGCTCACACCCAGGCGGGCCGCTTCCCCCGCGATTTCCTCGAAGTTGCTCAAGGAGAAGCGATCCAGGTTGTGGGCCAGCTTGCGCGAACCCGAATGCAGTGACATAATGACCTCCGCATAAAGTGATGAAGCCACAGGCAGACCTGCACCGGTCGCACCTGTGGCTTTGTCTTCGAAGCCACCCCACGTGGCTTCTTTCACCTGGAACACACCCGTAGGGTGTCTGCGCGGCGGGAGCACAGCTTATGCCCCTATCCGTCCGCGACGAATGCGGGTGACGCTCCTGACTCCTTCCCGGCGAGAGAATGCCCCTATCATCCCTGCTCAGTTTGTGGACGGTCGTGGCGCGAAAAAAGAAACACCAGCCCGGAGGCTGCTGTTCCCTGTCTGCGGCTGCTGCCCAGAGCGGACGCCTGTACTTCGAGGTGTAGGTGCCGGGCCTTCCTAGACGGCCCCGGCTATGCCGGACAGGCCGTACTTCACTGGCAGGTGCCGATCTGTGTCGGGCCTTGCATCAGTGGCAGGTGCCGGGCCTTGCATCCTAGAAGGGAATCTCTTCTTCGGATTCCTCCGGTACGTCCGGCGGCGCTCCATTCCCGGTGCCGTTCGCGCGGCCCAGGAACCTGACGTTGCGGGCGGTGACTTCCAGCGATGCGCGGGCTTCACCCTCCTGGGTGGTCCAGGCGCTCGCGGCCACTTCGCCCTGCACGAGGACCTGGCTGCCCTTGGTGAGGTACTCATTGCACACCTCAGCCTGCCGCCTCCAGGCGGACACGCGGAACCACCAGGTCTTCTCACGCTGCTCGCCGCTGTCGCGGTCCGTCCAGCGCCGGTTCACGGCTACACTGAACGTGGTGACGGGCGTGCCGTCGTCGAGATAGCGCATTTCGGGGTCGCCCCCCAGGTTGCCGACGATCGTAAGCTGGTTCATGGTCCACTCCTTTTGTAGGGTTGGTGGGTACCAGGTCCGCTCCGGGCGGCAGCCGCAGACGCCGCGAAGCGGGGTGCCTCGCAGCTTTCATGCGGGATACGGGCGTAGCCCGTCGGTTTTCTTTTGACTGTCAGATTTTGCGGACCAAGCTCGATTGGCGGGAAAGGGGATGGGACTGCTCAAGACGATCACCGTTCAAGAACGCGGTCGTGAACAGCCGTGCCGACCCTGCTCAGTTTCACGCCGCTGGTCAGAAGATGGTGGAAAAAAGAGAAACCGGGACAGGGAGCGTATGTCCCTATCCCGGCTCTCTCAGGCGATGCGGCGCGACCAGGGGCCGGTTTCGCCCGTCTGGGCATGGTACTCGGCAGCGCCGGATGCCAGGCGGTCGGCGTCCTCGTTGCCATCGTGTCCGTTGTGGCCGCGCAGCCAGGCGATGGTGACGCGGTGCGGCTTTGCCGCCTCGACCAGCGCCTGCCACAGCTCGGCGTTCTTCACCGGCTTGTTGCGCGAATTGCGCCAGCCCTTCTCGATCCAGCCTGGCAGCCACGCGTTCCAGCCATCACACAGGTACTTGCTGTCCGTGTAGATGACGATCTCGCCGGGCGCTTTGAGCGAGATGAGGGCCTGGATCGCAGCCAGCAGCTCCATGGCGTTGTTGGTGGTGTTGGGAGCCGCGCCCGCGATGTGCCGGATGGCGCCGGTGGCCTCGTGGTGCAGGACGACGCCCCAGCCACCCGCGCCGGGGTTGCCCTTCGACGCGCCATCGGTGTAGGCCACGATCTTGTGTGCCGTCATGGCAGTTGACCTCCTCGTGACGAATTGAACGACGCTCACGCGCTGTGAGCTGTCACCGAGGAGGCGGGCGTAGCCCGCTGTAGGCGTCAGTACCGCCATATCCATTCGAAACCACAATCAACCGGTCGTAATTCTGTTTCAGTTCGCTTGCAATTTGGCACTCTCGCACAACATGGGATCACGTCGTGCTTTGTCACTAGCTGAAGGCGGATAGTGACAAATCGGGGGATCTGCTGGTCGGTGGGAGAGAAGTCACCCAATCACTTAATGTTGATCTTGACATTTGACGGTGGGAAAATAGAATGGAAGCAATGGTGAAATAGAATTGCGAGAGAAGAGAATGCAGCGCGCAAAAGTGCTTGGGGGATTGATCTGCTCGACAGCGTTCTTGATGGGATGTGGTCTTGTGTTCCCTGGCTCTGCCGAGCCGATACCAACATTGTACGAGATTCCGACGCTACCACCAACAGATACACCTGTTCAGGCACCAACACTTCCGCCATCATGGACACCAGAGGCGGTCAGTGAAGTGAGCGAGGAGATGATTCAGACAGCGATAGCCCAAACACAGTCCGCGAGTGCAACTACGGAAGAGCCGACACCAAGTATTCCGCCTACGGCCGCTTCCCCGGCTAATCCTCCGCCAACAGCACTGCCCGCAGTTCCAACACCAGTACAAACAACTACATTGCCTGCGACATTGATCGTCGATCAATGGGAGTTGCTTATTACGAGTGTTGTGGGGGAACCTGGTATAGAAACGTCAAGGCAGAATGTACTCGTGTTCGCTACTGCGACGAACCATGGTTCGCAAAGCACATTCTTAGCCATCTATACAGTAGAATTACGTGATAGTCAGGGACGTCGCTACTCGGAAGAGCTGAATGTCACATTCGCAGCACAAGACAAATATGGGCTGGGCTTTCTACCAGGAGCCGATATGCCGCCAGAATCTAGTGAAGAGATTGTGATTGGCTATAACACACCCGCGACTGAGAAAACCTTCACCATCGTTCCGGGTAGCAATGTGGGCAGTTGGAGCGGAAACATCACTTTCAACATTCAGTAACCGTGATCTGGCGGAACACTTCGGTTAAGTGGGGAAGGAGGTAGCAGAGTGTCGGCGAGTTTGGGAGATGTCGTGAGAGCAGTTCCCGGAAGTTTGACTGGTCCCAACATGGCGTATATTGGCTTCGTAGTTCTGATTGCATTGGACAAAGTGCAGGTTACTGCTGGTCAGTTCATTTGGGTGACGATAGTTTTCGTGGTTCTGGCTGTTGTTGAAGGACATTTTCTGCGACCGTTATTGAATGAATGGGGGGAGGGTCTTGGAAAGCATCTGGCGGAGAGGAAGAAATAGTCTTTGCGATAAATCGTTTCGAGAGGCGGTGCCGCGAGTGGGTTGACCATCAGGGCTTTCTCTTTCGCTGCCGCCTGGCCTTGCGATCCAGTCTGTCTATTTGAAAGATAAGCCAGTCCATTATCTCTTCTCGGAGAGCCCCGGCAAGGTCCTGGACTTGTGCCAAAAGAGTCTCCCACACGTTGTCGTCGTCGAACAGTTGAGCCTGCTCCACTTGTTCTGTATGGTCTGGGATTATCTCCCTATACTTGCCAAGCTCTTCGAGTTTTCCCAGAAGTCTCTCGCAAGCGCTATGGACCCCAGAATCACGTAGCGACCGACACACTGCCAGCGCGCGCACGCCTAGGTCCATAATGGAGGAGATACGCCTACTCAGTTCCTCCACGTCTTCTAACGTCAGCTTCCTTTCGGGTTCGGGTGTGGAGGCGACTTGGTATATCCCCAAGAGTTCTCTGGATACCATTACTGCATCATCAGCGAACTTGCGCAGCAGTTCAACATCCTGGACTGCGAAGTCTGACCAAAGGCTGAGACGTGCCTTGCGCCGCGCAGCCTTGGCGTCAAACATACGCTGGACTACCATGGTAATGATAGGCCCGGCAAAGACTAGGCAGACACTAACTATCGGTAGCCAATCAGCGGTCAACTTTCCTTGTTCCGGATCCATTAGTCACTCTTTCGGCTATTCCGGCGGCAAGTGAATCTGCGCGCAGTCGGTGGTATTGTCGGGCCCATTGTACACCCTTTCTGTGAGACCTATGAAAGCGATACCGACGCCGGGTGCCATCACGGCACTGCGAAGACTGCCAATCTCACGGCTGCTTACACATCCTTATGATGAGAGATACATTAAGTTGGCCCTCCAAGAACATCGGCTTGCTAGAGGATACCGACATAGACGGGGCACGCCTGCGCGGGAGCACGGAGGGTGATAAAGGAGAAGGGGATATTCCCGTGTGGGGCATCCCCTTTCTAGCTCAGATATGCAGCAAGTTCTTCTGTTGTGATGGGTACGGACCGCATGATGTCCAGGGCCACGAAAGACAATGACGAAAGAAGCGGCTGACGGTAGAGCAGCTTGTAGGTGACCTGCGCGGCCACCGCAGCGATGAGGTCGTTGATAAGCAGTTATATGGAATAGGGCAGACTGTCAAGAGTGATTCGACAGTCTGCCTGGCTTTTGGATAGAAACGAGGTTAGCGACCACCCAGGAGGTCCAGACCGGTTCCCTACCCTTGACCCAGGTACGCTTCCAGCTCGGGTCGGGTGATGCGCGCGCTTCTGACCGCCGGGGCGGGCGCCAGGCTGAAGAAGCTGGCGAAAGTGGTGACCGCCTCGCGGTTGAGCAGGCGGTAAACGTACTGGGTCAGGATAGCGGCGGTGAAGTCATTGACGAACACCTGCTGCTCATCGTGCATCACCCGCTCGGCGCACGACAGGGCGGCGTCCGGGGTCTCTTCCCCTTCGGGCTGCAGCAGCGGGGGGAACAGCAGGCCCGCATGGGGCAGGTAGCGGCAGTGTCCCTGCTGCGCATGGCCCAGGCCCTCCAGCACCTGGTCGCGGTCGCCGCTGTTGCCCAGGACAACTTGGCCCGAATCGTAGTCGTTTCCGGCGTCCAGCCAGGCAACCTCCTGAGCGCGTGCGATTTCTGCCCGCGCCAGGTGGTTGTCCACACAGCCGCACACCAGGCTGCCGCGGGGCAGATGCTCCTGACTGTCTACCGGCTCGCTGCACCATGCAATCGATAGCCCCAACGCATAGTTGAACCGCCGCGCCAGGGCGGCGGCTTTGCTCTCCCCCACGTCGGCCACCGTAAATTATGTGGAATTAGAATTGAAGTCAATGGGGCCGATTAAATTGTCACATAAGGATGTTGTGAGTAGAATGAGGCATGGAACGGATGGAGGCGGGGTCAGTGCTTTCAGAAGATGCCGCTGGAGTTACAGCATCCATCATCTTGTGACTGCCTGTCCTCGTCTCAATCTATGAGGGGAAGTCATCACGTTCAAATCCCTACCGTGATTGCTAATGCAGGTTTGTAAAGGCGAGAGCTAGCAGGGAAGCATGGACTTTAACCTCAAACCCCAGGTTGGTGCGGGCGTGCAACCGTTCTATGCCCATGCTTTCCAACTGGCTGCCAACGGTTTCAATCAAACGGCGATAGCAACGCAGGTCGTATTCGTCAGCCCACTGGTGGGGTTTCATGTTGCGCTTGCGGATGGGCACCAGACGCACACCAGTATCGTCCAGGATACTGGCTTCGACAGGGGCACTGTTGTAGCCCTTGTCGGCGTACACGCATGCTCCGCCGGGCAAGTTGACGGTGAGTTCGTGCACGGGGGTCAGGTCATGATAAGCAGCGGGCAGCAGGTCAAAAGCTACCGGCAAGCCGTCGGCGTTGCAGACCAGGTGCAGCCGCCAGCCGAAGAACTTCTCCTGTTTGGCCGCGCAGTAGCCGCAGTAGTCCCGTCCACGCACTTTGCGGCAGCGCCGGGCGCGCACCCGCTTGCACACTGGCAGGGGCAGACTATCCATGATGAACACTTCCCCGCGTGTGAAAACCTCACCCAAAATCGACAGGATACCTGCCAGCCAATCCGACAACTGGTGCAGACGCCGGTTCAAGCGCGAGACACTCAACGACTGCTTCATATACCCCATGCCGTGCATGACACACAAGGCCCGCTCGTGGTGGTTTTGAAAGTACAAGGCCGCCACCACCGCAATGGTCAAGACCTGCGCATCGCTCATCTGCGCCAGTTTGTGGCTGCGATGGCCCAATTGCTCAAGAACATCGTCAATCACCACGTAGCTCGTTACAATCACTGCCTCGTTCATGCTGTTCCTCGTCTGAACTGGTTTGCTTGCTTGCAACCTTTTCTAGACTGGGGCAGCATGAACGTCAACTAGCAATCAGGGTATCCCTGGGATTGACCTCGTATCCGAGTGTGATAAGTATCCTTGCAGGTTACTGGTCCTCCAAGTAGGACAGGATCGCCTCTGGACTGATGACCTGGCTCCTGACCGCAATCTGGGCGGTACTGACAAAGGAAATGAAGGTTTGGATGGGCTCCCGGTTCAGCAGTTTCGCCACATATTGAGCCGCGACAATGGCCATCAGATCGTTGACCAACAGACTCTGGTCTCCTCGTACTACCAACTCTGCACAGGAGGCATCGGGAGCAGTGAGCGGCTGAGCTTCTTCAGGGTCTGGTTCCAACAAGGCCGGGAACAGCAGCCCGGCATGGGGTAAGTAGCGACAGACTCTGTTGGCACTCTTGAGACTGTCGAGCACACGCTGGCGGTCGCCAGCATTGCCAATCACCACCTGCCCATGGTCATAGCCATTCCCACAGTCAATCCACAGACAGTCTTCTTTGCGCGCAATTTCAGCGCGGGCGATGTGGTTGTCCACACAGCCCAGCACGAGACAGCCATGCTTCAGATGGCGCTCGCTGTTCAACGGTTCAGTCATCCAGTGAATGTCGAGACCTAAAGCGAAGTTGAAGCGCTGGCCCAGCACAGCCGCCTTGTGGGCTCGTGCCTGCGCGTCCTGGCTGGTAAACATTTGTCTCCCAACATTGTGTTCCTGAACAATGTCAGGGTCGATGAAGACCAGACGCGGCACATGCAGGTTTCGACGCTTGCGGTCGAAGATGAGGCGTGCGACAGAGCGGGCCAACTGCGACCCGGTTCCGCCCAAGCCAGCGATGACAATCTCATCGATACGGTTGTGCGGGTCGAAGGTGTAAGGTTGAGTGAGTTGAGACATGGGCTTCTCCTTGAAAGATGCGAAAAAGCCACCTTGTTCAGGTGGCAGACCGGACTTCCAGCTTGTGAGTGAACGCGATGGATTTAGGAACGAATGCCGATACTGTCGAGAGGGATAAATCCAGGCAGACCTGACGGTTGAGCGGCAAGCTCGCGAGGTGTTTTTCCGGAGGGCGTTGGGACATCGGCCAGTCGAACACAGAGACGCTCGACCGCCTCGACCCCTTCCTCTACTGCCGCTTGCTCCTCGTCGGTGAGCGGGATTTCCTGCATCAGCCTCAGCAAGTTGTCTTGCGCTTCGAGCAGCTGCGCCTTAGCAGACGCTTTCGGTCGAAAGAAGTCGCAGCGCGCGCAGGCCATCCGATGAGGGCATTGGTCGAAGAAGTCATAGGTGCAGTATCCATCCCCCACATCGTAGAACTTCCAGGGTTCTCCACGCGCTGCCTCCCCATTGCGAATCGCTTCCCGGTCCACCAGGACTTCCACCATCCGCACATTGCGCGCAAAGTAGGCCGCATCCTGGTAGGCTTGCGCCAGCTTGACAGGCATCAGCTTCACATAATGCTGGGTGGCATTGACGGTGCGGTGCCCCAGCCACTCCTGCAAAGCCAGAAGCGACATGGGCTGGCGCGCGTTGGCGAGCTGAGTGGCAATGGTAGTTCGGGCGCGATGACTGGTAATGCGTCCCTGCGAATCTTCGCGCGCTACCCCCGCCTTTCGACACAACAGCGGAATCAAGGTGGCATTGAGATAGTGAACGCCCAACCAGGAGTCTCGATAGCTGAACAGGAACTGCACCGTCTCCCCTGTGCGCGTGTCGAGGATACTGGCCGTGGGCGGGCGCGCCGCTTGCCATGCCTCAATCGCCTGCCCCAGAACTGCATCCACTGGCTTGGTATAGGCGGGGCCGGATTTATTGGGCGGGACATCCAGATAGCACGTCTCTCCTTCAGACTGCCAACGAATGCAGCCGACGCGCAGCCTGCGAATCTCATCCGCGCGCAGCCCGGCAAACAGCCAGGTGATGGCGACTGCGCGTACCATCGGCAGCGGATAAACATGTGCAGGCGGCAGATCCTCTGCGGTGAGTTCGAGGCCAGCTTGCAGCAGCCTGGCCCACACCCCCTCGTCAATGGGACGCGGCGCAGGCTTCAACAACGCTTGAATGGCGGGCGGCACCGCAAAGCAGAGCTGTGGATTGAAGCGCCGCGGCAGCCATTCCCACTCCTGACAATCCTGGAAAAAGATCTTCAGCACGGACAGATGGCTGGCTTTTGTAGAGGCGCTGAGTGGTTTACCGCGAGGCCCGGTTAAAGGAGTAACAGTCCAATCACCCGTCTGCCAACTGGCAATCGCCGCGACCGCCGCGATTGCCAGTTCACGTGTCCACTGCTCAGGAGAAGTGATGTCAGGATGCTCAACGGTAAGCCATCGTCCAATCTTGAGCAGGACATTGTAGTATCCTTTGCGCGTGGTGAGTTTCAGGGGCGACGTGTCCAACCAGCGCTGGCACCAGCTTGCCCACTGGACAGGAATGCCTTCCAAAGGATCTCGCTTGAGGATCTGCCTTGGCTCCGGTTTCTTAGGTCTCACTCCCGGTAGCGGCTGCGCGAGAATCCCCATCTGGCACAGCGCATAGGAGATCTGTGCCGTCGCCTGCTGCTGAGTATCGATTGAGCACTCAGTACGAACTGCCGCCAGCAGGTCCAGCGTCATGTCTTTCAGTTGTGCGCTGCCACGTAACAACGTGGCAAGCCCCAGCGGATATTTGAGCTTCAGTTCCTGCTTCGTCCCACTGTATCCCAGGGTGAGCAGCTCACGATGAATCTGTTGAGCCAGACCATCGAGCGTGGCGCGGCCAAACACCCGCGCCGCCAGGACTGCGGGAGACCGGAAGAAGCGAACCTGCCTGAACGCTGTAAATCCGGTGAGCAGGTAAGCAGCGCCGATGAGATGCTGGCCGCACAATCGCTGGCGGCCTGGATGTTTGAGCAGCGAATCGGTATTGAAGAAGTCGAGCCACTCATCGGGACTCCATATCCAGTAAACCGTCTGGCAGGCATTCACCCGCCGCAAGATGAGATAGACCGCCAGATAATGCGCTGCCCGATTCGCTCTGGTTCGTTTGAGGGCGGCTTCCAGCGGTTCAAGCAGCTTATCCAGAGCCTGAGGGACATTGCGCAGTTGAGCTTGCTTCTTTCCAGCCTCGATGCGCTGCATGAGCTGACGGAGAATGACCGCTTCCTCCTCGGACAGCGCGGTGCGCCGCTCATACCGACCTACATCCAGCAGCCAGGATGAACTGGCCGCGCGCTGCTCAAAATCCAGGAAGCTCATGGGATGCTCTCTCCCCTGTGGACAAACGCATTGGGAGGGCGACCGGAGGGAGTCGGAACGTGTTCCAGCAGCGCAGTCAGTTTCTCGACGACCAGGACTCCATCTTCGACTGCCGCCCGTTCGGTCTCGGTCAGGCTCACGGTTTCCAGCGTCCGCTGCAAGTTCGTGCGTGCCTCCAGCCACTGTCCCTTGCTAGACTGCTTCGCGACAAAGAAATCGCAGCGCGCGCAGGCCAGCCGGTGGGCGCACTGCTCAAAGAAATCGTAGGTACAGTGGCCGGGACCCACATCGACATACCGCCACGCTTCGCCCTCGGCAGCGCCATGCTGGATGGCATCTGGGTCAACCAGCACTTCAATCAGGCGCAGGTTGCGTTCCAGGTAAGCCGCTTCCTGGTAAGCTTGCATCTGACGAGTTGGGGTGACTCGCACATAGTATTGGGTTGATTCAGGCGTGCGGTGTCCCAGCCAGGCTTGCAGCTCAAACAGTGACATGCCTTCTCGCGCGTTATAGAGCTGCGAGGCAATTGTCGAGCGAGCACGATGGCTGGTAATGCGCCCTCGGCCATCCTCTGTTGGAACTCCGGCTTTCTCGCACAGCAGGGGAATAATGACCTCGTTGATGTAGCTTTTGCCCAGGGTCACCCCCCGATATGAAAACACCCGCTGAGTGACCTCATGGGTCTTGGGATCTGGGGCTGACCGCGAGACAGGCCGCGCAGCTTCCCAGGATTGGATGGCTCGTCCGACGACCGGATCGATCGGCTTGGCGAAGGCAGCTCCGGTTTTGTTAACCGGGATAGTGAGGATGCATACCGGAGGACCGTCTGGTTGCCCTTGCCAATGAACACAGCCAAGACGCAAGCGGCGCAGTTCATTGGTTCGCAGACCCCCAAACAACCAGGTGATGGCGATGGCCCGCACCATTTCCAGCGGGTAAGCCGCGCCTTCTCCGTTCCGGGTCCGCTCGGTGAGCAGATCTTCCTGCGTCAGGTTCAGTCCAGCCCACAGGAGCCTGGCCCATACTTCATCAGCAATGACACGCGGGCGTGGCCCCATCTGAGCCAGAATGGATGACGGAGTAGAGAACGAGCGCTGCGGATCGAGCCGGCGCGGGATCCATTCCCATGCCTGGCAATCTCGGAAAAACGTGCGCAGCGCGCTGAGGTGTCCATCCTTGGTAGCGGCTTTGAGCGGGCGGTGTTCTGCGGCTTCCCATGCCGAGTTTGTCCACTGGCCGGTGTGGAGCTGGCTGACCATGGCGACACACTCGACAGCCAATTCCCGCGTCCATTCAGCAGGCGAGGTGATGCCGGGATGCTCCGCGTGCAGCCATCGTCCGACCTGGAGCAGGATGCGGTAAATGGTCTTGCGGACTTCGGGGCTGAGCGTCGAAGTCTCTCGCCAGCGCTCACACCATCTGGCCCACTCCGGGTGGACATCGGCCAGCATTCCTACTGGCGAAAGGCCCCGGCCCTGTGGAATAGGCAGGGGCTGCTCAATGATCTTCAAGTGATACAGCGCCTGGGACAGGCGGTGCAAGGCACCCCGATGGTTGCCCTTCGGGCTGGCGTGGTACATCGATTCCAACTGCTTGATGCTCAGATCTTCGAGTCGGGGACTCCCTGCGACCAGCAACGCTTTCCCCAATATCAGGGGCATATACAACTGGCTGGCGCACAGGTCGGAGTATCCCTGTTGGCTCAGGACGTTGGATACCGTTTGTAGAACGCGCTCGAAGCGCGCCTGTCCAAAAATCTGAGCGGCCAGCGGAGTCGCTTTCAAACCCGGAACCAGATGCACGGGCCGGAACAGACCGAGCACATAGACCATCCCGACCAGATGAAGCTGCGATATCGTCCTCGCATACTGCTGCCAGCCTGTATCGAGAAAGACCTGATACTCTGCTTCGGTCATGGCCCAGTAAGCGCGCTGCTCCTGGTGCATCTGGTTCAGGAACAGCTTGACCAGCGCCATCTCTTGAGCGCGAAAAAGCGGGAATACCGCCAGCGCCTCGCACAGAGGGACAACCAGCCGAGGGAGAGTTTCTTGCACCCTGGCAAACCAGGGAGACCGTGGCCCGCGCTGGACGAATTCCAGGAGATGGGCTTGTTCTTCCGAACTCAATTCCGGCGCGCGGTCGTAGGCGGTTGTATCGATCGGCCACCGCCAGGCTTCTGTCTGGGGTGGGACCCTCATTTCAGCATCTCCATCAGGGTTCTGCTGCGCCAGGCATGGATCTCGGCCATGCCCTCCTGAAGCCTGCGGGCGAGATCTCGCCCGCTCAGGTGAATGTAACGCAGGGTGGATTGAGTGCTGCGATGCCCGGCAAACAGGGCAATCTCATGGATGTCCCAGTTCGCGCGAGCAAGATCTGTCAGTCTGAGGTGACGCAGCGTATGCGTTGTGAACTGGTCAATCCCAGCACGCTGCGCGACGCCCTCGATGATTTTCGACCACGTCCAGATGGACAGCGGCTGCCCGGTATTGCGAGGGGACTCTGACAGAAAGACCGCTCCCCGTGCGCGGCTCAACTGGCGGCGGCGGATGAGGTACTCGCTGTACAGCAGCCCGGTGGCCTCCGAATACGGCACGACGCGCGCCCGACGGTTCTTGGTGTTCTCTGCCCGGATGGTGACCAGATGGCGCGCCGGGTCGATATCACTGGTCGAGAGCAGACACAGCTCCTCACGCCGCAAGGCCGCATCGTAAGCCAGGGCGAACATCAGCCGGTTGCGACTGCTCTCCGTGCAGACCACCTCGATGAGCCTCAGCCATTCGTCATCGGTCGGAATCCAGGGAAGTTCCTGAAAGACCGGTATAGGACTGCGCTTGCCTCCGGTTGGATTGCCTGGCGCGTAGTGTCCCCGCCCTACCGGGTTGGTGGTGCGGTGCTCATCTTCGACCAGGTAGTCATAGAACAGGCGCACGGCGACCAGGCGCTGTCGTTGGGTTGCGTTGCTGAGCCCCCTGCTGCCCGAGTCGCGCTTGGGTACTCGCTCATTCAGATCCCGGATGTAGCGAGCCACGTGCTCCCGAGTGGCAGTGACCACTTCAATCTCCCCGGATTCGCAGAACCGCAGGTAGTCCTCCAACGCTCGTCCGTAGGCATGGATGGTATTGGCGGACAGACCGCGATCTGCCTGGAGCTGGAGCCAGGATCTTGGCAGTGGACTATCTGCTACACGTGGATACCGTTCCCATTCGACAGCGCCCATTTGTTGTGTGAACTCCTCCTCATTAAAGATGCAGCATCTTACACCACAAGCCCAATTCCACGTAACTTATAAAGCTGCCTCCCAACGTTGTGCGGTTCCACGCTGTCCGGGTCAACGAACAGCACCTGCGGGACGTGTTGGTTCTTCTGCTGGCGCTGAACCATCAGCCGCGCGATACAGCGCGCGACCTGCGAACCCGTACCGCCCAGCCCGACCACCACGATCTGGTCAAACCGGTACGGCGGGTCGTAGACGTACTCCATTGTGTCTGTCATGGTCCTCCCTCTGGCGCAAAAACTGCGCAACCGGCGCAATTGTGCGACCACCAGCGCGAAAACTCTGAGGATCCGGCTTTTTGCTCGCGTCGCCTTGCGCAAAACCTCTGATACGCTACAGCGTGATTGGGTTCGAAGCGCAGCGTGCCTGTCATGGCGACTTCACTCCCAACACAGAGCCCAGCGTGCGCTTCGCGTCGACCAGGTCCTTCCTGGGGTAGACGCGGGCGCGGCGCTTCTCCAGATCAAAGTACATCTTGCGCACGTCGTCGCGGTGCAGCTTGCTCTTGCCGCCCACGGAGTGGTTGCCGAACGGGCTGCCCAGCAGCTGCGCCCAGTCCTCGGCCAGCGACGCCCCGGCCAGGGCCTTTTCGGCCACGCGCCGGACCGTCCCCCAGCACACGCCGCCGCTGCCGTACACGTTGGGCAGCGGGGCGTGGTAGAGGCGGGCGTCGTAGCTGGCCGGGCGCTCTGTCACGGCCCAGACGCTGTAGGCGGGCGCACTGTTGGCCGTCGTCTTGCGGACCATGACCAGGCCCGGCAGCGGGACGCGCACCGGGTCGTCGCTGCCCTCCAGCCACAGTGCAGTTTTCTGTGGGCGGCGGCAGGCGGCCACTGTACGCGTCGCGCCCTCGGCCAGCACGCACAGCGTGTCAGGGGCGAGGAGGCCGGTGTCGAAGGTCATGCGGGCCGCCAGCGCGGTGGCGACGTCCTCCGGGCTGACCGGGTACTCAGTCTCGCCCGCCTCAGTCGTCCGGCGCATAACAAGCCCGTAACTGTAAAAGCGCAGCGTCAGGGCCGGTTTCTCCTGGAGCGCCGTCTTCAGCCCGTCCAGGCCCAGCCCGTCCGGGCCAGTCGAGTCGGATACGCTTGACATCGTTCTTGTTCCTTTCGAGTGCTTTGCTCACGCGCTGGACGTTGCGCCGCAAGGCCGCGCGCAGCGCGTCGTCAGCCTGGAGGTGTTCCAATCCCCGTTGCGCCGCCTGCAGGATGATCTCGGCCTGCTGATGCGCCTCGTCCACCAACTGCAGCGTGTCCGGCTCCCACTCCAACGGCTCAAACCCGGCGTCGGCGTAGCTGTCGTACGAGTGGTCGACCAGGCTGTTGCCCGATGCCGAGAAGAGCCACATCAGCAGAAAGGCCAGATCGCCGTAGGGCTGGGCGTCCTGCGCGATTAGCGAGTGGATGAGAGGGGTGGCGCGGCGGTAGGCCAGCTCGTAATCGGCCTCGGCGATGCAGACGTAGAGCGCTTCCCCGGACAGGCTGCTGGTGTGCTCGCGCGGCGCGACCCCGAAGTCGGCCAGCAGCGCGACCAGCTGCGGGTGCTCGTCCACGAACTCCGGGCCGCACGGCTCCAGGCCCGCCCACTGACAGGGCACGCCGTAGATCATGTCCTCGATGCCCCACAGCTCGATGTGCGGGTAGCGCTCGCTCAACGCGGCGCAGTAGAAGGTGGTCACCTGGCGGTGGCTGTCGCCTGCCCGGATGCGCTGCACCGTCCCGGCGTAGACCTCCGGGAAGCAGCGCCGGGCGACGCCCAGCGCGAACATCAGCGCGCAGGCGGGGTCGTCGTCGCGATAGCGGTCGGCGTAAGCGATATAGTCCTCGGTGTACTCCTCGGGGAAGAAGTGGCCCGGGTCGAGCCAGGCGGCCGTGACAGCCAGAGCCAGCGTGGGGTCGCTCGCCAGGCCACGCATCAGAAAGGCGGGCAGCGCCTGCAAGTCGCTCATAGCGGGAACTCCAAGACCGCCTTGTCGGTAAGCGGCACCGGTGGCAGCCGTTCCAGGCACGCGCGGGCCGCCCGGCAGGCCCGGGTGTAGTCGATCAGCTCGGCGGTCGCCTGGGCCAGCGTATGGCGTTCGACGTCAGTCGGGAACCAGTCCTCGCCCCGGGGTTGGAGCCGCCGCAGCAGGTCCAACCCCAGCAGCTTCACAGGCCCGACCTGGCCCAGGGTGGCCACGAGCCGCTCCTGGGTCATACCTGTGACTTGAGCCATAAGATGTCCTCTCTTTGAAGCATATGTTGTCCGGGGGTGCCCGGTATTCTGAGGGGATGTGATCAGTGTCTATCATCATCTGGAACCATAACTTGTCCGAAAACAAGATTCTGGAAGCATAAAGTGTTGGAAAATTTGGCTCGTAGATGGCAGATCTCGTGGGAGAGATGAGGTTGCACAGCCTGTGCCAATCCGAAGATTGCACAGGCTGTGTGGCTGGTGAGCGGGTGGAACCATAAAATGTCCGCGCTCATTTTGAAGCATACGAACGGAAATTTTATGGTTTAAGTCACAATGGCGGAAAATATCGCGCCGCGCCTCAGCCCTTTCTACCAGCGCGTGGGATGTACTCCACGAACAGGGTATCACCTTCCTGTCGCTGGCGGTAATCGGCATGGGCCAGCTCGGGGTACTGGCTCTTGAGGCACTCGCGGATTTGCTCAATGGACAATCCATCCATTGAACCGTCGGCGACGATGCGATTGGCACCGATCTTGAAGATGCGGGTGACGGGTTGGTCAGACATGGTGAGACATCCTCCATTGGTTGTCGTGAAAGCTAGCCCCACAGCGAAAGCTGGGGGTCGTCGCCGCCATCCGGCTCGAAGGCCGCGTCCGCGTCGTCGCCCTGCTGGAGATCGCCCTCGGGCTCGTACAGCGCGACGGTGTAGGTCTCAACGTCGGCCTGTTGGACGCTCTCGTCTGGATAGGCCGGTTCAAGGCCGTCCGCACCCTCGGCGTGGATCTCCTCAGGTGCCGCAGCCTCTCGTACACTGGCGTCCTCGTCACCCTCCTGCGCGGCGTCATCGCCCGCGCCGGGCTGTTCCTCCGGCTCGTCCTTCAAGTCCGGGAACGGTGGAAGCCCATCGGCGGTGAGGTTGAAGAAGACGCGCTGGACGTGCTCGATGACGGGCAGCAGGTCGGTCTCCAGGTCGGCCATCTCGACCTCGGCCACGTAGCCCAGGTCGCCGCGCCGGGCGGTGACGGTCACGGCGTTGACCCGCTGCAGGTGGTCGTTGAGCCTGACCTCGTCGTCGATCTCGAAGGTGATGACGGTCCGGGGTGGCTCTTTAGACTTCTTGCTCTTTGCCATACGGTGGTCCCTCCGGGTTGAGTGAAGCGCCCCATGCCACAGTGGGATGGGGCGCTGACTGAGTGTCTCTGTTACGCTTTGCGCTGGCGCAGGGCGGGCAGGTCGTCCAGCAGGCTCTCCAGCTCACCCTGCACCCGGCACAGCTTATTGTACAGGTCCGCAACCTGGGGCTGGTGCCCGGCCGGAACTACCGGCGCCAGCCGCTGAAGCTCGGTCCGGGCGATGGACAGCAGGTTGCGGACGGTGAGGCCCCGCAGGTAGGCAGGGTTCAGGTCTTCGGGGTCCATGATCCCCTCAGTCCTCGCCGGCCAGCATGACGGTCAGGCAGGGCTGGCCCTCGTCGTCCGGGCCGGAGACGATCTTCAGCGGCCAGTTTCGCCTGCGGCCCGCGCCGGTGATGATGACGGTGAAGCGGCGTTCGGTCGGGGAGACCTCCGCGCCGCCGACGCGCGACATCCACAGAATGTCGTGCCACACGCCGGGCAGGTCGTTGACATACTTGGGACTGTTGACGGCCCGCTGGATGAGGCCCCACAGCGAGGCGGTCATGGCGATGGGCCATTTGTAGTGCTGGCGCGAGACTGCGGCCAGCTCACCTTGCATGGCATCGACCAGCACGCCGTCTTCGAGCGCCTGCTGGCGGGTGTAGGCGTGGATGACCGGGCCGAAGAGATCTTCGAGGGAGCTGTTCGGTGCGGATTGCTCTTCTTGATCTTCCGGCTGATCATCCAGCGGCAGACGGTACTGCCTGGGGTCATCGGTCATGGTTCTGTCTCCTTCTATCAGGTGTGAGCCCACCAGTTGCACGCGGGTGGATGCCGAGTTGTCGGGCGACGTCTTTGGCCAGGATCGAGCCGCACACGAAGCAGTTGCCGTAGCCTGTCTCGGTGTTGAACCCAAACGACGGCTTGTGGTCGTGATGGGCGTGGCGCTCCGGGTAGATGCACGGGCCGTTGAGCCAGGGACCCTTCGACCGGTACCCGGCGCGGCGGAAGTGGGCGGCGATGGCCTCTACAAGATCGGAGTTCACTGACATTGCTGGGTCAGAGCGGATTGGCCGTGGGGCATCAAGGGGCACCTCGCGGTGAAGCCCCGCGATCCAGGCGACCACATCGTCCAGGTCCCCGACGCGCCGCACGTCGAGCGGGCGGGCGACCGTGTAGGGCCGCCCGGTTTTGGGGTGGATGCTCGGCGGGGCGACCACCTGCTGGCCCGTAGACTGTAGCTCGACGTTGCCGGAAGGCGAGTCGAGGGCGCGGCAGGGCGGGGGCAGGGACTCGGCGACCAGGTAGACGTGGTGCCCCTGCCCGCTGCCGGTGGTCACGGTGAAAGTCGCGGCCAGGTGAGGGAAGCGCGCAGCGAAGGCCAGGGTGGCGGCCCGCTGGTCCAGGTCGAGGACCACCAGACCGCCCGACGCTGCGCCGCAGGCGACCCCCACGTTGTGGAAGAGGCCCGCCCGCGCCCAGCGGTCGAGCATGTCGGGCGGGGCGGGCCTCTCCTGGAGCGCTTTCCACGCGCGCAGGGCCGGGCGCTTGCCGCGCAGGGGCAGCACGCTCAGGCCCAGCGCCGCGTAGCGCCGGGCGGCGATGAGGACATCTTCGGATTGTGCGGCCTGGACGATTGGGGGGAGGTTGTCACTGCTGAGGGGAAGGGGATCAGAGAAGCGCGAGCTGTTCATCGCGCTCCTGCTCCTGAGGAGGACGGGTGATGGCCGCCATGTCGAGCACCCCTCGCCGGACGGCGATCCCATCGGGGTAGAACTCGACGGACGTGCCGTCGGCCAGGTGCTTGACCAGTCGGCCAGAGTCCGGGTCGCGTTCAGTCCGCTCAACGAGCACGCCCTCGTACTTCTCCGGCGGATGGTCGTGCTGGTCCGCCAGATCGGCGTAGTACTCCTGGTCGGGCGTGAGCGGCGGCTCCTTCTTGCCGTTCGGTCTGGTTGGGGATTTCGACGGCGGGGACTCAGGCTTGCCATTCGCGGGCTTCGAGCCGTTGGACTCTGCCTCTGCCTGAGGAGCGGGCACGGTCATCTGCACGACCCTGTGCGGGGTCAGGCCAGATGCCAACTCGGCGTCTGACCTCCCGACGACCGCGATACGATGGCCCTTCTCTTTCAACTGCAAGAGATAGACTTCAGCAACGTCTGTCGGGAACCCAACCACCGGCACCGATGCCTCGCCTATGCGGCGCTCGGCCAGCGCCAACTTCAAGTCCTGAGACAGCGCCAGCGCATCCTGGCCGAAGGCGGCATAGGAGCCGTTCACACGGAACAGCACCAGCGCCCCGGCGAAGCGGCGCTTGAGATGCAGGTAGGGTTGGTAGACGGTAGCAACCTCGGCGGGCAGGTCGTGGAAGACAGGCTCCGGTTCGGGCTGCGCCGCCTTACCCGCCGCGATGTTGGCCGCCCAGCCCGACGTGAAGTCCTCGGACTGCTCGGCCTGGCGGCGGAACAACTGCGTCGCGTCGACCACCGCCTCATCCTCGGCCACCGCTTTGGCCAGCTCGGCCAGCAGCGAGTTCGAGCCGCCGGACAGCCGCGCCAGCCCGCCGCCGTCGGCGTCGCCGCCCAGGAGGGCAGCGGCCGCCTGCTTGCGGCTGATGAGCGCGATGGCCTGGGCCTCCATCGTGTCGGCGTAGTACAGGTAGACCGTGCGGCACGGCTGGGTCTGCCCGATGCGCCACGCGCGGCGCGCGGCCTGGCTCATTACGTAGAGTGAATAATCACACTCGTAAAACACCAGGGTGGGAAACGCGACGAGATCAAGGCCGGTCTGCACCAGGCGCGGGTTGGCGATCATCACGTTGCAGCCTTCCCGCACGCGCTTGTGGAGGTAGCCATCGCGTTTGTCGGTGGCCGGGCTGCTGGCGCGCAGGATGAACGGCTTCGCGCCGGGCACCTGCTTCTTGACCAACGCCTCCAGCCGGGGCTGGATGTCCAGCGTCCCGGTCTGGGCGGCGAAGACCACGCAGCGGCGGCCCTCGGCCAGTTCGCGCTTGAGCAGCGCCACCAGCTCGGCTTCCTTGGGATAGGTCTGATTTGCCGGGAAGCCCTCGATGGTGACGACGTGGCGCTCGATGCGCTCCCCGTCGTCGCCCGTCTCCTTGAGCCGGTGGACCACCGGCTTGTCGCGGAAGCAGGACGAGGGGTAACGCAGCGCGGCCTGCAGGTAGGTCGACAGGAAGGAGGCGTCGCCCTCGTCACGCAGGGACAGCAGGTAGTCGAGCATGCGCTTCCTGACGCGGTCGTACTCGGCCTGCACCGCGCCCGGCAGCTTGACTTCGATGGGGATCTCTTCGTAGTCGGGCAGCGCGAAGTTGAGGTCGGCCAGCGAGACCCACAGCGTGTGGTCGATCAGCTCGGCCACCAGCCGGGGCGAGATACCGGGCGCTTCCTGGGGCGCGTACTCGACCCGTTTGGTGGTGGTGTAGCGCCCGCTGCCGGCGTTCTCTTCCTTGTACTCGACCACCCGCTCCAGCACGCCGGTGGCGCGCACCCAGCGGTTGACCGCCGCCGCGCGCCCCGCGTCGAGCGGGTACTGCTGGTACATCCTGGGATTGAAAGCCCACTCCAGCCAGAAGACCGACGAGGCCACGCCGCCGAAGAGCGTCCCGGTCAGGCCAATCGCCTTGCGGGCAACCATGACCAGGTCCTGCATGGCGCGGCCCTGGTCGCTCGATCCACTTTTTGTCTCGTGCAGTTCATCGACGATGGCCACGCCGACCCGGTCCGCGTAGCGCTCGCGCAGCAGGCGGGCCAGCGGGTAGCGTGGGTTGCGGCGCGGGAACTTCTCGCCTTCCCTGGGGCCGGACCAGCGCCGCTTGAGCTGCCACAGCGGCGCATTGCAACGGTAGCAGACGCGCGGCTGCTGCTTGAGCCAGGCCAGCGAGGCCGACCCGGTGCCGTCCTTGCGAGTGGGGATGACCTGACCGCAGGTCGGGCAGCACAGCTTCTTCTTGACGATGATTCGCTGCTGGCCGTTGAAGCGCGGCGGGGGCGTGATGCCTTTGGGCCACTGGGCGATGTACTCCTTACGAGTCAGGTAGGCCGGGTCCCAGCCCTCGCCGAGCTTGGCGCGCTCCCGGCTGAGGACCATGACGTGCAGGGTGTCTGGGCGTGCGGCGGCCAGCGCCATGAAGGTGACCGTGTCGTCCACGTCGGTGGCGATCTGCACCACCGCGCCGGGCACGGCGTCGCTCACCTCTCGGACCCACTTGTTGACCAGGTGCGGCGGGCACATCACGATCGCCACCTCGCCCGGCTCCAGGTGGCCGTGCGCGTGCAGCGCCCCGGCCAGCGCCGCGCCGATGGCACTTTTCCCGACGCCCATCTCGCCCACCAGCAGCACGCCCTTGCGGTTCATGAGGGCGGCGTAGGCGGCGCCCACGACGTGCTTCTGCGTCTCGAACAGCCCGGTGGTCGGGCGTCCGGGCAGCTTGCGATTGCGAAACACGTGCGCGAACACGCCCTCCAGGTGGCGGTAGTCGAAGTCGTAGATGGGCTTGCTGTTGGCATCGAGGTAGGCCAGGAAGGCCTCGCGGTTGTCCTTGAGGAAGCGCACCAGCGCCGCCTCGTCCTCGCCCGCGATGCTCTCCACCTTGCCAGTGCGATACAGCAGGCTGACGGTCACCTGCGGGCGGATCTCGAACGTCTCGCGCGTGCCCTCCATCCCTTCGGGCGTCGTCTCGACCTCGACCATGCGCACCACGCCGCGCACGGCGGCCTGCCCCTTATCCAGGTCGAGCAGCAGGCCGTCGAACAGGCCCGCCGCCAGGATCAGGCCCAGTTGCCCGCCGCGCGGCGGCACGATGGGCGTCAGGGGTGGTGGGGGCGGCGGCGGCGCGACCAGCGCCTGGAAGCCGTTGGTCAGGTGCGCGCCGAAGGCCTCCAGCGCAGGCAGCATCACCTCGGGTGTGATCTCGTCCGGGTGGAAGTGGAAGCGGCGCACCTTCGCCCCTTCCGGCAGGCGGTAGACGGGTTGGTCGCGGGCTTCGAGGATCGGCAGCCCGTCTGGCTGCTTACAGGACTCGGCCAGCGCCAGAACGTCCTCGCCCGGCACGTCGCGTTTGTCGCCCGCCTTGCGGGCCACGACCACCACCTGCGGGTAGGCGTTCAAGTGCAGGCCCGGCACGCGGTACACGTCCACGCGGCTGCTGTTCTCCAGCAGGAAGCGGGCCGCGCGCTCAGTGACGTGCTGCGCGTAGACCACCCACAGCGTGAAGCCGCCGGGCTGCGTCCACTGCCAGGCATGCTGGAGATACTCGAACTCGCGGCGGCGCTCGTCGCCGTCCTTGTTGTGCGTGTAGGGCGGGTTGACCCACTGCAAGACGTAGGCGTTGTGCGAGGTGCGCAGGCGCAGCAGGTCACCCTGGACCGCCTGCGTCAGGCCGAAGCGCGCGCGGCAGGCGGCGGCGCGCTCCGCGTCCAACTCGTTAGCGTAGGGCGTCAGGCCGAGGGCTTTGGCCAGGAAGGCCAGCGCCTCGCCCTCCCCCGCGCAGGGGTCAAGAACAAGCCCGCCTCGGTGGGCGGGCTGGAAAAGACTGGCGATGGCCGGGAGGTGCTCGGCGGGGAACGGGTAGTAGCCGCCCTTGGCGATGGATGTCAGTCGGGCCATGTCGGGCCTCCTTCTCCGGTGGGATGAGTTGTGATACTGTAAGATGTCGAAGTTATTGCGCCGAGTGACAAAGTTATTGCGCGAATTGACACACTTATTGCGGAAAACCTCTCTACAAGGCGAGAGGCAGGGAAGGATTACCGCAATAACTTTGTCAAACAGGGAGGATTGGCGCAGATACTCTGTCAAAACTGGCGCAATAACTGTGTCAAAATGCCTGAAAAAGGGGCATTTTTACCGCAATAACTTTGTCACCCTACAGATACGATTGGGGTTAAGTTCGGTCGAAACAACGCGGGAGCGCGGCATGAAACGGGTGGGCTTCATCATCATCGGGTTACTTGTCGTCGGCGGGCTGATCGTGGGCTTCGTACTGCTGACCAGAGGAAACGAAACGCCAGCGGCGCAGCCACCCCCGCCGCCTGACGACACAGGGAACGCCGAGCCGCCCGCAGACCAGAACCCCCCGCCGGAGCCACCGCCTGACCAGCCGCCACCCGACCCGACACCGCTCCTCACCCTGACCAGCGCCGAGCTGTGGTGGGACATCGGCGAGGCCGAGTGCGTCGCCGCAGGCGAGACGCTGGTGCCCACGCTGACGGTCTGCGTGCACAACGACGGCGACGGCGAGGCCGATGCCGCGCTTCTGGCGGGTGTGGTGAGCGACGTGGAGGGCCTGGGCGGGACGCCTTACGACGAGGTGTTCGCGGGCGAGCCGCTGGCTCCAGGGGAGGAGCGCTGCCTGAGCGCCACGCTCGGCCCGTCGTTCCTGGCCCAGTCGAGCGTCCCGGAGCTTGCGTCACTGGCGGACGCCGAGATCATCCCGCTGGAGCTGCCGGAGATGCCGCCGCTGTGCGAGCCGGAGCCAGCGCCGCCCGTGCAGCAGGAATCATCACTGCCGGAGGGGCAGTTCACCGAGTTCATCGCGGTCTACGACTGTCACCTGGTGGGCGGCGGCGTGTACGAGTGGTACACGGCCACCGGCATCTTCACCGAGCTGGCCGACGGCAGCAATGCCTTCGTGGGCGTGGTGGAGGGCAGCCAGGAGGGGCCGTTCAGCGGGCCGTGGCAGGGCGGCTGTCCGGGGGGAAGTAGCAGTGGTGGCGGAGGTGACGGCGGAGGCGGCGATGGGGGAGGTGGAGGTCCCCCACCTCAAGGGGGTGGTGGAGACAGCCAGGGGTAGTCCTACTGGATGACAGATTCAACCTCGTCTTGCTCAACGCGCCGGGTGGCATACCAGGCGCGTCTTCTCTTTCCCCAGCGGAAGCCCGCCCGCTTGAGCGCGGCGCGGGTCGCTTCGCCGGGCTTTCCGTCGAAGGCCACCCAGCTCCAGTCGCGCTCGTGCGTCACGGTGAACGCTGGCACCGTACTCTCAGGCTCGGATGTTGGAGCAGCAGAGCTTGGGTCGTCCGCTTCCTCTGGCTCCGGGGCGATGGGCTTGAGAGGCATGTCATCGCCCGGCCAGGGCAGTTCGTTCTGCTCGACGCGCAGCGCGATCTGCTGCTCCCAGCGCGTGCGGTCCAGGTCCAGCAGGTAGACGGTCTGGTCGCCCAGGCCGCCCAGCGGCCTCAGCAGCCGCGCCACCCGCCCGATCTCGGCCAGCCGTTCGGCCCACGCCGCGAAGACCGGCAGGTTGACCAACTGGCGGACGTGCTCGGCCAGCTTGCCGGGCATGTCGGGCGCGTCGAACAGGAAGGTCACACCCACGTCGCCGTACTCGACCTCGCCGAAGCGACGGTCCAGCAGGATGAGGTGCTCGATTTGCAGGCCGGGCACCCGCCGCTGGAAGCGCAGGTAGGGTGTCTCGCCGCTCCCCAGCCCGCCGTGCCGCAGGTAGCGGCCTCTGCCGTCGCTGCCACGCGCGATGATCGTGCCGCGCTCGGCCAGCTTGGCCCACACGGCCTCGACCGAGGTCACCGGGCCTGCCAGGTTGAGGTACACGGTGTCGGTGCGGTCCTCGTCGACGACGTGTTGGGCCAGCCCGAACAGGTAGGTGTTGCCGACCTGGTTGATCTGGCCGACGTGCTGCATGGCTGGTTGGAACATGGGTGAGTCCTCCTTTGTGGGTAACGCAGAAAGGCCCTCGCTCCTGGTCGGAACGAGGGCCTCATTGAGTGACAGGCTGCTTACGTCAGCGTCGCTTCAGCCAGTCCCTGATGCTGGGGATATTCAGTTCTTTGATCAGCCTCTTGCCTTCGGCATCGCTTTCGGCAATCTGGCAGTCGATGGCTGTCTGATGGTCGAAGTAGTACGACAGCGCGGCGTGAATCTGGCCAAGCGTCAGCTCGAAGTCGTCAGCGATGCGCTCGACGCTCCAACTCCCTTGCGCGCCCTCGTAGGCGAGGGCGACGTCGGCGATCGTGATGCGGGTGCCGTCGATGCGAGGCTTCCCGCCGCGCAGGCCGGGCGTGCTCACGATGTGGTTGATGGAGTGTACTGTCGTCATCGTCGTGTCCTCGCCTGTGCATTATAGCGTGAGGCACATTGTCTCTGCCCGGATTGGTGGCATGCAGTACAATGGGAGCAAGGACACGTATGTTGAGCAAGAGGTCGCAGAATGACAGCACAAGTCCGTGCCGTTTTCGAGAAGGGCCGGTTGCGCCTGCTGGACCCGGTTGACCTGGAAGAGGGGGAGCAGGTCTGCATCGCCATTCTGAAGGAAGAGAAAGCTGGAACGAAGTCCAGCAGACCTTTGTCAGCACGCGAATTGATCAAGCTGCCGCTGGAGGAACGCAATCGTATTCTGGCAGAGGCAGCAGCGCGGGCGGAGGAAGACTACCGCACAGATCCCGATCTGGCAGGCTCCTGAGAGAGATCGACTCTTTAGTGGCGAAAGCTCATGAGGTAATCGGATAATGGAGATTCTGAGCATCGCACTGGCCTCACTCTCCCTTTTGATCTCTGGGGTTACCGCTTGGCTAACTCTCCTGCAGAAGGGAACCATAAAGATGACGCAGCCAATGCTGGTTGCCTTTGCCTTCGAGAACAGCGCTCCGAAAGTGTTCTTTCGCACCTTGCTGTACAGCACCTCACGAAGGGGGCAACGTATTGAGAGCATGTACGTTAAGGTGCGTGGCCCGGGAACACAGCATAACTTCACCACGTGGGGTTACACAGAAGATGGAAGTTTGGAACTGGGGAGCGGCCTATATGTCGGGCACGAAGGAGTCAGTTCTTATCATCACTTCCTTCTCCCTCATGACACAACGTTCGAGTTTCTGCCGGGGGATTACGTTCTGGAGATGTATGCATCCCTTGTCAACAAGAATAGACCCATACCGCTGTCCAAGATAGAACTTCGGCTGACCAACGACCAGAGTCAAGCAATAAGAGGTGACAGGGCTGTAGCAGTCTTCTATGAATGGAGACCTGACTCTAGGAGCTTCTCCTCACGGGTTGACTCCCGCCCCAGAAGCTTAGGCATGATGCACCGCCAATAGTAGATACCCGCAGCTTCACGATTTCGTGATAATATAACGAAATTCCAGAAGCCATTTTTGACGTGTTCCCGCCCGGCACGCGCCCGTAGGGCGCAAGGGTGCGGGGCGCCTCACGTTGTTTACGCGGACTCCTGCGGCGGCAGCTTCGAGTAGGTGGCCCGCAGGTTGCCGTCGCGGGCGCGGGCGTGGTGCAGCCGGATGCGGTCGCCGGGCTGCAGGTCCTCGCCCGCGTGCAGGAGCGTCCCGAAAAGTGCCCCTTCCTCGGTCATCGCCACCAACTCCCCGGCGTCAGTCTGCTCGACACGCAGCGTCACCTCCCGAAACGAGGTCTGAGCATAATGCCCCACCGCGTCCTTCAGCGCGACGCGGCGTGATTTGGGGATGTCGCGCATCTTCAGGCCCTCCGGGATGGATGCCCCCGCTTCCATGACCTGGGCCTTGTGCAGGTTGAACCACACGTCACGGACGCCGAGGGTGCGCACGCCGCTCTCCTGCACTGCCGCGCCGGGATAGCTCACCACGCCCCCCGCCGTCTGGCCGATCTCGTCGATCACGCCGATCTCCCGCAGTGCGCCCAGCGCCTTCTGGGCGATTCCCGGCAGGCGCTCGCCCGTCTCGGTCTCGGCCCCGCGCTGCCAGACCGCCGCGTCGGAGAGGGGCACCCCGTCTTTGTCGGCGCCCATGTAGCTGCTGGCCATCGCGCCGCGCAGGATGCGCCCGTGCTCCGCCTCCGGGTAGCGGGCCAGGAAGGCCTCCGAGGCCTCGCGCGCCGTGTCGAAGTCACGTTCTGTTTGCGCCAATGTCTTGCCATACACGGCGTTGAACCTGGCGCCCAGCGCCAGCGCCTCCGGGTCGTCGAAGACGGCGTCGAACACCTGGCGGGGCGGTAGGGCGCGCGCCACCAGACCGTCGCAGTGGGCCTGCATGCGGGCGATGTGCTCCTTGACGGTGCGTTCGGTCCGGTCGAGCCAGTGGTCAGACGTGGGCACGGGACGCGGCGGCAGATTCTCGCGGTCGCCGTAGTCGATTGACAGGCGCTCATGCAGCAGGCCGGGCACCGGCGTGCGGCTCTCCAGGATGCGCCGCGAGTCCTGGTAGTTCCACTGAACCACGCGGCTCAGGTCGGCGCCCGTCTTGACCGAGCTGTCGATGATGGCCTCCAGCGGCGCGGGCGGGCTGGCGGGCAGGTCATCGAACACGGCCTTGTTGACCATCAGCGAGTTGCAGTACATGCCCAGCGCGCCCTTGTTGGCCAATGAGCGCTCGACCGCCCAGTCCATCGCCTCGACAGAGTATGCCTCCCCCCGTCCCAGCGCCTCGGCGGTCGAGGGGTCGACCAGCCCCAGGTACTCCGGCTTTCGAGAGTCGATGCGTTGAGGGAGTTTGCGGCTGTCGCCCGCCGGGAAGGCGACCCGCTCCCCCTCGGCGGTCGTCCAATCGGGGATGTCGCTGTCCTGTGTGGGCCGCAGCAGGACGTACTCGCCCACCTGGTTGGGCGAGCGCCAGGCCAAAGCCTTATGCTCCCCGTCGTGGTCGGTGAAGGGGTGCAGCCACAGCGCGTCGTCGTGGTCGGCCCCGCCCAGGATGCCCGCGATGCCCGTCCCGGTGGGGCTGTCCTGCAGGGACAGCCAGTCCTGGTCGTTGACCCAGGCCGTGCCGCGCCGGTGGTCGATGTGCACCCCGCCGCGCGGCACGTCGACCTCGTAGCCCGCCGCCGTCCCGACCGCCTGGGGCATGACGTAATAGCGCCCGCCGGGGATGGGCAGCCGCATCTTGCCCAGCGTGGACTCGTTCAGGCGTTCCAGGTGGCGGTCCATCAGCGCCTTGACGTGGCGTTGGAAGTGCAGCGGGTGGCCGCCGCTGGCGAAGTACTCGCGCGTGGCCCAGCGCTGCACGTCCTCCAGCGTCTCGAAGCGATCCACGCGCGCCATGGCCTCGGCCACGTCGCCGCTCTCGACCGCCCGCGCGAACACCTCGCCCTCGTCGCGCAGCCACTCGCCGAATCGCTCCTCCTCGAAGAAGGGATGCAGGTTGATCATCGACTGGATGTCGAGCCGCATGTGGCGCTTGCCGTGCACGAAGTCGACCCCCACCCAGGTCGCCCCATTCTCCAGCGTGACCTCGCCCTTGGTGTCGCGTGGCAGGAGGAAGTCCACGTCGAGGTCCTCGGCCACCATGGCGTGGCCCTTGTCCTGCCCGCGTTCGGTCATGAGGGTGAACTCGACTCGCTTGGTGTGCGCCAGCTCCCACTGGAGTCTCGCAGCCTTGGCCGGGGAAGTGCCCTCGGGGATGAGCATCCGCTCCAGCATAGCGCGGCTGACCACGCCCGCCCCGTCCCACACCCTCGGCCCCTGCTCCGCGACGGGCGAGAAGCGCGCGAAGTCGGCCTCGTCCATGTAGCGGATGGACACCGCGTCCGGGTCGAACGTCCCGGAGACGAAGTGCGGGCGCATGACGCGCGAGATGCGCTTGGACAGTACATACGGCCCCTTCGCCTCGTTGTGGAAGCGCAGCCCGGTCGCTTCGAAGTAATCGGCGCTGCTCATGCCGTCGATGTACAGGTCGACGACGGTGTCGTCCTTGACCCAGCGCAGCGTCGGTTGATCCATGCCAAAGGCGTGGTGAGGGTGGATCTCCTCGTCGAGCGCGTTCAGCTCGCGCGTGACCAGCGACCACTCGCGGCCCAGCCCATCGAGGAAGTCGTACCGCGCCCCGCCCGCCGTCGAGTCCAGCTCCAGGCTGCTGATGACGTTGTACGCATAGGAGCCCGGTTCCGGCGGCGGGATCTGCGGGCCGCGCGGTCTGGGTGCCCCCATGATGCCCAGGTGGCGCGGCACCGGTGGGGCGTAGGCCCCTCTACCGCCCATGCGCAGCCATCCCCCGCTCACGCGCGGCCTGGATGCCCTCCCAGCGCGTGGGATAAGTGACGATTTCGGCAAACTCGTGTAGATTGCCGGGCAGCTCGCCGTAGGCCAGCACAGTGGTGGGTGTCAGGCGGCGGGCCATCGCGCTGAAGCCGTCCACGAAGGCTTGCCGCTGGACGGGGATGTCGAAGTCGATGCCCACGCCTGAGACGGCGACCAGGCTGTTGGGCGGGACGCCGAGGAAGCAGAAGTCGAAGGAGTCAGGCGTGCTCCACGCCACGGTCGGGATGACGCGGTAGCCGAGCGACTGCCAGAAGCGCCCGCACCAGCGCGAGCGGTACGTGTTCCAGATCTGGGCCGCGCGCGGCCAGTCGCGGTACAGGCTGAAGTCGGGCGTCAGCAGGGTGGCATAGGGTGTGAGCGCCTCCAGCGCCTTGCGCGGCCTGCGCCACACCGTCTCGAAGCGGTAGTCATCCAGGAAGAAGTGCACCGCGCCCTCGGCCAGGTCGTCCTGTGTCGTGCGGATGCGCGTGCGGTAGGGGACCAGCCACCTGGGGATGGCGGTGGTGGGGGTATGCAGCAGGGCCGGGATGCCCAGCGGGTTGTCCGTGGGGAAGAGCAGGCTGGTGTGCAGGCTGTCGAACGAGCCGGGCCTGGCCGACCAGCGGCTGTTGTCCTGGGGTGCCATCGGCCTCCGGATGTCTGCGAGTCTCCTTGTTTATGTTCAGATCCAGACACCATGATACCAGCCCGGCGGCCTGGCTGAACTACAGAAATTTGTAGTTGCAAAAGCTTGACAATAGAACAAATATTCTGGTATAATGCTCCCAAGCGCATCGCCCCACGCGTCTCCAGCGCTTCAGCGGCCCCAACACCGTTCCGCGCCTGCTGGTACGAGCCGACGCCCCGGGCGACCCGGCCCCACCCTGGACCCAGAGTGGGGTCGTCTTTGTTCATCATCATAAGCGCTGTGAAGGAGGAAAACATGGCATTGTCGGACCGGGATGGGCTGTGTGCCCCGGGCCAGCCACTCACTGCAGAAGTCCGACAGATCTTTGTAGTACAATAGCAGCATCTGCTTCTGAAGGAACAGGTTATCTGGTATGTCGGCGTTCGACGAGTTTGACGACTTCTATGAATTTGAAGGTTGGCCGCCTGAGCAGGTCGGCAATATCTGCGCCGGGTGTGACCTACCGGCGGTGGTGAATGACCTGGGGCTGTGCCGGCGCTGCAACGCGAAGCTCGAGCGCGACCTGATCCGCGCGCGCGACTGGGACTGCTCGGCGACTGCCTTCTCAACCCCCGATGATCAACACGAGGCGTTGCGAGAGCGCGTGATCCGGGAGTATGGCGCAGCGTACGAGCTGATCGAGCCGCCTGGCAGGCAGGCCCACAAGAAGAAGGGCGGGCGCAGGACCAGCCCGACGCAGCCTCCAAAGCGCAACCGCAGGGTTGCACAACCGCAGCCACCGCCTGAGCCCCTTCGAAGTTACACCGAAGAGGACGTGCTGGAAGCGATCGAAGCCGTGATCCGCGCCACGACCAAAGCCTACGGCTGGCGTCACCTGGGGGATATCGGGCAGTATCTTCACACGGCCTTTGCGGATTTCAGCCCCTCGACCTACGGGTGCAAGAACCTGCTGGGCTTCATCGAAAAGCACCCCGGGCGGTTCAAGGTCAAGTGGTCGGCGCCGTCGAAGAAAGGCGCCGCCTCCGTCTGGGTGAGACTGGCTGCCGAGCCGAAGCGGAAGGAAGGCTACGGCAGGCCTGGCGCATAGCGGTCGGGCCCAAGCTCACTCACAGGCGTGTGACTGCACCGGGAAACCATATAATCGGGAAAGCGGGTAGAGACTGATGGAAGAGACAAAACCGATCTTTTCGACAGGCAACAAGCACAGCGCAAGCTGCGGCCAGCCGCCCTCAATCGTCGGAGGGAAAGGCAGACAGTACTGCGGGTACTTCGAGAACGAATACGGCGAGCAGGCCGTCTTCGTCTACGACTCCAAATCGCAGACCGGTACGCTGTGGATGGGGGACTACGGCTGGGAGAATGCGGTCCCTGTGAAGGATGGGGTCGTCGAGGAGCTGGTGCTCAATGAAGCTGAAGCATTGTGGTTGAAGGCCTGCTGGCTGGCAGCAAGCGCCACTGTGACCCAGAATCCTGAGTGAGTTTGGCACAACGGACATGCTGCAGGAGACAGGGGACTTGATTTTTCTCTTTTGCCAATTGGCATTACAATGCTTCTGACACAGACAGCTTCGTATTCTAGAAATTGGGTCGGCTTGAAAGAAAAGGGAATACCTGACTCCCACGCAAGCCGCGAAAGATACTTCTAACCCGATCTCATCATAGGAAGCAAATGGAACTCTCGACGCTCGAAAACTGGCTTTGGGATGCTGCATGCAGCGTCCGCGGGCCACTAGTCGCTTCGCAATACAAGGACTACATCCTGCCACTGCTGTTCTTCAAGCGGCTTTCCGATGTCTATGCCGACGAGTTGAACAAGCTTGCGGAGGAACTCGGTGGCTACGACACGGCCAAAGGTCTGGCCCAACAGGACAGAGCGCTGATTCGCGTCTACATCCCGGAAGATCACACGTGGGACGACGTGCGTAAGCAGACCGAAGGTCTTGGTGAGCGCTTGACTGAAACCATGCGCGCCATCGCCCGTGAGAACCCCGCCCTCCAGGGCGTGATCGACCTGGTGGATTTCAACGCCACCACTGCCGGGCAGCGCATCCTTGATGATGACTCGCTGGCCCGTCTGGTAGAAATCCTGAACCGTCACCGGCTCGGCTTGCAGGACGTCGAGCCCGACATCCTGGGGCGTGCCTACGAGTACCTCATCCGCAAGTTCGCCGAGGGGTCCGGCCAGAGCGCGGGTGAGTTCTTCACGCCGCCCGAAGTCGGCTGGTTGATGGCCTACATCCTCGACCCGGAGGAAGGCGAGACCCTCTACGACCCGGCCTGCGGTTCCGGCGGGTTGCTCATCAAGGCTCAGCTTCGCCTGCGTGACAAGGTCGCCGAGCGACTGGGCAAAGACCCCCATGCTCTCGCTCCCGGTGACATCCGGCGCCCCCTGCAACTCTACGGCCAGGAGTTCAACCACACCACCTACGCGATGGCGCGCATGAACGCCTTCGTGCACGACATGAGCGCCGCGATCGCCATCGGCGATACAATGCGCGCGCCCAACACCTTCGGCGGGCCGGACGGCAGCCTGCCGCGCTTTGCCAAGGTCACCGCCAATCCGATGTGGAACCAGGATTTTCCCGGCGACGTGTACGACAACGACCCGTATAACCGCTTTGCCTGGGGCGCACCGCCTGCCAGCTCCGCCGACTGGGGCTGGGTGCAGCACATGCTGGCCTCGCTGAGTGAAGGCGGCAAGATGGCGGTGGTGCTGGACACCGGCGCGGTCTCGCGCGGCAGCGGCAACCAGGGCAGCAACCGCGAGCGCGACATCCGCAAGAAGTGCGTCGAAGCCGACTGGGTCGAGGCGGTTATCCTGCTGCCTGAAAACCTCTTCTACAATACCAGCGCGCCGGGCATCGTGATGGTCCTCAACCTGAACAAGCCAGAGGCGCGACAGGGCAAAATCCTGCTGGTCAATGCCTCGCAGCTTTTCGAGAAGGGGCGGCCCAAGAACCACCTGACCGACGCGCACATCGCGCACATCTTCGGGCTGTATCGCGACTGGCAGGCCGAGGAAGGCGTGAGCGCCGTCGTGACGATGCAGCAGGTGGCGGCCAACGACTATAATCTGAGTCCCTCGCGCTACGTGGCCAGCAACGATCACGAGCCGCCCATGCCGCTGGAGGAGGCGCTGGTGCTGCTGGCCCAAGCCGAGGAGGCCCGCGCTGAGGCCGACGCCGAGCTGGACCGCATCCTGAGCAAGCTGGGTTTTGAAGGCTGGCGAGGCAATGGGCGGTGAACGGCAAGCTGCCACACCTGGAAAATGCTATCATCGCCGAGGAGAAGATCACGGGCTATTTGCTCTCGGAGACACAGGAAGATGGCAGGCACAAAGCGGCCTTTTTCATGCGGTTCGGTTTCTCTCTGGCGGAGTGGGAGGAACTGGCCGGGGCGCTGCGCCAGCACGTCGCCGATAACGAAGTTGCCAGCGTATTGCAGACCCCGCACGGGGAGCACTACGCGGTGGAAGGCCCGTTGCAGACGCCCACCGACGAGACACCGCTGGTGCGCACGGTGTGGGCGCTGGACACCGATAGCACGACACCCCGCCTGATTACGGCTTACCCGCTCAGGCCGGGGAAGGAGCAGGAAGATGATTAAGGAACTGGAACGCGTCGCGCTGACCGTTGACCTGCCGGAGCACAGCCTCAAGGCGGGCGACATGGGCACGGTGGTGGACATCACTCCTGACGGCGCGCAATATACGATTGAATTCTTGACGCTGGGGGGCAACACCCTGGCCGTGGTGCCGGTGACGCCCGAACAGGTTCGCAAGCTGGGCGAGCGCGAGATTGCCCACGCCCGACTGATTGAACCGTAGGTACTGGGAACCATGGGGGGAGGGCCGTATCAGGCAGGGCATGGTCTGATATCTGGCGCAGTGCTAAAGGCTGCTTCGAAAAGGTTGTTGGTAGAGGAAAGTCATGATTGAGGTATGTCCAGGGCTGTACGTCGGAGACGAATTAGACTACGAGCGCACCGTGAAATTCCAAGAAGGGTGGCATGTCGTTCATGCCTGCAAAGAGCCATATCATCGAGAGGCGTTAGGATACAGTGGCAGAGGGGCACCGAAGGAACACCCAGAGTATTTGATTGCTCGCCGAGGGCATCGTCTTATCCTCAATATTATCGATTCTGACGATCCGGCCTACATACCCGTGGAAATCGTAGACGCGGCGCTGGAGTTCATCCACAAACATGTGTCAGCAGGAGACAGGGTACTTGTCCATTGCAACCAGGGTGAGTCGCGGTCACCTGGCCTTGCACTATTGTACCTTGCTAGCCAGACTGACCAGATTCCAAACACAAGCCTAGTTGAGGCGGAGGCAGCCTTCCGGGTCATCTACCCAAGATACAATCCGAGTTTGGGCGTTCGTGGTTTCCTTCAGTCAAATTGGCACAGCTACTGCGAATCTGCGGGAGATAGCCCCTGAGATGCATCAAGCTGAGGCTCAAACATTGGGCGACGACTTTAATGAGACTGAAATTGGCCCCATCCCAACTGATTGGGCTGTGGTACAAATCGGAGATGTTCTATCCGACGCAACAGTCAAGGTTAAGGATCAATCCGAGATTTCACCTGGGGAATTGCAGGTTCTTTCTCTATCAAAGAACGATGGTCTTGTTCTTCAAAGCGAGCATTTCAAGAAACGCATCGCACTGGAGGACATTGGCGGGTACAAGCTGGTCAGGAGGGGATGGCTTGTCTACAACCCATATGTGATCTGGGAAGGAGCAATTCATGCTCTGCGTGATAGAGACTACGGTGTTGTTAGCCCAGCCTACCAGATATGGAGACCGGATGTAAACGCTCACATATTCTTTCTGGATTATCTGTTTAGGACACCTTGGATGCTTGACACGTTTCTAATGCACTGTGCCGGAACTGTCAAGCGAAGAAGATCAATTAGTAGGCGAGATTTCGAGAGTATAAGGATTCCCCTCCCACCCCTCGACGAGCAGCGCAAAATCGCTCGGGTGCTGAACGCCCTGCAGGCCGAGATTGCCGCCCAGGACCAACTGATCGCCGCCGCGCAGGAGGTCAAGCGAGCGTTGATGGCGCGGCTGTTCACGTACGGCCCCGGTCGGGACCCTGCCCCCACCAAGGAGACGGAAATCGGGGAGTTGCCGGAGCCTTGGGTAGTTGTTCGAATCGGAGACGTAATCGAAGATACGCAATACGGCCTCTCGCAGAAAGCCTACGAACACGGAATGTATCCCATCTTGGGCATGGCCCATCTCGTGGACGGCTATGTCAGACCCTCTGATCTGAAGTATGTGGATTTGAAAGACGATGATTTTGAGAAGTTCCGGCTAAGATCGGGGGATGTCCTCTTCAATCGAACGAACAGCCTGGAATTGGTTGGCAAGACGGCGATTTTTCAACTTGAAGGTGACTATGTGTTTGCTTCATATCTCGTCAGAGTGGTAGCGGACCACGAACATCTCCAGCCAGAGTATCTGAACCACTGTCTGAACACTGATGCTGCCCAAGGTCGCCTGAAGATGATAGCCACCAGAGCCGTCAGTCAATCCAATATCAATGCGACGAAGCTCAAGAACTTCCAAATCCCTTTGCCGCCTGTGCTTGAACAAGAGGAAGTCTCAGCGATACTGAGGACAGTGGACAGAAAGATTGAAGCCGAAAGACAGCGCAAAGGCGCTGTGCAAGCCAACTTCGATGCCATGTTGCACGAACTTATGACGGGTCGCATTCGGCTCAAGGAAGTTGATATCTAATGGATGCAGCTCCCCAGCTAACCCCAGGCATTTACCTGAATATCTTTCCGGTCAACCTCCCTGTGGAAGCTGTTCCAGTTATGCAGGCTCCCCGTTCTAGCTTTCAGGATTTACGTCCACTTCGCGAAGAGTTGGAAGATAAGAACGTATGGGTCTACGCTGATGGCGACTTAGTGTACGGGTATGGACCTGAGATGCTTCAATTGGAAGCCAGAGGATTCGACAGTGCGACTGTTCAACTGGTAGAGACCCCTAGACTCGCGACGCGACTTATTGTGGAGGGTCTTGCCAATGCATTGATGGCAGACGGGTATGAATGCTTTCTCCGAATGGGACGCTGGCAAGCATATAGTCCAACCGAGTTCTCGGAGGTCGCCGGTGGGAAGGTCCGCGTGCACCAGGGATACGATATGCGGGCCTACTTCTGGCGCGATCTTGCATCGGACGAACTCGTCTTCGGGTTGATCTTGGACATCAATTGGCTACTGCGCGATAGCGCTGGCCAGCCGTTAAGTATGCGGAATATGAAGCAACAATACGGGAGCGGGATTGCGGTAGAAATCGGACGAGTTCAAAGTGAATATCTCCCGCGCAGCAACAAAATCAACACCGAAGTAGCCCGGCAACGAATTCAGGAGCACGTATTGCCGGTAATCAGAAGATATCCGGAGTTCGATCTACCAATCGGCGGACGAGTCTCTCTCCTGCCAGAGCCGGTAAGGGTGATCCTGGGAGGGGACGAGCGATGATTAACCTCTCTGGAGAGCTCCTCAGGTCACCTCAACTGAGGTTCAATTACTCGTCTCCCTCTGCGGTGGACTTCGACTCTCGCCGTGGGCTTAAGAGACATGGTCCTTATGACTCTGCAGTTCTTGGTAAGGACTTCATTCGTGCCGCGGTCGTTTACCCTCAGTCTTGCGAATCTGACAAGGACATCCTCATAAATGGTCTGACGCAGGGTCGTGATCCGTTTACCGGATTTCAGAGCTATTTTCGGGTGCCGATTCGGATCGAACAAGAGAGGTCGCTCTCTTCTGAGAGCGATTTTGAGATGAAAACCACCGCCAACAATCTGGCAGAGCAAGGTGGCCTGGATGTTGTCCTAATCATAAAGGCGTCACGAAACGAGCAACTCTATCAGGTCGCCAAGCGCACGCTCTTGGGGAACGGCATTCCAAACCAATTTGTGACGGTTGCGAAGCTGCGGGATAGCAGGCAGGTGCCCTGGGTGATTGAAAACCTCGCGCTGGCCTGTTATGCAAAAGCTGGGGGCACGCCCTGGGTTATCGCCTCCAACACTAGAAAGCACGAGTTAGTCATAGGTGTTAGCAGAGTCCAAGATACGAATCGTCAGTTTGTGGTCGGTTTTGTCACGCTGTTTACTCAGGATGGAGATTTTCTTTTCCTGAACTCATCGGCCCCAGTGTTGAAGTGGGAGCGCGATGAGTACACAGAAGGTCTATCGAACCTCATCGTTGAGACCTACCACCAGTATGAACGCATACAAGGAACGCCGGAGAGTATCACTATTCACCTTTGTAAACGGCCAGGCCGATATCGCGAGGTCGAAGCAGCTGAGCGAGCTATTGAAGTGCTGGGCATTTCAGTTCCCTATGCACTGGTACATCTTAACGATGACACAAACTTTCGCGTGTTCGACGCTGCACATCCAACAGGGGTGCCCCAGGCAGGGCTGAGGGTTGATCTCAGCGGGCGCAGCGCCTTACTTCTACTTGATGGTCGCAAGGGTCAGAGGCCACGCTATCGTCGGGGTGTGCCAAACGTCTTCTACGTCTCAATGGACCCGCGGTCTACGCTTCCTTACGACGAGTTCCCTCGTCTGGCCCGGCAAATACACAGCTTTGCCAGAGTGAACTGGCGCGGATTTAATGCCAGCGCAGTGCCTGTGACTCTGAATTACTCCAAATTGATAGCACGGATGATTGTGGACATCGGATCAGACAATTGGAATCAAGCCATTAGCATGGGGCGATTGAGGGATAAGGCGTGGTTTCTATAACCCTCGATTTCTTCGCTTATCGTGAAGGGGTCAAGCGCGCCATCCTCGCTCAGGAAGGGAAGCCAGAAGCAGAGGCCGATCTTTTCGTGGCAGGCTGGCTCGCCTATGCGCTTAGTCTCGATGGAACCGAGACCAATCCACCCCTGTCTAGATTGATAGGGCGACTATCAAGCTGGGCAGAGAAAGATGATACCTGGGCTTCCCCAAAGAGTCTTGGGGCTATGTCGTTCTTGGGATATTTGTTTTCAGAGTCACCGAACCTAGATATCATCGACCGAATAATCTCGGCGGTTACCCAACAACTAAGCCGCGATCCGACCAAATTCTCGCCATTGAATGACCCTGAGCAATTCTTCCCGGTTGCTTTGTTTGCAGGAAGATTGGAAGATCAAGAAGATGTCAAGTCGGCGCTAAAGGCAATTGCCCGGAGGTATTCCCAGGGTAACCTGAGACGTCGGTTACTTTATGATGCTGCATTGCGTGAGCTTGGGGAAGAAGTTGCCGTGCCCTCGGTTGAAGAGCCTGAAACCGACGAGGGAGACATCCTCGTATTGGTCTGGTGGTGGGAGAGATACGGCGACCCTAGGGAGCGCCCAAAATGGTGGGCCGCATTGGAGGGCATCAAGGATGGCCTCTCACTATATCAGGAGGCTGAAGGGCCAGCCAGAGCCTTGTCTGCTGTCGACCTAGCTTTGCTGTATGAGGCCCTAACGGGTGCGACGAGCCAGCCTAACCCGGACCTGTTGTTCAATATCTGCCCGCTGCACCCTCGTGTCCGACGAGTCGCAGAATCCCTTTTCATAGCAGGAGAGCATAAGAGTGCTGTTGAGGAAGCGGCCAAGGCCCTTAATGAATTCATACAACAGAGGACCGGATCCGAGAAAGGGGAGGCTGAACTCGTGAAATCGGTACTGAAAGGAAAATCGCCGAAACTGCAGTTGACAGCCTTACCACTTGATACGGTTTCGGGACTGAATGAGCAGAATGGTCTAGCCCTAATTGCGGACGGTATCTTCACAGCCTTTCGGAACCCAAAAGCCCACATAGTAAAGGATGATCCCCGCTTGCAGATGGATGCACTTGAAGGACTGGAGCAGCTTATGATTATCAGCTACGTGTTCAAGCGCGTAGAACGAGGAACTGTGAGACCGTGAGCCGTCTCAGCGAGAAGCGTGACGTCCAGGAGCAGCTCATCAACTACCTGGTCGGCATTGGCTGGCAGTACTGGCCGCCCGACGACGTGCTGGCCGCCCGCAACGGCGACGAGCGCGAGCCGTTCTTGCCCGCCGTCGCGCGCGAGCAGCTCATCGCGCTCAACCCCGGTCTGGTCACAGAGGACAACGTGGACGACGTGCTGCGCCGCCTGCGGCTGGTGCGGCCTGACCTGTCCGGCAATGAGGACTTCCTGCGCGCGCTGCGCGGGTACTGGACGGTCTACGACGAAGCCGAGAAGCGCGAGCGCAACCTGACGCTGATCGACTACGAGGACCCGGACGCCAATCACTACGCCTTCACACAGGAACTGCGCTTCGTGGACCGCGACACGCGCCGCATGGACATGGTGCTGTGGGTCAACGGCTTCCCGGTGGCCGTCGTCGAGAACAAAAGCCCGACCGTGCCGGAGGCCGAGATGGAAGCCTTTGAGCAGGTGCAGCACACCTACACCCACCACATCCCAGAGTTCCTCAAGTTCCCACTCATCTTCGCCGCCTGCGATGGCATCCGCCTGCACTACGGCCCCACCTGGAACGACGATCTCAAGGCTTATTACCGCTGGAAGGTCAACGGGCAGGACGTCGGTATGGAGCGGCTGGCCAAGAGCCTGTTCGACCGCCGCACGCTGCTGGGGGTCCTGCGCGATTACGTCATCTTCTTCCGCGCCGACGACCAGACGCACAAGTTCGTGTTGCGCCCGCACCAGATGCGCACCGTCGAGAAGATCACCGCTCGGTTGGACAACCGCGACGCTGACAGCGGGCTGGTGTGGCACACGCAGGGCTCCGGCAAGTCGCTGACCATGATCGTGGCCGCCGCCCAACTGCGTCGCCTGCCGTCGCTGTCCAATCCCACGCTGCTCATCGTGGTGGACCGGCGCGAGCTGGAGACACAGATGGCCCAGAACCTGGAGGCCTATGGCTTCCCGGCGGTCGTGCGCGCCGAGAGCAAGGAGCACCTGCGCGATCTGCTCGGCTCGGACTACCGAGGCCTGATCGTCACGCTCATCCACAAGTTCGACCGCATGCCGCGCGACCTGAACATGCGCGACAACGTCGTGGTGCTGGTCGACGAGGCGCACCGCTCGCAGGAGGGCGACCTGGGCACCTTCATGCGGGCCGCGCTGCCCAACGCCAGCTATTTCGGCTTCACCGGCACGCCCATCGACCGGGGCCGCATCGGGCGCGGCACGTTCGAGACCTTCGGCAAGCCCGACCCACAGGGTTACCTGGACAAGTACGGCATCGCCGAGTCCATCGACGACAAGACAACCGTGCCGCTGTATTACATGCTCACGCCGACCGAGTTGCACGTGGACCGCGAGACGCTCGAAAAGGAGTTCTTCCAGGTCATCGAAGACGCGGGCGTGGCCAGCATCGAGGAGCTGAACCGCATCCTCGACAAGGCCGACAAGCTCAAGGCCGTGCTCAAGGCCGACCAGCGTGTGGACAGCATCGCCCGGCACATCGCCCAGCACTATCGCGAGAACGTCGAGCCGCTGGGCTTCAAGGCGTTCGTGGTGGCCGTGGATCGCGAAGCCTGCGCGCTCTACAAGCAGGCCCTCGACCGCTACCTGCCGCCGGACTACAGCCGGGTGGTCTACACGCCCTATCACAAGGACGTCCCGCCGCTGAGCGACTACCATCTGGATGAGACTCAGGAAAAGCAGGTCCGCAAGGACTTCCGCAACCCTGACAGCCTGCCCAAGATTCTGATCGTCACCGAGAAGCTGCTCACCGGCTACGATGCGCCGGTGCTGTACGCCATGTACCTCGACAAGCCGCTCAAGGACCACACCCTGCTGCAGGCCATCGCGCGCGTCAACCGGCCCTACCCCGACAAGTCCAACGGCCTGGTGGTGGACTACGTCGGCATCTTTGAGGATTTGCAGCGCGCCCTGGCCTTCGATGCCGAAACCGTCCAGACCGGGCTGATCAACCTGGAGGAACTAAGGGGCCGCTTTGTCGAGATGTTCGAGCAAATGGCAGCCATGCTGAAGCCGCTGGACGTCAACAACGAGGACGGCCGCGTCCAGCGCATCATTGACCACTTCTTTGACGAGAAGACACGCGAGGCCTTCGTGCGTCTCTACAAGGAGATCGAGCTGGCCTACGAAATCCTCTCGCCAGACCCGTTTCTGTATGACTACCTCGACGGCTACGCGCTCCTGAGCCAGGTTTACCAGGTCGTGTACAAGACATTTGACCCGGAGGCCGAACGGCGCCGCACTCGTTACGATTTACTGCAAAAGACCGACCGCATGATCCGCGAGCGCGTCAAAGCCGGATACGTCGTTGATACGCTGCCGCTGTATCGCATCGACCGCGACATCGCCAACGTCGTGCGCGCGGACGACGTCAGCGAGCGGGTGAAGGTCACCAACCTCTACCGCAGCCTGGTGGTGCACATCGACACCAACCAGGGCAAACAGCCCTACCTCATCTCAATTGGCGAGGAGGTAGAGGAGATCATCCTGCGCCTCAAAGACCGCCAACTCAGTGCGAAGGCGGCGCTGGAGCAACTGACCGCGCTGGCGGAAGAAGCCCACGCCGCGAAAGAGGAGCAGGAGGCCAGTGGCCTGCCGGGTGATGCTTTCGCACTCTTCTGGGTACTGCGCGCCGAAAACGTACCCGACGCGGAAGGGGTCGCCGAGCAGGCGCAGTCCATCCTGAGCGAGCATGCTACCTGGCCGCACAATCCGAAGATCGAGCAGCAGGTGCGGTTGGAGCTGTATAAGACGCTCACAGCTGCAGGCATTGACAGTACCGAGAATCTGACCGGCATCGTAGAAAACCTGCTCAAGATGCATCGGGTGGTGACGGGATGACAGACTACCCTGTTGAGATCCGCCAGCAGGATCGCAAGAGCCTGGTAATGAAGGTCACCCCCGATGGGATTGTCGCGCTTATCCCGATGGACGTTGACCCTCAAGGCTCCCATTTTCGAGCTTTCTTAGAGCAGGGACTGGCAAAGCTACGGCTTGCGTCGCCAGCCCTCGGAGTGGAACCTCTGACCACCAGCGATGTGAGTGCTTTGGTTAACGAGTGGGCGCAGCGCATCGATGTGCCGGCTGGTCGAATTCAGGTGCGCACCATGCGCCGCAAATGGGCATCTTGTTCGTCCCGGGGCACGCTCACACTCAGCGAGGATGTCCAGCAGCTACCTCATCGGCTGGCAGAGTACGTGGTGGTCCACGAGTTAGTGCATCTTCGTGTGCCGGATCACGGCAAGGGTTTTCGCGCGCTGATGAATATCTACATGCCTGACTGGCGCGAACGGGAACTCGAATTAGCTGTCTTTGCCACTCGACAATCTTGAGGGACTCACCAATGTCATTGGCAACTGATCCGAATATGTGCTCCCCCTGAAACTGACTGAGGTGTATCTGGCATGAACGCATATATTCCGATCTTTGAACTTCTCGACAATTTCTTCGGCACTCCTCAAATCCCAGATATTCGAAGACTGCCTGCCAAGAGGATCATCGAGCTTGGCCAACACATTCTCCAATTTTATGACACTTACCGAGCCCCTCAGGTGTCTGAGCATAGGATACGGTCGTACCTTGGTGGCTTCATTGCCTCGTCTCCCTACTTTCTAGCCCATTCACAGTACATATTCTCTTCTCTGCTATATTTCCACTCAACTGTGGTCGCAGACCCCGTAGTCTATAAAAATTAACGCACAGGGGAATTTCACATCTCAGGCAGCCTCCCGATAGTAGTCGTGGATGATACCTCCCAGCACATCACGACAATGGATTGCACCTTCTGAAGAAACATGTTTTAGGCCTTCCGGTGTATCCTGTGCTAATCCCTGATGAGGTCGACGCTCATTGAAATAGTCGGCATATTCGATCAGTACACGCCTGAGATGTGTTTCATTCCAGATCAACAAATGATCCAGACATTCTTCGCGCACCGACCTGACCCACCGTTCGGCAAACGCATTGGCATTGGGTGTCTTGCCGGGTGTGAGACGGACCATGATGCCCACCGACTTGAAGACCGCATCAAAGGCTTGAGGAAACTTGTTGTCTCGGTCATGGATCAGATAGCGGATGGAAGTTCCGGCTTCTTCTAATCGCCACAGCATCTGACGAGCTTGCTGCGTCACCCAGCGCGTGTTGGGATGGGTTGTACACCCGGCGAAATGAATGCGTCTTCTCCCCAACTCGATGAAGAACAGTGCATAAAGGGTCTTGAGTCCAACTGTCTCGACGGTGAAGAAATCGCAGGCCAGGATCTGGTCTTTGTAGTGATTGATGAAGGTTCGCCACGATGTTCCCCGTTTGCTGCGTTCTGGGGCTGGTGGAATGCCATGGCGGTCCATCACGTTTTTGACCGTCATCGGGCAAACGGAAAAGCCGAGCTTCTTCAATTCACCCTCCAGTTTCTCATACCCCAACCTCGGGTTTTCCTTCGCCAATCTCACAATCCAGTATTCCAACTCAGAGTCAATGGGAGGTCGTCCGGGCTTCCGTCTTTGCTGATAGGTCCATTTCCGCCGAACAGCTGCCCGATGCCAGTTGATCAGGGTGGCGGGGCGAAACAGCAAAGCTGATGCTTCCCATCTCTCTTTGGCTTGTTGACTGCTTTGTTTCAGCCGGTGGGCTAAGACGGCCAGCGGTACTTTCTGCCAGCGCGGGATGTGAGGACCTCGCTTTTGTCGCCTCTCAACAATTCGCAGTCGCTGACGCAGCAGAGCGATCTCAAGATCCTTCTCATCCTCACTCATCCATTTGGCTGTCAGGAGATCGACCAGGCAAGCTAAGAAGTACGTCACGATGGCGTAGAACACGAACACCTCATTCACTTGGTTGCTATGGATCGGGCAAAGGTCATAGCGTACCGCGAGTGAGGTGTCTTGTCAGTCGTATTCTGATATTGCGCTAGTTTTTATATACTACGGGTAGACCGCCGAAAACTGCCCTTCTGGAAGCGATGGCATGACCACGCTATTCTCCGGTGCTACCGAATATTCTACTATACACATCTATTCCATAACTGGTTTGCAAGGGTTCGCCTTCGATTAGTTTAAAGGCTCGTCCCCCATGAGTTCGCCTGCCAGCCCGCAGGAAAATGGCGTTTGCCATGTTCTTGTCAAAGAAACCACGCGCAAACTCATATAAGTGCGTTACGAAAAAAACCTTGACGTGCTTTTCCAGTAATGCACTCACGATTTGCCTTGCGATTTCCGAGCCTTCTCTTTCGTTTGTCGCGGCAAAAGATTCATTAAACAGCATGATAGAATTTGGCGTTATATCGTCCACGATATCGCTCATGCGGCTGAGTTCTTCGTCGAATTTTCCGCTCTTCATGGTCGCATCTTCTTCCCGTTTATAGTGCGTGAAAAGTCTGCTGAACATGTTCGCGGTGAAGGACTCTGCCGGTACGAACATCCCGCATTGCATCATCAATTGAGCCAAACCAATGCTTCGCAAATAAGTAGATTTTCCGCCCTGATTGGCGCCAGTGATAATAACAAGGTCTATGTTATCAGCGGTTACATCGTTCCCCACGACTTTTTGCTGCATCGTCAGCGCCAGGGCGACATCGTACAGGCCGGTGAACGAAAGTCGGCGTTCGCTGGCAGGCGCGGGTTGGGGAAACACGATGGGTTCTCCCAGTTGGGCGAGATGCTCGGATAGATTCAGGCATCCGATGTAAAATGCCAGTTCAAACCTCAGCGCGTTGAGGAAACTGTCGATATGGTCGGTAGATTTGGCAACCGCATCGGCCACCAAGTTGACACCCCTATCCCTCAATTCCCCAAGTGCCCGCGCTCCAGACTCATCACGGGGATGGAGGGTATATGAATAAACCGGTGATTTGCGGCCAACAACCCGCTCTATCCAATCCCAGTTGTTGTGGTTGGCTTTGCGAAGAATGTAATTCGTACCTTCATTCGCCTTTCCCAATTCGGCGCTGAGCAAAACGCCGCCGCGGAATTTCAGCTCTTTGAGATGCTTTGTCACGACAGCGAAATAATCATCGTCCAGTTCCTGTTGAATCATCGCGAAAAACCTTCGAAAGCCCCGCGATTCGAATTGTTCGGCGTGCTCGTCGGCAATTTGCTTCAAGGTTCTAAGAAGATCAACGAACATCTCCAGCGTTCCCCGTGCGCTGCTCAGAATTGCGCTTGGAGAGCTGCCGAAAACACCTATCCAATGCCTCCGCCTGTTTTCAACGGCTTGTATCGGAATGCGGTAAATCTGTCTGACGACATCAGGAAGTTTCAGGCAATCCTTGAGAATCTCTTGGCGATAGTGGATTGTGCCCGGCGTGTCCAAGCTGGACAAAAGGGCTTGTTGTGCCACCTCGAATAAAAACTTGTCTCCCAGCGCCATGGCCTCGAACAACGTATTCAATTCCAGGTCTTGCGTCAGCACCGCTTCAACGGACGGGAGTTTCTGCTCTGGTTCGAAATCCCGGTCGGGGTACATCAAAAAGACCTTCATAATTTGACGCGCTCCTTGATTTGAGCGTAGGTCAGGCGATGCTTTTTGGCAATCGATAGGGCGTAAGCCAACCCATCGGCGGGCTTTCTGACAATTTTGAATGTGCGTATGGCCGGGTTTTCGGGGACAACTGTACTGACCATACTGATGGTTTTCTCACTCAAAGACGACAACTCGTCGATGAACGTCACCCACACGCACAGCAAATCCAGTTTCATCACCCTCGCCATGATTGCTTTGCTCAGGAAGATGGCGTCTTTCAAGGTGGTGGATGTGAAGATCTCGTTCACGACGATAATGCTATCGGGCGTGGCCTGGTCTAGAATGTTGTGAATACGTATCAGGTCATCCTGCAATTTGCCGCGCAGGTTGTGGATGCTTTCCTCCCTCTCGAAATGGGTGAGAATCTGGTCGAATAGAAAAAGCCGCGCCTCCCTGCCCGGCACGGGACAGCCGAGACTGGCGAGATAGTGCAACTGCCCGAAGGTGCGTGCAAATGTGGTCTTGCCGCCTTGATTCGGCCCCGAGACAACGATAATGCGCTCCGGTTCTTCTAGAAAAAAGTCGTTGCAAATCACCGGCGTCTCGGTATAGAGCAGAGTCCGCGCTAACGCCAGGTCGAATGCATCATGAACGTACACCTCGCGGTTTGTTGCGCTAACCTGAGGGTAACAAAATGCCAGTCCTTTGTGCTTGATATCAACAATGAATTCCAGATAGGCGATGTAAAACTGAATTTCGCGGTCAAAGACGCGGATCGTCTCATCCACAAACTGGCTGTGAGTGACGCAAAACCGGTCGAGTGCGGCAAAATGCTCGGGATACAGCCGGGCGACACGATCGAGAATTTGCGCTTCGATATGGTTCATGCCAGACCTTTTGCCGAGTTCAACCCGGTGATCTTTCACCGCACCCTGCCTGAACTTCTCAAAGGTTTTCTCCACCTCTACACTGTAATCCGTCTCCCCTTCATACTTCTTCACCTTCACTTTGGGTGGTTGGATAATCACAGAATATTTCGCCCTCGACAGCCCGCCTTTGACCATTTGCGTCTCCGCCAGCAGCGACTGAAACCCGTCGGAGTGGACGTAGCTCGTCACATACTCGCGTAACGCGCAAAAGCCGCGCGCTTTCAAATCCACAAGGCTCAAGTTGCGCGCCAGGTCGGTCACGGCTTCGCAATAGACCAACGCCGCTTCCAGAAACCAGCCTCTTTTGTGGTAGTAGAAGTCAGATTTTTCCACCAGTGCCAGATAGCGACGCACGATGGTCAGTCTTTCGCCAAATGCTTTGACGTAGGACATTAGCGTTGCGTCCTCCATGTCTTGCATCACTTCATGGCGATAGCGGATGGTCTCGGCGTCGCGCAGGGGCGTGCAAAAAAACGGTTTCAGGTCATATTCCTGTTTGCTGGCTGTGATGGCGTTAATAATCTGATCAAGAAATAAATCATCAAAACAATCGGGCGCTTCAAGTATTTCCGTTTTTGGGCTGTCGTCAGTCCTTTCAAACAGTATGCTTTGAAAAGTCATGGGAACAACGCCTCTCTCTCAAATAGTATGCTGTGGAAAGATAGGAAAAACACTGTTCGGGGATGAAATGAAATAAGACGAAACTGCCGCCGCTTCCTGGCACGACGAGCATCTCGGCCTTGTACAGTATCAGGGAGATGTCGTTTGCGACCAGATTCGGACCGAAGCGTTTGGTCAGACCGGTCAGGGTAATAGCCACTGGATTACCCTCCCTCATAGCACGCGTGCGTTTCGTTCCCCCGCGAATTGGACCAGAGCTCGCCGCCAGGCGCTTTCCTCCTGCGCATTCAACAGTCCACGCCGGAGGGCGTCCCGCTTGAGTGTGTAACTGCGCATGTCTTCGGAAATCTCTTCCAGGCGTCGGCTCTGTTCGCGCAAGAGGAAGTCCACCACCTCGTTCGACGGCAGGGCGGCGAGTGCCATATGCAGATGGGCGAGACAGAGCCCTTCGGAGCGCCCATAAAGTTCCCTGCCTTCTGTTCTCGCTATTTGCGCGAGAAATCGTCCTATCGTTTCTCTCTCCACCTCATGCAGCACCTGACACGCCGCGCAAGTTTCGACACTGGGCAGCAGCGCTCCAATCCGCGCCAGGGCTTGCTGCGCGGGTTGCCCGAGCGATGAGCGTACCTCGGCCACGACGAGGTCAATCAGCGGCGCATAACCTTCGCTAATGCCCTGAGGGGAGGCAACTTGCTCGAATTGCCACGTGTGCATGGCGCAGAAGCCTCGGACAGCAGTAAACTCGCGCCGAGCCGCCGCGCTCGACGCCAGCAGGTATTGCCAGTGAGCGAAGAAGTCAAAGATCGCCCGGCTTTGCGCTGCGCAGATAGGGCAAGTTCCGCGATGAAACAGCACGCGCCCGTCTCTGCGTGGCTGTTTGGAGCGTGAGACTTCAACCGCTCGTTCAAGGACGTGTTCGCCAGTCGCGCCAAGGTCACTCACGCTTTCCGTGAGAGAGAACGACGCCCCGCTGAGAAACACCGCGCGAAGCGACTCCATCTTCACACGGAGACCAGCCTGAGTTGCCTCCGATGATGTCGGTTTTCCTGGCTCAGGGAGAGTCCATTCGACCTCATCAAGGTCTTCGATGGCCAATAACTGCAACGCTCGGTCGAGGATGGCCACGAGAAATGTCCGGCCTTGCTCGTCAGCGAGGAAGGAAGTCAGCGCCTGCTCAAGCGCAGCCAGACCGATCGACTGAAGGCCAGCGCCATCCTGGCTCAGTTTGCCAGCCAGACCCTGGCGGGCTGATAGAGGGTAGAGACGGATTTCGTTTCTCCCCAGTGTCTGTTCGACCCCCTCGCGGATGTAGCCGAGAACTGCATCGTGCTCGTCCGGGCCGAGCAAATCTATCTTGTTCACGACGACAAACAGCTTGCGCACGTGCTCGCGGATGTCATGCAAGAAAGTTACCTCGGTTCCACTTAAAGGCCCTTCCACACTGGTCACGAAGATGACCGCGTCTGCCTCCGGCAAGAAGGCATAGGTCGTGGCCGTGTTTTCCTGTCGGGCTGACCCGATGCCGGGCGTGTCTATGAAGTGAAGCCCTCGCCGCAGGAAGCCCACCGGCAGCTCGACACGCGCTTCGAGCAGGCCCTTTTCGTTGCCGGGGTTGCCGCGCTCGGTGATATAGTCTTCCAATTGGTCAAGCGGGACCTCTTGCTCGAAGGACAAAGCCTTGCGTCGGAGCAGCGCTCGCTCTTGTGGCCCGTAACAGAGCGTGGTAATCGCAGAAGTCAGTGGAAGCAGCCCGGTAGGCAGAAGGTCGCGCCCAACCACCGCATTCATCAAGGAACTCTTGCCGCGCTTGAATTGCCCGACCACCGCGAGGTTGAAACGGTCCTCTGCGAGTTTCACCAGCAATGCCTGGCATCGTTTTAAGCTATCTGTTCTCCCTTGCGCCTCCAGAAGTCGCTTGAGGGCGCGCACAGCTTCCACCACTTCTTGCTTTGCCAGAGTATACTTCCGTAGATGGGCGGCCTCATCAACAGGTCTTGGCACTTCTTCCTCCAACAACTCTCACTTCTCTCCAGTAGAAAACTCAGGCGTTCCCACTTCAAAGCCGCAAGGATGGCCGGCAAACCGGATGGCACTGGCCACAATTATGCGCCAACTCGTTTAAGAGGTCGGTCCATCCACCAACATGAGCCATGGCCGCCAGCCACTGCACCAGCCAATCGCGCCTACTAAAGCGGCGCGGTCTTCCGCCGTATCGGTACCATGATGGCCCCACACGAATGAGAGCGCGTATCGGGTGATGTGGTCGGCGATATATACGACGAGCGCTTGCTGATCGGCCATGTTCACGCCGTGGTCGAGAAGGTCTTCGCGCAGATGCAGCCGACAGCGGAGAGGGGTCCCGTCTCCCGCACAGCGCCCACAAACCAGACCGCGCCAGTGCTGCTGCGTGGCCTGGGCCAGTGCGTGAATCTCGCTCAAATCCTTGCCTCGCTCGACGCGCTCCCCTGGTGCGATAGTCGCACTATGGGGCCCGTAGCCCAGATCGCACATCAGACAAGGTGCCGCCTCCCGCAGCTTAAACGCCAGAATCGCCGCTTGCAGAGGCTGCCAGCCGTCGAAGGCATCAACTGCGCGCTTCATCAAGTCCTCGTACAGCACGGCCTGCCCGTGCAGGTAGCCGTGACGAAACGCGGCTTCGACCGCGACGAACTCAAAACCGTGCCGGTCGCACATCCCCCAATGCCGGCGCAACTTCCAGCGCGTGGCGGGGTTCATGATGCTCCCCTGCATGAAATGCCAGATGAAGTGAACCTCACCGTCGGAAAAGTCAGGCGCATCGCCAAGCCGCAAAGGTTGCGCCTCGTGGTGATGAACACGACGTTTTGCATCTGAAAATCTCATCTTCCAAGGCCTATCAACCAACCCTGTAGGGACGGCCGCATCAGAAGTTGAGGCTGGCTGCCATCAAGGTCTGCCGGTCTACAATCCCGACAGGGCGCTGATGTTCGTCCACAACCACGAGGCGCTTGCGTCCCTGTTGCAGCATCATTGAAATCGCTTCAGGGATTGTCGTGTCCGGGGGAGCGGAGAGCATACCCTCGGACATCAGGTCGCGGGCGATAGCGCTGCCCCGGCGGACGGTCCCCCCTATCACGCGCGCTGCCAGCGCTTGAAGCACGCTGCGCCGCGCAACTGGCTCGACTCGCTCGACGAGGTCGCCATCGGTGATAATTCCTACGGCCCGGTCCTCCTCGTCCAGGACGATGACCCGCTTGACGTTGGCGTCGAGCAGGCGCTGGAGAACATCCACCAGATCGTCGTTGACGTGAACTGTCGCGACCTCCGGCACCATCAACTCGCCGACGGTTCGTCCTGCTCCTGGCGCGGGCGCGTGCTCCGGCTCCCCGGCCTGTCTACCGGCAGCAGCACGAAGGACGTCCAGGCGGCTGAGAATCCCAACCAAGCGACCTTCCCGGTCAATGACCGGGACCCTTTTCAGGCCGCGCTCCAGCATCTGGTGAACGGCATGTCCGAGCGTATCATCCGTACGCACCATCACGACAGGAGCGGTCATGATTTCACCCGCCAGCCTATCGCCACGCACCTGCGATAGGAACTCGCGTAAGTCGTTCTCCTCCAACCGCTCCCCCACCGCCAGCCGGGCAGGCATGCCGGCCTTACGCAGCAGGTCGCCGTCGGTGATAATGCCGACCACATGGCGCTGCTCGTCGACGACAGGCATCGCTTTGAACAACGTGCTGCCCAACAGGAGCTCCACCACCTCGACGACAGGCGTGTCTGGATTGACGGCGGTCACGTCGCGGGTCATGACCTCGGCGACAGGGCGGTCGGCGGGCAAGGGCTGGAGGTAACGGTGACTGTATTTGATGATATGCAAGTCCTCCAGCGTAATCAGGCCTTCGCGGACCATCGGCCTGACCAATGCCAGGGCCTTATCGATGTTTTCCGGTGTGTCAACTACGGTTATTATCACAGGCAGGTCGAGCGACAGTCGCTCAATGCGGTTGGTGTGGATGCGGCTGTGTGCGCCAAACCCGGCCAGCCCACGTGTCACGGTTGCCCCGGAGAGGCCCGCCTTGCGCAATGTCTCCAGGATGCTCATGTACAGCGAGCGCCCTCGCCAGGAGTCGCTCTCGCCGATATAGACCATCATCCGCTTGCCAGGACCAGAGGTAATCATGGCCGCTCCCTTTCAGCTGCCTTACAACTGACGCCCGATGAGCAGGCCGAGGAATACGCCTGCCAGACACAACAGATTGCTACCCAGGATATTTCCCAGGGCACCCAACCAGTCTCCGCCCTGGAAGAGGGCCACCGATTCGGTAGCGTAAGTCGAAAAGGTGGTGAAAGCTCCGAAGAAACCCAGCACCGCGAACAATCTCACGCGCGGATCAACGTTGATATGGTTGGAGAGCCACCCGGCAAATACCGCTAGGAGACAAGATCCGCTGAAGTTTACGATGAGCGTCCCCCAGGGAAACGCCTGACCGAGGCGGTCGGCAGCCCAGCCGGACACCCAGTAGCGCACGTTGGCCCCTACGAACCCACCCAGCCCGATAAGCAAGATTTCCTGCACACTCTTCATCATTATTGTAGGTCTTTACCTTTCGAGCAGAGTATTCGGAGAGCCTCATGAACTGTCGCCTGTAACGGATGCCGGGCTCAGGCTCATATTTCGCAGGCGGTTTTGGTGGCCGTGCAGCAACACCCTGCTCAAAAACCCTTGGCTCCTCCACGCCGGTTTATGCACTGCAACGAGGGATAGTCCCTGGGCAGCGCTCAACGCCGCGTGAGAGTCTTGTATATCTGCTGCAAGCCAAAGGCAAGCCCCGGTCCACCCCACAGGAAGGCAATGTAGCTGAAGATTTCCCAGCGCGGGTGCCCAAGCTTGAGCAACAGAAAACCAACTCCCAGGAAAAGGGCAGATGCAAGGGTGGTGCCGATACCTATCCGTAAGGCTTGCCGTGGTTCCGAATCCATCAGGTGAAGACCTCCGTGCGTTCTTTTTCATAATCCTGGCCCCTCGCGCAGCCAAACCCTGCCTGAGTCGGTTGGCAATCTTGGCTGACATGTCGGCCCGCCGACGACTCACGCTCTCAACCATCGTTCAGATTGTCTTCCGGGTTTCCACCGAAGAAGTTCAAGGCGCGCAGCCAGGAATTCTGCTCACTCTCGCTTTTCTCCTCGTGCCGATGCTGCCAGCTATGTTTCCGGTCGAGCTCGCCCAAATCGCGCTGCAGAACCTTCAGCCGCTCCTGCGTGCTCCCAAGCAAGAACTCCACCGCGGCGCTGTGCGACCGGTCAGCCATGCCCAATGCCTGGCGCAGATGCGATAAGCACAATCCGTCCGAGGTGGCATACCAGTGCCGGAAATGGTCCTCCGGGAGAGACAGGTCGTCCAGCAGCCATTGGAGATGGGTGCTCTCCGTATTGTCTCCGACCTGGCAAACCCGGCAGCGCGCCTGCGGCCGGAGTTCATCAGGCAGGGGGAAATGCCCCAGCCTGGGCAAGAGCCGGTGCAGCCAGCGCCGCCAGGCGGATTGGCTCGACCGCGCGACACGCTGAGCATAGCGCGCCATCCGACCGCTGACCACGCGCGTTAGATGCTCGTAGATGATGGTGTTGCCAAGTGGGCTGCCGTATTTTTCCGCTTCAAACAGCCCGGTCTGCCAGACGTGCCTGGGGCAGTAGCCCAGAGACTCGACGATATGCCGCCGTGAGCTCCAATCATTGACGTACTCGTGCAGCAGCGAGCGGATGTAGCGCCCCTCGGCATGAGAACGCAAGTAACAAATCGGGCAGCCCGCTTCCTTGAAGGCCAGCTTCAAATTCAAGGAGATGGAGTCTCGTATCACGGCAAAACCCCGGACCGAATGGTCGTGCTAAGCCCCATCTTCTTCATCACTCACTCATTTGCTCCTGATGTTGCCCTTGCCGGTCAGTGCGAGACCGCAGCGCAAGCGCAATGGCAATAGCCCCAGCTATGCTGAGCGCCAGGCTGAACGCAAAACCGGCAGCGGGCGAGAAAGCCGTCCACAGCGCCCCGACCACCAGGCTGGAGACGAAATCGCCTATGCCGTTCACTGTCGCCAGAGCCCCAAATCCCGTGCTCCTGACCGCCACCGGGACCAAGTCGGCGGCGATGGCCCGCTCCAGCGATTGCTGGGAGGCGTATACGGTCCCCCCTATCGCAAAGATGACCCCGAGTAGAAGGATGGACGGAAAAGCAACAATCAGCAGGAGATTCATGACCGCTGCCAGGATATAAGCTCCCACCAACGGCCCGCGCTTGCCGAAGCGGTCGGCTAACACGCCGACAGGGTAAGAGCCCGCTGCGTAGAGCACGTTGTGAAGCGTGTAGAGTTGAATCGCAATCTCGCCCGCCCGGTCGGGCTGCGTTGCGCTCAACAACTGCGTGGCTCGCAAGATGAGGAGCGTATGCGAGAAGTCGCCTGCGCCAAAGATGCCCACGCCGACAAGATACCGCCGGAAGGGCAGGGGCAGCGCCTCCAGGGAGCCGCGCAGGGTAAGCCCGTCCGCCGCCACCCTGTCCTTCTCTCGAACCAGCGAGACGAGAGCGATGGCCGCCAACAAGCCGGGAACCGCCGCCAGCCAGAAAACCAGGCGATAGGACGCAGGGGCTGGCCGCAAGTCCGACAGTGCGGCGACGAAGGCCAGCGCCACCAGCGGCCCGGCGACGGCGCCTGCGGTATCGGCTGCCTCGTCCAGGCCAAAGGCCCGCCCCCGCACCTCTGGCGGAACGGCGTCGGCCAGCATCGCGTCGTGCAGCGGCGACCGGAGACCCCGCCCGGCCCAGCCGACGGCACGTGCTGCCAGGATAGCCGGCCAGGTGTCCGCCAGGGCATACAGGCCCGTCGTGACGCCGGTCAGGACGTAGCCCAGCGTGGCCCAGGGCAATCGTCTGGCGACCCGATCTCCGAGCCAGCCTCCAGACAACTTGGTGAAGCTGGAGAGCGCATCTGAAACCGCCTCGATGACGCCCAGCGCGAAAGGCGGCGCACCCATCCCGGTCAGGAACAGCGGCAAGATTGACGTTCCCGCCTCGTGGCCCATATCGGACAGGAACCGGTTCAGGGCGAGGCCCATCACGTCACGGTTAATCCAGCGATTGCGTGCCTCAGTTTCGACCATCACTGCTCCGTTCCCCGGAAGGCCGCCGGAAAGTTCAGATAAAGGGCATCTCTCGGCCCCCAGTTGCCGCTCACCCGGTCCTGCCAGCCATATCCGCCAGTGCCCGGAGCGCGCGCTGCCACAGGCTGCGCTCAACGACAGGCTCCGCAGCCAACTCTTCACGTTCTGCCGCTCCGCTGCTCTCCAGCCGCTGCTTCAGGCCATCGTTCTCAGCCCTCAAGGCAAGGTTTTCCTCCCTGAGGCGGGCGGCGAGCCTCTCGTAGCCAACGGCGGTGCGTTCTATGGCCACGTGCTGTGTTTCCATCACGCGGTGGTCCCGCATCATGTCGAAGGCGAAGTTTTTGATGGCTGCGAATCGCGACTCGATTTCGACGAGCCGGTTGAGAAGCCTCCTCACGTCCTCATCGCGCAGGCCGGCGACATCCCCGCCGACAGACAGTGCGCGTTGAACTCGCAGAAAAGCCATGCCGGTGGTCAACAGCACAATCAGCCCTTCGTTCTGCTTCCAGGCGTGTTTTTCACACTCCTCAAGGATGCTTTCCCACGTATCCCGCATGAGCGTCACCTCGATGGTGACCTGCTGCGCGCCGTCGAAAAACCTGTGCTCAAACTCTGCCATGAAGGGAGGAAGCTCCGGCTCGCCGGTCCCCTGCGTTGATTCCTGATTGGAGTCTGTGTCCATGAAGTCTCCTAAATGATGGGCGCGCTTGCCCGGACTCCCTGCCAATGAAGGTCTGCCCTGTTCCCCCCTCCTCGTTTCACAGCAAGCTGCTGAGCGCGGCTACAAGCTCAATCAGGCGCGAGACAGGAGGATCGAGCACCGCCTTCAGCCCCGGCGCGACCTCACCGTACCCTTTGAGCGACTGGGCGCGGATTTCGTGCAGGTCAATCCACAGCACGCTCAGTTTGCCCAGCAGGGCGGCGCGGTTGTCGTGCACTTCGACGGGCAGGTCGAGCGATTGCGCCAGACTCTCAATTTCCTGGAGGGCGGCCTCGACCACCCGCTGTATCTGCTGGGTTTGCTCTTCGGAGAGGGTCCCGCTTCGCCGATAGAGTATCCCCTCGTCCTTACGGCCCAGTTCGGCCAGCGCCTCGCGCAGCGCCGTCTCGACCATGCGCAAGGTTATAGCAACGGAATTGCGCTGGTAGGGGTTGAGCAGGTCTTCGGGCAATGCCTGGTTTCCTTTCCCGCCAGGGTTTTCGCTTTCATCGTGCGCCAACGCAGCTACCCCCCAGTCTTCCTGACGGGTTGCAAAGCAAGCGTGCTGCGACGCAAGACAAACTTCGTGATCTCGGCAGCCACGGAAGGCACCAGCATCAGCGGGACTATCTCGGCCCAATCAAGCCATGCGAGCGGCAGGGTATCAAAGATTGGGTTCAGGAACGGGATGTAGATAACAGCCAGAAGCAGCACAATGGATGCCAGTACCGCGTATTGCATGTACCGATTACTGAACGGGCCGAGTTGGAAAATCGAAAATCGCTCGGAACGCGTGGTATAGGCGCGCAGCAGTTCCGAGAAGGACAGCACCACAAAGGCCACACTGCGCCCTTCTACCAGCCCGCCTCGTCTGAAGCCGCTGAAGAAGCCCACTAGCGTGACGCCGGTAATAAACACGGTCTGCACGATGATGCCCATCTGCATCACGCGGTCGATGATTGGCTCGTCGGGCGCTCGCGGGGGGCGTTGCATGACATCAGGGTCGCCCTTTTCAACGCCCAACGCCAGCGCAGGGGCACCATCTGTGAGCAAGTTCAGCCACAAAAGCTGGATAGCCGACAGCGGGCTGGGATGTCCGGCCAGGGTGGCGAGGCCAATCACCATGATTTCGGCCAGGTTGCAGCTGAGCAGAAAATAGACAAACTTGCGGATGTTATCGTAGATGATGCGCCCCTGTTCCACGGCATTCACAATGCTGGCGTAGTTGTCGTCCATCAGCACCATGTCGGCGGTCTCTTTGCTCACGTCCGTCCCCGTGATGCCCATAGCCACGCCGATGCTGGCCCGTTTCAGGGCAGGCGCGTCGTTGACGCCGTCACCGGTCATGGCTATCACGTCATCGCGGCGGCGGAAGGTGTCTACGATGCGCAGCTTGTGGCTGGGCGAAACGCGCGCAAATACCGCGACCTCATCGACGGCCTCGGCCAGCTCGTCGTCACCCCACTGGTCGAGCTCGGTGCCGCTGACCACCCGGCCATTCTCGCTTGCCAGGCCGATCTCCGCCGCAATGGCCCGTGCGGTATCCGGGTAATCACCGGTGACCATGACGGTCTTGATCCCCGCCCGCCTGGCCCGTTCGATAGCAGGCGCGACCTCCGGTCGGGCCGGGTCGATCATGCCAATCAGGCCGATGAAAACCAGATTGGTTTCATGTCGCCCGGCGTCCAGCGTGTCTGGCGGCTCCTCGAATCGCCTCTCGGCGACGGCCAGCACGCGCAGCGCCTGGCGTGCCATGTCGCGATTGACGCTGGCAATATGCGCTCTGGTATCGGTCCTGAGTGGCTCGACCTCATCACCTCTGTAAGAGTGGCTGCACAGGTCGAGGATCAAATCCGGGGCGCCTTTGACGAACAGAATGGCGTCGCCATTCTGCGGGTCGTGGTGCAGGGTGCTCATGCGTTTCCGCGTCGCGTCAAACGGTATCTCGTCACGGCGCGGATAGAGCGCCTCTACGTCCTCACGCTGGAGGTTGGCTTTCGCAGCCGCCACGACGAGCGCTCCTTCCGTCGGGTCGCCGACGATGCGGTAGCTGTGCTCGCCCGGTCTCGGCTCGACCTCCAGCCGGGCATCGCTGCACAGCAGCGCCCCGCGCAGCAGGCGCAGCAGACCAGGCACATCCTGCGGCTCGGCCCTGACGCCGTTCTTGTGGAAGCTGCCGGAGGGGGTGTATCCCCTGCCGGTTACTTCAACCACCAGGTCTGGCACATAGAGCCGGGTGGCGGTCATCTCATTCTGAGTGAGCGTCCCGGTTTTATCGCAGGCGATGACCGAGGCACTGCCCAGAGTCTCGACAGCAGGCAGCCGGCGTATCAGCGCGTGGCGGGTGACCATCTCACGCATGCCAAGTGCCAGATTGATCGTGACAATCGCCGGAAGCCCTTCGGGCACGGCAGCAATTGCGAGCGCGACGGCTGTTAGGAACGCGTCCAACCCGGCCTGGCGGACAGGAGCGGCTATGGCAGGATTGCCCAGCATGCGCAGTATTGCCCCCGGCGCGATGCCGTGCTCGTGTGCGATGGCGGAGGCCGCGCGAGCAAATATCACCAGGAAGACCAGCCCACAGATTGCCAGCGCGCCATAAGCCAGCCAGCGGCCCAGCTCGTCGAGACGGCGCTGGAGTGGAGTCTCCTCCTCCTGTATGGACTCGATGAGTCGGGCAATCTGGCCAATTTCCGTAGCCATGCCGGTGGCGACGGCCAGGCCCCTGCCCCGACCGTACACAACCAGTGTGCCCTTGTAGGCTATGGTTCTGCGGTCACCGAGAGGAGCATCCTCGGCAACATGCGAGTCAGCATTCTTGCTCACCGGGACCGACTCGCCCGTAAATGACGCCTCGTCGATTTGTAAGTTGGCGCTCTCCAAAAGCCGCATATCTGCGGGGATGTAGTTGCCTGCTTCGAGCAGGACGACGTCCCCCGGCACTACCTCCGCTTCAGGAACCTGCACGAAGCGCCCACCCCGAAAGACGCGCGCTTCTGGAGCGGACATCTTCTTCAGCGCGGCCAGCGCCTGCTCCGCGCGACCTTCCTGCACCACACCCAACACCGCGTTGAGGCTCACAATCAGGATAATCGCGCCTGCCTCGTACCACTCCCCCAGCAGGGCGGAAACGGCGCTGGCGCCGATGAGGAGCAGCACAACCATGTTCTTGAACTGTTCGAGCAGCCGTCTCAGGAAGCCAGCCCGGGGCTGTTCTTGCAACTCGTTGCGCCCATGCTGAACAAGTCGGCGCTGCGCTTCGGCAGGGGTAAGGCCGCCGAGCGGATCGGTTCCCAGCCGGGCGACAACTTCGTCTGGTGACAGGCTGTGCCAGAGCAAGCCAGCCATCGAGGACAGCCTTTGCCCGGTGCTCATGAACCGCCTCGCGGGTCAGGCCCGAAAACGCCCCTCTCGCCAGCCATGCGGAACGCCACCCGCCGCCAGCTATCGCCTTCAGGCCCCATTCGCTCTCCTCTGCGCCGATAGTCGTTCTTCAAGATGAACTCCTCCAGATCTGCTTTCAACCTCTTCCAGATGCCCTTCTGAATGGCAATGAGCAGTTCCCGGTCGGATGGCCGGGGTGCCTGGCGCAGCACTTGCCGAAAATGGGGCAGGCACAATCCGTCTGAGTTCTGATATGCCTCCCTGAGCCGTGCGTCAGCGATGTGGTGGCCGAGCGTATGCAGGTAGCGCTGCTCAGCGCCCGCCAGCAGCTCACAAACCAGGCACCCTCCGACCGGCTCCAGGCGGTCGGCCAGGCTGGACGATTGGCTGCGATCATTCCTTAGGTGGAGTGGCCCCAATCTGGGCGCTTCCTCCAGGGGAGCCTCCTCGAGGATCTTGAGCACCTCGTCGAGGGCGGTTGAATACAGAGTCGCCAGGCTGAGGGAGCTGCCCATATAGCGCGTCGCCTGCCAGCCATGTTCGTTACACAGCCCGCGCCGCGCTCGAAATGCCCGATGCGCGCCGGGGTCGAGCGCCCGCTCGTAGAGGAAGCCGTCCAGAAACCGGTCGGCGTTGCGGAGCAGGAGGTTACAGACCGCGCAGCCGGGATTGGCAAACGCCTCCAGGAGATCGTAGTAACTGAGGGACATAGACAGGGTCCCCTTCCGCCTGACCCCCAGGAGCGAACCCACCTGACCGGCGCTCCGGCGCAAGAAAGCCCACGCACTGGCCAACATCTTCTCACAAGGCTCCTTGTCTCACAGGCGGGCTGAGTGGCCGATACGAACGTGTCGGTTCAAGCCGGAATTTCCCTTCCCTGAGGACGATCCGCGTGCTGATGCTCAATCGCATGCCTTATCTGGCCCAGGCGGGCGCGCTGTCCTGCTATGGCAGCTTCGGTGGCCCGCTGGCTGCCCGCCTGTGAGGCGTGCTGGTCGCGCCCGGCCTGCAACGCCCGCTCAATCTGCTGGATGGTCTCTTCCATCTCTGCCTCCATCTCCTGCCGGAAGCGTCTGACGCTTTCTTGAACGGTCTGCAAGCCCCACCAGCGCACCTTTTCGACGTTGCGCACGACCAACTCGCGCACCAGCTCTTGCCGCCTCCGGGCCTGGTGCTTTTGGCGCAACGACTGGGGCAGCAGCCTTTCGCTGAAGGACGGCCTCTGCCGGGCCGAGAGGTGTTCGAGCGCCCAGGTCGGTCCGGCAAGCTCGACCATCGTTTCTTCTGCCTCCAGTGGAAAGTGGGGGATGTCCAGCAGTCTGGCCGCCTCACGGCGGAGGTCCTCCCGCACCCCCCGGACGGCTTCCGTCCGTTCGGTCAGGACATCGGTCATCTGGCGTCTGAAAAGCCTGCTTAAGGCTTCCCTCTCCTCGTCGAAGAAGCGCCTGGCTGCCCGGTGAAAGCGGTCGCTGTGTTCGCGGTCGTGCGTCGGCATGCCGCAGTCTTCCGCCTGTCTGTCCATTTCAACCAGTGCCCTTTCGCGCAGTCCCCCAACCGCCGTCTCTAACTGCTCACGCAGGCGTTTTTCATCCCCGACCAACCCATCGCCAATTTCACGGCGCTGCCGGCGAGAGGCATCCGCGTAAGCGCTAAAGGCCGCCATCCTCTGCTCCAGCGCTTCCAGAGGCAGTTGAAGCGCGCGCTGCTCCAGCGCAAGGAACTGGTCAGCTTCGTTCACCAGGTTAGCTGCCTTGCGCTGAATCGCCCTGCTCAGGACTGTCTGCTTGCTGCTGGCGCCAAAGGCCAGCAAGGCCCGCTCAAGCTGCGGAATGCCGCTCAGTTCAAGTTCGCGTGTGTCGCCCTTCAAGCGCGCGCGCAGGCCCTGCCGGGCCGAGAGGGCGAAGATATGTGGGACTTCCATCCCCAGGCTGGTCTGGAGCGTCTCGCGCAAGAAGTGTTCGGCCTCAACGATGCTGCCTTCATCCAGATAGTCAATCTTGTTGAGCACGAAGAAGAGTTGAGCGACGTGCGGCCGCAGTTGCTCCAGGAAAGTGACTTCTGCCGCCGTGATAGGTGGGTCAGTGGAGAGGACTAAGATACCGGCGTCACAGCGCGGCAGAAAGTCCAACGTCGTGTCGGTGTTGTGCTGCTGGGTCGAGCCAACGCCGGGGGTGTCAATCAACACGATTCCCCCCTGGAGCAGCGGGGCCGGGTAGAAAACATCAACGTGGGAAACGTTCTTGTTGTTCTGAGGGTTGCTCGCCTCGGCCACAAAGTCACGCAGGCTGTCCAGTGGCCCTCCCTCCGACCCCCTGGCGTTGGCATAGTGAACCTGCAGGTCGGGCCGCGACCCAAAGCGCAGAAAAACTGGGACCAGCGTGACCGGCAGAACGCCGTCAGGCAGTATCTCAGCCCCTAAGAGCGCGTTGATGAGCGTGCTCTTGCCCCGCTTGAATTGACCCAGCACGGCCAGGTGAAGCTGGCCGCTGGCTAACCGCTCGCGTAATTCGACGCCCCGCGTGACCAACTCAGGCGGCAAGGTTGGATGGCCCTGCACGAGCTGAACATATTGGTCGAGAGAGTGCTTTAAAGACATCTTTGCCGGCTCACAAAAATGGCCTCCACTCAGCCAGGTCCGCCTGCTGCGGATTTGGCCGGGTAGAGGCCATCAGTCGCTCTCTGAGCGACGCTTAAAGGCGAGCCTCATCGCCAATGAGGTCAACTCAGATTATATAGCGGGTCAAGGACTCTTGCCAGCAGAAATGAGGGCCAGACTCTCTGCTGCTTTATCACGGACGCTGGCCGCAGGGTCCGTGAGCGCCTTCTGGAGAAGCGCCAGGACATCGTCTGCGGGCTTAAAGTTCCTCAATGCCCCGGCAAGGGTCTCCCGACCTAGCAGTGCTGTCGGCTTATTGAAACAAGTGACGTATCCGCTCAGGACAAGTCCTCGCAGTTCCAGAAGGTGGGGCAAACTGGCACTCAGGGAGCCTCCCAAAATCAAGGCGTCTATCACGGGACCCAATATGGACAGTGTTTCGGCGATCGCCCCCCGCAGCGCCAGATCGGTTTGCTGGTCTTCCAGAATTTCCACCAGGCTTGACAGCAGTTCTTTCACGACAGGCAGTTCTGACGGCTCCCACAGCGCCTGGAGGTTATGTCCGAGAATGCCCAGAACGTCGAGCAGCCGGTCTCCTCTGGCGACTCTAAGGCCTTCGACAAAGGACTTCAGTAATCTCTCGCGCTCTCGGCTCATGCGCTCAACATTCTCCGGAAGATGGCATGGTGTACGCTGGGCTACGCCGGAATTCCTCGGGCGGTAGCCCTTACTACCAAGCCTTGTCAAAGCACCCATCCAGTGCATCGAGAAATGCCTAATATTGAACACAGGTGATCAGATGCTTACTCGTCTTGAACACTGACGCAGTGCACAAGACTTTCGATAGTCACTACCCCTGATGGAATGGTGCGACATTCCATCAGGGGTAGATCGTGTCGATAGATCTCCTTTCGCGAATCAGGAACAGTCACCGTGACTCTCAGCCAATAGACGAGAACGCAGCTTTGCCTGGATAGATCCCTCTCGACCCCAACTCCTCTTCGATCCGGAGAAGCCGATTGTACTTGGCGACCCGTTCACTGCGCGCTGGAGCGCCTGTCTTGATCTGGCCAAGATTCAGCGCCACTGCCAGATCCGCAATAGTCGTATCTTCGGTCTCACCGCTGCGATGCGAAATCACGGTGGTCCACCCATGCCGCCGTGCCAGGTCCGCCGCCGCAATCGATTCGGTCAGAGAGCCAATCTGGTTTACCTTCATGAGCAGCGAGTTACACGCGCCTACATCCAGTGCATGTTGGATGCGCCCCGTGTTGGTCACCAGAAGGTCGTCGCCCATGATCTGGATGCGGTTGGCGAGACGCTCGGTCATCAGCACCCAGGCGTCCCAGTCGTCTTCCGCCAGTCCATCCTCAATAGAGATTATCGGATACTTGTCGATCAGGCGAGTGTAGAAGTCTACCATCTCTGCGCCGGTGAGCGACCGGTCTTCCTTCTTGAGATGGTACTTCCCATCCTCGTAGACCTCGCTGGCGGCAGGGTCAAGAGCGACCATGACTTGCTTACCGGGCGTGTAGCCAGCGGCGCGAATGGCCTCCAGAATAAGCTCAACTGCCGATTCATTGCTTTCCAAGCTCGGCGCATAACCTCCCTCGTCACCGATATTGGTGCTGTAACCCTTGCCTTCAAGCATCTTGCCGAGTGTGTGGTAGATTTCGGAGCACCAGCGCAGGGCCTCTGTGAAGCTGATCGCGCCAATAGGCACTACAAGGAATTCCTGGAGATCTGTGCTGTTGGCGGCATGCTTGCCGCCGTTCAAAATATTCATCATCGGCACCGGCAGAACATGGGCATTGACGCCGCCAACATACCGGTACAGAGGAAGGCCAAGGCTGTCAGCCGATGCTTTGGCAATCGCTAGTGATACGCCGAGAATGGCGTTCGCGCCAAGTCTTTCCTTGGACGGTGTTCCATCGAGTTCATGGATCATCAGCAGGTCGATGCCAATCTGGTCAGTAGACTCGGAGCCAACCAGCGCCTCGGCAACCGGCCCATTGACGTTCTGAACCGCTTTTGTCACACCCTTCCCACCATAGTAGTTCTTATCCCCGTCGCGCAATTCAAGAGCCTCGTGAGCACCCCTCGATGCTCCTGAAGGCACGACAGCGCGACCTATCACTCCATCATCGAGAAGAACTTCAACTTCTACTGTCGGATTGCCCCGCGAATCGAGGACTTCACGTCCATGGACTTTGAGGATTGTTGCCATTGTTGACCATCCAGAGAGGATCAGAATGAGCGTGATATGCCGTTGGACAGAGAGTGGCTACTCTGGCCTGTGGCGTTTGAAAATCAGGCGGTAGCAAGGAGGGCTGAGTAGTAAGTCTCGCTCCAGTACAATATTGACCAATTCCCATTCCTGGGCTCCCAGTTGGTTGCAATAATCATGGATGACAGGCTGCTGCTCCCAATCCGGAATCAAATCACCGTTGAGGTATTTCGGACGCCAGTGATCTCGCGAGACTTCAGAGGAAACAAACAGGTACTCCCACTTAGGCATCGTCGGTCTCCATACCACAGAACTCTGAGAAAAAACTGAACCCACCTTGGGGTGGGCAGGATAACAGGCTAGACACCCCCGCCGCTCACTTCGCAGCAGGAGTCATCAGCCTATCGGCATTTGTGGCGGACTCCATCGCCAATTGTTTTATCAAAGGTACCTGATAGCTTCTTGACTGTCAAATTCTATTCGTTATGGGATACATTTCAGGAAGCGGGCGAGTTTAGCAGAGTGGCCCAGGAGTGGGCAAAACGCATGCTCAAAATAGCTGAACGAAGAGCCAGCATGCGATGCGCACCGGCTCGGCTCCAACGCATGCCGGGGCCTTTCATGCGCGTCTGGAATTGCTTACAGCCGCTCTCGATCGTGCCGCTGCCAATCGTCCAGCCATCCTCGCGATGCTCCAGGTGGCACATGCGACGGTGATTATTGCGGAAGAAGGTCGCTTCTTTCTTGAGCTTATCGGCGCGTTGGCCGGAGAGTCGTTGGTGGCTATCGTCGACGTGCATCGCGGGTCGCTGCGGGCCATCCAGTACGCGCGCAGCCTTTCGAAGCAGGTGCGCGCCGTGAGCGTGGTGACCAGTCCGGAAGAAAGGGAGCGCATCCGGCGCCGCTGGGAGCGCTTCCCCGAAGTGACGGCGGGTGTGGAGTTGATCCTGATCGACTACGACTTCCGGGACGTGCTGGACCCACTGGTCGAGTACATTGAGTGGGTGAACAACGAGGAATTCCCGGACGAGTTGGTGACGGTCGTCATCCCGGAGTTCATTCCCCGGTCACTGGCCGCGCGGGCGCTGCACAATCGGACTGCCGCCCTGTTGCAGGCGCGGCTTCGGCGCTACGAGGATATTGCGCTGATTTATGTCCCGCACCACCTGTAGTATCCAACCTAAGGTTGTTCCCACCGAGTCAGTCTACTCTCACATTCACGTGTGGGCAGTCGCGCTCCTGCGTCCATCATCTTCCTCAAGCTGGCAGCGAGCTCAGGGCCACTCAGCAGATCGGCCCCTTCTAGCTCATCCAGCACCCATAGCACACCGTGTACCGTCAAGTCAGCCCTAAGGGCACGGTGGGTGCCGGTGGACAATCGGACCCTGGCAGCCAGCGCGCCAGACGTATACGCCATCGGCGACGTTGCCTTCATCAAGCTCCCCAACGGCAAGCGGCTGCCCCTGGCGGGCGTCTTTGCGCACGGCCAGGCGCTGAGCGTGAGCCGCACCATCGCCGCCCGCATCCACGGTGGGCTGGAAGCCCGCTTTGATGGGCTGGGCTACTGCTGGGTAGAAATGGGCAGCGGTCTGCCAGGCTTTGCCAGCGGCGACTTCTACGCTACCCCCGAGCCGGTGGTGGGCCTGAGGCAGCCGGGGCGACTGTGGAAGCGAGGTAAGGGGTTGTTTGAGACGTGGTGGTTTGGCAAGGGTCTTACTCGCGAGTTGGCCGGACTGGGCTTGCGTCTGGGTAGCAGGCTAATGCGCGTCCCGGCCAGGCTGTAAGCACTCCCCGGCCCACCAGACAGCGTTGACGACATCAGATGGGGCCGACGGCTTGTGGTGTTGGGAGCCCGTGTATGCCGAAAGCAGAGCCCTTTGAAAGGCATGCAGATCAATACGAAGCCTGGTTTGAGCAGAACCGTTTCGCCTACGAGTCGGAACTGGCGGCCATCAAAGCGCTGCTGCCAGGTGACGTGACAGGGGTAGAAGTTGGTGTGGGTACCGGGCGCTTTGCGGCACCCCTGGGCATCAAGCTGGGGGTTGAACCCTCCCCGGCGATGCGAGCCATTGCCCAGCAGCGCGGAGTCGAGGTCAGAGATGGCGTGGCCGAAGTGCTCCCGTTTGGAGACGCCCGGTTCGATCTCGTTCTCATGGTCACCACGATATGCTTCCTGGACGATGTACAGGCAGCGATTAAGGAAGCTCATCGCGTGTTGAAGCCCGGCGGGGCCCTGGTGATTGGCTTGATTGACCGCGACAGCCCGCTGGGCATCGCCTACGAGCAGCATAAACAGGAGAGCGTGTTCTACAAAGAGGCAACCTTCCACTCAGTGGACGAGGTTGTTTCTCACTTGCAAAAGGCCGGCTTCAGGGACTTTGTCTTTGCCCAGACCATTTTCCGGGGCCTGTCCGAGATACAAGAGATTGAGCCGGTCAAGGACGGCTATGGTGAGGGCTCCTTTGTCGTGGTTCGCGGGATAAGACCAGGGTTTGGGGGAGCACTCTGAATGAACTGGCGAACGGGCCCGCTTGACATGGAATGTATAACCTATCCTCACAATTTCTACATATTCGCCTGATACACTGTGGCTCAATGCGCCACACATCCAGGGAGGTGAGCCGATGAATAGAATGAACTGGACGCCGGTGATTGGCGTGGGCATTGTGGTCCTGGCAGTGCTGCTGATTGGCGGCGGACTGCTGGGCGGCTACGGCGGCTGGGGCATGATGGGCCCCGGCATGATGGGTGGCTGGGGATTTGGCTTGCCATGGATAGGCGGCATTCTGATGCTGGCCTTCTGGGTGTTAGTCATTGGTGGCATTGTCTGGGTCGTGCAGTCCCTCGCGCGGGATGGGGGACGCCCAGGGACAGGCACTCCCAACAGCGAGACGCCGCTCGACGTTCTCAAGCGCCGCTACGCCGCCGGGAATATCACCAAAGAAGAGTTCGAGGCGATGAAGCGCGACCTCGACCTGTAGCGCCTGACCCGCCCGGCTGTAAGCCAGACAAGGAGAAGTGGATATATGTGTGGAAATCATGGAGTTGGTCATCTCATAGGCCGGTTGGATGACCGACAACCGAAAGCATGGCACGACCATTCGGGTGATGGGGGAAACAGGGCCAGCCTGCGTGCTGACGTCGAGCAAGAAGTGAAGCTGATGTATGCGCGGGGGGATATTGAGGCGGATGTCTTCCATCGCCTCATGGAGATGGTCCAGGCGGGCCAGCTAGGTCTGGGCGATCTGGCGCGCATGCAGAGCCAGGGCAGCCGCGGGATACAAACCGATGAGCCGCGCGCTGCGGGCCATTCCAGCCCGTTGGCGATGCGTCCAGGGACGGCCCCGACACTTCGCAGGCTCGAAGTAGAAGCCGATCGCCTGCGCGGAGAGGCCAGGATCGCCGAGGAAAAGGCGGAGGCGGTCCAATCCAAAGAGGATGTCCTCGCCTGGCTTGAGGTGAAACAGGGCGCTTTGTATCGCCTGCTTGAACTGGAGGAGCGCATTGCCGCTCTGAGGGACTGACCGCCAAGACAGACCATTGAAAGAAGAGGGCACCACACTTGTGCAAGCCCACATGATGATTCCTCTGGGTCCAGCTATGATCTGAGTACGGGATGACCCTCGCCCGAACACTGCCATACAGGCTCGAAATCGATGATGCCGTATGCCGCCACTGCCGCCGCTGCCTGGGCGCAGAGGTCTGCAAGGGGCGGGCGTTCGTCTCTCTTGATCCTGGCGAGTCCCCCTTCATCGACATGAGCCGCTGCATGGGCTGCCTGAAGTGTGCCGTCACCTGCCCGTTTGAGGCAATTGCGAAGATCCCCTACGCCGCTTGACTCTCTACTCCACAGTTCGCCAAGCCAACACTGGTGACGGCAATATCCGAACATCCCCCAACCAGCTACCCTTTCCATGTGGCACACCGTGCTATTCATAGCACCCATCAAGACCCAGCGCACCAATTGTTTGCAGCGTGTGTGGGCGACCGGTGGTCGCCCACAGCAGGATATCGACCACGTACAAAACCCACCACGGCTTGACTCTGAGCGCTTCGCGAAGCTCATATCCACTTCACGAGGCAGACAGGGCGTGTGACACCTGTCACTGGGCAAACTGACATTCGCCACTGCCCAGCACGAATGTTATTCGATATTCTGAATACTGAATGCTCTATGAGTTGTGAGGGAACACTGCGATGGACGGATACGAGAAACTGGCCGAAATCGCCAAGGCGCTGGGGCACCCGGTCCGGCTGCAAATCCTTCAAGCGCTCCGCGTCGAGGAGGCGTGTGTCTGTCACCTGGAAGCGGTGTTGGGGCAGCGGCAGGCCTACATCTCGCAACACCTGATGCGGCTGCGCGAAGCTGGGCTGGTGGTGGACCGGCGCGAGGGGATGAACGTTTTCTACACACTGGCCGACGAGTCCATCGGCGCCCTGCTTGACACTCTTCAGGAAACCGCTGGCGCGCTCGTGGGGAAGCTCCTTTCATTTTCACCATTGCCGGGTCGCGGGGCAGCGTCGTGCACCTGCCCGAAGTGTCTGGCCAAGAAGGGGATCATTCCCGAAGCAGAAGCTCAGACCGTTGTGTGAGTCGTCACCGTCGGGGGCGCAGCATGAAGGGAGATAGGGGACATGTTGCAGATACAGATTCTCGGCCCCAGCTGCGGCAAATGTATGCGGCTGGAAGCCATGACCATCGAGGCACTGGAGGCGTCTGGCCTGGCCAACGCCCACGTCGAGAAAGTCACGGACCAGCGGATCATAGACCGATACCTGATTGAAGACCCGCCGGGGCTAGTCATCAACAATAAAGTGTACTGGGCCGGGGGCGATCTGCCAGCGCTGGAGCAATTGGAGACCTGGCTGCGGTCAGCAATGGCAGGCGCCTATGATGCCCACCAATGACCAGATAGAACCTCAACTTTAGGAGATCCATCACATGCTATCAATCAAAGTCCTTGGGCCCGGCTGTTCCAACTGCGAGAAGGTTGAGGCCCACACCAAACAGGCACTCGGCATGTTGCAGCCTGAAGGCGGCTATGAGCTGACCAAAGTGACCGACCCGCTGACAATCAGCGAATACATCTTGAAGACGCCGGGGCTGGTCATCAATGAAGCGGTCGTTTGCGAGGGACGCATACCCGACGCCAGCGAGATCATGAGCTGGCTGGCCAACGCCCTGGAGACAGCCGAGAACTGAAAGCGGAGCGCCTGAGTTCGTGTGTCAATCAGGCGCTTATTTTGGCGGAAGAACATTCAAGTCTTTGAATACCTCAAGGCAAAGCTATGCAACCTGTCACCTTTGTGCTGGATCTGCTGTGGGCGGGCTGGACCGGGCTGCTCGACTATCTGGCCGCGCACGTCCTGCTGTGTCTGGTACCTGCCTTCGTCATCGCGGGCTACATGAGCGCCATGATCCCCAAGGAGGCCATCACGCGCTATCTGGGCCCCAAAGCCTCCAGATGGATCAGCTATCCGGCGGCAGCAGTCGGCGGCTTCGTGCTGGCCGTGTGCTCGTGCACCATCCTGCCGCTGTTCGCGGGCATCTGGAAGCGCGGCGCGGGCCTGGGCGCGGCTATCACCTTCCTGTTCGTCGGCCCGGCGGTCAACATCCTGGCCATCGCCTACACCGGTGCGGCCATCGGCTTCGACTTCGCGCTGGCCCGTATCGTCCTGTCGATCATCTTCGGCATTGGCATCGGCATGCTGATGGCCTGGCTGTTTCGGGCCGAGGAAGCCAGGCGCGCTGCCGAGATGCAGGACAACGGTATGTTTGACCAGACCACAGCGGTTCCGCGCGCCGTGTGGGCCGTCTTCCTGCTGCTGATCGCCGTGCTGATCGTCGGCACGCTGCAGGTGGACCTGCTGACCGGGACGTGGTTCGACGTGCGCCTGCCCGTCGAAGCGCCGGGGGGCCTGCTGGCAACCCTGGAGGATTTGAGCCTGACGCCGCAGGGGGCGCTGCTCATCCTGCTGCTGCTGCTGATCGCGCCGGTGGCTTACCTGGGGCTGGAGCACGTGTTGGAGGGCTTCAACCGCTGGACCTATGTATCCATGTCGCTGGTCGCGCTGACGCTGCTGCTGGCCGCCCCACAGGTGACGCAGGGCAGCCTGGTCGTCGGGATCACCGGGCGCTTCGTGGGCGAGGTCATCCTGCTGGTTGTGATTGGGACTGTAGCAGCGCGCAGCTTTGAGCGCCACCAGATTGCAGAGTGGCTGTGGGAGACGTGGCGCTTCGTCAAGCAGATCTTCCCGCTGCTCATCGTCGGCGTGTTCCTGGCCGGGATGGGCAAGGCCATCCTGCCCGAGCAATGGGTGCAAACCCTGGCCGGGCGCAACACGCTGTGGGCCAACCTGATCGGCGTGCTGTTCGGCGTGTTCATGTACTTCCCCACGCTGGTCGAAGTGCCCATCGCCCGAATGTTCCTGGACCTGGGCATGCATCGCGGGCCGCTGCTGGCCTACCTGCTGGCCGATCCGGAGCTTTCGCTGCAAAGCATTCTGGTGACGGGCAAGATCCTGGGCCGCCGGAAGACGGCGGTTTACGTGGTCCTGGTCACGATCTTCAGCACCCTGGCCGGGTACATCTTCGGCCTGGCGCTGAGCGTGATCTGAGTGTGGCCGAGTTCCGTGTTGAATGCCTGGGGTGGGAGGTACAGCCATGTTGATTGACCACTATGACCTGGAGGTGTTCACACCACCCTGCGAGCCGGGCGCGGAGCGCTTCAGCGCCATCGCCCGCTTCGGAGCAGATATCAGCGAGGTTCTGCCTTATCTGAACGCCACGCTTAAGGACGCGTTGTACAACCCGGGCGCGCAAGCCCTGATCTGGCAGCGGGGCGGGCGCAAGGTGGTCTTCAGCGCCAACCAGATCGCGGTCAGCAACCTGGAAGACCGTAAGGAGGCTGAAGGCGTTATCCAAAGCGAGGTTGACCGCGTCAATCGCACGTGGGGGCGCCGGGGCGATGTAACGCCCAGCACCCAGGTACGCCAGCGCGCGACGCCGCTGGAAGTCTACAAGCTTATGCCCCAGACCAACTGCAAGGTCTGTGGCGAACCAACCTGCTATGTGTTTGCTACCAAACTGGCGGCAGGGCAGCAAACATTGAGTAACTGCCCTGAGTTGAGAGATTCGAACTACTGCGAGACCCTCGCTGCCCTTCAGAGGCTTATAGGTGATATCAACGCATAAGAAGGTGTATGACACTCCTCATGCGGTCGCCGGTGAGGCCGCACGCGCACGTCCGGAAGGCCAGTAAATGACCACGCCACACAGCCGGCTGCTGGCCGTTCTTGCTCACCCCGATGATGAGACCTTTCGCTGCGGCGGGACGCTGGCGCTGCTTGCCCGGCGTGACGTTCGTGTGCAGGTGCTCACGGCAACACGAGGAGGCGCAGGATCGTGTGGTGACCCGCCCCTGTGCAGGCCAGAGGAGCTGCCATCAGTGCGTGTGCGTGAACTGCGTTGTGCCTGCGATGCGCTGGGTATCGCTCCCCCCTACCTGCTAGATCACCCGGATGGGCGTTTGAGCAAGGTGCCGCCGGAACGGCTGGCAGCGGATATACTTGATACCGTGCGCCAGCTACGCCCGGACATTCTACTGACCTTTGGCCCAGACGGTCTGTCCGGTCATCCCGACCACATCGCCATCGGGCGCGCGGCAGCCGCTGCATACGGGCGGTTTGAGGACACTGCGGCCCTGTACACGTTGGCACTGCCGCAAAGCGTTGCTAACCAGTTCGGCATGTTGCAGCTCCGGCCCGTGCCAGACGAGGAAATCGCTCTGACAGTAGATGTCATGCCGGTTTGGGAAGCCAAACAGACCGCCATGCGCTGCCATGCCACGCAGATCGCTTCCACGCCCCTGATGCAGGCCCCCGACGAAGCACAAAAGGCTTTCTTTGGAGTGGAGTATTTTGTCCGCGCTGCGGTGCGCCATCCGGATCGGGACGTCATGGAGAGAGGGCTATATGCCTGACGTAATCGAGACATCAGGTCTGACCAAGACCTACTCAAGCGGGCGTGGTCAGCCCGGCGTGCGTGCGGTAGACCATCTCGACCTGGTTGTGCCGGAAGGAGAGGTGTTCGGGTTCCTGGGGCCAAACGGCGCAGGAAAAACGACGACCATCCGCATGCTCACCGGCTTGATCCGCCCGACCTCCGGCAGCGCCCAGGTGCTCGGCTTCGACCTGTTGAGGGATATCACGCGCATCAAGAAACGCACTGGCATGGTGCCGGAAGCCTCGAATCTCTACGACGAGCTGTCCGCCTTCGACAATCTGGTTTTTGCCATGCAGCTCTACGGTGTGCCCCGCGCGGAACGCGCTGCGCGCGCCGAGGAGCTGTTAGCCCGCTTTCGGCTGAGTGACAAGCGCGACACCCCCTTTGCCCGGCTCTCGCGCGGGATGAAGCGTGCGCTGACCGTCGCCGCTGCGCTGGCGCATCGTCCTTCGCTGCTCTTCCTGGATGAACCGACGACCGGCCTCGACGTGATGAGTGCTCGCAGCCTGCGGGCGATGATTGCCGGGCTGCGCGATGAAGGGACCTCGATTTTCCTGACCACACACTATCTGGAGGAAGCTGAGCGCCTGTGCGACCAGATTGCCATCGTCGTCGGAGGACGGATTGTGGCTCAGGATACGGTTTCCGGGTTGAAAGCCTCTCTGCAAGAAGAGCCCGTCGTGGAGGTGACGCTGGCAAGGCCCGATGGCCGGGTGGAAACCAGGCGCACAGGTGGGGGGGCTGATTTAACCGGCACTGTGCGATCCGTGCTGGACGAGTTGCCAGGGTGGCAGGTCATCGCGTTGAACACTGTCCGCCCGACGCTGGAAGACGTGTTTGTGAAACTGACCGGGTTAAGTGCGGAGGCCATGTTGACTGAGAAAGACGGCAAGAGGCAGGGCAATGCTGGCTGACGATTTACGCGGGATGTTCTACATCGGGTTGAAGGACCTGCGGGCCTACTACTTCAAGCCACCCAACATCAGCTGGGGGATCCTGTTCCCCTTCGCTTTCATCCTGGCGTTTGCCATTCGCAATCCCGGTGACCTGCGGGAGCTGGTCCCCGGTCTGCTGGCGCTGACGATCCTGTTCGGCACCAGCTCGATGGAAGCCATCGCCATCGTTTTTGAGCGGCGTGTTGGCTCGCTGGAGCGGCTGGTGCTGGCTCCCATCAGCCTGCCCGCGCTGCTGGCGGGCAAGGTGCTGGGAGGCATGGTCTTCGGGCTATCGGTCACGCTGGTCGTGCTGGCAGTTGCCCTGACCATCTTAGGCGCAGGTAACGTGAGCTGGTTGCTGCTGCTGGTGGCGCTGCTGCTCTCAGCCACGGCGTTTTCAGCACTGGGCGCGTTCGTGTCGGTTGCGGTGCGCGAAGTATTCGAAGCCCAGACCCTGGCTAATTTCATCCGCTTCCCGATGATGTTCCTGGGCGGGGTCTTTGTCCCGGTGGCTGCGCTGCCGCTGGCGCTGAGGGCAGCAGCCCGTCTGCTGCCGCTGACCTACTCCGTCGAGGCCTTGCGGGCCGCTTTGAACGGTGAGGTCTTTATGGCGGGGGCCGTTGATCTCGCTTTGCTGCTGGCCTTCACGATTGTCCTGTTCGGGCTGGCCGTGTGCATACTGGCGCGGCGGCTGAGCTGATTGGCGAAGGAGGCCGGATGCAATGAAAAACGGTGTCCAGCTCTATCTGGAGGATGAAGGCCTCGTCGAACTCATGCGCGTCCTGGTCGACGAGGATGCCGAGGGTTCGCTGTTTGTACGACCCGATCAACCGCGAGAATCTCGACCAACTCAATACCTGCTTTGGTGATTTCTTTGATCCGCGTCGCATTCGACCCCGTCGCCTGATGTGCGGGCCGCAGACCGTCGCTTCTGCAATTATTGGCAAGGCTCCTGACGGTGAGTAGAATCTGCCTTCCTTCAACACTGGCTATAAGGATCGGCTGGCTATGACCCGCAAGGTCTTGTTCCTGTGCACCGGCAACTCCTGTCGATCGCAAATGGCGGAAGCCATCGTGAATGCCCGGATGGGAGATGATTGGGAAGCCGTCTCTGCGGGCACGCAGCCTGCTGGTTACGTTCACCCCAACGCGCTGCGCGCACTGGCGGAGATTGGCGTCGAGCATCACGGGCGCTCCAAACACGTTGACGAGCTTCGCTCCGTGCCTTTCGATCTGGTCGTGACGGTGTGCGATTCGGCAGCCGAGGAGTGCCCGATATGGCTGGGGCAGGGCAAGGTCGTTCATCGGGGCTTCCCGGACCCGGCCAGAGTTGAGGGAGACGATGATGCAGTCATGACCGTCTTCCGCCAGGTGCGAGATGACATTGCGCAACAGGTATCCGCTCTACTCCGACAGTTGACATCATAGTGAGTATAGAACTGTAAATAGAAAGGAGCTAGCTCTCTCATGTCTGACCTGGCAACCACACTGCCCGTCCCTGAAGCAGGGCCGACGAAGCGGCTCTCGAGGCTGGACCGTTTCCTCACCCTGTGGATCTTCCTGGCCATGGCCATTGGCGTCGGCCTGGGGTACTTCGTCCCGGGCGTGGAAGACTTCATCAATCGCTTCCAGATTGACACGACCAACATCCCGATCGCCATCGGCCTGATCCTGATGATGTACCCACCCTTTGCCAGGGTGAAGTACGAAGAGCTGGGCGAGGTCTTCAGGAATGTCAAGGTGCTGGGCCTTTCATTGGTGCAGAACTGGATCGTGGGACCGATCCTGATGTTCGCGCTGGCCATCGTCTTCCTGCCCAACTATCCGGAGTACATGGTCGGCCTGATCATGATCGGGCTGGCGCGCTGCATCGCGATGGTCATCGTGTGGAATGAGCTGGCTCGCGGCGACACGGAATACGCCGCCGGGCTGGTGGCCTTCAACAGCATCTTTCAGGTGCTGTTCTACAGCCTCTACGCCTGGATCTTCATCACCCAACTGCCGCCGTTGTTTGGGCTGCGGGGCAGCATCGTCGACATCAGCATCGGGCAGATTGCCAGAAGCGTCTTCACCTACCTGGGTGTCCCGATGATCGGCGGCTTCCTGACCCGCTTTGCGCTGCTGCGCGCGAAGGGCAAAGAGTGGTACGAGACACAGTTCGTGCCGCGCATCAGCCCGCTGACGCTGATCGCGCTGCTGTTCACCATCGTCGTGATGTTCAGCCTGAAGGGCAACCTGATCGTCACCATCCCGCTCGACGTGGTGCGCATCGCCATCCCGCTCATCATCTATTTCGTGGTCATGTTCCTGGTCAGCTTCTTCATGGGGCAGCGCCTCGGCGCGGACTACTCCCAGACGGCCACGCTGGCCTTCACGGCAGCCAGCAACAACTTCGAACTGGCAATCGCGGTTGCGGTGGCCGTGTTCGGCATCAACTCCGGCGCGGCCTTTGCGGCTGTCATCGGCCCGCTGGTCGAGGTGCCGGTGATGATCGGCCTGGTGAATGTGGCGCTGTTCTTCCAGCGGCAATTCTTCGGCCATGAGGCCCGTGCAACGGATGCTGGAATGGTCGCGGCTGCCGCCGAAGCCTGTCCGCCCGGCGAGATGCTTGTCAAGCGCACGGAGTAATGTCTGTCGCAGAACAGTCATATCGCTCAGAACTGCCGGGAAGTACCATTGCGACAATCAGCTTTCAATAGGGCCATCGATGGCGCACTGTGCTCCTGGCTGCCACGCTACACCTTGCCTTGAGTGATCTGGTCCATACCGCTACCGGCAAGCGCCACCGAGGTGGCGCTGCTCTTGAAGGTGGATATTCTTTGGATAGAAGTCGCCGTGACGTTCAGTGGGGGAGAGGACAGGCGGCGGAACCGCTGCCCGAAATGGTTCGGCGAGGTTGGCTAAAATGCTCCGATGTCACCAGCCGCATGGTCTACCCCCATCAATCTGATGCCTGACATGGTTCCTTTTCGCATTCTGCTGGTTGAAGACGAACGACCCACCGCTCAGATGGTGTGCTTCTACTTGGAACGCGAGGGAATCACCGTCCATGTGGCAGGTGATGGCCCGGCGGGTGAGATCGCCTTCCGCGCGGAAGAGCCGCACCTGGTCATTCTGGATTTGATGCTGCCCGGTTTCGATGGGCTGGAATTGTGCCGCCGCATCCGTCAGCGGTCCACGCTGCCAATCCTCATGCTCACAGCGCGCGCCGAAGATATCGACAAAATTGTTGGGCTGGGCATTGGCGCGGATGACTACGTCACCAAGCCTTTCAGCCCCACCGAACTGGTGGCGCGTGTGAAGGCATTATTGCGCCGTGCCTACCAATTCGATGAGCCTTCCCACTCCACCCTGTTAGGCGGACCCCGGCTGGTGCTGGATCCGATGCGTCGCCAGGTGACTCTGGATGGAAACCTGCTGCCCGAACTGACACCGACTGAGTTTGATGTGCTTCAGGTGTTGATGGCCCAACCCGGCTGGGTCTTTACACGCAGCCACCTGTTGGAAAAGGTGCGTGGCTACGACGACGCAGCCGGAGAAGAGAGCATCACCGTCCATCTGAGCAACCTGCGCCGCAAACTGGGTCCGGAGGGGGCGCGCCTGATCCGAACGGTGCGGGGCACAGGCTACGCTTACCGAGAAGATGAATGATGGCGCGCCGGTTACTGTTGAGCTATCTGGCTATCATCGGCGTGACTGTCGCACTGCTGGCTATCACTGTCCAGATCGCCACTTCACAGACGTTTTCACGCTATCTGAGCGACCAGGCAGGCATTCACAGCGAGATGCTGCCGGTGATGCTCTCCGGCTACTACACGGCACACGGCACGTGGGAAGGTGTCCAGCCGGATATTGATCAGGCCAGCATCTTGATTGGAGCGCAGGTCGCGTTGTCTGACGCGCAGGGAAGTATCGTCGCGGCGAGCCGCCGCGACCTGATTGGGCAGAGGGCCGATGGCAGTCTTGGTGTGATGATCCCGGTGCCGGGGAGGGACGGGGAGACCATTGGCAAGGTCTATGTAGCGCGCAGCGTTGCCCAACAGCGCGCCGACGCCGCGTTCCTGTCCAACGTGACACGCGCCCTGATCGGTGCCGGGCTGGTGGTGAGCCTGCTGGCAGTGGCGCTGGGGATTCTGCTCGCCCGTTCCATGAGCCTGCCGCTGATAGAAATGAGCCGTGCAGCAGATAGGATAGCTGAAGGTGATTATGCGGTGCGTGTCTCCCCGCGCGGGCAGAATGAGGTCGCGGCCCTGGCGCTGGCCTTCAATCAAATGGCCGAAGGCATGGGCAGTATTGAGCGGTTGCGCCGGGAACTGGTGGCAAACGTATCGCACGATCTTCGCACGCCCCTGACCGTCATCCGAGGCTACCTCGAAGGATTGCGCTCCGGGCAAATCGCTGACCGGCGCTCTGCCGAGATGGCGTTTGAAGCGATGCACACCGAAGTGACCCGCCTGCTACGATTGGTGAACGATTTGCGTCAGGTGGCGGAATTCGATGCAGCCAAACCGCAGCTTGAGCGGCGGCCAGTATCTGCCGCCGAGTTGGCAGCCGACACCCTGGACCGCATCCGACCGCTCGCTGCGACGAAAGGCGTCAGCCTGTTAGACCAGGTGCCTACCGACCTCCCGCTTTTGAACGTTGACCCTGACCGTATGGGCCGCGCGCTCTTCAACTTGCTTGAAAACGCGGTGCGCCATACGCCGGGCAACGGGACGATCATTCTAAGAGTGTGTTTTAAAACCGCCCTCTGAGGGGTAGACTCGGGGGTATGAACCGACGAGCATATCCCTCAGATTTGGCCGAGGCGGAATGGGAGCTGTTGAAGCCCCTGATTCCGCCACCGAAACCGGGTGGGAATACCCGGCATGTTGACATACGCGAAGTGATCAATGGCATCTTGTACGTGCTGCGCAGCGGGTGTGCGTGGCGGATGATGCCGCATGACCTCCCGAACTGGTCGACGGTGTATGGATACTTCAACCGTTGGTCGAAGGATGGAACCTGGGAGCGCATCCACACGCAACTGCGCGGTGATTTGCGCGAAGCGGAAGGCCGCACGCGGGAAGCCAGCGCAGGCATCATGGACAGCCAGAGCGTGAAGACGACGGAAAAGGGGGACCGCGCGGCTACGACGCGGGTAAGAACGTGAATGGGCGCAAGCGCCACCTGCTGGTTGACACGCTGGGGCTGGTGATGCGAGCCATCGTGCATCCGGCCAGCACCCAGGACCGCGACGGGGCGCGCCTGCTGCTGGAGGCACTGGACAGCCGTTTTCCCGACCTGGCCTTGATCTGGGCCGACGGTGCCTATGAGGCCGTAGTGGACTGGGTGGCCCATGCGTTCTGGGTCGTCCTGCACATCGTCCAGAAGGCCCCTGACCAGCAGGGCTTCGTGGTGCTCCCGCGCCGCTGGGTCGTCGAGCGCACCTTCGCCTGGCTCGGCAAATACCGCCGATTGAGCAAGGACTACGAAGCTTTGCCACTCATATCCGAGGCTTGGATTTACCTGGCGATGTCTCATGTTATGCTCAGACGCCTAGCCCGTAAGACTCAGATCGCTGCTGCCTGATTTAAAACACACTCTAAGAGCCGGGTACGCGCCGGGCAACAGGGAGACCCAGGCTCACCTGTGGTTGGCGGTCCGGGACAACGGTGAGGGCATCCCCGTCGAACATCTACCGCACGTCTTTGAGCGATTCTATCGAGCCGACTGGGCGCGCGGTGAAGGCGGAGCGGGGTTAGGACTCGCGATTACCCATGCTATCGTCGAGAGTCATGGTGGCGAAATCAGTGTCACAAGCGATGGCGTGGCGGGCCGCGGAAGCACATTCACGATTCGTTTGCCCCTTTAGCAAACTTTTAGCCTTTCTTTGCCAAATCTTCAACAAACCGTGTTAGAAATACAATCCAGAAACTTGTTGTCAGGAGTTTGGATGAGCCTGCCCTATCTACTCGCAGAATTGACGCGCCGTCCCAGGCGAACGCTGTTTGCTATCCTGAGCGTCGCGTCAGGCGTGGCATTGTTCGTCAGCCTGCAAGCCTATGCGACTGGCTATCGCGAAGCAGCCCGTGCTCCTCTCGCCGAAATTGGCGCAGATATAGCGGCCCAACGTCAGGGAGAGGTGCCTGAGGCATTCGACGGGATCGTTTTTCCGCACTCGACCGCACCGATTCATCGCGAAGAGATAGAGGCTGTGCGTCGCCTGCCTGGAGTCGAAGCTGTGGGCGAATCCGTCCTCTTTTGGGACTTTGAGTCGGAACAGTTCCTGGTGGTGTTGGGGTTAGATCCGTCCGCGACCTCCGGCCCAGGCAGGCTGCGCGCGGCGGTGACAGAGGGACGTTTTCTGGCGGCCGACGAGCGCGGCGTGGCGGCAGCAGATGTGACCTTCGCCCGCGAAAGGCATCTGCGTGTGGGGGATCGCGTATCTATCGCCGGGCAGCCCTTTACAGTGGTGGGGCTGGTGGACACCAGCCGGGCCGGTCAGGTAGCCAATGCCAATCTCTACGTCCCCTTAGCGGATGCGCGCGCCTTATCGCACGAAGCTCCCAATGTGCGCGCCGTCCATGACTTCCGCGCCGACGACGCGAACCTTCTTTTCATTAAAGCCAACCAGGCCCAGATCGACGGCGTCACCGCCTCCGTGGCATCTCTGCTGGGCGACGAGGCTCTTGTTTCTTCAACACGCTCATTCAGTCAGACACTCGGCGAAGCCTATCGCCTCGTGGATCGTTTCGGCTGGCTGGTGGGATTGGCCGGTCTGGGGGTGGCCGCAGCGGCGCTGCTGCGCGCTATGTCGGCCAATCTATGGGAACGCCGCCGCGACATCGGGGTGATGCGAGCCGTGGGCTGGCGTCGGATAGACATCGTGCGGCAACTGGCAAGCGAACTGATAGCGCTGGCGCTGGCGGGCGTTGGGGTGGGCCTGGCAGGCGCAGTGGTGATCTCGTTCATTTTGAGCCAGACCACCGTCACCGTGCCGGTGCCCTGGGAGTTGAGTCCCACGCCCCACTTCCTGCCGGGCGGGGCGAAATCGATGGCCGTTACGATCCATCTGCCTGCACAGGTCAGTTCGCAGACAGCATTCATCGCCTTGGGGCTGGCCTTGTTGGGCAGCGCAGCCGTCGCCATCGGCCTGGCTGGCTGGGCTGCCAGGATCAAACCTGCGGAGGTACTGCGAAGTGAATGACCTGTTACAGACGGATCATCTCGGTAAGGAATACGGAAGCGTGAGGGCCGTAAGCGATGTTTCGATGTCCGTCGCCGCCGGGGAATTTGTGGCGATCATGGGGCGCTCTGGCTCTGGCAAGACCACACTCCTGCATCTGCTGACCGGACTGGAGTCGGCGACTTCGGGACGAATTCTGTTCCAGGGGCAAGACATCAGCCAACTCGACGAGGATAGGCTGGCGCTCTGGCGGCGCGAGCATGTTGGCCTCGTATTCCAGTCCTTTCATCTGATCCCGACTTTATCTGCCGTTGAGAATGCCGCGTTTCCTCTCTACCCTACCACCATCCCACCAGGGGAGCGAGGCCAACGTGCGTTGGCCCGCCTCGAACAGGTGGGGCTGGTCCACCGGGCCGACCATCGGCCTGGACAGCTCAGCGGCGGCGAGCAGCAGCGCGTGGCAATCGCTCGCGCCCTCGTCAATCACCCGCACCTGATTCTGGCCGACGAGCCGACGGGCAACCTGGACAGCCAGACCGGCGCCGAGATTATGAATCTGTTCCGAAAGCTTAATCGTGAAGAAGGTGTGGCGGTCATTATAGTCACTCACGATCCGGATATCGCAGCGGTGGCCGACCGCCTGATCGAGATGAAGGATGGCAGCATTGTGAACCATGACAGCCAGGCGCACGGCATGTTGGCGCAGATTTGATGGAGGAGCGATGAAAAGAGTCATTTTGTGGCCGCTGCTGGTGATGTTCCTGTCGGCCTGCGCCACCGGTGCCGCCCCCTCGTCAGAAAATCAATCCATCGAACCAGGCACCGCCGTAGTCGAAATAGCGTTCCTGAATCACCCACCGGTACGTTCTGTGTTAACCGACGTGGATGATCTGCTGGCAACTTATGGGGATCGCGTGAGCGTGGTTCGCTACGATTTCGATACGCCTGAAGGAGAGTCCTTCGCCCAGGCCAGAGGGCTGACCGAGCACACGCCGCTGGCAATCTTTGTCAACGGCTCTATGGAATTTGCTGTCGGTGGGCGCACGGTAGCGTTCTACAGCTTTCCTCAGAGCCAGGGCACCGGCGCGGTGCCAGATGGGAACTGGACATTGGAAGACCTGCGGCATGTATTGGACGAGGCCACGAGCGAGTCTCCATGATGACGTACACTGGATACATCGCTTCCCAGCTTCGCTATCGAACGGGCCGGGCGTTGATGGTGGTGGCCGGGGTCGCGCTTGGGGTAGCTCTCTTTGTGGCACTAATCGCATTGGGGAATGGGTTTCGGCAGGCCGCTCAGGCTCCCCTGGCAGACGTTGCGGCTGACTTACTTATCACGCGCCCGGCTGGCGTGGATGCTGGAGCGGCCTCAGTTCAAACCAGCCGCGGCCCGCGCCTGCCATTTGGCTCCACACCGTTTTCAGGGGACGAGGTGAGGCGAATTGCCGCCACAGAAGGTGTGATGCAGGCCACCGGCGCGTTAGAAGTCTGGGATTTCGGCGCGACCCACTATCAGACCGTGCTGGGCCTGAATCCCGCGGAGGACCAGGTGGGGCCAGGCTATGCGCTACGCGAGGGGTTGATCGCAGGGCGATTATTCCAGGCAGACGAGCAGGGTGTGGCGGTGCTTGATCGGCACTATGCCGCCTTTTACAGCCTCAAGCCGGGGGATCGCGTGGCGATCGGAGATCGCAGCTTCCAGGTTGTGGGTGTTGCAGAACAGCGGGGGAGCAGCCAGGCCGGAGCGGCCAATGTCTATGTGCCGTTGGCCGACGCACAAGCTCTGGTTGGATTACCGGCTGGTCAGGTCAACCAGGTCTATGTCCGTCTGGCCGATGCCAGCCGCCTGGATGCAGTAATCGAGTCGCTCACCATGCAGATGGGATCGTTGAGCGTGATCAGCCAGGATAGCATCTTGCAGGTGATGGGCGGAGTCGCGCGGGTTTCAGCGCGCTTTGCCGAAGTGGCCGGGTTTGTGGGTCTACTGGCTGGGTGGCTGCTGGCCTGGGTAGCGCTGTCCGGTCTGGTAGGGGAACGGCAGCGCGAAATAGGTGTAATGAAGTCTGTAGGCTGGCGCGCTCAGGATGTAGCACGCGTTTTTGTGGTCGAGTCGCTGCTGTTGAGTCTTGCTGGTGGCCTGGTGGGAATCGCCCTTGGATTGGGCGCAGCCACCGCCATAGGGTTCCTGCCAGCACCTGCCTCGTCATTGGGCGAAACACTGCCGGGGCTGGCGATCCCCTCCGCGCAGGGTGTTGATGTCCACCTCCCTACGCAAGTAGCCCCTGGTACGCTGATGTTGGCCTTGTTGGTCGCGGTGATGGGTGGCGTGCTGGCCGGATGGCTCAGTTCCAGGCAGGCGGCAGCACTCAAGCCGTCTCAGGTACTACGCAACGGTTGATTACCACGATCTGTTGTTGCCATCCGACATAGTAAAGCCTATTGACCCTGCTAGAACGGGTCAAGCAGCCGCTGAAGCGGGGCGGCGGGGTCTGCCTGACTGCGCGTTCCAGTACCGCCGGAGCGCCAAAATGCGGCAAGATCCCGGCGCACTCGACCAGCGCACCAAGCCAACTGGCGTAACCCCAATAGAGACCTCGTCCAGGCAGGGTGTGAGCCTGCGCACCTGCGCGGATGGAGTTTTTGGGCTCTATGATTTTCACACCGGCCTCTCTCGTAATTGCATTGCAGTAAGTTACAATTATATGTAAACTATCATTATGAAATATAGTGAACTGTTGGCAATTGTTGAGAACGAGCCCGTCTTTGAGACAGGGCTTCTGCTGGCCGGCAACGTGTCGCCTTCGTACCTGCGCCGCCAACTGTCCGGCTGGGTAGACAGCGGCAAGCTGTGGCGGTTACGCCGGGGACTTTATGCCGTAGCGCCGCCCTACCAGAAGGTGAAGCCCCACCCCTTTCTGGTGGCCAATCGGATGGTTGCTGGCTCATACGTCAGCTTGCAGGCCGCACTGGCATACTATGGTCATATTCCGGAATATGTACCGGTGGTGACCAGCGTCACGACAGGCCGCCCGGGCGAATGGGAAACACCTCTCGGTCACTTCCTCTACCGGCACATCCAGAGAGATTTATTCCATGGCTACGAGCGGATCGAACTCGGCCAGCGGCAACATGCCTTTGTCGCGACTCCCGCCAAAGCGCTGCTCGACCTGATCTATCTGGAGCCGGGAGGGGACTCCCCGGCGTATCTGGAGTCGCTGCGATTGCAGAACCTTGACCGAGTGAACCTTGAAGAGCTGCAGCGGATGGCGGATGAAAGCGGGAAGCCCAAACTGAAGCGCGCGGCGGTCGCGGTTGCAGAACTGGTCGCTTTGCGGGAACGCTCTGATCTGTTATGAAAGAGTACCTGTCTGAACTGGTTCAGGGGGCAGCGGACCCAGTACAGGGAAGCCACCTCGCACGCGAGTATCTGCAGGCCCGCATCCTCAGCAGTTTACAGCGCGCGGGGGCATTTGTGACGCTGGCTTTTCACGGCGGGACAGCCCTGCGCTTCTTGTATCAGATCCCCCGCTATTCCGAAGATCTTGACTTCGCCCTGGAAGCCAGGCCAGAGGAATATGACTTTCGAGCGTATCTGCGGGGCATTCGGTCAGACCTCGCTGCTGAGCACTATCCTGTCGAGATCCAGGTGCAGGATGCAAAAGCTGTTCACAGCGCGGAGGTGCGCTTTCGCGGGCTTCTGCACGAGCTGGGTCTGTCACCCCATGCCGATCAGGTGCTGATGATCCGCATTGAGGTGGATACCAAACCGCCTGCTGGAGCAAATACCACGACGACCATCGTGCGGCGTCACGTGGTGCTGCACCTGCAACACCACGACCGCGCTTCTCTGCTAACAGGAAAGTTGCATGCCATCCTGCAGCGCTCGTACACCAAAGGGCGCGATCTGTTCGACCTGTACTGGTATCTGTCCAACCCGGATTGGCCGCAGCCCAATCTGGAGATGCTCAACCAGGCGCTTGCGCAGACGGGCTGGACCGAGGGGCGACTCACCCTTTCGAATTGGCACGCGGTCACCTGGGAGCGGCTCTCGCAGATAGATTGGGGCAAGGCCGTGGCAGATGTCAAACCGTTTCTCATGGAGCCGGACAGCGCAGCGTTGCTCACCCGGGAGAACATGCGTCACTTGCTGCTGTCTTCTTAAAACCACGGTGCTCTTCATGCCGGATACCCTACCTGCACTTTGGACACAGGAGCACACCGCCGCTGTCCGGGTAACGAGTTGCCAGACAGCCTGGCCGAGAATCTATCACTCAAACTCATCTTCGCTGAGGTCAGAATTGGCCGCCAGGCCGCCCATCATCTGGTCCAGCTTCGTGCCGAATTGGCTCTCAATGTCAGAAGATTCTGCAACCTCATCAGCTAGTGGCGGCGCTTGCCACAGCAACCCGGCCAGCGCGCTAGCCAACTCGTCGGCCACGATCTGGCGGATGGATTCGTAATCGGGCGCTCCTGGCTCGCTCTGACCTTCAGCCTCAAGCCCTCTCCTCAGCACCTCGCGGATGGCCTGGCTGAGGGCGCCTCTCGGCTGGGCCTCCATCCAGGCGATGAGATCACCGTCCAGCTCGTAGTCGAGCCTGAGATTCACGCGGTAGTCTGGTGGCTTTGCCCCACGTCGCCCGCTCATTTTGGCCCCTCCTGACGCTGGTATGACCAGGTCATACAAAGTTGTCATACCCGGTCATACCAGCGCCCTTGTGATTGCAAAAAAAAGATTGGCTCAGTGCACGCCCCACTGGCGCAGCCCGTACAGCAGGAAGCCTCTCGCGTTGGCCATGGCCGCGTCCGGCGCGTAGATGGCCTGCTTGAAACGCTTTGAGAGCCAGGGCTTGAGCGCCAGCGCCCCGCCGCCCGCCAGCACGATGGCGGTCAGCGTGCTGATGTTCCACAGCGTGCGCGCCTGGCTCTCGATGGCGCGCGCGATGGGGTCCAGGCGGTCGGTAGCCAGACTGTTGAGGCGCTGCTTCTGGCCGTCGATGACCAGCCACCCGCGCCGCAGGGCGACCTCCAGCTCATGCGGCTCGTAGGTGACGCGATGGTCGTCCAGCAGCACCTTGCGCATCATGTCGATGGCCGTGCTCACCCCCACCTCGATCGAGCCGGAGCGGGCCTCGATGTACTCCAACCCCTCCACCAGGATCATATCGGTCGTGTGCATCCCGACGTCCAGTACAGCCACGCGCCCTTCAACCAGCTCCACCGCGCTGGCAGTCATCCTGCCGCGCTCGTCGAGGATGAGCGACAACAGCGCGCCGAAGGGCTGGGGCACGACCAGCACGTCCTCCACCTCGACGGTCAGGCTGTGCCCATCCAACAGAATGCGGTGGGTGCCCAGCAGGTGCTGGGAGAGCTGGAAAGCGTCGCGGTAGTAGGCCACGGGCAGCCCGGTCACCACTCGCACGCGTGCGAGTTCGGCGCCTGGCAGCAGCATGGCGAAGGCGGCGTGGGCCAGGTGAGTGGTGATGGGGTCGGCGACGCGGTCGCGGTCGCGCGGCCCGCGCACCGCGCCGGGCCTGCCCTGGCGAGTGGCCAGTTCGCCGACCCAGACGGTCCCCTCGGCAGTGTCGTGCAGGGTCAGGCCGTTGACCTTCACAGGCGCGCCGACGTCCGCCTGGAAGCGGATGAACTCGGCGGGCGCGACCTTTGATTCAAAGATCACCTTGCGCCCGTTGTCAGCGATGGCCTTGGTGTCCCCGTACCCGACGTCCAGGCCGATGGTCACGATGTGATTGGTAGTCATGATTTGTTCTCCTTCTTGTTGTTTTGGTTTGTCTGTGTGTCAAACTGGCAAAAGCATCGCAGGAGACTGTCGGCTTCTGTCGGACATCACCGACAACCGACAAAACCGACAAATTGTCGGTACCGACACCGACAGCACCGACAGGTGGCCGACAAATTGTCGGTTGTCGGTACTGTCGGTGTGTCGGTGAGCCCCTCTCAGGCGCCGACATACCCGGCCGCCACGTAGGCTTCAGCCCGCCCGATGCGGGTCTCCACGAGCTGCCCGGCCTGCACCAGGTCCCTGGCCACCTGCCGGGCGATGGCAGCCTTCAGGTTGTGGTTCTTGTAGACGCTGTGCAGCGTGACGCCACCGGGACCGGCCTCGCGGACGGATTGCAGGATCCTGTCCTGCGTCCGGAATTCCAGACGGGCCGAGCCGCTGCGCTCCAGGTGGTCCAGCACGCGCGCGGCGCTCAGGCGCCAGTGCTCGGCGATGGCCAGCCCGGTCGCCCAGTGCTCGTCCGTCACCGCGGGAGAGCCGCTTCCGTCTCCTGCTACCCAGTCCAGCGCGGCGCAGATCATGGCCACTTTCATGGCTTGCACGTGCAGCCGCCCGTAGACGCCCTTCAGGCGGTCGTCGAGCGGCGTCTCCAGGCGCGGGTCGCACTGCCTGCGCAGGTAGTTGCTGTAGGCCTGGCAGGCATCCCATGACTGGACCGACATCTTCAGGGCCTGGGCTGCATGCCAGCCATCGCCGGATTGCTCGGGCATGGGCAGGGCGTCGTACAGCGCTCGCAGCCCGCTGAGGACCGCCGTCGGGGGTCGCTCCGCCTGCCCCAACGTGGGGCGCTCTTTGTAGTCCGGCTCCGGTGTGAGCAGCGCGAAGCGCGGCAGCAGGCCATTGTCCCAGTCGGCCACGCTGAGCGCGCTCGACAGCCCGGCGGGTGTGGTCACACCCAGGATGGATGGTGCGGCGTTGCGGATGACCGCCAGCCCGGCCTGCGTCTCCTTGGCGATGAAATCCGGGCAGTCGTAGATCTCCAGCATGAAGTCCTTCAAACCCGCCATGTAATCGCGCTTGAACGCGCCGAACAACCCGGCGATCTCGTCCTTGAAAAGCCCGCGCTGGGCGGCGAATTTCATCGCCTCGAGCACGTTGGCCTGGTGCTCCTGCGGCAGCTTGTCGAAGTTGGCCGGCGCGTGCCCGGCCAGGGCATCCTGGAAGCGCTCCGGGGAGCCGGGGGTGGGCATCAGCAGGTGCGGGATAGCAGCATTGAGGATCTGATCGCCAAGCTTGTAGGCGGTCGTCTTGCGGTAGAAGGTCGTGTCGGCGATGAACATCATGTACAAATTCGGGAAGATCCTCACCCCCCACCGAGCATCCACATACAGACGTCGCGCGATGGCGACGGCGGCCATCCAGATGCCCATGCCCAGGTGGAAGATCTCCGGTGTCTGGTTGCCCACGCGCGAGGCCCAGCCGACGTACTGCGACAGCCAGTCCGGCAGCCGGATGTCGGACAGGGACGGCAGAGTCTCTTCCGGTGGATCGGGTGGCGAGGGTTCCGTCGTGACGCCACCATTCTCATTACTCAGCACTGGCGGAGGATCCGCGCGCTCCAGCAGGCCACCGTGGGCAGCCGGATCGAGGTTCAGCGCTTCGCAGACCTCTTTGAGCAGCATGCTGCCGCACACGTAGCAGTAGCCGTAGCCGCTGCGCAGATTGAAGCCAAAGGAGGGATGGCGATCGCCGTTCTTGTGGCGCTCGGGGCGGATGCAGGAGCCGTGCAGCCACTCGCCGCGCTGCCTGAAGCGATGACTCGCCAGTTCGTCCGCCACGACCTGGATCAGGCGAAGATTCAGTCGCTTGTCGCCAAGAGAGACATCTCGCGGTGGCTGCCAGTCCAACGTATCGGCCCCTTTGGTGTTGAAAGCTTCGATCCACTGGACAACATCCCGAAGGTCAGGCACGCGCAGGATGTCCAGCGCTTTCTCGACTGTGTACGGTTGCCTTGTTTCTGGGTGGACGCTGGGCGGGGCGGCGACGTAGGTGCCGTCCGCGCGCAGCTCGATGTGGCCCAGCGGCGTGTCCAGCGCGCGGGTGGTGGGTGGCAGCTCGTCGGCAAGCAGGTAGACGTGTTTTCCGACACCGCCACCAGTCGCGACGGTGAAGGTCTCTGTCAGGTCGGGGAAGGTAGCGGCGAAGGCCGGGTATCCGGCCGGGCCGTCGAAGTCGAGGACGGCCAGCCCGCCCGACACCGCGCCGCACACTACACCCAGGTTGGCCAGCAGGCCAGCTTCGTGCCATCGGTCAATCTGGTCCGCCGTCGCCCGTTCCTTCTGGAAGGGAAGCCAGGATTGGATGGCGGGCCGCTTGCCGTCCAGCGGGATGACGCTCAGGCCGAGCTGCCGGTAGGCGTGCGCGGCCTTGTGCGGCGATTCTAAGTGTGGTATACACGTGATAGATGATGGTTCAGGATACATCAACATTCCTCCTTACTCGAAGTGATAGGTTGTCGGATGGGAGGGGAATGATGTATCCTGAATGTGTATGCAAGGGGGATACACCATTCCCCTGTAAGCCACTGGTCTGCAAACCGGTGGCTTACGCTTTATCGGCCATGCCGATCACCTCCTTCCATTCATGGCTTCGTTTCTCATTCCTGTGCGGCACGCGGGCCAAAGCGTTTGTCTTCAACATCTGCAGCCCTGTCCATGTACGCCTCCAGGGAATGTCTGTTCACAAGCCAGAAATGACCACGTTTGATGGCTTCGATCTTGCCCGCGCGGGACATCCGGCGCAGGTACTGCTCGGTGTAGCCTGAGATGGTGGTGGCCTCTTCAATGGTCAAGAAGTCTTCCAGCGACCGGTTCTCAATCGCTTCGTGGTTTTCAAGCTGCTGCGTCATGATCATCGCTCTTCCTTTCCGCTGGGGCCGACACGAATGAATGCAAAAGAAACCTCGACACCGCGCCAGCGCCGCTGTCGGGCAGGGATCGCTCGCAGGTATTCGTGTTTCTATAATGAAGACAGAGGGTCTTTGTGCGGGAGTGCGCGCTCATTCTTGCACCCCCTTGAGGAGTTCGCGGATTACGAGGTGATAAACGCGGTTATGCGGCGACCAGATATATGTTGATGAAGACGTGCCCAGTGAGGGGCCAACCCCCGTCGCTCCCGTTCTGGGCACAACCGTTGAGGTGGATGGTTGTGCTTTTTTCGTGGGCTGGGAGACGGCGGTCCTCACCTCATTGGGGGCTGATTCGGGGACGTCCATGATCACGCCGAAGTCAGAGTAGAGCGCCAAAGCGACTACCCTGTCGTCATACACAAACACCCGGTCGATGATCGTGGACATGAGCTGCTGCCGTGCTTCCTTCGGGTCGTCTACTTCTGCACACTGATCCCAGTACAGCCTGGGTGGTGCAACTGGAAACGGCGGATAATTCGAGGAACGCTGAGCCCCCTGCCCGCGGCCCCAGAAACAGTGCCCCTTTCCAGGCAGAAACTGCCAACCGAGAGAGCGTAAAGCCTCCGGCCC